>Ga0210398_10003768_pt1 | contig 14413 bp, 13 predicted proteins | sample IncBWC4OmetaG_FD_161047 | JGI IMG/M metagenome (GOLD analysis project Ga0210398, IMG submission 161047) | Forest soil microbial communities from Barre Woods Harvard Forest LTER site, Petersham, Massachusetts, United States - Inc-BW-C-4-O | ecosystem: Environmental > Terrestrial > Soil >...
GAGACTTTCATGGGTAGGTATTCTCCTTGTGGAAGCTGCTTGATTGGCGCGCACAGGGGCGCATTGTGGGTTAGACGACTTCCGGTTGACTTGATTCATCGCAAGGTTTTTCGGGCGCTTTGCGAGTCTGATTTGTGACCGATCACCAATCCCGCAACCGCTTGATTCACGAGCCGCGGAGCCGCTAAATGCGCGTATCGTGAGAATGCTGCGAACTCTGCTTTGGATCGGCGTCGCGGTGCTCGGCGCGACCGGCCTCGCCACCATCGCCTTCGCCCGCGGCGAGGCGCCGAACGTGCTGTGGTTCATCGTGGCCGCATTATGCGTGTATGCGCTCGGCTACCGCTTCTATTCGGCATTTATCGCGGTCAAAGTTCTCGAACTGGATGATTCGCATCCGACTCCCGCCCTCCGACTCGCGAACGGACGCGATTATGTTCCCACTGCGCGTTGGATCACTTTCGGCCATCATTTCGCGGCCATCGCGGGACCCGGTCCGCTGGTCGGTCCGGTACTGGCGGCGCAGTTCGGGTACCTGCCCGCGACGATCTGGATAATCGTCGGCGCGGTGCTCGGCGGATGCGTGCAGGATTTCGTCATCCTCGGCTACTCGCTGAAACGCGACGGGCGTTCGCTCGGAAGAATGGCGTCGGAGGAGATCGGTCCGGTCGCGGGATTCACCGCGCTCATCGGTGTTTTGATGATCATGATCATCCTGATCGCGGTGCTCGGCCTGGTGGTGGTCAACGCGATGAAGCACAGCATCTGGGCGACTTCGACGGTCGCCGCGACGGTGCCGATCGCGATGCTGGTCGGAATCTACATGACCCATCTGCGCCCCGGCCGTCTGATCGAGGGCTCGATACTTGGGGTCGCGCTGATCCTGCTCGCGGTATGGGGCGGGCGCTTCGTTGAGGGCTTCAGCTTCGGCGGCTACTTCTTCATGGACGCACCGCATCTGGCGCTGTGGATCATCGCGTACGGATTTCTGGCTTCGGTGCTCCCCATCTGGTTGCTGCTCGCGCCGCGCGACTATCTTTCCGCGTTCATCAAGATCGGAACCATCGTGGCGCTGGCGATGGGAATCGTCGCGCTGCATCCGCGCGCGCTGATGCCGCCCTTGACGCAATTCATCGACGGCAGTGGGCCGGTATTCGGCGGCAAGGTTTTCCCCTTCGCGTTCATCACCGTCGCGTGCGGCGCGATTTCAGGATTCCATTCCCTGATCTCGTCGGGAACCACACCGAAGATGCTGATGCGCGAGGGTGATGCGCGAATGGTTGGCTACGGCGCCATGATGGTGGAATCGTTCGTCGCGATCATGGCAGTGATAGCCGCGGTAATGCTGGAGCCGGGCGTTTATTTCGCCATCAACAGTCCGGCCGGAGTGGTGGGCGCGGGCGCCGCCGCGTGCGCGAAGATTTCCGCGTGGGGATTTCCCGTCAGCGAGGTCCACATGCAGGCGCTTGCCGCGGCGGTGGGCGAGACCTCGCTCTACGCGCGGACCGGGGGCGCTCCCTCACTGGCAGTCGGCATGGCGCACATCTTCGCGCATTCGCTGGGTGGGCAGGCGGTGATGGGACTCTGGTATCACTTCGCGATCATGTTCGAAGCGTTGTTCATCCTGAGCACGCTGGATGCGGGTACGCGGGTCGCGCGCTTTATGCTGCAGGACCTGCTCGGACATCTATACGAGCCGCTCGCGGACAGCTCCTCTTACCCGAATATCGTGGTTACCTCGCTGCTGATAGTCGCGGCGTGGGGATATTTTCTCTACTTCGGCACCATCGATCCGTTGGGCGGAATCAACTCGCTGTGGCCGCTGTTTGGAATCGCCAACCAGATGCTCGCTACCATCGCGTTATGTGTGGCGACCAGCGCAATGATCCGTTCCGGCAAAGCGCGCTATACCTTGGTGACGCTGCTTCCCTTGAGCTGGCTGGTCGCGGTGACGATGACGGCGGGGGTTGAAAAGATTTTCAGCGCGATGCCGAATGTAGGATTTCTCGCCCACGCCGCGAAACTCGCCGCTGAGATGGGGTCGCCGGCCACGACTGCCGCGCGCGTTGTCGAGATCGATCGGCTCATCTGGAACGATCGCGTCGACGCCGCGCTGACCGCATTTTTCATCGCGGTGGTGATGGTCATATTGAGCGATTCTATCCGCATTTGGAGCAGACTGATTTTGGGGAGTGCGGAAGGTGCGGTTCACGAGGAAGCAGCCTGATGAAGAAATCACGCCAGAAAATTGCCGCGCCGCCACGACGTTCGCTTGCCACTGTGTCGCGGAGTCTGCGCTTGGCGATGCTGAAGCTGTCGCATGAACTGGTGAGGGAATTAACGCGGCTTAACTCGGCTCGTATCGGACGAAGCGAGCTGTCGCGCCTGGCACCACCTGAACGTGTTCGCGCGGTGAAGGGCGCCCTCGCGGAGCATCACCAGGGAATCTCTCGGTGCTGCTGAATAAGAGCGCAGGGAGACAAACACAAGAAGTTAACGGTCAGGCGCCACATGTTTCGCACGCAGGTTTCTTCCAACAACTAAGCACTTTTCCCTAGCGACATAGGTATTTCACTGATTATGTCTCGTGGCGGCTTCGACTAGCTTGAAATCACCGATAGTCACATCCGCTGACCATGTGTGATATCTCGCTAATTGATTGGGGGAAAGGCAAATGGAACGTTTTGCACAATGCGCTGACTGGTCCGGGGGTATCCACTTTGAATCACTGGCCAATCTGGCTCACGAGCTGCGAACCCCGGTACAAGTTTTGCTCGGATACCTTGATATTCTGCGCGATGATTGCTCGGCGGGAAATGACGCAAACCTGGCGAAGTTTCCCGACCGGATGATTATCGAGCGAATGAACGCGAACGCGCACGAGCTCGCGCAGACGGTCGAGAACGTCCTCGAATTCGTGCTCGCGCACGCGGGCGCCGAAACCACCATCGAAGAAGAGATCGATCTGGCGGAATTCTTTGCCGAATTGCACGAGGTGCTGACCGCCTCCAACGGCAATCGGAAGGTCGCGGTGCGCATCAACCTCGATAAGGCTCCAGCGTCAATCATCACGCAGCGCCGCCCCCTGCGATCGATTGTGCTGAACCTGGCTAGCAATGCGATCAAGTTCACGTCTGATGGCGAAGTAAGGATTGGCGTCACGCGTTGCTTCAAGGAGCCGGGAAACGTCGAAATCGAGGTTTGCGATACCGGCGCCGGAATAAGCCCCGACTTGCTTTCATCGACGTTCGAACCGATGGTCCAGCTTTCACGCTCCAGCATCCGCAGTCATCGCGGGCTTGGGCTGGGATTGGCGATCGTCCAGCGCCACCTGAAGGCACTCGGCGGACGGATGAAAGTTGTATCAGCGGTGGGAATCGGATCGTGTTTCGAAATTACGATTCCATGTATCCGATCAGTGCCACCTGTGTGCAATTCGGGTCACTTAGGCAGCAGGGTCGTCCATTAGATCATCGCGATTTCGCGAATGTCGCTCGCGGGCCGACGGCACGAGGGATGCATCATTGCCTTTCTACGTCGCTGTAGTTCGGGGAAAGGCGAAGAAGATGATTCCGTTAGTACTGCTCCTGGTGTTGAATGCGGGAATGTTGATGGGATTCGTGTTGCACACGTTCCTTGATGGCGCTCATCATGAAGACGTAGCTCGAGCGCGAGTGCCTTTCGAGCCGACCTCCTCGTTCAGAGACGATCTTCTGGTGCCGATACTGCCGTCGAAGAATCGCTATCTGCATTAGACTGCGATCGCCGGCTGTGGACTCTGTCGCTCAGCGGTAATGGCGCATCAGGCCCACCACCACGCCTCGAATCTGCAGGTCTCCCTGGTTGACAAATATCGGTTCCATCAACTGATTCGCCGGCTGGAGCCGAACCCGCCCATCTGATTCGCGAAAGAAGCGCTTCACGGTCGCTTCATTCCCCAACAACGCAACCACCGTTTCGCCATTAGTCGCACTGTCGCGCCCCTCGACGATGATGTAGTCACCGTCGCGGATGCCGTCGTCGACCATGGATTCGCCGCGCACCCGCAGGCAAAAGGTATTGTCGCGTCTTACGAAATCTTCCGGCACCGATACGGATTCGGTACCCTCGATCGCTTCGATCGGCTGACCGGCGGCAACTTGGCCGAGCAGCGGAAGTTCCTGCGCTCCTGCTGCGCGACGTCGGCGCTGCGCGATCTCCAGTGCACGGCTGTGATTGTGCTGGCGCTTGATGAATCCCTTCGATTCAAGGTTGCGCAGATGCTTGTGGACGGTTGCCAGCGACGAAAGTCCAAAGAATTCGCCGACTTCGGCCAAGGTGGGCGCGTATCCGTGCTCGTTGATGTAATTTTCGAGGTAATCGACAAGTTGCTTCTGACGTTTGGTCAATGTCGGCATCGTAAGTCCCCTGCGGCGTGGGAGTAGCCTCGCTGCATGATGGCGAAAGTTCGGCGAAAACGCAAGCGCTCTGACAACTGCTACATGCATACGCGTGAACCGGGTTTCGCCTGCGCCCGCCGACGCATATCCTGAACCCGGTAATGGCGAAATTGCGCATTAAATTTGAAAATGGCGACCCCGACCGGTTGATCGAGTTCAATCCTGCCGATGCGCCGTTTCATCATGATGGCCGCCCCGGCTCGATTCTCGATATCCTGCTCGGTCACAAGATTCATCTCGAACACGCGTGCGGCGGCAACTGCGCATGCACCACCTGTCATGTGGTCATCAAGGAAGGGATGAGCAAACTGAGCGAGGCCGAAGAATCCGAGGAGGACATGCTCGACAAGGCGCCCGGGCTGACGCCGACTTCGCGCCTCGGCTGCCAGGCGGTGGTGACCGATCCCGACGCCGAAATAACTGTGGTCATTCCGCGCTTTACGATTAACCTCGCGAGTGAGAGCCACGACGGCTAGCGTGGCGCGCACGACGATGGCCGAAGTAACTTCACCGCGAGGCATCTGGCTCTCCGTCGTCAACCGCATCGTCGACCACAATGACGACACGCGATCGATCTTCTTGCAAATGCGCGAGGGCGCGCAACTCGAATTCATTCCCGGCCAATTCATCTCGATTTTGATCCCGCTCGGTGATGAGGTGCGGCGACGTGCGTATTCGATCGTCTCGCGACATGGCGACATCCTCGAAATCTGTTTCAATCAGGTGGTCGGAGGCCGAGGAGTTGGATGGCTGTTCGAGCGCGCGCCCGGCGACGCGGTCGAGTTCATGGGTCCGTTCGGAAACTTCACCCTCGACACGCCACCACAAGTGGAGACCATCTTGATTGCCGAAGGCACCGCGATCGCGCCGATTCTCCCGATGCTCCACGGTGCGCAATCCTCGGCGCATGCGCCGGTGTTCTTGCTCTATGCGGCGACCGATAGCGCGCACGTTTTATATCGCAGTGACCTCGAAGCGCTCGCCTCGCGCGACGCGAACTTCCGCCTCGAGACATTGATCGCGGAAGGCGACATCTACGAGCGCCTTCATAACGAGGTGAATCGGCGGTGGGTTTCCGCCGATGGCAATCGCGCGCGACAGTTCTATATCTGCGGCGTCGGCAAGGGGGTCGTGAAGATCCGCGATTTGCTTCGCGGGTCCGGCTACCAACGGCGCGCTGTCCACTACGAGCAGTGGTAGCGAGGCAGTTTGCGAGGCCCGCCCGTGCTGATGCAGAATTAAACGATCGTTCAGCGGAAGCCAGATAGCGATGCGAACTGATATCGATGCGATCGTTGCCAAGGTCGAAGCCGACGGCGTTTGCGTGGTGCCGGATTTCATCCCGCGCGACCTGCTTACACAAATCCAGAACGCGATCGACCGACTGAATACCACGGAACGCGAAAGCGGAACCGGATTCCTCGAGTCCGAGGGCGTCAACCAGCGCGTCTTCAACCTCGTCAACAAGGGCGAGATCTTCGAGCAGATCGTTCAGCATGAAGAGGTGATGGCCGCGATGAACAAACTGCTCGGCGGCGACTTCATCCTGTCGGGATTTTCCTCCAATACCACCGCGCCCGGCGGCGAAGAGATGGTGCTGCATTCAGATTCCGGATATGTCCCGCCGCCCCATCCCGAGTATCTGCTGGCGGCCAACGCAGTCTGGATGATCGACGACTTCACCGAGGAGAATGGCGGCACCCGCTACGTTCCCGGCTCGCACAAGCTCCGCGACAATCCGCAACCCAACGGCGAATATCCAACGGTGCCGATCCTCGGCCAGGCCGGCGCGGTCGCGTTCCTGCACGGCTATACCTGGCACAAGACCGGCGCGAATGTGTCGCGCGATCAGATGAGGCGCGCGTTGTTCGCATACTATGTGCGACCGTTCCTGCGAGTCCAGGAAAATCACCTCGTGTCGGTGCGCGAGGAGGTGTGGCATCGCGCGTCGCCGCGCCTGCGGCATTTGCTCGGCGGCGATCTTTGGCTCAACTCAATCGGCTTCTTCGACGGCCCACCCGCCGCGATGCGCAAGATGGCGTATCCGAAGCGCAAAGCCGGCGTGCTGTCTTAAGTTGCGCAGCCTTGCGAGTCGGCCCTATCTGAGCATCTCTGCGCTGTAGTCCTTCGTCAGCAGCTCCAGCAGATGGCCATTGGGATCGCGGAAGTAGACGCCGCGGCCGCCATTCCAGTGGTTGATTTTCATATCGTCAGGCGCAAAAGGCCCGCTGCCATACGCAAGTCCTTCCGCCTTCACGCGTGCGAAAATGTCATCGAACTCGGGCTCTCCGACTTTGAAGGCATAGTGGTGCGGCTGGAAGGACGTGCGGTTGTCGAAGTCGAGCGACAGGGACTGACCGGGGATGCGAATCGGCGCGAAATGTCCGAACGGTCCGTCGTACTTAAGTCCGAAAATCCTTTCATAAAACCGCGCGGATTGTTCCTTGTCATGCGCAGGTACGATCGTGTGGTTCAATTCGATTTTCACGATGCGTTTCCTCCGTTCGCGGGGGCTATTCGATCATATGCGCCGGGGCTAAATAACCGTCAAGCTCGGAGGTCGAGCCCATTTCCACGCACGAACGATGTACGCGTATGACGACCCTTCCGCTTGCGCGGCCGGCACAACGCCTGTATTTTAACCGCTCAATGTTCTCCGCCGACGCACACGACCACTTGCTTCTCGACGGCCAAATCGTCGGGCTCATTCTCGTCGTCGTAGTCGTTACCGAGGCCATAGCGCCGTAGCGGGGATGAACAAGTAACTTTCGAAACCCCTGCTGGCGCGATGGCCGGCGGGGGTTTCGTTTTTCAGCCACCTCGCTGTCCGTCCACCCCGCAGGGAGCAATCCGAATGAGGAGAGCTTCCATGAAACTGAACGGCGCCGAACTCATCATTGAGATGTTGCAACGCCAAGGCGTCAGCATCGTCGCCGGAATTCCCGGCGGCGCAAGTCTTCCCCTCTACGATGCCCTGAGCAAAAGCTCGCTCCGCCACGTCCTGGCACGCCATGAACAAGGTGCCGGATTTATCGCGCAGGGGATGGCGCGTGCGACCGGTCAACCGGCGGTCTGCCTCGGCACCTCAGGTCCGGGCGCGACTAATCTGATCACCGCGATCGCCGATGCGAAGCTGGACTCGATTCCGCTGGTCGCCATCACGGCGCAGGTTTCGCGCAAAATGATCGGCACCGACGCCTTTCAGGAAATCGATACCTACGGACTGACCATTCCGATCACGAAGCATAATTTCCACATTCGTTCGGTCGGTGAGTTGCTCGAAGTTCTTCCCGACGCGTTTCGGATCGCAACTTCCGGCCGTCCGGGACCGGTGGTCGTCGATATTCCTAAAGATGTCCAGACCGACACTATCGAAATCGATTCGCTCCCCGATGCGTCGCGGCCCGACCGCGTGCCCCCCATCGCGCGCGATGATTTGAAGCGCGCAGCCGAGCTGATCAATTCAGCGCAGCGCCCGATGCTGCTGGTCGGCGCCGGCGTCATCGCCTCGGAAGCATCGGCAGACCTGCTGCGCCTGATGGACAAGGCCTCGATTCCGTCGGCTGCGACCCTGCTCGGGCTCGGCGCCACACCGAATGACCATCCGCTGTTCGTCGGCATGGTGGGGATGCATGCGGCGCGCTACACCAATTTTCTCCTCGAGGAATGCGACCTCCTGATCGGAATCGGCATTCGCTTCGATGATCGCGCGACCGGCAAGGCGGCCGAGTTTTGCCCTCACGCGAAGATCCTCCACATCGATATCGACCCGAGCGAGCTGGGCAAGATCAAACGTCCAACCTTCGGCATCCGGAGCGACGCTCGCGAATTCCTTTCGGCGATTGCACCACTGATCGAGAGCAATCCGCGCAGCGCGTGGATCCGGCATATGGAAAAGCTGCGCGCGCGTTGTCCGCTGATGATGCCGGGCGTGTCCGATCCACTGCGTCCCTATGGGATCATTCGTTATACGGCGGAACTATTGCCGCGCGATGCGATCGTCGCGACCGACGTGGGCCAGCATCAGATGTGGGTCGCGCAAGCGTATCCCTTTTCCAGTCCGCGTCAGTTCCTGACCTCGGGCGGCCTTGGCACGATGGGCTTCGGGCTGCCCGCGGCGATCGGCGCGGCGCTGGCGATGCCGGAGCGCACGGTGGTCTGTTTCAGCGGCGACGGCAGCCTGCTGATGAACATCCAGGAACTGGCGACTGCCGCGGAAGAAAACGTCAACGTCAAAATCATCCTGCTCAACAACGAGCGGCTGGGGCTGGTCCGCCAACAGCAGCAGCTTTTCTATGGCGAGCGTTTTCACGCTTCCGAGTTTCGCGCCAATACTGATTTCGTTGCGATTGCGCGCGGCTTCAACGTCGCAAGCGTCGATCTCGCCCGCGTCGAAGATCCGATCGCGTCCCTGGCGCAAGCGCTTTCGGAGCGCGGGCCATGCATGATCCACGTTCCTATTGCGGCGGAGGAAAATGTGTACCCGATGGTGCCACCGGGCGGCGCCAATCGCGACATGATTGGAGGTGAAGCTGATGACATCGCCTGACCGGGATCGCAACGAAGCGGAGGCCGCGATTCGCGAGGGCGCGGTGCTCCGGCTAATGGTGCGCAACCATCCGGGCGTCATGTCGCACATCTGCGGATTGTTTGCGCGGCGCAGCTTTAACCTCGATGGGATCATTTGTCTACCGATTGGCGAGGGCGCACGCAGCGAGATGTTGCTGTTGGTGAAGGACGACGCGCGCCTGGAACAGGTCATCCTCCAGCTTCAGAAACTCGAAGACGTCATCGAGGTGAGCCGGGCGCCGGCGATGCGCGCCACCTTCGAAACCATTGCCGGGAATTTGAGATATTGAAGGTCACACGCATGCCACCGAAGTAATCGCGCATATCAATCGACGCTTCGGCACATCCTACAAAATTGCCGGACGCTACCAGGCCGGCGAGATCGTACCGCATCGATGCGGCACGATCTCGCCTAACAAGCGCCCGAACGCCTCGTGAGTCGCGTCGTCCAGGTGGCTCTGCAAGTGCGACGCATCACTTTTCGGTCAAATCCGCGTTTATGCCATTACTTGCTGGAACAGACTGCGACCGCCTTATCGAGCCGATCGCTGTACGCGTTGAGCGCTTTCGCCGTCAGCTTCACATACCGATCGGCATCCTCCCAGCGCTGCTCTTCAATCGCCTCGCGCACTCCCGGAAGCGTTTTGGCCCGGTATCCGGTGAAGCGGCCCGGTGCGTAAACGAGATTGCGGTACCAGCTCCTCCCCGGCAATCCCACTTCGGGGGCGAGTGTCTGATCAATTTCCAACATCAATGCCTGCAGGCGAGCGAGCTGAGGAGCGGCCAGGCCGGAAGCATTTTTTGCCACGGCATCATCGTAAGCCTTCGCGCTGCGCTTCAAATGATCGACCGCATTTTCCAGCGCCGCGAACTCCAGATGCGGGACTGCCTCGAGCGCGGTAGGCAGACCGCTGGTCTTAGTCGGGTCAGCCGCCAGCTGAAATGCCCGATCGCGCAGCAGAGCCGCCTGGGTCTCGGCTTCTTCCCGTTTCCCATCAGCCAGCTTCTTCACCTGATCGAGATATTCGGCCACCGCATCGGCGAAAGCACCGGCGCGCTGTACCGGAACCTCGGCATCACCAAGGCGCAACACCATGCGGCCCGCGGTTTTAGCTAACAAAGCGTCATAGATGAAGCCGGGATCGACGAAGCGGCTATGATGCTCGAAGGTGTCGTAGCGGGAGTGGTAGACGCCGTCAGCCTCTCCTTCTCCGTAGAAACCCACATTCAGTGCCGGTACACCTAGGTGGTCGAGAAAGGTTGAAAAATCCGATCCCGATCCGAGCGGTTCGATCGGGAACTCCTGGTCCTTGTTAGCGGCGATCTTGGCCTCGCCCCTGGTTCGCTCATCAGCGGAGGTCAACGCCTCGACGCGTATCCTGGCGCGCAGACGCTCGCCGATCGGGACCCCGGTTTCCGGATCGATCACCGCACCCGCAACTTCATTCACCAGGTGCTGGTAGTCGGCGCTACCTCCCACACCCAGGAAGCCTCGCTCGTTGCCGTCAGAGTTTATGTAGATGACGGCCTTCTGCTTCAGTTCAGTTCCATGTTCTTCGGCCCATTCGGTTGAACCTAGGAGCATGGGCTCCTCGCCGTCCCAACTGGCATAGACGAGTGTGCGCCTGGGCTGCCAGCCCCGCTTTACCAGCCCGCCGATAGCCTTAGCTTCGGCCAGCAGCGCGACCTGACCCGACATCGGATCGCTGGCGCCGAATACCCAACCATCGTGATGATTGCCGCGCACCACCCATTGATTGGGATAGGTCGACCCCTTGATAGTCGCGATAACATCATAGATCGGCTTGAGGCTCCAATCGGACTTGACCACGAGATGCACGGGCGCCTTACCAGGTCCCACATGATAGGTGATCGGCAGCGTTCCCCGCCATGCAGATGGAACGACATCGCCCCCTAATGACTCGAGCAACACCTGAGCGTCGGCATATGAGATAGGTAACACGGGAATCTTCTGAATCGTGGGCGCTTCGGAGATTTTGAGACGCTTGGCGTCCTTGGTCGCACCAATGCCCGGCGTTAGCGGATCTCCCGGATAGTATTGCATGTCGAGGACTGACCCGCGCTGGATACCCCGTGGAGGGCGCATAGGTCCGGTGGGATAGGTCTCATCGATCGAATAGCCATCGTCCTTAGGCTCGGAATATATGATGCAACCTAAGGCGCCATGTTCGTGCGCAAGCGTCGGCTTCAATCCGCGCCATCCGCCGCCATAGCGAGCGATAACGATTTTGCCTTTGACATTTACTCCCAGTCGCTCAAGGGTCTTATAATCGTCCTGCATCCCATAGTTGATATAGACCAGCGGGGCATTGACGTCGCCGTCGCTCTGATAATCAACGTAGGCAGGCAGAGCGGGATCGGTGGCTGTGGCGCTGGAGTCGCCGGGAATCGGAGGCTCCTGCAAGGTCGCCTTGAACGGTTTGGCTCCCTCTGACTCCAGGCTCTCATTGATAGGTGTGGGATAGAGCACCCAGAAGGTCTCGATGTGAGCGTCCCAGCCCCATTCCTTGAACCAGCTCAGGATTTGATCAGCGTTAGCCTTGTCGTGCGGCGAGCCGACCTGATTAGGCTGGGCAGTCAGCAGCCTCATCCAAACGCGGAGATCGTTGGGCGCGATGAGGGCGTCGAAGTTGTGCTCCAGCGTAGCCTGCTCCGCCGGCCCGGGCGGGGATGCTCCCAACGCCATGTTTAACCAAAGAAACCGGGCGGCCACGAACCATAACAGTAGTGCCGTCAGGACTCCGTGTTGCCGTGCCATCTCTCCGCTCCTTGCGATTCCCATCGTGGTTCGGAGTAGCACACAAAGGTCGCCACCCAAAGCCACTCATCGATGCTGATCGAGAGCTATTGGTGCGAACCCTGGTTAGCGGCCGGAATGGGAGAAGTTTTGCGATTGCGATAGTTGCTTGACGCAGCCGCCGATGGCGCACTAGGTACGGTAGCGGAGGCCGCTGGCGATGACCGACGAGTTCAAGGACCGCATCGATGTGCATTTCCATTATCTGAGCCCCGAATACCGGGGAAAAATGATCGATGCCATCGGCAGTTGGCCGGACGGGTTCCCCGCGCCGCAGTGGAGTGCGGAGGCCACCCTCGGGATGATGGACCGCATCGGAATCGCAACCGGAATGCTGTCCGTCTCGTCTCCTGGAGTGCATTTCGGCAACGATGCTGCAGCGCGTTCGCTGGCACGTTCGGTCAACGAGTTCGCTGCGCGCACGATGAGCGATCATCACGGTCGCTTCGGCGGCTTCGCCAGCCTCCCGCTGCCCGATGTTGACGGCGCGCTGGAGGAAATCGCCAACGCGCTGGACACCCTCAAGCTTGACGGCGTGGTGGTACTGACCAACTTCAACGGCGTCTACCTCGGCGACCAGCGGCTGGACCCGGTCTTCGATGAGCTCAACCGCCGCGGGGCGGTGGTCTTCATTCATCCCACTTCGCCGATATGTTGGCAGCAAAGCGCGCTCGGTTATCCGCGCCCCATGATCGAGTTTACCTTCGACAGCACGCGGGCAGTGGTCAACTTGATCTTCAGCGGCACGCTGGCTCGCTGTCCCAGGCTCCGTATCATCGTTCCCCACGCAGGCGGCACGCTGCCATTTCTCGCGCGCCGCATCGGCATGTTCGCGCGAGGCTTCGTTGACCGGACTGGGGGCACTGCGCTCAACGCCGAGGAGCAATTGCGCGAGCTCTACTATGATGTCGCAGGGTCACCCGGCTCGAACGCGCTCGCGCCGCTGCTCGAGATGACCGAACGCTCGCACATCCTCTACGGGAGCGACTATGTCCACACTCCCGAGCCGATTGTCGCCGCCCATCTGAATGAATTGATGGGCAGCAAGCTATTGTCTTCCGACGATTTCCGCGCGATCGGCCGCACCAACGCGCTCCATTTGTTTCCACGTCTACGATGAGCGATCAGGCAAGCATCGAGGTGGTGCGACGCATCTACCAAGCGATCGCGGAGGGAGATATTCCTACCCGGTTGAGCCTGGTCACGGATGATCTAGATCTGCGTATGTTCGGCTCTGACAAGATTCCAATGGCCGGCCACTGGCGCGGCCGCGAAGGTCTTGAGAAATTCCTTTCCATCATCGCCGCATCGATCGATTTTCAAATTTTCCAACCGGACGAATTTATCAACGCCGGAAATGACATAATTGTGCTCGGCCACGAGCGATGCGCGGTGCGATCAACCGGCCGCGTCGTCGAGGTGAACTGGGCGCACGTGTGGACGGTTCGTGACGGGCTGATCGGTCGTCACATCGAATATACCGACACTGCCGCCTGGGAGCGCGGGTTTGCCGCCGCGGACGAAACTGCTTAGGCGCAGGGTCGCTTGACGCAGTCGCTCATCCCGCGCTAATGGCGCTGCTATGAAGACGGCGCATGCTGCCACCACCGAATGGGGCCTGGTCTCGGGCCATCGCTCGGGGGGCATCGACTTCAAACGCCTCATCCAGGGCACGGATAGTGCGCCGGATAATTTCGAGTACAGCTTCGTGCGCACAGCCGGCGATTACTACACCCCGCGCCATCGTCATAACTTCGATCAGATTCGCTTCTGCCTCGAAGGCTCGATGAACTACGCGCCCGGCAAAAATCTCACCGCCGGCGCGGTCGGATATTTTCCCGAGGGTACTTTCTACGGGCCGCAGCAGGACACCACCGGCTCGATTGTGCTGCTACTCCAGATGGGCGGTGCGGCGGGCTATGGCTTCATGAGCTATCGGCAGCTCAACGACGGCTACCAGCGGCTTTCCGATCTCGGCCAATTCGATCATGGCGTCTTCACCCGCGCTTCTACCGACGGCCGTTCCCAACGCAAGGACGGCTACGAGGCGATTTGGGAGTACGTCAACCAGCGCGAGGTCGAGTATCCGCCGCCGCGATATGAGGAGCCCATCGTGATGCATCCGGAGAACTTCGGATGGCGCGCGATCGGCGGCGGTTTCGACTTCAAGCATCTCGGCTCGTTCGGCGAACGCGGGCTGGAGGTCGGCTTCATTCGCGGGCCGCGTGGCGCGACGCATACGCTGGGCGCGCTCGCATCGCCGGAACTGGCGCTGGTGACCAAGGGAGCATTCGCGGTCGAGAGTTTGCCGGGCGAGAAACTCGATAAGCATTCAGCGTGGCATGTCGATGCGCGCGATCAGGGCACCAGATTCGAAGTCCTCGAGGACGTCGAGTTCTTTTTGATTCGCTTGCATACGTTCAACTGAATTTCAAAGCCGGGGGAAAACGATATGGCAGCAGGCGCGAAGCATACGGCCACGCGAACACCCAAATCCGCCAACGGCAAAAAAGCCGCAAGCGGTTTCCATCAATGCTGGTATGCAATTGCGCGCTCCGACGAGGTCGCGCCCGGTCAGGTTATCGGC
>Ga0210398_10003770_pt1 | contig 14409 bp, 11 predicted proteins | sample IncBWC4OmetaG_FD_161047 | JGI IMG/M metagenome (GOLD analysis project Ga0210398, IMG submission 161047) | Forest soil microbial communities from Barre Woods Harvard Forest LTER site, Petersham, Massachusetts, United States - Inc-BW-C-4-O | ecosystem: Environmental > Terrestrial > Soil >...
TATGGACGCGGTGCAGGACTATCAGACCGTGCGCCTCGAATTGCTCGGCGATCTGTCAGTGCAGACCGCTCAGCTGGAAATCTGCACCGGGCTGGGCGGTCTGTCGGTAGCGGTGGTCGGCGCGTTCCTCGTCGCCAATCAGCAGCTCGCCGCGACGACACTGCCGCTGCTGATCCTGCTGTCGCTGTCGTCCTTCCTGCCGATTTCCGAGATCGCCCAGGTAAGTCGTCAGCTTGCCGACACGATCGCGTCGACCCGGCGGCTCTTTACCGTACATCACGAGGAGCCGTCGGTGGTCGACGGCGTCGAGATGCCGCCCGCGCCGGTCGGCGGTTCGGCGATCCGCTTCGAGGGCGCCAGCTTTGCCTACCCCAGCGCGCGGCGTCCGGCGCTCGAGAGCGCGTCGGTCGACATCCCAGCCGGCGCGACCGTGGCGATTGTCGGCCCGTCTGGCGCTGGCAAGACGACGCTCGCCAATCTGCTTTTGCGCTTCTGGGACCCGAGCGCCGGGCGCATCCTGATCGACGGCGTCGACCTGAAGGATTTCGTGCTCGACCATCTGCGCGGCCGGGTGTCGCTGGTGTCGCAGGACACCTATCTCTTCAACGACACGCTGCGCGCGAATGTCGCCCTCGCCCGCCCAGACGCCGACGAGAAGGCGATCTACGCCGCGCTCGACCAGGCGGCACTCGCCGAATTCATCATGTCGCTGCCGGAAGGGCTCGACACACGGGTTGGCGAGCGCGGCGTGCAACTATCGGGCGGCCAGCGCCAGCGCGTCGCGATCGCCCGCGCCTTCCTGAAGAACGCGCCGACCCTGGTGCTCGACGAGGCGACCTCACATCTCGACGCGGTGAGCGAGGCGCAGGTGCGCACCGCGCTCGATGTGCTGATGCGCGAGCGGACGACGATCGTCATTGCCCACCGGCTTTCGACGGTGCGCAACGCCGATTTCCTGGTCGTGCTCGACCGCGGCCATATCGTCGAGACCGGCAGCCATGCCGAGCTTCTCGCTCGCAACGGGCTCTACGCGCGGCTGATCCGTCGCCAGCTCGGCGCGGCGCGCGAGACGATCGCGGCGGATGGCGAATAGCCTGTGTTCTTAAGAGGCTGCTAACCATCTCACGGCTAGGCTGCCGCCACCTACGTCACGTCCGCGAGACGGAATCGACATGGCCGAGCCGTTCTTTCCCCCGTTCACACCCGAGCAGAACGATCGGCTGACCGTCATCTGGGACCGGCTTTACGCGCTCTATCTCGAGAAGGCGAATGGCGACCGGTCGATTGCCGAGATCGATGCCGACATCGAAGCGATGATCAAGGAGCGCAACGCGATCCGCTCCTGGGGCTGGGATACCGGCCGCGACTGGCGCAAGGACATCCCGCCGGAAGTGCTCAACAAGCCGCGCGAAGATTAAGCGCGCAAATCCAAGATCAGTGGCGAATGGTCTGAAAGGCCGCTGAGCCGCTCGTCATGCGAATATCGGATCGCTTTCGCGCGTTTCGCCAGCGCGGGCGACAGGAACGCGTGGTCGATCCGGAACCCGTTGCCGCGATGGCTGTACCACGAAAACTCCCGGCCCTCGGGATAGCGGTGCCGCCATAAGTCGCAGAAACCCAGCTCGGCGACCCGATCCATGAAATAGGCGCAGCGATCAATCGCCCCTGGCTCGTCGACATAGGCGCGGCAGGTGTTGAAGTCGCCAATCGCCAATGTATGGCCATCGATCCGCGCCGCGAGGCCAGCCATCACGGCCTCCCAATACGGCACCTTCGCCAGCAAGTTCGGCATATAGACGCCGCACAGCGACAGCTTGCCGATCTCGACATGCACCAGCCGATACGGTTCGGGCAGGGCCGCGTCGAGCGGCGCATGCGCGCGAAAACGCCGCCGCGTGGCGATCAGCACACCGCTCTTCCCGGGCGGCGGCCGCGGCGAGGTCATGTATGGGTAGCCGAGCCGCTCGAGCGCCTCGCGCAGCCTCAACCCCGCGTCGCCGCCGCGATATTCCGAGATGACCAGGACATCGGCCTCATGCCGCGCGATCGCTTCGCCGATCGCCGAAAGGCGCGTTCCGCCGCCTTGGCGAATGTTCCACGCGAACAGCCTCACGAGCTGGCGAGCTTGCCGCGGCCGCTGACCTCGGCCCCGGCATCGGGCGACATCTTGAGGAAAAACGGCACGGACAGCATGCCGATGGCGGCGACGGCGAGAAAGGCGAGCGAGAAGTCGAGCGGAGTTGGCTGATGCTCGCCGCGCATCGCGATAAAGACGAAGAGCAGCAGCGCACCCGTCCCTACCCCGACCGCCTGCGACAATTGCTGGCACATGCTGGTGAGGCTCGTCGCGCGGCTCAGCATCGCCGCCGGCACGTCGGCATAGCCGAGCGAGTTGATGCTGGTCATCTGCAGCGAGCGGAAAAAGCCGCCCGCCAGCAACGCCACGAAAATCACGACATGCGGCGTCGACGGCTGGAACAGCGAGTATGACCCAAGAAATGCCGCGCTGATCACCGCGTTGCCGACCATGACATTGCGAAAGCCAAAGGTGCGGATGATTGTCTGCACGCCGATCTTCATCGTCATCGCGCCGGCCGCGCTGGCGAAGGTCAAGAGCCCTGAATTGAGCGCCGACAAGCCAAAGCCGACCTGCAGCATCAGCGGAAGTAAAAACGGCAGCGCCCCCATCCCCATACGGAAGAGGAACCCGCCGGCGGTCGCGGCGGCATAGGTCGGGATGCGCAAAAGCGCCAGATCGATGACCGGATGCTCGGCACGGTGCGCGTGGCGGAAATAGAAGAACGTGCAGATCGCGCCGACGATCAAGAGCCCGACCGTCACCACGGTCGGCACGGCGCCGCGTCCGATTGTCTCGAAGCCAAAGGCCAGGCTCGCCAATCCGATACCGGTCAGCACAAAGCCACGAATGTCGAACGGGCGCGCGCCGGTTTCGCGGAAATCCTCGATGAAGAGGTTGATGAGCACGAGCCCCAGGATGCCGATCGGGATGTTGATAAAGAAAATCCAGCGCCACGACCCGTAGGTCGCGATAAACCCGCCGAGCGGCGGCCCGGTCACCGGCCCGAGCATCGCCGGCAGGCTGACATACGACATCGCCCGTACGATCTCGGAGCGCGGCACCGTCTTCAGCAATACCAGCCGCCCGACCGGCACCATCATCGCGCCGCCCATCCCCTGCACGATGCGCGAGATGACGAGCATCGGCAGCGATTGGGAGAGGCCGCAGCCGATCGAGCCCAGCACGAACACGACGATCGCCGCGCTAAACACGCGCCGCGCACCGAGCCGGTCGGCGGTCCATCCGCTGATCGGCACAAACACGGCGAGGCTCAGCAGGTAGCAGGTGATCGCCACGTTGAGGCGTAGCGGGCTTTCGCCAAGCGATTTGGCGATCACCGGCAGCGCGGTGGCGATGACCGTCGAATCCATGTTCTGCATGAACATCGCGCAAGCGACGATCAGAGAGATCAGGAGTTGACGGGTACCCGGACGCATTGTTGTTCCTAGGATAGGCCTGTGGTCGGGCGCGAGGAAGAAAATCGGCGCGGCCGCCGCTATAGTGCCAACGCATGACCCAGGACATGGCTGAGCCGGTCGACAACCGCATCTTTGTGCTGATCCTGCAACACCCGCAGGAACGGCGCGAAGCGCTGTCCACCGCGCCATTGATCACCGCGACCTTGGGTCGTGCGAAATTGGTGATCGGGCTCTCGTGGGCCGGTCTGTCGCGATTGGCCGGCGAAGCGGCCGAACCGCGGCGCTGGGCGGTGCTGCATCTCGGCGCGGCGCGCGCTGATCAGGCGACGGAGCGACGCGAGTTTATGCTGGTCGATCGGCACGGCGAGCCCATCGCCCAACCAAAAGCCATCCTCGCCGGGCTGAAGGGCATCGTGCTGCTCGACGGCACGTGGAGCCAGGCGAAGACGCTGTGGTGGCGCAACCCATGGCTCCTCAAGCTGCACCGCATCGTGCTCGACCCGCCGCGTCCGGCGCGGCTCGGGCGCTTCAGGCGCGAGCCGCGACGCGACGCATTGTCGACAATCGAGGCGGCGGCGTTGGCGCTCCGCCACCTCGAAACGACATCCCAAGCCGCCGACGCACTCGACGCGGCGCTCGACGGGATGCTCGCCGCCGCCCGCCGACCCGATCGACGCGCCGCCCGCTAAGGTGCGGTGATCAAGGTCGCCGCGTCATTCGCCAGCGCGGTTCGCGAATCCGGCCGCATATACATCATGTGCCCCCCCTCATAGACCTTGAGGGTGATCGCCTTGCGCGTCGCTTCCGGGATGTTGAGCTGATCGATCAGCCAGCGCGAGGCGAGATAGGGCGTCACAAGGTCATAGCGGCCATTGGCTATCAGCACTTTGGTCGCTGGATGGTCGAGCAGGGCCGTCTGCAAGCCGGATAGCGCGAAGCCGAGCCCATCTTGCCCCTCGCGCACGCCATCAAAATCCCATTGCCGGCTGATCGTCATCGGCAGCACCCGGTACTGCAGCTGGGTCTTGTAGCCGAGCCCTTCGGGCGCATAGGCATTGAACGCCGCCGTGTAAGCGGCGATCGCATTGTCGAGCACCGGGTCGCCGGCGATCTGGTCCCATGGGTTGTTGGGCGACGCACGGGTGATCGTCGCGTCATAGGAGCTCAGCACCTGGTCTTCTTTGCGACGCAGCTCGTGCGCAAACATGTCCTTGCCGACCCAGCCGCGTTCGCGCCGCACGATGTCCTCCGGCAGGCCGATCATCGCCGCGACCTTGGCGATGAACGGGTCGCCCGGCGGCGGCACGCCCGGCACACCGGCGAGGCCCGTCAGATAGTCGCTTAGCGCGAATTTCTCGACCGGGGCGGCGTCGAACTTGGTGTTGCCGTCGAGCGCGGCGACCGAGGACGCATAGGTCGGCAGCATCACCGCGGCGGCGATCAGATCGCCGGGGCCGGGATTGAGCATCGACCAGTCGAGCGCCGGCGAAATCATGATGAGACCGCTGGGGGTGATGCCTTCATCGCGCTCGAGGCTCTTCGCCATCGCCGCGACGCGGAACCCGCCATAGCTTTCGCCGGTCAGATAGACCGGGCTTGGCCAGCGCTCGTGCCTGGTGAGCCACAGGCGCACGACCGAATCGAGCGAGTCGATGTCGCCTTTCACGTTCCAGAATTGCTTGGCTGGGTCCTCGCCCTTGCCTTCGCCGCGACTAAACCCGGTGCCGACCGGATCGACAAAGACGAGGTCGGCAAAGGTCAACCACGTCGACGGATTGTCGACGATCTGCACCGGCGAGTTCGGCACCGCCCCAGTCGCCACCGGCGCAATGATGCGCGGGCCGACCGCGCCGAGATGCAGGAAGACCGCGGCGGCGCCCGGCCCACCATTGAACAGGAAGACGACCGGTCGCGTCTGCCCGGGTTTCGGATCGGCGATATAGGCGATGGTGAAGATCGAAGCGGTCTTCTCGCCTTTGGCGTCGGTGAGCGGGATGGTTTCGGCGATCGCCTTGTAGTCGAGACTCTTCTGCCCGAGCTGGATCGTGTGATGCGTCTCGACATGCGCCGGCAGCGCCAGCGACGGTTCCGGCGCGGGCTCGCGCGACGGCGTCGACGAAAGCTTCGATTCATCCTGAGCCGCCGCGGCGAACGATATGAACCCTGCGAGCGCCGCGGCACACACCGCCAAGACGCGGCTCATTCGCTTTCTTGCGACCATGGGATCACTCGGCTCGCTGTGAGAGGCGCGGGGTTATAGCGCTGGAATGCGGCCCGCGTCATCGCCGCCGCTTGCCCTTGGGGCTAGAATCGGGGATTAGATATCGGTCAAGTTGCGTGGAGAGCGAGTCGATGCGCGTGCTTCCGGTTCTTTGTCTGACATCGCTGGGCGCGCTGTCGTTGGCGGGCTGCGTCGGCACCGACCGGAACGAAGGCTTCACCGCCACGAGTCCTACCTCGTTCCTCTACAGCGCGCGCACCAGCACGGTGATGACCGAGAACGATGACGGCGAGGCCGAGCGCATCCGCCAAGGCTGGCTCGTCGCGGCGCTCAAGGCCCATGCGATGTGCGACAACGGTTTTGTCGTCGACACGCGGCGCTTTGTGCCCGAGCCGGGGACTGCCTCCGGTCCGCAATTCGGCAATGGCGGCGAGATCGTCTATTCGGGACGATGCATTGTCCCCAGCGCCCCACCGGCGCCAGTCGCACCTCCCCCGGCCGTGCCGCCGGTACGGGGATAAGCGGGCCAAAGCTGCACGGCCGCTAGGCCTTCTTCTCCCAGCCCTTCTCGGTCTGCTGCCAATAGGTGAGTGTGTGTCCGGCCGCGGTCGCGGTGCGCCAACGGCCGCGCGCCGCGACAACTGCATCGGGGTCGTTGCCGTCGAACATGTCGACGCAGCGCGCGAAGCCCTCGAGATCATCGGCCTCGACCCCATCGATCAGAAACAGGATCGTCGCACCGTTCGGGTTCTCGACTCGATGGGTCAGCCAGATTGGCTGCGCCGCGGCGTTGCCGTCGCGCGCCGAACCGTGCGGCAGGAACCCGGCCTCGTCATGGGTCCACAGTAGCGCGTTCAAATGCTCGACGCGTTCGGGCGAGCCGGCCTGGATCACGACGCGATGCCCCTGCCCGACCGCGCGCTCCAAGAGCCGCGGCAACGCGCGTTCGAGCGGCGTCGACAGCAGATGGTAGAAGCCGACCTCCGCCACGCTCAGCCCTCTTCGTAATTGTCGGCAACAAAGCGGTCGAGCAGCCGCACGCCAAACGCCGTCGCGCCTTTGGGCACGGTCGGCGCATCCTTTTTCGACCAGGCGACACCGGCGATGTCGAGATGCGCCCATGGCACCTTGTTCACAAAGCGCTGGACGAACTGGGCGCCGATGATGCTACCGGCAGCGCGGTCGCCGGCGATGTTCTTGACGTCCGCGGCGTCGCTGTCGATCTGCTTGTTGTAGGCGTCGTCGAGCGGCAGTCGCCACAATTTCTCGCCGACCGCCTTGCCGGCCGCGATCAGCCGCTCGGCGAGCGCGTCGTCATTCGCGAAGAGCCCGGCATGGTCATGACCGAGCGCCACAACCACCGCGCCGGTCAGGGTGGCAAGGTCGACCATCAACGCGGGCTTGAAGCGATCCTGGCAGTACCACAGCGCATCGGCGAGAACGAGCCGCCCCTCGGCGTCGGTGTTGAGCACCTCGATCGTCTGGCCGGACATCGAGGTCACGATGTCGCCGGGTCGCATCGCCGAGCCCGACGGCATGTTCTCGACAAGCCCGACAACGCCGACCGCGTTGAGCTTGGCCGAGCGCGCCGCGAGCAGGCGCATCAACCCGATCACGACCCCCGAGCCGGCCATGTCCCATTTCATCTCGCCCATCCCGGCGGCGGGCTTGATCGAGATGCCACCGGTGTCGAAGGTCACGCCCTTGCCGATAAAAGCGAGCGGCGCCGCGCCGTCCTTGCCGCCATTCCAGCGCATCACGACAAGTCGCGGCGGGCGGACACTGCCCTGCGCCACGCCGAGCAGCGCGCCCATACCAAGCGCGCGCATATGCTCCTCATCGAGGATCTCAACCTCAAGGCCGAGCGATGAAAGGCCGGCCGCTTGCTTGGCCAAGGTCTCGGGGTAGATGACATTGGCCGGCTCGGAGACGAGGTCGCGGGTGAACGCTACCGCCTCGGCGGCCGCGGCGAAATTCTTATAAGCCTTGCGCGCGGCGGCCGGATTGGGGTCGGCAACGGTCAGTGAGGACAGCGTGGGCTTGCGATCGGGCTTCTCGGTCGTGCGGTATTTGTCGAAACGGTAGACGCGCAACGCCGCGCCGAACGCGAGATGCGCCGCCGCCGCGCCGGGCGCCAAACTACCGGCGTCGCCGGGATCGATGGTGAGGGTCGCGGTCGTCTCACCGGCGCCGTTGAGATGCGCGAGCAGCGTGCCGCCGAGATCTTCGAGCCCGCGCGCGTCGACCGCAGCAGGCTTGCCGAGACCGGCCAGCACGATCCGGCTCACCGATAGATTCGCCGGCCCGACGATCGGCACCAATTCGCTCTTTTTGCCGCGAAACCTCGGCGAGGCAGCGAGCGCACGCGTGATCGCGCCGCCGCTCGCCTCGTCGAGCTGGCGTGCGGCTCCGGTGAGAGCTCGCTCCTCCCAAATTCCGACGACGACGGCACCCGTCCGCGGCGGCTCGAACTCAGCAAAACTGATCTTCATCGCGCGCCTCGCTGAACGGATAACGCCATAGGGCGCGATAGTCGCACCGCCATCGGGGGGCGCAAGACCTTTGCGGTCGCAGATGTGATCGCCGTAGATGTGATCGTCACTGGGCTTTCCGCCCGGTCACATTATCTCGTATGGTCGCACCGTTCGGTGGGGCCGATGTAAGGGGCGCGTTATTCCGTTATCGTCGTTGCCTCCGGAGGTGAGCCAGTACCTCAGCTCACTGAACCGCTACATTCTGCGGCAATGCGTCAGCGTCATGCTCTTCGTGACGGCCGCGCTGACGGCTACGGTGTGGCTTGCTCAGTCGCTGAAGCTCGTCGATCTGATCGTCAACCGCGGCTTGTCGGCAGAGGTGTTCCTTTACCTGGCGATCCTGATCCTGCCGCGGTTTCTCGACATCGTTATCCCGATCGGGACATTCATCGCCGTCCTGTTTGTCTTCAATCGGCTGATCACCGAAAGCGAGCTGGTGGTGATGCGCTCCGCCGGACTGAGCCCATTCAGCCTGGCAAAACCCGTGTTGGAGTTGGCGGCGGTCGGTTGGCTCATCCTGATGGTGCTGTCGATCTGGCTGCTTCCCGCGTCGAATCGTGAGTTCAAGGACCTTCAGTTCGAGATCCGCAACCGCTTTGTCTCCAGCCTGCTGCAGGAAGGGTCGTTCACCACAATCTCCGACAAGCTGACGATCTATATTGGCGGGCGCAACGACAGGGGCGAAGTGATCGGACTGATGATCGACGATGAGCGCGACCCGAATAATCCGGTCACGCTGCTCGCCGAGCGCGGCGCTTTCGCAGATGCCGGCGGCGGCGCGCGTATCATCATGATCAACGGCGATCGCCAGCAATACGACCGCAACACCGGCAAGCTGTCGGTGCTGACCTTCGAGCGCTATGTGCTCGATCTCGACATGATGCGCGAGGCGCCCGAGGCGCGTGCCCGCGAGGCCCAGGAACGCTATCTCGGCGAACTGTTCTTTCCGCCGCCGGACGTCGACCTCAGCACCCGCGACGTTTATCTCATCGAAGGCAACGAACGCCTGACGGTACCCTTGACCGCCTTCAGCTTTGCGCTGATCCCGCTGGCCTGCCTGCTGCCGGGCGAGTTCAACCGGCGCGGCCAGTTGAAGCGGGTGCTGTTCGCGATTGGCTGCGCCCTCGCCTTCCAGACTATCGATCTCGCGGTCAAGAATCTCGAAGGCCGCTTCACCGCCGCGATTCCGCTCAGCTATTTGGTCGACCTGTTGCCGTTCGCCGTCGGTCTTGGAATCCTCCTGCACCGTGGCATAAGGTTCAACTTCCGTTGGTCGCCGTTTCCGGCGCCGGCGACGCGCTGACGACGCGCGGGGGAGAGGAGACAGGGGCCGGTGCTCATCGCCAAGACCCTCTCCGGCTATATCGCACGCCAATTCTTCGTGTGGTTTTGCAGCGTCTATGGCGCGATGCTCAGCATCAGCTTTTTGATCGATTACATCGAGTTGCTGCGGCGCGGGTCGATCAAAACCGGGGTGACGTTGGGGGTGCTGCTCGAGATGGCGGCGCTGAAGCTGCCGCATACCGCGCAAGAGGTGATGCCATTCGCCGTGCTGTTTGGCACCATGCTGTCATTCTGGCGGCTGACCCGTAACAACGAGCTGGTCGTCGTCCGCTCCGCCGGCGTCTCGGTATGGCAGTTTCTGACCCCGGCGGTCCTTGTCGCCCTGCTCACCGGCATCATCGCCGTCACGGTGTTCAACCCCGCCGCCTCGCAGATGGAGGCGACCTACGAACAGCTCGACGCCCGCTATCTGAAGCAATCGTCCGACGATCTCAGTCTGTCGAACTCGGGGCTATGGCTCCGGCAGAGCGAGCCGAACGGCGGCCAGGTGGTGATCCACGGCGACAAGCTAGTTGCCCCCGAGCTGCTGCTCGGCCAGGTGACTCTGTTCTTTTTTGACATGCGGCACGAGTACCTGTCGCGTGTCGAAGCGCAAACGGCGCAGCTCGATAACGGCTACTGGATCATCGAGAACGGCCGGCGCTGGGAGAAGAGCGACCAGTTCGAGCCGGTGCCCGAGCTTCGCTTGGCGACCAAGTTCACCGCGCACCGGATTGAGGAAAGCCTCGCCTCGCCCGACACGATGTCGTTCTGGTCGCTGCCGAGTTTTATCTCGCTGCTCGAGCAATCCGGGTTCTCGGCGCAGCGCCATCGGCTGCAGTTCAATATCTTGCTGGCGCGCCCATTTCTGTTCTGCGCGATGGTTCTGGTGGCGGCGACCTTCAGCCTCAGAATGCAGCGCCGTGGCGGCGCCACGTTGATGATCGTCGGCGGGGTCGGCGCCGGCTTCATGCTGTATTTTGTCTCCAACATCGTGTTCGCGCTGGGCCTTTCAGCCAAGCTGCCGGTGCTGCTGGCGGCCTGGACGCCGACCGGCATCAGCCTGATTTTCGGCGTTTCGATGCTGCTCCATCTCGAAGACGGGTGACGCGGACGCCGACAGGCGATATTGCTGCTGGAAAATCGCTAATCGCTACAACGGTATCAGAGACGGATTGCCGGAAACTATAGACGCCCGATGAGCCGCTCCCCCCGACTCGGACGCACGCGCAAGGTAAGACGGATGATCCGTCTTGCCGTTGTTGCGCTGTGCTGTTGGTGGAGCCACACGGTCTCGGCCGAGAACTTGGGGGTCGACAGCAATACGAAGAACGCACCGATGACCTTCCAGGCCGATGAGGTGCAATACGACGATCAGTCCGCGCTGACGGTCGCCAAGGGCCATGTCGAGATCGCACAGGGCACGCAGATCCTGCTGGCCGATGTGGTGACCTACAATCAGCACACCGACACGGTGACCGCGTCCGGCCATGTCAGCCTGATGGCGCCCGACGGCACGGTCGTGTTTTCCGACTACATGGAACTACGCAACGGCATGAACGACGTATTCGCCAACGATGTGCGAATGCTAATGGCCGATCGCTCCCGCCTTGCCGCCGACGCGGCCCGCCGGCTCAACGGCAATCACACCGACCTGCGTCGCGCGGTCTATTCCCCATGCGACCTGTGCAAGGACGACCCGACCGCACCGCCGGCCTGGCAGCTGAAGTCGCGCGAGATGACCGACGACAAGGAACTCCAGCGCCTCGAATTCCGTGACGCGACAATGGAGGTCGACGGCATCCCGGTGTTCTATACGCCGTATATGTCGACCCCAGATCCGTCGGTGAAACGCGCCGATGGATTCATGATGCCGACCTTTGGCGGATCGAGCCAGCTCGGCTTCCACATCGCGACCCCCTATTTCTTGACGCTAGGACCGAGCGCCGACGTGACCATCACGCCGCGGTTCACCAGTTCGGCCGGGCAGGTGCTCGCCGCGGATTATCACCAGCGGTTCTCGAACGGCTACATCGAGGACCTGTCGAGCATCAATGTCAGCAATGTCGGTACCTCGATCGGCGGCGTCAACGACCCGAACGCCTCCCCCAACGCCTTCCGGTGGCACGTCAACGCGTTTGGCGAGTTCGACCTCGACGACACCTACCGCACCGGATTCCAGGCGCAGCGCGTGTCGGACCAGACCTATCTGCAGCGCTTCAGCTATGTGCTGCCGCCGCTGGGCACCGAGGTGACCCGAGCTTATTTCGAAGGCTTCCCCGCCAACGGCTCGCTTGACGTCAACGCCTATCTGTTCCAGCCGCTGACCCCGGGGCTTGGCGTGTCGACGCAGCCGATGGTTCTGCCGGTCATCAACCGCAATTGGAACTTCCAGCCCGATTTGATCGGTGGCGAGGCCAACCTCAATGCGAACCTGCTCAATATCCTCCGAGAGGTTGGCACCGATACGCGCCGCTTATCACTGGGCGGCGAATGGGATCGGACGCTCCGTGACGGGATCGGCGGCGAATACAAATTCCAGGTCAGCGTCCGCGGCGACGCGTATTCGGTCGATTCACTGAGCAACCTGTCGAACCCCGATCTGCCGAGCGTCTATTTCTCGCAGAATGGTAAGGCGCCGCTGGTGTCGGCTCCGGCCGACTTTGCCGCCGGACGCATCTTCCCGCAGGTCGGGCTGACATGGGACTATCCGCTGGTTCATCGCAGCACCGACTACACCTTCCTCGTACAACCGGAAGTCGCCACGTTTGCCGGGCCGAACAGCGGCAACCGATTCATCATCCCCGACGAGGATAGCCTCGGATACGAGTTCCGCGATTCCGATCTGTTCCGGGCCGACCGGCTGCAGGGTTACGACATCCTCGATACCGGCCAGCGCGTCGATTACGGTCTCAATCTTGGCGCCTACACCGGCAATGGCGGCAGCTACCGCATGCTGATCGGTCAGAGCTATCGCGCCGAGACAAACCCGTTCATGCCGCCCGGCAGCGGCGCCGAAGACCGGCTGTCGGACGTCGTCGGCCGCGTCACCCTGTCGCCGAGCAGCTGGCTCGATCTGATCTACCGGTTCCGCCTCGACAAGGACTCGCTCGCCAACCGCCTCCAGGAAGTCGGCTTCGCCGCCGGGCCGGGGGCCTTCCGCGTCGGGGCCAATTATCTGCTGATCCCCGCCGAGCAGGCTAGCCAGGTCATCACGATACCGGGCAGCGGCCAGACCATCCTCTACGGCCGGCGCGAGCAGCTCAGCATGAACGCCACGCTGAAGCTGTCGCAATACTGGTCGCTGGTTGGCTTAGAAACCCTCAATCTCACCAATTCCGACAATCTGGTGAACGGGATCGCGACACCGCAATCGAACAGCGCCAGCCTGCAAGCCAGCCTCTCTGCCCTGTACCAGGACGAATGCATGGGCTTTATCGCCACGCTGTCCCAGTCAGGCATCCGCAATGGCGACGTGACGCCCGGCTACTCCGTGCTGCTCAGCGTCGTCTTCAAGAATATCGGCGAGATCGGCGGCAACGTGTTCCAAGCCTCGGGGGGAAGCTGAGCTTGACCAATGCCGATCGAGCAAAACGACGCGGCGACAGGCCATCCCGCTGCGTGTAGACTATGCTTGATTTTCGGACAGCACGGGTCGGGGCAATGCCGGCACTGCGTTATTCGGGCGCGCTGCTCTTGACGCTCGCCGTATTGTGCCTGGCCATGCCGACGGCGCAGTCGGCGCACCGCACTGCGGCGCAACAGCCGGCGGTCGCTACGGCCCCGCCGCCATCGGGCGCGCCCGACATGCGCATCGCCGCGGTCGTCAACGACGAGGTGATCTCGGTCTTCGATCTCGTTTCGCGTGTCCGCATGGTGCTGATGTCGTCCAACATGCCCGCCTCGCCCGACGCACAAAAAAAGATCGAGGCCGAAATCCTCCGCTCGCTGGTCGACGAGCGACTGGAGCTGCAGGAAGCGAAGAAGCAAAATGTCGTGGCGACCGATGACGAGATCAACAGCGCGCTGACCAAGATCGAGAAGCAGAACAACATGCAGCCCGGTCAGCTCAACGAGTTTCTCAAGTCGCACGGGATCGATCGCAATTCCTTGCTCAACCAGGTCAAGGCCTCGATCGTCTGGGCCAAGCTGGTGCGACGCAAGGCGGCCGAGACGGTCGAGATCTCCGACGAAGAGGTCGACGCCGCGATCAAACGTGTCAAAGAGCATTCCGGCGAGCCGCAAAGCCGGATCGCGGAAATCTTCCTCGCCGTGGACAATCCCGCGCAGGATGCCGATGTCCGCGCCCTCGCCCAGAAGCTGACCGAACAGATGAAGCAGGGCGCGCGGTTCTCGGCGATCGCTCAGCAATTTTCGCAATCAGCGACAGCCGCGGTCGGCGGCGATCTCGGCTGGCTGCGCGCGGATCAGCTGTCGTCCGATCTGGCCGCCGCGGTCGCGAACCTGAAACCCGGCGAGCTGTCGCCGCCGATCCGCAGCGGTGGCGGCTACTACCTACTTCTGGTGCTCGATCGCCGCACCGGCGAAACCGGCGGCAGCCAGGCCGGGGACACTGTCTATGACGTGGTACAAGTCGTCATTCCGCTGCCGCCCAACGCCACCGAGCCCATGAAGCGCGCCGCTGCCATGGAGGCTGTCGGCATCCGCCAAGCCTCGAAAAGCTGCGCCGACATGTTGCGGCTCAGTAAGGAAAAAGCGCCGCAGACCTCAAGCGAAGGCTCGGTCAACGCCAGCGGCATGCCCCAACAGATGCGCGATATCTTGAACAAGCTGTCGCCCAACCAGGCGTCGGACCCGATCCTTCAGAGGGGC
>Ga0210398_10003772_pt1 | contig 14404 bp, 14 predicted proteins | sample IncBWC4OmetaG_FD_161047 | JGI IMG/M metagenome (GOLD analysis project Ga0210398, IMG submission 161047) | Forest soil microbial communities from Barre Woods Harvard Forest LTER site, Petersham, Massachusetts, United States - Inc-BW-C-4-O | ecosystem: Environmental > Terrestrial > Soil >...
GGGCGTGATTACGAAATCTCATGGGGCGCAACCTATTACGACAGCACCTGGCGCGGCCCCAGCGGCGAAGGCGCGATGATGGAGCACTACGAGGACAGGTGCCTGCCGATCTTCCCTATTTCAAACCATTTCACTTGTTCGTTCATCTCGCTGGGCGACACAGCGTTCTTCGTCACTTATGCGAAGGATCGTCCGAAAGACATGCCGCCGGTCTGCTTGTTCTCGCCGTTGAACCATCCGCCGCGGCAGGATTTCATCATCCACCTGCCCTACAGCCCGGGCGACAGCGCGCAGCTCGGCAACCGCGTGCAGGGCTACTCGTTCTGGGTGAGTCACGCGGACGGCAAGCCGATCCAGACAGGAGTCAGCCCCGACCATACCAAGGATGAGGGGGTCATGTTCGGCTATGCCTTCGACAGCAAACCTACGCCCGACCGCGTCGATAGATCGGCGATGCCATACCGTCATCCGCAGTCCTTCTACTTCTCCGGATTCCCGAAGCCGCCGGCCAACGCGCCGATCGTCAGCCAGAATTATACCAACTTCGCCATGATCAAGCCGGATCCAAAAACGACATGGGACCAGGTGAACAAGCTCGATCCCAAAACGCTTCCGGCGTGTCAGCTGTTTAATGCGCCGGCCGGCGTTATGGCTGTGCCGAATACAGGCCGGGCCGCCACTTGGGGCAACATCGGCAAATGACGATCGTGGGTAACGAAGCAGACAGTCCAGCGAACTCGTGGTGGCGGACGCAGCCTAGGTCGAACGCGTCTCAGCAACAGAATTCCCTGCTAACAGTGAAATAAACAGGGAATTTTGCAGAATTTCGCACTTCATAGAGCCCCTTGCGCGGAGGCGGACCATGCGCCGTTTAAAAATCTTGCACCCGATCCCTGGCCGAAGGTGCAAGAGTTGCTGAAAGCCGCGTAAGAGACCTTCATCGTCAACGCAAACACAGACCGAACAGGAAATTATAAATGTCCTTGAAAGACCAACTCGCCGAATACCAGGCCGGCTGGTACCAGCGCGTTCCGGTCGAGCGGCATGCGATCATGCAGCGGCATATCCTGGGCCACGAGCGACCAAGTGCATCGCAGCAAGAACAAGCCTATTCGAACCCGTAGCTCCCCGTCACACGCGGGCGATCACCGCGACAGGGCCGCCGCCGGGAGGCCCCTGATGTTCGGCGCCGCCAGATACATAGACGGCGCCGGTCCCTGACAATCCGGCAACCAATCCGCCAACTGCGGCGCGAGCGTGTCGCGTGGAGCCAACATCGGAATCGTCGAGCATAGTGTGGCGGAAGCCGCGTACACAGCCATCGGGAGAGGCTTCGGCTTTAGCAAAGATGTTGACCAAGCGGCCATTCTTCTGTGCCTCCCCTGCACTGAGCCCGACGCTGCCAAGCGCCTCAGCCACCGCTGCAAGATCGATTGAGTCGCGCATCACCGAATGGCCGATTACGAATGGGCTGACTGACGCGGCTGAATTGCCCATCACGATCACCACATTGTGCATCAGCTCGATGCCGGCGGAGGAAGAGGCGACAGAGGAAAACAAGTCCCAGTCTTTGAGCACCTGATCCTCGCGCACGTCGGCTTTGAGTTCACCCAGTGCGATAGCGACGCCGAGCGCAGACGCTCCGCGCGAATATCCCATCGACGCATAACCGCTGGTGGTCACGGTCTTGCGCCCGCGGTGCAGCGCGGCTTCGACGCGTTCGCTAGTTAGCAACGGACACTTGATCTGCACGAAATGCACGTCACGCGGGTCGTCGATTCCGGCGTCGCGCATGGCCAAGTGCACCGCCCTGACGGTCTCTTCCATCTGCGCCGCGCGACCGAGCTCTTCCGGGAGGAAATCACGGGTATGTGCAATGCCGATGCTAAGCCGCTTGCCGATATTCGCACTTCCGCTGGCTGTCTCACCATTAAGGCAGCGCGCGAACACGGTCAGATGCGGAGATAACACCCCTTCGGTTCCCCCGGACATGACGAAGGCAATCTTGTCCTCGACCGCGCGCGGAGGAAGCTTCAAATGCGGTGAAAGCGCGTCGCACAAAGCAGTAAGCGCGAATTCACGGGTGAAATCGTTTACGCCACCGTTGCCCTCGGTCTTGCCGAGCACCGCAAGAATGGTAGACGGGACGATTTTGCCTGACGCGATGAGCGCCATCAGGCCGGACACGTCGCCAGGCCCTTTGGTTGCGATGCGGACGACGTCAACTGAGATTGGGCGTATGCTCATACCGCTTCCCCATTCGACCAGAAGATCAACCGCCGTTCGGCAAAGCTGATGGCGTAGAACATCGTAATGCCGGCAAATGCCGCGGCGAAGATCGCCGAAAACAACGTTGCCGTCTCCAGATGCGCCGAGGAAATGATGATCAGATAACCGAGACCTTGTGTTGCACCCACGAACTCACCTACGATGGCACCGATCACCGCGAGCGAAGATGAGATCTTCAGCGCGGAGAAGAGATAAGGCAGGCAGAAGGGAATGCGCAGCTTGCGGAATTCCTGCGCCCGGCTGGCGCCCAGCGTATCGAACAGTTCCCGATATTCGAGACCGGCGGCCTTGAGGCCCTTGACGGTGTTTACCAGCACCGGAAAAAAGCAGATTAGGATCGCCGCCACGATTTTCGACCACCACCCGGTGCCGAGCCAGATCACCAAGAGCGGGGCTATTGCCACGATCGGCGTCGTCTTAATCGCGATCGCAATAGGGAACAAGCCTTCCTCGAGTGTGTGAAAGCGCACGAACAAAGTGGCGATGGCGAAGGCAAGCACGCTGGCAATGAGAAACCCGGCTAACGCCTCGATGAACGTCACCGCGAATTGCACGGCGAGCGAGCGGTCGACGGTCGCTAGAATCGCGGTCGGCGTCGGCAGCAGATATTCCGGGATGTGAGCGGTCGTCACTATCGCTTGCCAGCCGACAAGCAGCAACAATCCGAAGGCCAGCGGCGCGATGGCGCGTGAGATCATCGACCGCTCCTTACCATCGTCCGAATGCGACGGATGATCGCGCCGCTCTCGACGTCTTCGGGTGCGCGCGGCCTCGTGCAGGATACGGCAACGTCTTCGATCAATTGCGCTGGCCTGCTCGACAAAACGATGACGCGGTCCGACATGGTTACGGCCTCCGGAATCGAATGCGTGACCATGAGCACCGTCGTCAACCGCGTTTCCTTGCTCTGCCAGATGCGGATCATTTCATCGTTGAGTACGTCCCGCGTCAGCTCATCGAGGGCGCCGAATGGCTCGTCGAGCAGCAACACGTCAGGATCGCACATCAACGCGCGGGCAAGCGCCGCCCGCTGCTGCATGCCGCCCGATAACTGGTGCGGATAGGCTTGCGCGAATTCGCTCAGACGAACCAGATCCAGCATGCGCAGCGCATTGCGGCGTTCGGCCGAATCGACAGTGTCGCCACCGCGTTGAATCTCGACCGGCAGCAGCACATTATCGAGCGTGGTACGCCAAGGCAGCAGCAGCGGCTTCTGGAACATGAAGCCGGTGCGCAAATCGTCATAAGATCGTGCGATCCGCCCGCCGGTCGGCTTCACCAGGTGGGCGATCGCCTTGAGCAACGTCGACTTGCCGCAGCCGCTGGGTCCCAAAAGCGACACGAACTCGCCGCGCCGCACGGTCAAGCTCAAGCTTTCGATCGCGACCACGCTACCGAAGCGTACATTGAGGTCCTCGATCGCAAGAATGGGTTTGGGCTGGTCGATCGGCGCGGCCCCCAGCCGCTCAGGTAAAACGATCGCATTCATTGTGATGCAGGCTGGACGAACGCCTTGGCGATATCGACCGGCCCTTTTTGAAATCCGGCGGCGAGCAAAAGCTGCTGCGCGGAGCTCCAACCGGCTTGATCCATGTAGCCGACCGGTTTGGTGTCAGGCTTTAACAACGGCACGCTTGCTTTCACCATCGCCAACTCGTGCTCGTAGGTGAGCTTATCACCGTATTTGAGCGTGATTTTGGCTGCTTCCTCGGGCGCCGCGATCGCCGTGTTCCAGCCCTTGAGTGTGGCGGCGACGAAATTGCGCACGACGTCGGGCTTTTCCTTGAGCATCGCTTCGGTGGTGAACAGCGTGTCGGCATAAAGATCTATGCCGTAATCGGAGGGATTAACGATGTTCACGTCAAATCCCTTCTCCTTTGCCGCCAGCACTTCGTTGATGAGATAACCCGGCCACACATCGATGTCCCCTGTCAGTAGCGGTGTCATGTCGAATTTGACCGGGATTTCGGTGAGTTGCGATTTGTCGATCTTTGCCTTGGCGAGGACGGCGCGATAGATCAGCTCCTCGTTGCCGCCGATCTTCACGCCGACTTTTTTGCCGATGTAGTCGGCCGGCGTTTTGATGCCGGATTTCGCCAGCGAAAACAGTACGAACGGATTACGCCGGTAAATCACCGCGACAGCGACGACTGGAACGCCCTTGCTGCGAGCAATCAGGATCTGATCGGCGCCGGTGACGCCAAACTGCTCGTTGCCGCCGGCAACCATTTGTACGGCGGGAAAATCTGGGCCGCCGGGCTGGACATTCACGTCAAGGCCCGTGGCTTTGTAATCGCCCTTCTGCTGCGCTACGTAAAATCCGGCGAACTGTGCCTGGTTAAACCATTTCAGGCGCAAGGTGACCGAGTCACCGGCATGCGCCGCGGCGCATAGCCCGCTCAAGACCAGCATGATGACGAATGCCATAGCTCGGTAGCGCATGGTCGCTGCCCTCCTTGACGAGCCCGGCGTGCACAATATGGCTCCAGTCCAGTGAGCGCGACCAGCACCAAATTCTGGTCGCTGCGCTCGGAAAAAACGCTCGCTCATCAAGAAACCGGTCTAAACTGCCGTTTGGAAATGGAAACAGACCCGGTGCCAAAGCCGACTCCAAACCGCAGGAAGGGTCGCAAGAGGTCGAACCCGCATCCGGCGTCCGCCGCCGCTCTCGGCAGGATAGCAGCGGGCAAAAAGCGGCTGCGCCCACCGCGTCCGCTTATTTACGTCGACGCTGTGGCCCGGCATGGCTCAATCCGCAAGGCGGCAGACGCGCTCAACTTGGCATCCTCGGCGTTGAACCGGCAAATCCTCGACTTGGAACAGGATTTGGGCTCGGCACTGTTCGAACGTCTGCCACGGGGCGTGCGCCTGACCGCGGCCGGAGAGATCTTTCTCGCCTATGCGCGACAGGCGATCTCGGAGCTTAAAGCCGTCGAGTCGAAGGTCGAGCAACTGCGCGGACTGGTGCGCGGCCACGTCAGCGTGGCCGCTGTCGAGTCGGTTGCGAGCGAGTTGCTGCCCGCGGCGATCAGCCGCTTCCAGACAGCCCATCCCAATGTACGATTCGACGTTCGGATTGGAGCCCCTGAGGACCTGACGTCCGCTCTGATCGCTGATCAGGTCGATCTTATCCTGACGCATTACGCCCCGCCAAAAAAGAATGTGGCAATCGTAGCCGCCGCCGAGCAGGCGTTGTGCGCGCTGATGATGTCCGATCACCCGCTCGCCAGCCGTGGCGATTTGCGCCTGCGCGACTGCTTGGCCTATCCGTTGGCGCTCGGCGATGCGACACTGGCGGGGCGCGCCTTGATCGAGCGAGTGCTGGCACAAGCGTCGTTCGAACTCGATCCACGCCTTATTTCCAATTCGGTGGAAACCATGAAAGCATTCGCCCGTATGAATCGCGGCGTCTGTTTCCAATTCCGCAAACCCGGTAAGGCTGCCATCCCGCCCGGAGATATGATTGCGGTGCCATTGATCGATGCTCCGCTATTGCAAGCAAGACTTTATCTTGCAACCCGTCGCGGACGAGTCTTGCCAGTCGCGGCCGCCACATTCGTCGAACTACTCGAAGCCGCTCTGACGTGATGACGGCGCCGTTCAGCCTGCCGTCACATCGACTTGCACGTCGCCGTCGAGCACCCGCTCGGCGGTCGACAGGTCGACCTCGTGCTCCCAGGCGCCGATGACGACGGTGGCGACACAGTTGCCGATCAGGTTGCCGAGCGCACGCGCGATGCCGATAAACCAGTCGACCGAGAGCACCAGAACGAGGCCGATCGCCGGCACCGTCGGCACGGCATTGAGTGTCGCCAAGAGGATCACGATCGCCGAGCCAGGGATACCGTGCGCGCCCTTCGACGTTACCAGCGACACCGCCAGCACCAAGAGCAGATCGCCGAGTGACAACGGCGTGTTGGTCGCTTGCGCGATGAAGACAACGGCGAGCGTGAGGTAGATCGAGAAGGCGTCGAGATTGAACGAATATCCCGTCGGGATGACAAGACCGACTACGGAATCCTTCACGCCCATGCGCTCCAGCTTGCGCATGATCTGCGGCAGCACCGCGTCCGACGACGCGGTCGCCAAGACGATGGTCAGCTCCTCGCGAAAATAGTTCAAGAATTTGAAAATGTTCAGACCGGCGACGACGCGCAATACGCTGCCCAGCACGACGATCACGAAAAGGATGACGCACGCGTAGAAAATGAAAACCAGCGAAACCAGCTGCTTGAGCGAGCCCACGCCGTATTTGCCGACCGTGTAGGCGACGGCGCCGAGCACGCCGAGCGGCGCCACCCGCACGATCAGGCCCATGATCTTGAACAGGACCTTGGACACGGCCTCGATCATTGAAGTGACCTGCTGCGCCGGCTCGCCGACGAGCGCCAGTGCAACGCCGAACAGGACGGCGAAGAACAGCACCTGCAGCACGTCGTTGCGGGCGAGCGCATCGATCGACGTGGTCGGAATGATATTGAAGATGAAGCTGCCGACGCCGGCGCCTTTGAGGTTCTTCGCGTGGTCGGCATAATTGCTCAACGCCTTGGCGTCGAGCGTCGAAGGATCGATGTTCATGCCGTGACCCGGCGCGAACAGAAAGGCAAGCACCAGGCCGACGACGAGCGCGATCGTCGTCATGACCTCGAAATAGATCAGGGCTTTGAGGCCGACCCGGCCGACTTTCTTGAGATCGCCGGCGCCGGCGATGCCGTGCACCACGACGCAGAATACGATCGGCGCGACGATCATCTGAATGAGCTTGAGGAACGCGTCGCTGAGGATTTTCAGCGAAATCGCGAAATCGGGCACCACCACGCCGAGAATGATGCCGAGGACAAGCCCGGCGACGACCTGAACGAACAGCGAATTGTAGAGCGGCGCGCGGCTCGATACCGGAGGCATTGCGACAGCGGTGGTAGACATCGAATACTCCCCATGCCTTGCCTGTTTTTTAAGCAAGGATCATGCCACCGACCCGCGGCGAAGATAATGGCCAAACCCGCGTCCGGCCCCGCCTTGCGCTACAGTGCTTCGAAAATAATGTCCTGGGCGCCGTGCCACAGCACGTGCTCGCCGAGCGGACGCAGCTGATCGCGGCCTTCGACCACCGTCAAAAAATGATTGCCGGCGAGCTGGCCGACTTTGCTGGCGAAGTGCACGCCGCCATAGGCGAGCAAAATCTCGGTTTCGCTGATGCCGCCGGGATAAAGGATGATCTCGCCGGGCGCCGGATAGCTGGTGTGGTTCTCGTATTTCAACCCGAGATCGAGATCGCCGAGGGGGATCCAGCATCCTTCCCCACTCCACCGCACATGAATGATCCGCTCCTTGTAAGGCAGCATGGTCCGAAACTTCGCGCAGGTCTGCGGCGCTCGTTCGGATTCGAAGCGTGCGATGAATTCAAATCCAGAAGTGCTTATGCGAACACGTTCCATGATCGGCTCCTACAGACCTAGCTGGTCCAAATTGAGGACGGCGTCGAGCAAGACGTGGGCCGCGATATCGACGTCGGCCGCCGTGACAGTCTCAAGCGGCGAATGACTGATGCCACCGTTGCCGCAACGGACAAACAGCATGCCAATGTCGGTGATGCCCGCGAACATCTCGCCGTCATGTCCGGCGCCGCTAGCCAGATAGAACGGTTCGATGCCGTTGCGTTTAATGGCTCGAGCCAACGCGGACTGTATCTGCGGCGCACAGGCCACTGCGGCGTGGTGAGCAATTTTCGCAACTTCGGCGGTTACGCCTCGGCGTTCTGCAATTTGGCAAATCGCAGCAAGAATGTCGGCAATCGCGGCGGCGTGTGTGGCATCGTCGCCGGCGCGTATATCGAGCGACAGCTCGCAGCAGCCCGGTATGACGTTGATGACACCGTGTGGCACTGCAAGCTGACCCACAGTGCCGACCAGGTTTGGGCCTTCTGCACAACGTCGTTCGACCGCAAGAACAATCTCAGCCGCGGCAGCAGCCGCATCGTGACGCAGCGACATGGGAACCGTGCCAGCGTGTCCGACGACGCCACGAATGGTTATCCGAAAGCGCACCGACGCGGCAATAGAGGTGACGACACCGACGGGCAGGTTATTTTCCAACAGGACGGGACCTTGCTCGATATGGACTTCGAGATAGCCGCGCAGCGTCTCAGGCCGGCGCGCAAGCTTTCGGATTGCGGCGAGGTCGACGCCTTCCGTGCGCAGTAGCGTGGCTAGGTCGATGCCACTTAAGTCCTGCCGATCGAAAACTGTCTCGTTAAAGCAACCGGCAATAGCGCTACTGCCTAGATAGGGAGCGGAAAAGCGCGCGCCCTCTTCTTCAGAAAATCCGATCACTTCAAGATGAAAGGGCAACCGCTGCCCGGTACCATGCAGATGCTCGGCAACGACGAGAGCCGTCAAAATCCCTAGGCGGCCGTCGAATTGTCCGGCGTTGATGACTGTATCGTAGTGTGAACCAACGATCAGGGTCTTTGGTGCATTGGCCGCGCTCGCATATCGGCCGACAACATTGCCGACGGCGTCGATTTCTGCCGCAAGTCCAGCCGAACGCATCCATTCGCGCAATCGCACTGCCACCGCTTTATGCGCTGGGGAAAAATACGTGCAAGTCAAACCTTCAGTCGTCTCTGAAAACTGCGCCAGTTCACGCGCCATATCGAGGATTTTCGCGCCGAAATCCACCGTGGGAACCGATCCGCTCTTATCTCCGCGAGGCTGGACGTTCGACATGCGAGGTGGCTGGACTGGCGCTGTGAAAGGGTCTTCGTGCTAATTAATCTATGACAGAAAATTAGACCTCAATAAATCTCCGAGAGCGGCCTGTTCGATACCTGGTCGACGTTGTTCTAAATCCAGTGCCCCCTGGCTTCGGCGGAGAAGCTACTTGCCGGCAGGCGAGATCGGTTTTTCCAGAAATTTCAGCGTTGATGCTTTTGGCCATGCCGGTTCAGCGTAGCGGGCCGGCGCTGGAGCCGTTGTCTGCACCTTTTTCGATCCTCCGGCGCGGGCCTTCGCTCGCGCGAACGTAGCCCGGCGCGGCGCGGACATAGTTACAGCCGGCGGGAGAAAAGCCAAAACCGGATCCACAGCCATAAACAGCAAGGGTTTCGTACACGTTGCTCACGACCGTTCCCGGGTTGAAGCCGGCTTGGGCCGCTGCAGCGGACGTTGCCCCCAAAACACACGCCGCTGCGAGAAAGAGCCTCTTCATGATCCGTTCTCCGTCGTCGTCGTTTTTGTGAAGGTAATCTGCAGCGCATACGCACATTCCACAAGTGCTACGCGAAGCTATTTCATTTCGTGAACGGCGGCGGCGGGAGGCCGCACGTGCGGTTGCACCCTGCGCCGGATAGGAGTTAATGCGCGCCGATCGCAGCGTACAGGATCAGCGCCGCCGAGACGGCGGTCACCAGAACCGTCAGGCCGGCCCCGGCCTGTCGACCGAATGTTTGCCTGAGCGACGAATTGAGGCCCCAGGCGCTCAATAGACGCGCCACCAACAGGACTCCGCCTAATCCTTGGATCACCGCCGAGTGATAGCCGAATGCCTCCACGAGCCCGATGAGCAGGAGAGTGAGTGGTGCCTGCTCGGCGAAATTGCCGTGCGCTCGGATTGCTTGCGCCAGCCCGACAACGCCGCCGTCGCCGATGTCGACCTTCGAACGGACCCGATTGACGATGACGTTGACCGTGAGAAGCGCAGCGAGAAGGCCTAGGAGTGCCGCATAAATCGCAGTGTAAAATGGAAAGACCGGTGTCATGGCGAACCTCTATCTTTGCGACGCAGGATTGCCAGTTCGCGGGCAGCACACCCTGCGCGATTGCCGCCGCCGCTTCCAGTCGAGCGGCGCGCCGCGTTTTCGACACTGACGCTGAATTTTTTTGTGGTCAGCCCAGTTCCGCGAGCCGCGCGTCAAGGAAGCGCCGTTCGGGTTCGAGGTCGGTGCTTGTCAGCGCCTGCCGATAGGCCGCGATGGCCTCGTCCCGCCGGCCCATGCGGCGCAGCAGATCGCCGCGTACGGCTGGGAGCATGTGATAGTTGGCGAGGTCGCCGCGTTGACTGATCGAATCGACGAGCCGGAGCGCCCGTTCGGGCCCGTCCACCATCGACACCGCGACCGCATGGTTGAGCTCGATCACGGGGGATGGATGGATGCGCACCAGCACCTCGTACAAAGCGGCAATTTGCGGCCAGTCGGTGTCCGCGTAGCGTTGCGCCTGCATATGCAGTGCCGCGATCGCGGCTTGCACCGCGTAGGTGCTCGGCCGCGTGAGGCTACGTAACCCGGCGTCGACCCTGCTCAAGCCTTCCGCGATCTGCACCTTGTCCCAGCGCGAGCGATCCTGCGACTCGAGTAGGATGGCGCCACCGTCCGGTGTGGTGCGCGCATCGCGCCGCGCATCATGAAGCAGCATCAGCGCCAACAGGGCATTGGCCTCCGCGCGATCGGGCATGAGCTCGACAAGCAGGCGGCCAAGGCGGATCGCTTCCCGGCACAGCTCGCCGCGAATGAGGTTCGGACCCGACGTCGCCGCATAGCCCTCGGTGAATATCAGGTAGATGACGGCAAGGACGCCATCCAGCCGGTCCGCCATGACGTCCCGCGACGGCACCTGATAGGGAATCCCGGCATCGCTGATCTTGGCCTTGGCGCGCACCAGGCGCTGGGCCATGGTTTTTTCCGATACAAGAAACGCTTTGGCGATTTCCGTGGTCGTCAGGCCGCAGATTGTCCGCAGCGTCAGCGCAATCTGGGCCTCGCCCGGCAGGGCCGGATGGCAGCACGTGAAAATTAGGCGCAGCACGTCGTCCGCCAACCCGCCGTCTTCCGCTACATCTTCGGGAAACCATTGTCCGATCCGCTGCTCCGACACGAGGTCGGCTTCGATCTGTTGGCGCTTGGCCAGGAAGCGCATGTGGCGCCGCAGGCGGTCGATCGCTTTATGGCGCCCGACATTGACCAGCCAAGCGCGGGGGTTCGTCGGGATGCCTTCGCTCGGCCACTGCGCGAGCGCCGCCGCGAAGGCATCCTGCGTGGCATCTTCGGCGAGCTCAAAATCGCCGACGAGCCGGATGAGAGTGGCCAGCACGCGGCCACTCTCATTGCGGAACAGCAGGTCTATTTGATCCGCCATGGAACTGCGCTCACGGCCGCGATCGCATCGATCGGCCGTGAATGCACGGCGAGGTCAGCGGCCCGCGCTAATTGTATACCATCACAGGACGCACCTCGATGGAGCCTATGCGCGCCGACGGAATGCGGGCCGCGATCGCGAGCGCTTCGTCGAGGTCCTTGGCGTCGATCATATAGTAGCCGATCAGCGCCTCTCGCGTCTCGGCGAACGGCCCATGCGTGACCACCGGCTTGCCGTCCTTGACCCGCACGGTCGTCGCCGCCGAAGTCGGCTGCAGGGCGTCGCCCGCCTTGAAATTTCCGCTCTGGATGATCGACTGGGTGAACTTGCCGTATTCTTCCATCATCTTGGAGCGATCGGCGTCGCTCGGACGATTGGCCTCACTTTGGTAGATGAGGAGGAGGTACTGCATAGCGTTTCCTTTCGCGGCGATGTTGCTATCGCCATTCAGTCGAACGGGCGTCCAGGAAATCGACCGGGATAGATTGACATATTAATCAATGCGCATCCGCCACGGCCGTTGGGTAAGCAAATTGCGCCTTTTTGCCTGCCCCGAGGCCGACTTACGGGATCATTGCCCCGACAACAAAAATCGCTATATAATGAAAGTGGTAGGGGTCTTTCTTGCCCCCCAAGATAACTTGAAACCTTGACCGAAAGGCCCGTCGTAAGTGGCGGGCCGTCTGCTTTTTGGCGTTGCCATGACGACTTCGAACCGCCCCGATCACATACGCCTCACCTCGCATCCCGAGCCGGATGGCAAGCCACGTCTGCCGATCCAATGGGGCGCGGCCGATCCGCGCGAGCGGGGTCCGATCGTCGGCACGGTGTCCCGGCCGGGCGACCGTAACGTCATCGGCAGCCACGGCGGATCGTATGCGCTTTATCGGGCGCTCGCGGTTTCGGCGGGCGCGCTCGATCCCATTCGTCGGCCCGATCTCACCAACACCCATCCGGCCGTGACCATCGGACCGTTCCCGCAATGGATGGAGCCGGATCGCATCGCGTCACTTGATCCTTGGGGCCACCTTGTAGCCGAAAATTTTCAAGCCGAGATCGCGGGGGGCGTGGATATCCGGCCGACCATCGCCATCACCAAGGCGCGCCTCGACCTTCATGAAATGCAAGCCGCCATCGCTTCAGGTCAGCTGAAAACCGATGGCAAGGTGGTCGACGCCAATGGCAGCATCGCCGTTGTTAAAATTGCCATCGACCCGGTCTGGTACTTGCCCGGCATAGCGCAGCGATTTGGCTGCACGGAGACGAGCTTGCGCCGGACGTTGTTTGAACAGACCGCCGGCATGTACCCGGAGCTCGTGACCCGGTCCGACTTGCGGGTATTTCTGCCGCCGATCGGCGGCACGACGCTCTATCTGATCGGTGATGTCGAAAAGCTCGGCGACCCGCGCACGAAAATCACCTGCCGCGTCCACGACGAATGCAACGGCTCCGACGTGTTCGGCTCCGATATCTGTACCTGCCGGCCTTATCTGATCCACGGCATCGTCGAATGCGCGCGCGGCGCCCAAGAAGGCGGCCTTGGCATCATCGCCTATAACCGCAAGGAAGGCCGTGCACTGGGCGAGGTCACCAAGTTTCTGGTCTACAACGCCCGCAAGCGCCAGGAAGGCGGCGATGCGGCGAGTGCCTATTTCGAGCGGACCGAATGCGTTGCCGGCGTCCAGGACGCACGGTTCCAGCAGTTGATGCCCGACGTCATTCATTGGCTCGGTCTGCGCCGCATCGACCGCTTTGTCTCGATGAGCGACATGAAACATGACGCGCTCGTTGCCCAAGGCGTCGAGATCGTCGAGCGCATGGCGCTGCCCGACGAACTTGTCCCGGCCGACGCCCATGTCGAGATATCGGCCAAAAAGGCCGCCGGCTACTATTCGCCGGAACAACAGAAGCCGGACGACCTCGCTCATTCGATTGGGCGACCGCTCGATCAATATTGAGCGCGGTTCCGAGCCTTGGTCCATGAGGGACGAGACAGCCGCCGCATTTTCGCTATTGAGCGCCGAAGCGGTTCGGTCGCGGGCTCATCGCATGCTGGCGCTTGGCCTTGACGACCGGCTTCCCAATTTCCGCGTGGAGCTCTCGTGGCTCGACGCCGCGGCCGATCTTGTCATTGCCACGATGCGAGAGGCTTATCCGTCGCTCGCAGTCCCTTTCCATTCGCGCTGGCGGCATTTCACCGTTGCGGGTCACAGCCGTTATGATGCCGCGGAACGCCTGGCCGGCTCGTCCGATCGGCTCACACGGGCGCGCGCGGCTTTCGATCTCACCATCGTCAGTGTCCTTCTCGACGCCGGCGCCGGCACGCAATGGCGCTATCGCGATGCGGTGACGGGCAAGTTGATCGGTCGCTCCGAAGGACTCGCTTTGGCCAGCCTCGACATGTTCGCTAACGGCGCCTTCTCTTCGGATCCACGCGATCCGCTGCGCGCCGACGCCACCGCGCTGATGGCCGCGACGTCGCAAACGTTGAGCAAAGGCTTCCAAATCACCGAGGAAAATCCCCTTGTCGGCTTGGCGGGCCGCGCGGCGCTGCTGCAAGCGCTCGGCGCGCGCGTGGCTGCCAATCCCGCGGTGTTCGCGCGCGATGATCGGGCCCGGCCGGGCGGCCTCCTCGATCATCTCGTCGCCCTCACCGACGACGGCAAAATTCCGGCGCCGCGCATCCTGTCCGAAGTCCTGCATCAGCTTGGTCCGATTTGGCCGTCGCGCCTGACGCTCGGCGGCGTGGCGCTTGGCGATTGCGGGCGGCATCCACTGATCGTCACCGCCGACCCGACTAACGAACTCGTGCCGCTGCACAAGCTCTCGCAATGGCTGACCTATTCGCTGATCGAGCCGCTGCAGGCTGCGGGTTTCACCGTCACCGATCTGGACGGCCTGACCGGACTTGCCGAATACCGCAACGGCGGGCTCTTCGTGGATAGCGGCGTGCTGGTGCTGCGCGATCCGAACCAGGCCGC
>Ga0210398_10003773_pt1 | contig 14402 bp, 11 predicted proteins | sample IncBWC4OmetaG_FD_161047 | JGI IMG/M metagenome (GOLD analysis project Ga0210398, IMG submission 161047) | Forest soil microbial communities from Barre Woods Harvard Forest LTER site, Petersham, Massachusetts, United States - Inc-BW-C-4-O | ecosystem: Environmental > Terrestrial > Soil >...
CCATGCACGTTCTCATCACAGGCGCCGTCGGCATGATCGGGCGCAAGCTCAGGGCGCGCCTCGTCGCCGACGGTGCGCTCAACGGTCAAGCCATCGAGAAGCTCACGCTGATCGACGTCGTCGCCCCGCAATCGCCGGAAAAATTTTCCGGCAAGATCGACGCTGCCGCAGCCGACATCGCCGATCCGGCGGCCGTGCGCGCTGCCGTTGCCGGCCGGCCCGATGTGATCTTCCATCTCGCCGGCGTGGTGTCGGGCGAGGCTGAGCTCGATTTCGAGAAGGGCATGCGGGTCAATCTGGACGGCTCGCGCACGCTGTTCGAAGCCGTTCGCGCAGTGGGCGGCGGCTATCGCCCGCGGCTGGTTTTCACCTCGTCGATCGCGGTCTTCGGCGCGCCGTTTCCGCCGGCGATCAGCGACGAATTTCACCTGACGCCGCTGACGTCTTACGGCACGCAGAAGGCGGCGACCGAGCTTCTGCTCGCCGATTACACCCGCCGTGGCTTTCTAGACGGCATCGGTATCCGGCTGCCGTCGATCGTGGTGCGGCCGGGCCGGCCGAACAAAGCGGCCTCCGGTTTCTTTTCTTCGATCATCCGCGAGCCCCTCAACGGCGAGGAGGCGGTGCTGCCGGTCGCCGATAGCGTGCTGCATTGGCACGCCAGCCCGCGCGCGGCCGTAGGCTTTCTCGTGCACGCCGCGGGGCTCGATGCCGGCACGCTTGGGCCCCGCGTCAATCTCACAATGCCGGGCGTCTGCTGCACCGTGGCCGAACAGATCGCGGCGCTGCGGCGGATCGCCGGCGACAAGGTCGTCTCCCGCATCCGCCGCGAACCCGACCCGCTGGTGGCCCGCATCGTTGCCGGCTGGCCAAGCCGGTTCGATCCGGCGCGCGCGCTGGCGCTCGGCTTTCGCGCCGAGGGCTCGTTCGACGATATTATCCGGGTCCATATTGCGGACGAATTGGGCGGCAAGATTGCGGCTTGAGGTTCAGTTTGCGCATGATCTTGTCCGAAAACCGGCACCCACTTTTCGGGATTATGCGCCGATTTGCTTGCCTTACCGGTGCGCATGCTTACATTGCTGGCAGAAACTCCGAACCATCCTCGCTTCCCTAAACCATGACCTATGTCGACGCGGCCCTGACGCCGCTGCGCAAGACCGGACAGATCAAGCTTCACGGCCCGAGCGCCTTCGCCGGCATGCGTAAGGCCGGACGGCTCGCCGCCGAATGCCTCGACATGCTGGTCGACAAGATCAAGCCGGGCGTAACCACCGATCACGTCGACCGGCTGGTTTACGAGTTCGGCATGGATCATAGCGCCACGCCGGCGACGCTGATGTATCGCGGCTACCGCAAGGCGACCTGCACCTCGGTCAATCACGTGGTCTGCCACGGCATCCCGTCGGACAAGCCGCTGCGCGAAGGCGACATCGTCAATGTCGACGTTACCCTGATCCTCGATCATTGGCATGGCGACTCGAGCCGTATGTACGCGGTCGGAGAAATTCCGCGCCGCGCCGAGCGGCTGATCGAAGTCACCTATGAGGGCATGATGCGGGGCATCGCCGCCATCAAGCCCGGCGCCACGACCGGCGATATCGGCCATGCCATCCAGAGCTTTGTCGAAGCCCAGCACATGAGCGTAGTGCGCGACTTCTGCGGCCACGGCCTCGGCCGGCTATTCCACGACGAGCCGAATATCGTCCATATCGGGCGCCCCGGCGAAGGCATCGTGCTCAAGCCCGGCATGTTCTTCACCGTCGAGCCGATGATCAATCTCGGCCGCGCCCACGTCAAAGTGCTGGCCGACGGCTGGACCGCGGTCACCCGCGACCGCTCGCTGTCCGCGCAGTTCGAGCACTCGGTCGGCGTTACCGACGCCGGCGTCGAGATTTTCACGCTGTCGCCGAAGCACCTCGACAAGCCGCCCTATAAGGCCTGAGCGCTCGCGCGAATCCGATTGCAAATTCCCGTAATCCGGGCATCCTTACCGGCGCCGGTTGTGGCCGGCCACCCCGGTCGTTCACCTCACCATCCGCCGGTCCGGGATTGCGCTGCGTCCGAATTCCCAGTTGCACCATGTTGGAAAAGAAGCGCGACAGCGAAGGCGGCCTGGAGGAGGGCACACCGCATTATTACGGCCATCGCGGCCGACTGCGCGACCGCTTCCGCGAGGCCGGCGCCGATGCGCTGTCGGACTACGAACTCCTGGAGCTGATCCTGTTTCGGGCGCTGCCGCAGCGCGACGTCAAGCCGCTCGCCAAGACGCTGCTGGAAACGTTCGGCTCGTTCGCCGAGGTCATTGCCGCGCCGGAGGCACGGCTTGCCGAGGTGAAGGGGCTTGGCGACGCCAGCGTCACCGAGCTCAAGGTGATCCAGGCCGCGGCAAGCCGGCTCCTTCGCGGCGCGGTGAAAAAGCGCCCGGTTCTGTCGTCATGGTCGACCGTGCTCGATTATTGCCGCACCGCGCAGGCCTTCGCCGACCGCGAGCAGTTCCGTGTCCTATTCCTCGACAAGCGCAATCAGCTCATCGCCGACGAAACCCAACAGGTCGGCACCGTCGATCACACGCCGGTCTATCCGCGCGAAGTGGTCAAGCGCGCGCTGGAACTCTCGGCGACCGCCATCATCCTGGTGCATAACCACCCCGGAGGAGACCCAACACCGTCGCGTGCCGACATCGACATGACGCGGCGGATTATCGAGATCGCGCGGGGCCTCGGCATTGAGGTGCACGACCATATCATCGTCGGTCGCGACGGCCATGCGAGCATGAAAGGCCTAAAGCTGATCTAGCGGCGGTCGATCGGAGCGCATGCCGCCCCCGATTGCCGACCCCAATTAATGTCCGCTGTTGAAGCACAAACGGACATGAGCGCAGCGGTCGACGATGTCCGTTAAGTGTCAATCAGTGACATGTCCGGCCCGATCCAGCACAACACTGAATCGCCCAATTGGCATTCGCCATTTTGTGACGTTTACATCAGTGGAATTTGTAGTTCAGCCCCAGACGGATGATGTTGTCCGTGATTCTCGACGTGACAGATCCAAACGCTGGCGTTCCCAGTGGCCCATTGCAAGGGCCTCCGACTGGGCCGTAGCAGTTGCCGACACCGCCGGAAACGTTCGCGCTCGTTTTGCCCAGATCAATGTACAGGTACTCAATTTTCCACGTCCAATCACTGGACATCAATGCGTTCTCTACACCCGCGCCGAGCGTCCAGCCTGCCCTGGTCGTAGAGCCATTCCAAGCGAGCGCTCCTGGCGTTGGAATAAGCGGAAACGGAAGCGAGGCTGCGGGTAGTACGTTGCCGTTGATTTTGACCTCACCATAGGCGAGTCCACCAGTCCCATACACGAGCCACCGATCACTCGTGACACCGACACGGGCACGTACCGTGCCGAACCACTCGATCTTGTCCGTAGCCGTTACGGTAGCGGCATTGGGTCCTGCAGCGGAATCAATGATTGTGCTGCTGTAAGTCATTGAACCCTTCTGCCCTGACCCTTGGATGTCCGCTTCGAAGCCCGCCAGATAATTTTGAAATTGCCAATTGTAACCGGCCTGGACGCCTCCGATGACACCATTGGTTCTATTCCGGTCAGACGCAGCAAAACCCGCGAACGGTGGACCCCCACCTCCTCCCACCCCCGCTTGAGATTGCAAAAACGAAATATTGTCATTTGCCGAGCCCCAGCCGTAACCAACGTTGCCTCCGACATACCATCCGGTCCAGCTGTAGACTGGCGCCTGGGGCGCAGACGGCGCCTTGACTGCCATGTCGGCGGCCAAAGCGGGCGTTCCGATCAGTGCAACGATTGCAATCAGGCCGATCGCGATTTTGTTCATGGCATCCCCTCGAAAATAACCGGCATGATTGGAGGAAGCCCCTCCTGTTTGATCTCATTGCGACAGATGGCGAACCCGTTGTCTTGGTCCGGGGTGAACTCGGTCAGCCTGCGGGGAATTACGTTCCGTTATAATTATGATTGTTGCCCGATGGACACATCGGAGCGGGTGGCTTGCAGCGAAGTAAGTATGTCTGGGGCGAACTTGCCGGTCGGTTGCGCCCACAGTATTTTCAGCTGAACGGCCAATGGCACGGACACGACAAACGGTCATGCAAGGCGACCAGCCCGGAGGATTCTATTTCAGTACCGACGGACTTCCTGAGCGCGACCGCTTCCCGGCGTTTTGCGAAGGGATGTTCCGTAATGTCATTCGGGCTGATATCGAAAAGCAAGGGCCTGAGCCGTTCACCGGCGCGCTCGATATTCATCGACTGGGCGTCGTTGGAATAGCCGATATTTCTATTACAGCCGCGACTGTCGTGCGGCACGCTGGTTACATCAGCGATGGCAACGATGCGATCGTCGCGCAATTCTGGCGGCGAGGCTCGGCTTTCATGACGCAAGGCAAACATGAAAGTAGCGTCAGCGTCGGTGAAAGTCTGACCATAGACAATGTAAAGCCGGCCAGGTTTTGGGCTGAGGGTAGCTCTCGTTTTTGGGCGTTGACCATCCCCCGAGACAGTCTCACCGCTGCGAGTCCGGAAGCAGTTCGCGCCGTCGGCGCCAAACTCACTAATAGGACCGCCCTATGATTGTTATTCGGATATTTGAGAGAGATCGCCTTGAAGTCCTTTGTCGACGCCACGTCGGCTCACGTATATGGTAACCATATCGTCGATTTGGTGGCCCTCGCGCTTGGCGGTGAGTCTGTAGCTGAAGCGCGGGGCCTTCGCGCGGCGCGGCAGTCCGCAATTTTGCAAGAAATCGAACGCAACAGCAGCAATCCGGCATTGAACGCAAAACGGATCGCGGCCGAGCTCGGTATCACTCCTCGTTACGTACATTTACTGCTCGAGGAAACCGGCCGAAGTTTTCAGGAGCATGTGCTGACGAAGCGGCTCGAAATGTCCGAAGCTCTCTTGCGCGATCCGCTCCGGCACAAGTCGAAAATCTCCGAGATCGCCGCCGAAGCCGGGTTTGCAGACCTGTCTTATTTCAACCGCGTCTTTCGCCGGCATTTTGGCGCAACGCCGTCGGACATCCGCGAGGCCGCGCGGCGTCATCCTGTTTCGCCGTCCGGGTCATAAACCACCGTTTGGGACGTCAACGCCATGTCCGCTAATGGAATGGTCCGGCCGTGCTCCTGCCCCGCCAGCGATAGAAGCTGGCCAGGGGTGCCAAAGACAGGGAGCACGCAATGTCTCAGAACCCAAACGCTGCGATCGCCATAGTCGGCATCGATATCGGCAAGAACGCGTTCCACGTTATTGGGCTTGATCAGCGCGGCGCGATCGTGCTGCGGCAGAAGTGGTCGCGTGGCCAAGTGGAGACACGGTTTGCCAACATGCCACCGTGCCTGATCGGCATGGAGGCCTGTGTTGGCGCGCATCACCTTAGCCGCAAGCTCAAGGCGCTTGGTCACGATGCTCGGCTTATGCCGGCGAGATACGTGCGGCCCTACTCGAAGGGACAGAAGAACGACTTCCGTGATGCGGAGGCGATCGCCGAAGCGGTGCAGCGGCCGACGATGAAGTTCGTGGCAACGAAGACCGCCGATCAGCTCGACCTACAGGCCCTGCACCGGGTGCGGGAGCGGCTGGTTAGCCAGCGCACCGGTATCATCAATCAGATCCGCGCCTTCCTGTTGGAACGTGGCGTTGCGGTGCGGCAGGGATTGAGGTTTTTACGTGTCGAGCTGCCGCGCATCTTGGCTACACCACCGGATGTGCTGTCGCCCCGCATGGTGCGGATCATCGAAGAGCTGGCTGGCGACTGGCGCCGGCTCGACGAGCGGGTCGAGAGCCTATCGGGCGAGATCGAGGCTGTTGCGCGCCAGGATGCCGGTTGCGAGCGGCTAATGAGCGTGCCTGGCGTTGGCCCGATCATCTCCAGCGCGATGGTGGCCGCGGTCGGTACTGGCGATGTGTTCTCCAAAGGCCGCGATTTTGCTGCTTGGCTCGGGCTCGTCCCGAAGCAGATCTCGACCGGTGACCGCACCATCCTCGGCAAGATATCCAAGCGCGGCAATCGCTACCTGCGTGTCCTGTTCGTGCAGGCGGCATGGGTTGTGCTGATCAAGCCCAAGAGCTGGGAGCGTCATGGCCTTAAGCCTTGGATCGAAGCCGCCAAAAAGCGACTGCACCGCAACGTGCTGGCAATTGCACTCGCCAACAAGTTGGCGCGCATCGCCTGGAGCGTTCTAGCTCATGGCCGGAACTTCGAGGCGAGAAGGATCGACGAGACCATCACCCAATCTGCCTGATCCACATTCTGCGTCGACGATCACAGGACCTGCGCAAAACGAGGAACCCGCGATGACGTAGTCAGATCGACACGACTTACCCGCCGAGGTCTGCGAGAGGATGAGAAGAGATGGAGGTCCGGTCTTCCCGGCGCATGCGAACACTGGTGACCCAAATGGCTCGGTCGAGGCCTGTCCGCTAATGAGATCGCACGCGCGCTGATATCCATAATGGCTCGGAGCACGACACGCTCCAATCAGAGGCCGGATACATTGATGCAAGACCGCTTACCGCTATCTCGACGAAGACTCTTGCAACGCACGGCCGGACCATACATTCGGGTCATTCGCGACTATTTACGCGCGGTTGGACAAAGTCCGCTGTTGAAGGAACGCCGTTTACACCGCGTGCTGCACAATCACCCTTCCGGCGATCCGACGCCATCGCGCGCCGACATCCAGATGACGCAACAGATCATTGCGGTGGCGCAGCCGCTCGGCATTGCCGTGCATGACCACATCATCGTCGGCAAGGAAGGGCATGCGAGCTTGAAGGGGTTGAAGCTGATTTAAGCTGTGACTGATCGGGGCTCGCCCCTTATCACAGCCCCACTCATGTCCGCTGTTAGGAACGGACATCAGCGCGGTGCTCAGCAACGTCCACTATGCATCAAAAGCCGAAGTCGCCGCCCATAGCCACTAATTGAATCTCCAGTTTACCCCGCCCCGGACAGTATTAATCGCTGCCCTGCTGAAGGCTGCTGTAAACGAGGCGGCGTTGGGCTGGGTGAAAGGGCTCTGGGCAACAACATCCACGGCAGAACGGCCGAGGCTAACGTAGAGGTATTCGGCTCGCACTGAAACGTTGCTTGACAATGCGTATTCTATGCCGCTTCCAGCGGCCCACCCCAACTCTGTCGTAGCATTGCCGCCCACAAAACAATTAGCGCCGGCAACGCAGCCGTATCCGAACGGAGCGAATTCGTGATTAGCGCCTGGTTGGCTATTCAAACTGACACTTTCTTTGACCCGGCCGTAGGCGAGGCCCCCTGAAGCGAAAAGCAGTAGGTTATCTGCCGCCAGATAGCCCAAGCGCGCTCTCACGGTCCCGAACCACTCGATCGATTGGCTGACTGCAAAATTTGATGGGGTAGGACCGGTATTACTGCCCAAAATAAAGTTTGAAGTTCCGGCGCCCTTAATTCCTGACCAGTCGAAATCAGATTCAATCCCGGCAACCCACTGTTGGTTAAATTGCCAGTTATATCCACCCTGGAAACCGCCAAAGCCGCCGTCGATGCTAAACGACGCGGGAGGCGCGCAGGTGCCACCGTTACCACCGCCGCATGTCGAGAATTGCGATTCCACATCGTTTGGACTGAAGATGACTGTCGGGTCTTTCCAGCCGTAGCCGCCGTTGGCACCGATGTAGAACCCGGCCCAGCCAAACGGTGCGGTCACAGGCTCAGGCGGCGGCGGTGCCTTGACCGCCATGTCGGCCGCGACAGCACGCGTCCCGATCAGCGCGGCGATGGCAGCAATTCCAATCGCAACCTTTTTCATCGAAGCCCCCGAAAAATCACGCCTGATTGTTGCACGCCCGCCTGCCGCCGTTGGGTCACCAGCGCTCAGTGTGCGCAGTCCGAGCTCGGCCATCTTCCGAACTGATATTGACTTGCGAATCCACCAACGGTCATGACCCAAATGGGCTAAGAAAATGAAATTTAATTCGTTGGCGAGCCGAACTTGACGCGCAACGCTGGAAACAAGGAGCCATAATTCTCCCGTTTGTTCTATTTGGACGCATTAATCCGAATGGGTTAAACTCGACCTCGGGGTGAACGGGAGCGTGGCTGATGTCATGCGAAACTTTGCTTTGAGTCCAGAGCGCTTACTGGCCGCCAGCAACAATCTGGGGGATGTGATCGTCGACCCGACCCTATGGCCGCAGATCATGGATGCGATCTGCGCGGCTGCGGGGGCGACCGGCGCGGCGCTGCTGCAGACCGATATTCGAACGCCTGACATACCGCGCACCCAAAGTGTAGACGATTGTTTCAAGCATTATTTTGAGGGCGGCTGGCAAACGCGCGATACGCGAGCTGAACGCAGCGTCCCCTTGCTGAGCAGGGGACAGCCGGTCGTCAGGGATCAAGACATCGTCAGGCCTGAGGAAATCCACCAGCTCGATTTTTACAACGAATGTGCATTGCCCTTCGGGTTGCCGTGGTTTGCGGGAATAGGCCTATGGGCGGGATCCGCGCTGTGGGCGATGGTCATTCAGCGCACCTCTCAGCAAGGGCCATTCCAACGGGACGAAGCACGCATTCTCTCGTTACTCGCACCGCGACTGACCGAAACAGCTACCCTGTCCAAGGCGGTCGGATACGCCGCCCTTTTTGGTACCAACAACGCGCTTGAGCTTGTCGGCCAGCCTGCGCTTGCCCTCGATCGGCTGGGTTTCGTGCTTGAGGCCAATTCGGCTGGACAAGCGATTTTCGATAACGACTTTTTTGTTCGCAATCGGCGTCTCGTCGTGCGTGATCAACGAGCAGTCCAAATGCTCGAGGATCTTGTCGACCAACTGCGGGCCACGAAGGACACGGTTCCATTGCCGCGAGACCCAATCGTGGTGCGGCGTAGAGGGAAACGACCGCTTGTGATCCGCGTTCTGGCTGTCGCCGGTCCGGCCCGCACACCATTTCTCGGTGCCCGAGCGCTCTTGGTCATCTCAGATTTGCAGCGCAGACCTGCACCAGAGGCCTCCGTTCTGGCAGAGACATTCGGCCTAACGCCTGCGGAAACGCGGCTCGCGTCCACAATGGCGACCGGTATTTCGATCGAGCGCGCTGCCGATCAGCTTGGCCTGTCGCGGGCGACCGTGCGCAACCAATTGAAGGCCGTGTTCGCAAAGACAGCAACCAATAGGCAAAGCGAGTTGGTCGCGCTCTTGTCGCGACTTTGAAGTCGACGACACCTCCGCTATGGCGCGCTGCCAGACCCGAAGCCGACATCGCCGCCGTGCTGATTTTACTCATGAGCGGGGCTGACAGGTAAGACACTGCCGATTCCAGATTTCGCTCGCGCTCAATTCCGGGCTACACTCTAAGAAACGAGGGAGGAATGACCATGCAGCGCCGGGATGTACTCAAAGCCGGGTTACTGACAATCGCTGGAGTCGGACTGCCGCTGCTGCGGAGCAGCGAGGTGCGCGCCGAAGCCGAATGGATCATGCTGTTCGACGGCAAGACTCTCGACAACTGGAATTCGATTGGCACTGCGAAATGGAAAGTTGAAGACGGCGCCGTCGTCGCCGACAACGGCAACGGCTTCCTGGTTTCGAAAGCGGCTTACACCGACTTTCAGCTCCGGGTGGAGTTTTGGGTCGAGGCCAAGACCAACAGCGGCGTCTTCATTCGCTGCACCGATCCCAACAGCGTGACCGGCAAGACCGCTTACGAGGTCAACATCTGGGACGACCGGCCGGAACAGAAATACGGCACCGGCGCCATCGTCGACGTCGCCGCGGTCGATCCGATGCCGCACGCCGGCGGTAAGTGGAACGTCTATGAAATCATGGCGAAGGGCGACACATTCACTGTGATCCTCAACGGGCAAAAGACCGTCGGCGGCGCCCATGCCGACAAATTCGCTTCCGGTCACATCGCGCTCCAGCACGGCAAGGGCGCGACCGATGCGAGCGGCATCGTCAAATTCCGCAAGGTGGAAATCAAGCCGCTTTAAGGTCGCGTTACGCTCCGCGAACAGAAGCAGATTCGATTGCTGCCAAAACTAGCGCCGCAGCCGGACGACCTTCGACGAACTGTCATAGCCAAGTGCAAGCCGCACTTTTTCGGCGAGTTCATCCGGCCGGAATGGCTTGGCGATAATGTGGTCTTCCTCGACGCCGGCGAGCGCGCCGCGGTCGACGAACCCGGTCACGAACAGCACCGGCAAATGCGGCCGCTGCGCCTGCGCGAGGCGGGCAACTTCGGCGCCGTTCATTCCCGGCATGGCAAAATCGAGGATCAGCAATTCGACGCCGGGCTCGCGCTCGAGAATGTCGAGCGCGGCGCCGCCACTGCCGGCCTCCAAAACGCGATGTCCCTGATCGTGCAGCATCGCGCGGGTGACTTCGCGGACTTCGTTGTCGTCGTCGACCAAAAGGATTGCGGCACCGCGGAAGGCCTCCGGGCTGGGCTTTGCGCTTGCTTCAGGGGCGGTCGTGACGGCCTTCGCCTCGGTTTTCGGCAGATAAATATGCACCGAGGTTCCTTTGCCCAGTCGCGACTGGATGCGCACGCCGCCGCCCGATTGCTTGGCGAAGCCGAGCACCTGGCTCAATCCCAAGCCCGAGCCCTTGCCGATTTCCTTTGTGGTGAAAAACGGCTCGAACACCTTGGCGCGAACGTCCTCCCTCATTCCGGTGCCGGTATCGGACACGCCGACGCAGACATATTCGCCCGCCGGCGGCTCTTCCGGGCAAAGCGGCGGGCCAAGCACCACGTTTTCGGTTCCCACGGTAAGGCTGCCGCCGACCTGCATGGCGTCGCGGGCATTGATGGCGAGATTGAGCACGGCGAGCTCAAGCTGCGTCGGGTCGACCATCGCCGACCACAGGCTGCGCTGCAGCCTGGTTTCGATGCGCGTCGTGCCGCCCATCGTGCTTTGCAGCAGGTCGCGCATGCCGACCACGGTCTCGTTGAGATCGAGCGGCTTCGGCTCAAGCCGCTGGCGCCGCGAAAACGACAGCAATTGGTCGGTCAGCTTGGCGCCGCGTTCCGCCGCCGAGCGCATATAGCCGAGCCGCTGCGACAGCTTGCCGTCGAGCCCGGCGGCGTCGAGTCCCTTCTCGACAAAGCCGAGATTGCCGAGGATCACGGTGAGAAGATTGTTGAAATCATGCGCGACGCCCGACGTCAGCTGACCGACCGCCTCAAGACGCTGCATCTGCCGCAAGGTGGATTCGACGCTTTCGCGTTCTCTTATCTGATCGATGAGCTGGCGGTTCGCGGTTGCCAATTCCGCCGTTCGCTCCGCAACGCGCGATTCCAGCTCCTCGTTCAAGCGGCGGCACTCGTATTGCCGCTCGCGGCCGCGCAGCCCGGTTTGCACCACGCTCACCAAAGTGGTCGGATGAAACGGCCGCTCCAGGAATGTGACGTTGCCGAGCGCGCCGACCAATTGCGCCGCCGCCGGATTGCGCTCCAGTCCGCCGCCATGCTCCGTCAGCAGAATGAAGGGAAAGTCCGACCACGGTGCCTGCGCCGCGACCCAGGCGGCGAGCCGGCGAATGTCGCCGTTGCGCGTCGATTCTTCGGTCATCACCGCAACGTCGGCACCGCGGCCGATTTCGCCGAGCAACTCCGGAATGTCGAGACAGATGTCGGCACGCAGTCTGGCGTCGCGCAAGATTTCCTTCGCCACCATGGCGTCGCGGCCACGCGGCGCGAGGATCAAAACGCGTTCGGAGCGCGCACTCACGGATTGCCTCACGCTTTTTCCCGCAGCAATGGCTCGCTGCCGCCGACATAGGTCGGAACGCCGCGCAATACGCCCTGAAATTCCTCGAGTGCCGGTCCGACTTCGATGCCGCGGCTGGTGATGCGGAATTCGCGGATGGTGTCCTCGTGGGATCCGGTCCGCTTCTTGATGACCGAGATCGCCCGCCGCACGCGGCCCAAAGCCTCGAAATAGCGCAGCATGATGACGGTGTCCGCCAGATAGGTCACGTCGATCGTCTGCTTCATGTCGCCGATCATGCCGTGCTGGGCCACCGCGAGAAATGTCGCCGCGCCGCGGCGGTTGAGATACTGCAGCAGCTCGTGAAGATGCAGGATCAGGTATTGTTCTTCCGGCATCGCGGCCTGATAGCCGTTGAGGCTGTCGATGACGACGACGCTGACATCTTCGGCGTCCACGCAGCCGCGAACGTGATGTGAAAATTCGCCGGGGGAAAGTTCGGCGGCGTCCATCTGTTCGATGACGAGTTTCTTCGCATCGCGCATCGCCTCGAGATCAATGCCGAGGCCCTTGGCCCGCGCAAACAACAGACCGAGCTCTTCGTCGAACACGAACAGGGCGCCGCGCTCGCCGCGCGCAATGGCGGCAGCCAGATAGTGCAGCGAGAGCAGCGATTTGCCGGTGCCCGCGGGACCGATGACCAGCGTGCTCGATCCGGCCGAGGTGCCGCCGCCAAGGAGCTGATCCAGCTGGGCAATCCCGCTGTGCAGGATTTGTCCGGAAAATCCCGCGCGATGATCGGCGGCAACCAGCCGGGGGAAAACCGCGACGCCGCCCGCTTCGATATTGAAGTCATGATAGCCGCCGCGAAAGCTCTGGCCGCGGCACTTCACCACGCGCAAACGCCGCCGTTCGCCGCCATAGATTGGCGCCAGCTGGTCCAGGTGGATGACGCTATGCGCAATGCTGTGAACGGCGCGGTCGGTGCTCTCGGTGGTGAGATCGTCGAGCATGATGACCGTGGAATTGTGCTGCGCGAAATAATGCTTCAGCGCCAGAATTTGCCGCCGGTAGCGCAACGAGCTTTGCGCCAGCAGACGGATTTCCGAGAGACTGTCGATGACGATGCGCTTCGGCTTTATCCGCTCGATGCAGTCGAAGATGCGCTGTACGGTCTCGCCGAGCTCGAGATCGGACGAATACAACAGGCTTTGGTGCTGGTCGGGATCGAGCACGCTTTCCGGCGGCACCAGCTCGAAAATCTCGATCTTTGGCCCGATCGTCCAGCCATGCGACCGCGCCCCGTCGCGCAGCTCGTGCTCGGTTTCGGCGAGGCTGACATAGATGCCGGCTTCGTTCGCCTCGGCGCCGGCGAGCAGAAATTGCAGCGCAATCGTGGTCTTGCCGGTGCCCGGGCTGCCCTCGAGCAAGTGCAGCCGATCGCGGGCTAATCCGCCGCCGAGTATGTCGTCGAGGCCGGCAACTCCGGTCGAAGCGCGCGGCAACAGTGGCGTCATGGCGTCCATGGGAAGATGCCCTGTCTGGTCAGCTCTCGAATGCAATTGGAAAATCCGCCCCGATGACCCCTCATCATGGCCGCCAACGAAGTCGCCGGCAGCGGTTGCGACAATGCTTAGTTGAACCGAATCCTCTCTGTTGCGGCACAGGACAATCTACGTAACTAGCTGAGAAAGCCTCGGTTCCCGGATGCCGGACGATTTTCTTCAGCGCCGAGGCGCGTCATGGTGCGGGGGGGGTAATTGATGGTAAGCGCCGCCGTGATGGCAGCCATTACGGTCACCACTCTGCGGCGCGCGCCTTTCGCGTGAAAGCCCAGATCGCAAGCGCGATGCAGCCCATGGTCGCAACGGTGCCGGCGACCGGCCACGCGGATTGGCCAAGATAAAGACCGATAACGCCGGCGGCGATGGCGGCGCCGGTCTGCTGGGCGAAGCCCATCAGCGACGAGGCGGTGCCGGCGCGATCGTGAAAGGGCGTGAGCGCGCCTGCCATCGCCGCCGGCAAAGCGAGGCCGAGACCGGCGAGATAGATCATCATCGATCCGACGAACCAGATGACGTTGGCAAGGTGAAATGCCACTACCGCCGCCATCGACAGACCGCCCGCCGCCAAAATGACGCAGCCGATGCCCATGGTGCGGTCGATGCCCAGCCGCATCACGATGCGCGCAGCAATGAACGTTCCCAGCATGTAACCGGCGGCGCCCAAGGCGAAGGTGACGCCGAAGACCACGGGGTTCAGCCCGTAGATCGCGCTTTGCATGACGATCGGCGCGCCCGATACCCAGGCGAACAGGCCGATAAAGGTCGTGGTCAGAATGCCGAGATTGGCCAGAAAGCCGCGATGCCGCAGCACCGAGGGATAGAGCGCAAGCATTCTACCAAACGAAAACGGCGCGTCGGTCGGTTTTTTTAAAGTCTCCGGCAGCAGCAGCGTCGCCACCGCGCCGGCAATGCCGGCAAAGATCACCAGCAGCACGAACGTCGCGCGCCAGCCGAATGCGATCTGCAGCACGCCGCCGATGGTCGGCGCCACGATCGGCGCGAAGGCCGTGATCGACCCCATGATCGACAATTCGCGGCTTGCCCGCGCACCCGAATAAATGTCGCGCACCACGGCCCGCGCCAGCACGATCACACCGGCGCCGCCGAGCGCCTGCACG
>Ga0210398_10003775_pt1 | contig 14398 bp, 12 predicted proteins | sample IncBWC4OmetaG_FD_161047 | JGI IMG/M metagenome (GOLD analysis project Ga0210398, IMG submission 161047) | Forest soil microbial communities from Barre Woods Harvard Forest LTER site, Petersham, Massachusetts, United States - Inc-BW-C-4-O | ecosystem: Environmental > Terrestrial > Soil >...
ACAGCGCCAAAGTCACCTTTACCATCGATAGCCACGTCACCGTCGGCAACCAATCACTGGCCGCGATTCGCACCGAAACCATCCTCGGTCAGCGCTCGATCGCGGTGACCCCGGCGGGAACTGGTAGTGCGACCACCATCCCGTTGACCCGCACCACGACGCCGTACACCCTCGGCTCTGCGCTCGAGGATCTGGGCGGCAACGCCGGCGATTTGGACAAGGCCCAGTTCGAGAAATCACTACAGGTTCTCACCGACGCACTGCACGACGCCACCCCGCAGCTGCGTGGCGCGCTGGACGGGGTGACCTCGCTGTCGCGTACGTTAAACCGCCGCGATGAGGCGTTGGAAAGTCTGTTGGCACATGCCAAGTCGGTGACAGCGGTGCTCTCCGAGCGGGCCGGGCAGGTCAACAAGCTGATCCAAGACGGTACGCAATTGTTCGCCGCGCTCGATGCGCGCCGAGCTGCGCTGGCGGAGCTGATCGGCGGCATCGACGATGTCTCGCAACAGCTTTCCGGCTTCGTCGCCGATAACCGCAGGGAGTTCGGTCCGGCCCTCAGCAAGCTCAACACGGTACTGGACGATCTCAACGAGCGCCGCGACTACATCAGCGAGGCGCTGAAACGTTTGCCCCCGTACGCGACCACGCTCGGCGAGGTGGTCGGCTCCGGACCGGGGTTCAATGTGAATGTCTACGGCGTGGTGCCGTCTCCGATCGTCGGGATGCTGTTCGACGCCGTCTTCCAGCCCGGCAAGCTCCCGAACAGCTTCGCGGATTATCTGCGCGGGCTAGTGCAGGAGCGCTGGCGGATCAGGCCGCAGTCGCCATGACCGTGTTCTCCGCGATCAAGGAACGTCGCCGCGGCACGCGGCTGGCGCTGGCCGTGCTGCTTGCCGTTTTTCTCGCGGTGGGTGCGTATTTGGTGTGGCCCGCGCGGACCGGGAACAAGATCGTCGGCTACTTCACCTCAGCGGTCGGCCTGTATCCCGGGGATCAGATCCGGATTCTCGGCGTGCCGGTGGGCAAGATCGACTCGATCGTGCCGCGCGCTGACGACGTCAAGATCACCATGTCGGTGGACCGCAATGTCAGAATTCCCCAGGACGCCAAGGCGGTCATTATGGCGCCCAACCTGGTTGCGGCGCGTTACATCCAGCTCGCCCCCGCCTACACCGGCGGACCAGCGATGCCCGCCGGGGCCAGTATCGAGCTGTCACGCACCGCGGTGCCGGTGGAATGGGACGAGGTCAAAGGGGCACTGACGGATCTGGCCAAGCAGCTGAGTCCGGCAGCCGGACAGCTGCAGGGACCGCTGGGCAAGGTGATCAACCAGGCCGCGGACACGTTCAACGGCAACGGCGACTCATTCCACAACGCGCTCCGCGAGCTCTCGCAGGTTGCCGGTCGACTGGGGGATTCACGTGGCGACATCTTCGGCACGGTGAAGAACCTGCAGGTGTTGGTCGGTGCGCTGTCATCCAGCAACGAACAGATCGTCTCGTTCGCCGGACACGTGGCATCGGTTTCGCAGGTGCTCGCCGACAGCTCGACGCATCTGGATCACACCCTGGGAACTCTCAACCAGGCGCTTGTCGACGTGAAAGGGTTTCTGCAGCAGAACAATTCGACACTGATCGGGACGGTCGACAAACTCAACGACCTGACCAAGGTGCTGAGCGATCAGAGCGAGGACATCGAACAGGTGCTGCACGTGGCAGGCCCCGGCATCGCCAACTTCTACAACATCTACGACCCCGCTCAGGGCACGTTGAACGGCCTGATCTCGATTCCTGAATTCTCCAACCCCGTCCAATTCATCTGCGGCGGCTCGTTCGATACCGCGGCCGGACTGTCCGGACCGGAGTACTACAAGCGCGCAGAGGTCTGTCGGGAGCGGTTGGGGCCGCCGCTGCGCCGGCTGACGTTCAATTACCCGCCGATCATGTTCCACCCGATCAACTCGATCACCGCGTATAAGGGCCAGATCATCTACGACACGCCGGCCACCCAAGCCAAGGCGCAGACGCCGATTCCTGACCTGAAATGGGTCCCGGCACCAGGAGTTCACCCGCCCAGTGCCTCGGACCTGCAGGCCCTGTTGGTTCCGCAGGCCGCGCCGAACCGTGCCCCGCCCGCCGTGCCTCCTGCCCTTGCGTCCCCGACGGTGCCATTCGGTCCGCGGCCAGGTCCGCCCCAGGCCGTATTGGCACCCTCCGCTCCGCTGCCGGCAGAGCAGGGGGCCGGACGATGAGCCGGATCTGGTTGCGCGGCGGCGTATTAGTGGTGGGCAGCGCGCTGCTTGCCGGCTGCCAGTTCGGCGGATTGAACTCGGTCGCGCTGCCCGGGACCGCCGGCCACGGCCCCGGTTCCTACTCGATCACCGTCGACTTGGCAGACGTGGCAACACTGCCGCAGAACTCACCGGTCATGGTCGACGACGTCACAGTTGGCAGTGTGTCGGGAATCGATGCGAGGCAGCGCCCGGACGGGAGCTTCTTTGCCGCAGTCAAATTGGCACTGGACCGCAACGTGAAATTGCCGTCGAATTCGATTGCCAGGGTGGCGCAGACCTCGCTGCTCGGCTCTCAGCATGTCGAGCTGGCCGCCCCGACAAACCAGACGCCGGTGGGCCGGCTGGTCGACGGCTCGACCATCCAGGAGTCACGTACCAGTCGCTATCCCACCACTGAAGAAGTGCTCTCCGCACTCGGCGTTGTCGTCAACAAAGGCAATCTCGGTGCGCTGCAAGAGATCACCGACGAGAGCTACCAGGCTGTCGCGGGCCGGGAAAGTCAGCTCGTCAACCTGGTACCGCGGCTCGCCGAGCTGACAGCGGGATTGAACAGGCAAGTCAACGACATCATCGGTGCCATCAACGGTTTGGACCGGTTCTCGGCAATCCTGGCGAGCAACAAAGACAGCCTGGGGCGAACACTTGATTCGCTGCCGGGCGCGCTGTTGGTACTCAACAAGAACCGGGACAACATCGTCGAGGCGTTTGCCGCGCTCAAGAAGGTGGCGACCGTCGCGTCGCACGTGCTCGCGCAAACCAAGGTCGACTTTGCCGAGGACCTCAAAAGCCTGTACTCGGCCACCAAGGCGCTGGCCGACAACCGCAAAAACTTCATCTCGTCACTCCAGATATTGCTGACGTTCCCGTTCCCGAACTTCGGTATAAAGCAGGCGGTGCGTGGTGACTACCTCAACGTGTTCACCACATTCGACCTCACCGTGCGGCGACTCGGGGAGACGTTCTTCACCACATCGTGGCCGCTGGACCCGAACATGCTGCACATGAAGGACATTCTGAACCCGCCGGACTTCCTGCTCGGGGAGATGGCCAACCTGTCCGGACAGGCTGCCGACCCGTTCAAGATTCCGCCTGGCACGCCGGCAGGGAACAACTGATGCTGGACCGCTTAACGAAAGCCCAACTGGCCATCTTCGGGGTGGTCACGGTGGTCACGGTCGCCATCATGGCGATCTTCTACCTGCGGCTGCCGGCCGCGCTGGGTGTCGGCACTTACCGGGTGACCGCCGACTTCGTCGCCGGCGGCGGTCTGTACAAGAACGCCAACGTCACCTATCGCGGCGTCGAGGTAGGCCGGGTGGAGTCGGTCGGGCTCAACCAGCACGGCGTCGACGCGGTCATGCGGCTGAACAGCGGCACCGGGGTGCCGTCGAACGTCACCGCCACCGTGAAGAGCGTGTCGGCGATCGGCGAGCAGTACGTCGACCTGGTGCCGCCGGATCATCCGGCAACGACCAAGCTGCACAACGGATCCCGCATCGATCGAGACGACACCCGGATCGGCGTGGACATCGCCACGCTGCTGCATCAGTCCGAGACACTGGTCAACAGCGTCGCCGACACCCGGCTGCGTGAGCTGCTGCACGAAACCTTCACCGCGTTCAACGGATCCGGTCCGGAGTTGGCCCGGCTGATCGAATCGGCCCGGTTGTTGGTGGACGAGGCCAATGCCGCCTATCCACAGACCTCGCAGTTGATCGATCAGGTGGGGCCGTTCCTGCAAGCCCAGATCCGCTCCGGCAACGACATCAAGTCGCTGTCCAACGGACTGGCGAGATTCACTTCCGAAGTGCGGCAAGCCGACCCGCAGCTGCGCAACTTGTTGGCTGTGGTCCCGCCCGTCGCCGACGAGGCCAATACCGCGTTCACCGGTATCCGGCCGTCGTTCCCGATGCTGGCGGCCAACCTGGCGAATCTTGGCCGGGTCGGCGTCATCTACCACAAATCGATCGAGCAGCTGTTGGTGGTGTTGCCGGCGCTGTTCGCCGCGCTCATCACCGCAGCCAACGGTGAACCCCTCGATGAGGGCGCCAAGCTGGACTTCAAGATCAACATCGACCCGCCGCCGTGCAACACCGGTTTCATCCCGCCGCCGTTGATCCGGACTCCGGCCGACGAGACGCTTCGGGAAATTCCGACCGACATGTACTGCAAGACCGCCCAAAACGACGGATCGACGGTGCGTGGGGCGCGCAACTACCCATGCCAGGAGTTCCCAGGCAAGCGGGCACCGACCGTGGCGCTGTGCCGCGACCCGAAGGGCTATGTGCCGACCGGCACCAACCCGTGGCGCGGACCGCCGATCCCGTACGGCACCCCGGTGACCAATGGCCTGAATATTCTGCCGCCCAACAAGTACCCGTTCATCCCGCCGGGAGCCGACCCCGACCCTGGCACCCCGATCGCCGGGCCGCTCCCGCCCGGTGTAGTGGCGGGACCCGGTCCGGCCCCCAACCAGCCGTTCCCGACGCCGCCTCCGCCGAACACCGGCGGCACCGATGGCCGACAGGCGTGGATACCTCCCGCGCCGTACCCGCCGCAGCCGCCCGCGATTCCGTTCCCGAAGGCGGTTCCAGCGCCGCCGCCACCGGAAGGCCTCTCGCCGCCGGCACCGTACCCGCCGCCGGAGAAGCCGTGGGGCCCGCCGCCCGGCCCGGTGCCGCAGGCCAACGGCACGGCCTACTCCACCTACGACCAGAGCACGGGAGTTTTCCAGGACCCGGCTGGAGGCACTGGTATCTTCGCGCCCGGCAGAGTATCGAGCGCCGAGAACTGGGTGGACCTGATGCGTGATCCGAGGCAGTCGTGACCGAAGCGGAGTCGGCGACGCGGCCCGTGCGACGGCGGGCGTCGCGGGCAGCCGGCCCGACCGGCGGTGAGGCAGCGTCCGCGACGGTCCGGGTCGAGGCACCGCCCGAACCGGTCAGGCGGCGACCCAGGCCGGTCGGTCCGCCGCCACGGCGCCTCGCACACAGTCGGCTGGTCGGTTTTATCGCGCTGGCAGCCGCGCTGGTCGGGATCGCGGTGCTGGCCGCGGGCCTGGCGGTGGAGATCTACCAGCAGCGCCACGTGGACGCCAAACAGGCCCGCGCCCAGCGCTTCGTCGACACCGCCACCCAGACCGTGGTCAACATGTTCAGCTACACGCCGGACAACATCGACCAGAGCGTGGCCCGGTTCGTCGACGGCACCAGCGGGCCGTTGCGGGGCATGCTCAGTTCCAACAACAACGTCGAGAACATCAAAGCGCTATTCCGTCACACTGACGCGACATCGGAGGCGGTCGTCAACGGCGCCGCGCTCGAGGGCATCGACAACGTCACCGACAATGCCTCGGTCCTGGTGTCGGTGCGGGTGACCGTCACCGACATGAACGGTGTCAACAAGCCGTCCGAGCCCTACCGGATGCGCGTCATCGTGCACGAGGACGACAACGGCCGAATGACCGGCTATGACCTGAAGTATCCGGACGGGGGCAATTGATGCGGTGGTTGATCGCCGCCACCGTCAGCCTGCTGACCACTGCCTTCGTCGGGTTGGCCGCGGTCGGCGGCTGGTTCTATTGGGAACGGGTGGAGACCCGCGGTGAGCAGTCGGCGCGGGCGGTGCTCCCGCCGTTGGCCGCCAAGGAAATCCCGCAGGTATTCGCCTATGACTACCAAACCGTCGAGCGCAGCCTCGACGCCGCGTATCCGCTGCTCACACCGAGCTATCGCCACGAGTTCGAAAAGAGTGCCACTCAGCAGATCATTCCGGAGGCAAAGAAGCGCGAGGTGGTCGTGCAGGCAAACGTTGTCGGCGTGGGAGTCATTGCAGCTCAACGTAATTCGGCATCGGTAATGGTCTACATGAACCGCACGGTGACCGACAAATCGCGGGAGCCGCTCTACGACGGCAGCCGGTTGCGGGTCGACTATCAGCGGGTCGGCGGCAAGTGGTTGATCAACTACATCACGCCGATCTAGCCGTCCAGCCCGTCAGCGGCATTGCCCGATCTCGTTGCAATCCAACGGATAACGCTCGACGGGATTGGGCAGCGGTGCTTGGAACGCCAGCGTGAACGGCGTCTTGGTCATCCCCGGCTCCAGGCCGCAGACGGCGTCATGGATGCTCGTGTGGGTGCCGGCCAGCGATACGTCGTCGAACGCATAGGTATCCGTCGACGGCGCGGTGCCGCCATTCGGACACGCGACACCGTTGGACTTGTCTATCTGGAAGGTCCACAGATCGCTGGTCAGTCGGGCCCGGCCGTTGTAGTTGACTAGCTTCTCCTGACGGCTGATCACCCGGGCGGTCGTGCTGTTGACGTTCAGCGCGCAGAGGTCCGCCGCAATGACCGGGTCGGTGAAGTCGGGGATGGCTCGCTGGCGGGATGGGGCGTCACACAGCGCCACGATCTTCCACGTCGCGGCGGGCGCACCGGCTTCGCTGAAGCTGTATAAGCCGTCCGGTGGCGGTCCGAGCGCTTGGGCCGGGCTCGCCGTCCCGAGAGCCACGAGCGCCATGACGGCGGCGGCGGTCAGGCCGCGGGAGGTACTCATCTTCGCGCTCCCTTCCGGCTAGGTAGAGAAGAGTATTCCAGCGCACCCGCGGTGCCACCATCGATTCAACTGTTCTGCGGATGCGCCTCGGCCAGCGCGTCGAGAAAAGACCGCGCCCAGCGGTCGACGTCGTGGACGAGTACCTGGCGGCGCAACGCCCGCATTCGGCGTCGCCCCTCCTCGTCGGTTTGATTGAGTGCTGTCTCGATCGCGTCTTTGACGCCTTCGGTGTCATGCGGATTGACCAGGTAGGCCTGCCGGAGTTCGGCCGCGGCACCGGTGAATTCGCTGAGCACCAGTGCGCCGCCGAGGTCGCTGCGGCAGGCGACGTATTCCTTGGCCACCAGGTTCATCCCGTCCCGCAGCGGGGTGACCAACATGACATCACTGGCCACAAAGAACGCGACGAGTTCGTCCCGGGGGACCGGGCGGTGCAGATAATGCACCACCGGATGGCCGACTTCGGCGTATTCGCCGTTGATATGGCCGACCTGGCGCTCGATATCCTCGCGCAGCTTCTGGTAGCTCTCGACCCGCTCACGGCTGGGCGTGGCGAGCTGGACCAGCACGGTGTCGTCACCTTTGACGCGGCCCTCCGCGAGCAGCTCGGCAAAGGCCTTGAGCCGCACGTCGATGCCTTTGGTGTAGTCCAGCCGGTCGACGCCGAGCAGAACCTTGCGGGGATTGCCGACCTCGGCCCGAATCTCCCTGGCCCGCTTGCGGATGTTGCGGTCACGACCTTTCTGGTCAAGTTCGCTGGAATCGATCGAGATGGGAAAGGCGCCCACGCGGGTGGTGCGCCCGTCGACCTCGACCTCACCGAAACGCGATCGCACACCCACCGTGCCGCGGGAGGTGTTCGCGCCGACCAGGCGTCGGGACAGAATCAGGAAGTTCTGGGCGCCTCCGGTCAGATGGAATCCCACCAGGTCGGCGCCCAGTAGTCCTTCCACGATCTCGGTGCGCCAGGGCAACTGCATGAACAGCTCGACCGGCGGGAAAGGGATGTGCAGAAAGAAGCCGATGGTCAGGTCGGGCCGCAATTCGCGCAGCATCTTGGGAACCAGCTGCAACTGGTAATCCTGCACCCAGACGGTCGCCCCCCGGTCGGCGGCGCGTGAAGCGGCTTCGGCGAATCGGCGGTTGACGTCGACGTAGCGGTCCCACCATTCCCGGTGGTAGAGCGGTTTGACGATGACGTCGTGATAGAGCGGCCACAGCGTGGCGTTGGAGAATCCCTCGTAATACTCGGCGACATCGTCGGCGGACAGACGCACCGGGTGAAGCCGCAGGTCCTCCGCTTCGATGGGCTCCTCGTCGGCGTCGACAATCCCCGGCCACCCGACCCAGGCGCCTTGACGGCGGCGAAGCAGCGGCTCCAAGGCCGTAACCAACCCGCCGGGGCTGCGCTTCCACGTGGTGCTCCCGTCGGGCAGCCGCTCCATGTCGATCGGCAGCCGGTTGGCGACCACCACGAAGTCGGACTCCCCGGCGGCAGACACCTTTGAGCGCTGGCCTCCCGCGGGGGGCATTTAGACCTCGATTTTCGCCGGCCCGATACCGAGCATCGACAAGAAGATGCGGCATTCGTCGGCGTCGTTCGCGTAGGCCGCTACTACGCGCCTGGCTTGGCTTGCGGTGCTGTCAGTCAGCGGTGCCACATCTTCGATTTCGTGGTGATCAGATTTAGCGGGCATGTCATAACTGTATGCGAAGTGCGTATTCGCCCGCAGCGGGCGTCGCAACCCGCCGACGGGCGCGTTACGGGCTGGCCGTAATGTGTAAGCACCCAACCGAGGCGAGTGAGGTGGCGAATGGCAGTCCCCAACGAGGTGGGCACCAACGCGGTGGACGGGCAGCCCGAAGAGCTGGTGTCCTACGAAACGCTCGACGACGGCCGCATCGCCCGGGTCTGGCTGAGCCGGCCGGAGGCGCACAACGCTCAGAGCCGTGGCCTGCTGGTTCAACTCGACGAGGCGTTCTTACGCGCCGAGGCCGACGACGACGTTCGGGTGGTGATCTTGGCCGCGCGCGGTAGGAATTTCTCCGCCGGTCACGACTTGGGCTCGGAGTTGGCGTTGGCGGAACGGGCGCCCGGACCGGCGCAGCTACCGAGCTTTCGGATAAACGGCTCCAACCGCGATGCCGTCGCGGAGAAGACGTATCTCCAGGAGTGGCATTACTTCTTCCAAAACACCTGCCGTTGGCGCGATCTGCGTAAGATCACCATCGCCCAGGTACAGGGCAACGCGATTTCCGCGGGTTTGATGCTGATCTGGGCCTGTGATCTGATCGTCGCCGCCGACAATGCGAAGTTCAGCGACGTGGTCGGTGTTCGCATGGGTATGCCCGGTGTCGAATATTACGCGCATCCTTGGGAGTTCGGCCCGCGTAAAGCCAAAGAGCTGTTGCTGACCGGTGATTCGCTGGACGCTGACGAGGCCTACCGACTCGGCATGGTGTCGAAGGTCTTCCCGCTCGACGAACTCGAGGACAAGACCTTGGAGTTCGCGCGCCGCATTGCCGAGCGGCCTACGATGGCGGCGCTGCTGATCAAGGATTCGGTGAACGCGGCATCGGATGCGATGGGTTTCACCGAGGCGTTGCGCCACGCGTTCCACATTCACGAGCTGGGGCATGCGCACTGGGCGGCGCACAACGAGAACAGGTACCCGGTCGGACTGCCGCCCGATGTCGAGGACTGGCGCACGGCGAAGCCGTCGAAACTGGCCCGCCGCGACACACCCTAGTCCGCGGTCGGTCACATATGTCACCGCAGCGAGACTGCTGTGGCAGGTGTGACTGCCGACCGCTTGATTAGCGGCGACGGGCGCATGGTTCGATGGCTAGAACCTGTTCTAATTCCGGCATAAGGGGCTGGCGTGCAGCTGTCATTTGAAGACCGGACCTATTTGGTCACCGGCGGTGGTAGTGGAATCGGCAAAGGGGTGGCCGCCGGGCTGGTAGCCGCCGGGGCCTCGGTCATGATCGTCGGCCGTAATGCGGACCGGTTGGCGGCCACCGTCGAGGAGATCGAGTCGGCCAAGGCGAGCGGTGGTGCGATGCGATATGAGCCGACCGATGTGACCAACGAAGACGAGGTCGCGCGCGCCGTCGACGCCGCCACCGCATGGCACGGCCGGTTGTATGGCGTGGTGCATTGCGCGGGCGGATCGCAGACCATCGGGCCGATCACGCAGATCGACTCGGAGGCCTGGCGACGCACCGTCGACCTCAACCTCAACGGCACCATGTATGTGCTCAAGCACGCCGCTCGCGAACTGGTGCGTGGCGGAGGCGGGTCGTTCGTCGGCATTTCCTCGATCGCTGCCAGCAATACCCATCGGTGGTTCGGGGCCTACGGGGTGACCAAATCCGGCCTCGACCATCTGATGATGCTGGCCGCCGACGAACTGGGCCCATCCTGGGTGCGAGTCAACAGCATCCGACCGGGCCTGATCCGCACCGACATGGTCGCCCCGATCACGGACTCGCCGGAACTGAGTGAGGACTACCGGGTCTGCACGCCGCTGCCGCGGGTAGGTGAGGTGGAAGACATCGCCAACGCGGCGATGTTCTTGCTGAGCGACGCGGCCGGCTGGATCACCGGCCAAATCATCAACGTCGACGGCGGGCACTTGCTGCGACGCGGCCCGGACTTCACCGCAATGTTGGAACCGGTGTTCGGCGCCGACGGGCTACGAGGAGTGGTCTGAGTTCGCTCGCGATCCGCCAAACCTGTCCACTGACCGGGACGGCGCCCCGCCGCGGGGCTAAAGCCGGTCCACCATGGAGAGTCTCAGCCTAGGACAGGAAGACATCATGGCCCGACGGGTAATCGACAACATCGCCGAAATCGCCGACCGGCTGCGAGATCAGGGCGCTGAAGCCGAACGAATCGGTCGCCTGCCCGACGACACCGCGAAGTTGCTCAAAGCGGCCGGACCGATCAAGCTGCTGCAGCCCAAGCAGTACGGTGGATTCGAGTCTCACCCAAGGGAATTCGCCGAGACGGTGATGGCCGTGGCGTCGCTGGACGGTGCGGCGGGGTGGATCTGCGGCGTCGTGGGCGTACACCCGTGGCAGCTGGCCTTCGCCGACCCCAGAGTGCGCGAGGAGGTCTGGGGCGCCGACGACAACACCTGGATGGCCTCGCCGTATGCGCCGACCGGCATCGCCGTCCCGACTGACGGCGGCTATCTGTTCAACGGCCGCTGGCAGTTCAGTTCCGGCACCGACCACTGCGACTGGATCTTCCTCGGCGCCATGCTGGGCAATCCCGACGGCAGCATCGCCGACCCACCGACCATGCTGCACATGATCCTGCCCCGCAGCGACTACCAGATCGTCGACGACTCGTGGAATGTGGTGGGGCTGAAGGGAACCGGCTCCAAGGACATCATCGTCCGCGACGCCTTCGTGCCGTCCTACCGCGTGATGAACGGCGACCAGGTCATCGACGGCACCGCGCAAAAGGAAGCCGGTGTCACCGAATCGCTGTACAAGATGCCATGGTCGAATATGTTTCCGCTCGGCATCACCGCCGCGGTGATCGGTATCGCCGAAGGAGCGCTGGCCGCCCATCTTGACTACCAGCGCGGTCGAGTGGGCGCACAGGGCACCGCGATCAAGGACGACCCCTATGTGTTGTTCGCGATCAGTGAGGCGGCCTCCGATATCAACGCCGCCCGTCAGGAGCTGCTGGCGAATGTTGACAAGATGTGGGACATCGTGGAGTCCGGGCGTGAGGTCTCGTTCGAGGAGCGGGCCGTGGGCCGGCGCACCCAGATCCGAGCGGCATGGCGGGCGACGATGGCGGTGGACCAGATCTTCGCGCGCTCGGGCGGAAACGCGGCGCGGATGGACAAACCGTTGCAACGCTTCTGGCGCGATGTACACGTAGGGCTCAACCACGCGATCCATGTGCCAAGCACCGTCTACCACGCCGCCGCGTTGAGTTCGATGGGTCTCGAGCCCGCCGAGTCCTTGCGCGCGATGATCTGAGCATGACCGACATCAAGAGCCTGGGTTACATCACGATCCAGACCAGCGACATCGACCGCTGGCGCACATTCGCCTTCGACGTGCTGGGCTTCGCGCAGGGCAACGGACCCGACCCACACGCGCTGTACTTGCGGATGGACGAGCGCTTCGCGCGCATCATCGTCGTCCCGGGTGATAGCGATCAGGTCGTGCACGTCGGCTGGGAGGTGCGCGACGGCGCGGCGTTGCAACGGGTTCGGGAGTCACTCGAGCACGCCGGTGTCGCCGTCAAGCCGTTGTCGGTGGAGGAAGCCGAGGCCCGCCGGGTTGAGGACGTCATCTCTTTTACCGACCCGACCGGCACCACGACCGAGGTGTTCTTCGGCCCGGCGCTCGATCACAGTCCGGTGCTGACGCCCTTCGGCTCGACGTTCGTGACCGGAACGCAGGGCTTGGGTCATGTGGTGTTGCCAACGATGGATCCTGCCGGCGCGTTTGCTTTCTACAGCGAGGTGCTGGGTTTCATGCCGCGTGGCGCGATGCGACTGCCCGCCCCGCCGGAGTTCGGCCCGCTGCGAATCCGGTTCTTCGGCGTCAACGAGCGCCACCACACCCTGGCGTTGTGTCCCGCGCCGCATGGCGGGGCGCCAGGCGTGGTGCACATCATGGTCGAGGTCGACTCGTTGGACGCCGTCGGCCGCGCCCTGGATCGCGTTGCGCAAAAGGGGTTTTCGTTATCCTCGACGCTCGGTCGGCACACCAACGACAAGATGGTCTCGTTCTACGTCCGGGCGCCTGGCGGATGGGATGTCGAATTCGGTACCGACGGTTTGAAAGTCGACGAAACGTACTACACGGCTGAGGAGATCACGGCCGACAGCTACTGGGGCCACGACTGGTCCGGCAGCCAACCGCTGGCGGCAATGTGACCGCCCCGGTCGCGCCGGTCGACGCTCGCGATGTCGCAAACTGGGATGTCCAGGCTGATGTGGTGATCGCCGGATACGGCATTGCCGGCGTGTCCGCGGCGATCGAGGCCGCGCGGGCGGGCGCCGAGGTGGTGGTGTTGGAGCGCACCGGCGGCTGGGGCGGCGCCGCCGCGCTGGCCGGCGGATTTGTTTATCTCGGTGGCGGTACGCCGATTCAAAAAGCCTGTGGCTTCGAAGATTCCGTCGACAACATGCGCACCTTTCTGTGCGCGGCGATGGGTCCGGGCGCCGACGAAGACCGGATCGCCGACTACTGCGCCGGCAGCCTCGAGCATTTCGAATGGCTGGTGGACTGCGGCGTGCCGTTCAAGCCGAGCTTCTGGGGTGAGCCGGGCTGGGAACCGCCCGATGACGACGGGCTGATGTACACCGGTGGCGAGAACGCGTTCCCGTTCAACCAGATCGCCAGTCCCGCGCCGCGTGGGCATGTGCCGCAGATGCAGGGTAAGCGAACCGGGGAAAAGGGCGGCGGCTACATGCTGATGAAGCCGCTGGTGGACACCGCCACCGCGCTGGGCGTGCAAAGCATCCTGGATACCCGGGTGCAGCGACTGGTCGTCGAGAGCGACGGGCGGGTGGTCGGGATCATCGCTCGCCAATACGGCAAAGAGCTGGCGGTGTCGGCGCGGCGCGGGGTCGTACTGGCCACCGGCAGCTTCGCCTACAACGAGTCGATGGTGGCGCGGTACGCGCCGCGGATCGCCGGCCGTCCGGCTGCCGCTATCGAAGAGCACGACGGAATTGCGATCCAGCTGGCGCAGGCACTCGGGGCCGACCTGGCTCACATGGACGCCACCGAGGTGGCTTTCCTGGTCGACCCGCAGCTGATCGTGCGCGGCATCCTGGTCAACGGTCGGGGACAGCGCTACGTAGCCGAGGACACCTACCCGGGGCGCATCGGGCAGCTGACGCTTTACCAGCAGGACGACACCGCTTTCCTGGTGCTCGATGCCGAGGCGCACGAGCAGGCGATGGCGGCGCGGTCGGCGACCCCTTTCCTGCTGCGACCGCCGACCTGGGTCTGCGAGAGCGTGACCGACCTGGAGACCGAGATGGGCCTGCCGCCCGGCTCACTGCAGGCGACGGTGGCGGCCTACAACGACGGCGCCGCGCGGGGTGACGATCCGCTGCTGCACAAGAAACCGGAGTGGCTGCGCCCGATCGGCACCCCGGTGGGCGCCATCGACCTGCGGCGCAACACCGGCGGCTTCACGCTCGGCGGGCTGCACACGACACTGGCCGCCGAGGTGCTACACGTCAGCGGCGAACCGATCCCAGGCCTGTTCGCCGCCGGACGAGCCACCGCCGGACTGGCCGCCTGGGGATATGCCAGCGGCATCTCTTTGGGCGACGGCAGCTTCTACGGCCGCCGCGCCGGCCGGTCCGCCGCCACTGCCTAACCTGCGCAACCTGCTTGAACAGTCCCCCGCAAGCGGGAGGTACCCCCAGCAAAAGCCCCGCACGCCCCGGCGTGTCGGGTGCTTTTGCGTCTGCTCGGCATGGTTGTGAGCGGCGCCACAGTATGCTATGAATAGGCATATACCTAATAGAAATATCAGGCGCAGGAGGAA
>Ga0210398_10003778_pt1 | contig 14396 bp, 9 predicted proteins | sample IncBWC4OmetaG_FD_161047 | JGI IMG/M metagenome (GOLD analysis project Ga0210398, IMG submission 161047) | Forest soil microbial communities from Barre Woods Harvard Forest LTER site, Petersham, Massachusetts, United States - Inc-BW-C-4-O | ecosystem: Environmental > Terrestrial > Soil >...
ACCGTGACCCTCTCGACCGGGGACGCCGTCATCCAAATGACCGTGATGGGCGCGAGCAACACCATCCCGGGCAATTTTGTGGGCGCTTCGATTCTGGCGCGCGGCGTCTGCCGGACGCTTTTCGACAACCGCCGGCAATTGAAAGGCATAGGATTTTGCGTGCCGAACTGGGACGCGCTCGAGATCAAGGAGGCGGAGGTCGCCGATCCATTCCAATTGCCGCCCGGGCCGATTAACGGATTGTTTGAGTTTCATGCGGGGGGATACGGATTGAATCGTTCGCATGTTCGGGGCCAGATTATTTTGCGGGAGCGCAGTGGGGCGTTTTTCGTGCAGGATGATTCTGGCGGCGTCCTGGTCCAGGCCGGCGGGGCAATCCCCGCGGCGGATTGGGTGGATGTGGTGGGCTTTCTCGCGCTGAAAGATCAGTTGCCCATGCTGCAAGACGCGCTCGCGCGTCCGGCAACGCAGGGCGCGCCGCAGCCCGGCAAAGCCACCCGGCTGGCGCCGGAATCGGCGCTGGATGAAGCCTTCAATGCCACGCTGGTGACCTTGGACGGGCGCGTGCTGACCCATTCGCTCGGCGCGACGGAGGAAACCGTGACGGTGCAGTTTGGGCAACGGTTGATTGACGCGATCATGGAAAAATCGGACCGGGAGCCCATGGCGGCGTTCGTGTCCGGCAGCACGGTGCGGTTTACCGGTGTTTACGTGGCGCGGCTGGACAACAACCGGCAGATTCAATCATTTCAACTGCTGCTGCGGTCGCCGGCCGACGTGGAGGTGATCTCCGTCCCGCCCTGGTGGACGGCGCAGCATGCGTTGTACGTTTTTGGTGGGTTGGGAGGGGTGCTTTTCCTGACATTGGCCTGGGTGGCCGGATTGCGCAAACAGGTGCGGCGCCGCACAAAACAACTCGAGGCGGAAATCGACGAGCGCATACGGATCGAGGCGCAGATGGAGAAAACCCATCGTGAACTGGTGGAGACTTCCCGGCGGGCCGGGATGGCGGAGGTGGCCACAAGTGTGTTGCACAACGTCGGCAACGTGCTCAACAGCGTCAACGTTTCGGCCACGCTGCTTTTCGACAACACCAAAAAATCCAGCGTGGCGCGCCTGGCCAAGGGCATTGCGCTGCTCAACGAACACACGGAGGGCCTGGGCGACTATCTGGCGAACGATCCCAAGGGGAAACAGTTGCCCAACTACATAAGCCAGGTCTCCGAACAGTTGACCCGGGAGCAGCTGGCGACGCTCGCGGAACTCGAATCTCTCCAGCTAAACGTCGAACACATCAAGGAGATCGTGGCCGCCCAGCAGAATTACGCGAAGATTTCAGGTCTGGCGGAGACGGTCAAGGTATCGGACGTCGTCGAAGATGCCGTGCGGATGAACGAGGAGGAATTGGCGCGGCAGGAGGTCAGGCTGGTCCGCGACTACGCCGAGGTGTCGGCAATCAGTGTCGAGAAGCACAAGCTGCTGCAAATCCTGGTCAATCTGATCAAGAACGCGAAACATGCGCTCGTCGAAAAAGGGCATGCGGACAAGCTGATGACGTTGAGCATCAGGCCGGTCAATGGGAACCGGGTGGCGATCAGGGTGATTGACAACGGGGTGGGAATCCCGGCGGAGAATTTGGAGCGGATTTTTGCGCATGGTTTTACGACGCGCAAGAACGGGCATGGCTTTGGGCTGCACAGCGGGGCGCTGGCGGCCACGGAGTTGGGCGGCTCGCTCCGCGCACAAAGCCCCGGCCCGGGCCAGGGAGCGTGCTTCATCCTTGAGTTGCCGGCGCACGGCCTGGAAAAAGCCAGGTGACGCGGCCTTTCTAACCGCCGGACCGGTGCCAAAAGCAAATGAGGTCTTGATGAAGTTTCGTCGTTCCATTTTCAGAACTGGGAAGTTTGGTTCGCGCCACCGTCTCCGGTCACGGCATTTTGAGCCGGTAGAAACGGGAGGAAAAATCTGTTCACACGGGATCATTGAAATAGGAAATGCCGCCGACAGTGGTGTTGGTTGCCAGCGGGGACCAAATGGAGTTGCTCAGGCTGGTGCTTCCCACCAAAATCAAACGCTAGATTTCTGCGGCATTCTGGTTGGTTTGAACACTATGAAGAACCTGCGAATTTAACTTTTTGCATCCGCCTGCCGATATGCTATGGTCTTGCAAGGCTGGCGAATCTTAAACGACCTAAGAACAGGCATGGCACAAAAGCCCCTAAGAATTGCAATCGCGTTGCTGCTGGGATTTATTCTCCTGGCAGGCTCTGCCATTGCGGTGTCTCCCCTCCCCGCAACCACCCACACTCGGGAGGCCGGTTCATGTTGCAGCGATTGCAAAGACTGCCAGACGCCGGCGTGCTGCGCCAGACCCGATGCGCCCGCTGCTCCGGTGACGCCCGTCCCCGCTCCCTCCTCCTCCCAAAATGAACTGCAGGCGCTGGCCATGCCGGGGGTTTCCATTCTGACGCTTCCCTCGCTTCCGGCGCACGAGCTTTCCTCACGATTTTCCTCACCTGCTTCGATGACCGCCGTCCCGCTTTTCCAGCGGGATTGCTGTTACCTCATCTGATTTTTCCCTTCCCCCGCCCGTGGTGTGCCCGGCTATAGCCGCCGTTGGCGCATTGTGTTCATTTGCTGCTAAGCAGTTTTGTCCCCGTCCGGGACAAACAGCCAACAATTTCCATAAAAAATCTATGCTCAAAGTTAAAGCGGTTAGTCCGTGTGTTTTCATGCTGCTGTTCATCGGCCTGCTGGTGGGTGTTGCTTCCTGCAAAAAAGACGGCCCCGCCGCAAAACCCGAGGATGTGGATTACTACACTTGTACGATGCATCCCTCCGTGAGATCCCAGGACCCCCATGGAAAATGTCCCATCTGCTCGATGGATCTGGTCCCGGTGCTGAAGAAAGGCGCGGCCGGCACGAATGAGGCCAGCAATACCGTGCCGGCGAAAATAAGCGAAGACGACCTGCCCAGCGAGTTCACGGTGCCAGTCGGGCGTCAGCAACAAATCGGCGTAACTTATGCCGCCGTGGAAAAGCAGCCGTTCCGCCACACCGTTCGCGCCGCCGGCACGGTGGCTTCCGAGAAGCAGCGAAATGGACCGGCGTTTTGGGTCTGGGTGCAATTTTTTCAGGACGAATTGCCGATGCTGAAGACAGGACTTCCCGTGGTGATCACAACTTCCTCGTATCCTGGTGAAAGGTTCAACGGAAAGATTTCTGCGGTCGAGCCTTTGATCAACGAGGTGTCGCGCACGGGACGGGTCCGGGTTGATGTCGGGAATCCGGATCTCAAGCTTCGGCCCGGCATGTATGTGGATGCCGAACTGACGATGGACATGGGCGAAGGCGTTGGCGTCCCGGTTGACGCTGTCCTGCCAACCGGCCTGCACAACATCGTCTTCATTGACAGGGGCGGCGGCAAATTGGAGCCGCGCTTTGTCGAACTTGGACGCAAATACGGTGACTTCTACGAAGTGAAAGGCGGACTGAAGGAAGGCGAGCGTGTCGCGACCAGCGCCAACTTTCTCATCGATGCGGAGGCCAGGGTGCAGGGTGCGTTGAAATCCTGGTAAGGAATCTCTTCATGCATACGCCAGTCTTCCCACCATCCACCGGGCCGCGAAAACCCTTCCTGCTGGAGCGCATCATTGAGGCCAGCGCGCGAAATGCGTTTCTTGTCATCATTCTGATTGTGTTTGGCGTATTCGGCGGCCTTTGGGCGCTGATGCGCACGCCGCTCGACGCCATTCCGGACCTGAGCGATGTGCAGGTCATCGTCAGTGCGGATTGGGAAGGCCGCTCACCGGACCTGGTCGAAGACCAGATAACCTACCCGATTTCCACCAAGTTCATTGCCGCGCCAAAAGTGAAGTTTGTTCGTGGCGAGTCCATGTTTGGCAAGTCATTTATCTATGTCATATTCGAGGACGGCACGGACATCTATTGGGCGCGTTCACGGGTGATTGAATACTTGAACTCGGTTCGCGGCACATTGCCGGAAGGTGTAAATCCCGTCATCGGCCCGGACGCCACGGGCGTGGGCTGGGTGTTTGAATATGCCTTGGTGGACAGGAGTGGCAAACACAACCTGGCTGACCTGCGCTCGTTTCAGGACTGGCATTTGCGTTACGCGCTCGAATCCGTCAAGGGCGTCTCCGAAGTCGCGTCCATCGGCGGATTCGTGAAGGAGTATCAAGTTGATCTCGACCCAAATAAACTGTCCGCCTACAGGATTCCGATCGGCGAAGTAGTTGGTAAAATCCGCAGATCCAACGGGGATGTGGGAGGAAAGACATTCGAGGTCGGTTCCACGGAATACTACGTGCGCGGTCGCGGTTATATCAAAAAAATCGAGGACATTGAAGACATCCCGCTCAAGTCACAGAACGGAACCCCGGTGCTGGTGAAGAACGTCGGCACGGTGCATCTTGGCCCGGACCTCCGGCGCGGTGCCGCCGAATTGAACGGCGAGGGTGAAGTTGTCGGCGGCATCGTGGTGATGCGCTATGGGGAAAATGCGTTGCACGTCATTGATGGCATCAAGAAAAAGCTGGCGGAAATCAAATCATCGCTCCCCGAAGGCGTGGAAATCGTCACCGCCTACGACCGCAGCCAGTTGATCAAACGCTCCATTGACACGTTGCGCGAAAAGCTGGTCGAGGAATGCGTCGTCGTTGCGCTCGTCTGTTTGATTTTTTTGTGGCACATCCGCTCGGCGCTCGTGGCGATCATCACTCTGCCCATTGCCATCATTCTATCTTTCCTGCCGATGTTTCATTTGCATCTGACCTCCAACATCATGTCGCTCGGCGGGATCGCCATTGCCATCGGCGCGATGGTGGACTCGGCCATCATCATGGTCGAAAACGCGCACAAGTTTCTCGAACATTTCCGCGAGGAAAAAGGCCGCGACCCGACAAACCTCGAACGTGTTGAAGTCATCATCGCCGCCGCCAAAAATGTCGGCCGCCCGTTGTTCTTCGCATTGCTCGTCATCACGGTGAGTTTCATCCCGGTATTTTCGCTGGAAGCGCAGGAAGGGCGATTGTTCAAACCGCTGGCGTTTACCAAGACCTTTTCCATGTTCTTTGCCGCGTTGCTTGGCGTGACGCTCGTTCCCGTGCTGATGCTGTTCTTTGTGCGCGGGAAGATCACACCGGAGAAGAGGAACCCCGTGAACCGCCTTCTCATTTGGGCATACCGGCCGTTTGTGCATTTCGTGCTTCGCTTCCGCTGGCTCACATTGATCGTCGCCATCCTTGTTATGGCGATGACGATTTACCCGTTCAAAAAATTGGGCAAGGAGTTCATGCCGCCCCTTAATGAAGGCGACATTCTTTACATGCCCACCGCCGTGCCCGGCATTTCCATCGACGAAGCAACCAGGATTTTGCAAATCCAGGACCGGATGCTGCGGGAATTTCCCGAAGTCGAAAATGTCTTTGGCAAGGCGGGTCAGTCCGAAACAGCAACGGATCCCGCGCCTCTTTCGATGATTGAAACCGTCGTCAAGCTCAAGCCGCCGGAGCAATGGCGGCCCGGCATGACTTGGGAAAGGCTCATCGCGGAGATGAACGGGAAAGTCAAAACCCCCGGCATGGCAAACATTTTCTGGATGCCAATTCAGACGCGCACGGAAATGTTGACCACCGGCTTCCGGTCGATTCTCGGCATCAAGGTTTTTGGCCCCGACCTCGCCGGAATTCAGGACATCGGCGTCAAAATTGAGAAGGCATTAAGCGATTTTCCAAAGACCCGCAGCGTATTCGCGGAGCGGACCACGGGCGGTTACTATCTTGACTTCACGCCGAATCGGGAAGTCGCCGCCCGCTACGGCCTCACCGTTGGCGATGTGAATGACATCATCGAGACCGCCATTGGCGGCAAGACCGCTACCACTACTGTCGAGGGCCGCGAGCGATATCCTGTCAGCGTCCGCTATGCCCACGACTTCCGCGAAGACCTCGATGCACTCAAGCGTGTGCTTGTGCCGGTCCCGACGGGGAAAGACGAGATTGGCTCCGCGCAAATCCCCATCTCAATGCTTGCCGACATCAGCTACAAAACTGGACCACCGTCCATTCGGACTGAAAACGGCCAGCTTGTTGGCTTCGTTTTTGTAGATATCACCAGTAATGACATTCGGGGCTATGTGGACGCCGCCTCCAAACGCATCCGCGAAACCGTAACGTTTCCGCCCGGCTATTATGTCCAGTGGGCCGGGCAGTTTGAATATCTCAAGAGCGCCGAACAAAGGTTGAAGATTGTTGTACCCTTCACCCTCCTGATAATTTTCCTGCTCATCTACCTCAACACGAAATCCGTGGTAAAGACCTTCATCGTGCTTCTCGCGGTGCCATTTTCGTTGGTCGGCGCATTTTGGTTTCTTTACTTGCTCGGCTACAACCTGAGCGTGGCCGTGTGGGTTGGCCTTATAGCGTTGGCAGGCCTCGACGCCGAGACGGGCGTGGTGATGCTGCTTTACCTCGACCAGGCATGGGACAAGTTTCGCGCCGCCGGTCGCATGAACTCGATTGAAGACCTTCGTCTGGCCGTGGTGGAAGGGGCGGTACAACGCATCCGTCCAAAAATCATGACCGTTTGTGCCATTCTCTTTGGCCTTCTGCCCATCATGTGGTCGCCCACCACACAATCAGGCGCGGACGTGATGAAACGCATTGCCGCGCCAATGATTGGCGGCGTGATTACTTCGGGCATTTTGGAACTGCTCATTTATCCTGTGATTTACGTCCTGTGGCGACGACGGCATCTGCCGACGGAAACGCGCGCTTCCCTCGCCGAGACAGGGAATGCCGCCACACCACCTCCGCCATAAACGTGCCGAAAGAGGTCAGTTAATCGTATCGTCATATCGGCCAACCCCTCATTTCCTCCTTTCACCAAATCCTCCCTTTGTTAAATCATCGATGTCTGGCTCACGCTTTCCCCCAAAACCAATCGCGAAAAGCCCGATGCCCCCATGAATGGCGCGGCCGTTATCGAAATTCCGTCGAGACGAAATGTCTGGTCCCGTCCGGCTCGCAAGTGAATTCCGACACCGAACGCCACGAACTGCGGAATGATTTTGCCACGGAGCCGGCGATGGCTGACAAATCGCCATCACACTTCACCAGGGGAGCGGCCTGCTTGCGGCAGTTGTAATCCAGGTAACAATTGGATTCCTGCACGTAGCAGACGACATGCACGGCTTCGGGCATGTAGATGACCACCAGGCGCGTCGTGTAGCCTTTTTCCCTCAGGAGCTCCGCGGCCAGGGTCGCAAAATCATCGCAATCGCCGGATTGCGTCGCCAGGAAGACTTCCGGTTTGCGGACCTTCCGGCTCAGCTCGAATTTGAAATCCGCGAACTGCTTTATCAGACGCTCCGGAGTCAACTTTGAATCAGCGCGCAGTTCGGTCAAACTCAACGCGCGGGCTGATTGGCCGGCGACGAGCAGGAACATGGTCGCCAGCAAAACCCTCAGGGGGACGAAAATGCCATTTTGGTCCCTTAAAAAAGCCCGTCTTTGAGGCTGCTCGAAATGCCGCATGTTTCTGGCATTTTGCGGCAACCGGCGCGCCTTGGCCTCGTAATTCGCGACATCCGCAAGGGAAAACAGGGGGGATTTCAATTGGCACTCCCGATGCTAAAGAATGAAATAACATCGCCCGTGCATGCCATTGTGCTGCCATCAAGGCGGGCGGATGTTGAATGGGAAGATGCAAGCTTCCCGTTCGCAATTGAACGTAACATTAACCATTAAAGAAAGAGGGTACTTATGAAAATGACAAGCAAAAAACTGACAACCTATGCCGTATCGGTCCTGTGCCTGACACTGGCCGGCGCCTCGCGCTCGGCGGCGCAATCGGACTCCTCCAAGCCGTCCGCTGACCAGCCGGGCCAGTATGGAACCGTCGCAACCGAGGGCTCGCTGGCCAAATACAACCGGGCCAGCGGAATCATCGGGATGAACGTTCGCAACCAAAACGACGAGCATCTGGGGCGCATCCGGGACGTAGTGTTTGACCCGAAAACCGAACGGGTTGCCTACGTCGTAATGTCCGAGTCCGACACGGGAACACTCGGGATGAACGAAAAACTCCTGGCGGTTCCACTGGCCGCATTCACGCCCAGCGCGGACAATAAATATCTCGTGCTGCGCGCCGACAAGGCGAAGATGCAGGCCGCCGCCGGCATCGACCGCAACAACTGGCCCAGCGCGACCAACCCGAGCTGGGGTGCCGAGCCGTTCTGGCAGTCGGACAGAAATCTGCCCGACAATTCAGACAGCACGGTGAAACAACCCGGCCAGGACCGGGATCAGACACCGCAACAAGGAACGCGGCCCGGACAATAATGGAAGTGTTTTAAAACGTCGCGGGAGGGAGTTCACCAGGAATTCCCTCCCGCTTCCACCGGCGGAAAATCACAAATTCAGAACTGGAAATCAAAATGTCTTTCGATGAGCACCGTATTGTGACCCGCCGGCGCCGGCGAAATTCCGGGCCGGCCGAAGCGGCCGCCGAGATACCAAAGACAAACTCGCACGAAATTTCTGATTCCAATCTTCCCCTTCAGGGAAGCCTGCCTGCGCCGGTCAAATGGGAGGTGGTTTTTGTGGGGATCCTGGCCGTATTCGCCGCCATCGCGTTTCTTTATCTGGCCGAGGTGGTGCTCATGCCGGTGGTGCTGGCGTGGGTCGCGGGAATGGCTTTGAAACCCGTGATACGTTGTTCGTCGGAAATCGGGGTGCCGCCAAAACTCGGTGCGGCGGTTGTATTGCTGGTGTTTGTGCTCGCGGCGGGATTCGGGGTCATCCGCTTGAGCCAGCCCGCAATTGAATGGGCCCAGGACACGCCACGCCACATGACGCAGTTGCGCGAACGGGTTCAACGGATATTCCAACCGGCGGCGCGACTCGGCCAGGTGGCCGCTGAAGTCTCCAAGCTTGGCACTTCCGACGACGGCCAGCCCAAGGCCGCGCCGGTGGAGATCAAGGACAATCATGCCGCCAGTACGGTGATCGATTGGACGGGCAGCCTGCTGGTGCGGATCGGGGAGACCTTGGTTCTGTCATACCTTCTCCTGGCAGCCGGGGACCGATTCCTGCAAAAAATGGTCCGGGTCATGCCGACGTTGCACGACAAACGGCGCGCCGTGGAAATCACCCGCGAAATCCAACAGAACATCTCCAGTTACCTGTTTTCGGTTTCAATGATCAATGTCGGGGTGGGAGTAATTGTGGGAACGGGATTTTACTTCATGGGCGTGCCGAATGCGGCCATGTGGGGAGTGCTCGCGGCTTTTCTCAATTACGTTCCGTATTTCGGCCCCATCGCGGGAATCATCCTGTTGGGAATCGTCGGCTTGCTCAGTTTTGACAACCTGACCCGGGAGTTGCTTCCCGCCGCCTGGTATTTGCTCGTGCATCTGCTGGAAGCGAATTTGATCACGCCCATATTGCTGGGCCGCCGGTTTACCATGAATCCGGTGGTTATATTTGTCTCGTTGATGTTCTGGACCTGGCTTTGGGGCGTGCCCGGAGCATTGCTGTCGGTCCCCATTTTGATGTCCTTGAAATCAGTCTGCGAAAGGGTTCCGGCATTGTCTCCCATCGGTGAATATCTGGAAGACTGAACATTTTTTGCCCGGCCAACGATCCATGCCGGCGCCGTCCTCCTCCTGCTTGCAACCGACAAGCAACGGTCACGGCATTTTGAGCCGGTAGAAACGGGCGGGGAAATTTGTCCACATGGGATCATTGAAATAGGAGATTCCGCCGATGGTGGTGTTGGTCGTCAGGGGGGACCAGATGGAATTGCCCAGGTTGGTGCAGGCTTCCACCACGAAAGTCCAGTTGTCGCCAATGACGTCAAAGCCAAACCGGTTGGTCTTCACTCCAAAACTGGCATCGTTCAGCACTTGCGCGTTCCAGGGCTGGGGCGGAGCCGGAATCACATTCAGGTAATCCACATTGACGCCGTTGTTGCCGCCCGTGAGTCTGATAATGTTCGTCGGCCCCGGCGCCAGCGGAACCGTCAGATACGAATCGCCGGTAAAAGTGCTCCAGCCGCCGGTTGCCAGTGTGTTCAGGTACGAGTAATCAGCGCCGTTCACCGTCAACCGCAGCTTCGCATTGCCGAGTGCGGCAAATCCGATGTCCAGGGTCGCCAACCCTCCGTTGGTCCCGCCGTCCACAGAATCAAACTCCACGTAGGAATTTACCAGGTGCAGATTTTGAATGCACTGGCCGGTGTACGCCGCGCTGTCGCTCACCAAGGTTGCGCCATTCGCAACCGTGGTGCCCCCGACGCCATTTTTGATGGCGCCGGCATTCGTACCCGGCGCCGGGCCGTTGGCCGGCGGCCCGTTGGTGGTTTGGACCACCGTCAGGATGTTTCCATTCGTATCAAAATTCACCACATCAACGCAAATCGATCTCAAATTGCCCGAGCCGGAGATGGCTTCGTTATGATAGAAGGCATACCACTGGCCGTTGAATTGCACGATGGAGCCGTGACTCGTGTCGCTGCCGGTCGGGTTCAAAAATATTCCCTGGGATGTCCACGGCCCCAGCGGGCCGGACCCCGTCGCATATCTCAGCCGGTTGGCGCCGGGATTATTGTCGGCGTAACATAAATAGTACACACCGTTGCGCTTGAACACCCGTGACGCCTCATGGAAATCATCCAAATTCGTCACCGGCTGCATGGCTCCATCAACTTCAATCATGTTGGGTTTGAGCCTTCCTTCGGTGCAATTTCCACCACCGCCGTAATACAGATAAGCCTGTCCGTCCGTGTCAATAAACACGGACGGATCAATCATTGAGAAACCGCCCACCCCCGGAATGTATCCAATGCTCGTAAATCCCTTGGCGGGCTCGATGCTCGTGGCCACCCCAATTTTCCAGGTGTTGTTCCAATTCGTGTCGCCGGTGTCGCTCGGGTGTGGGAAATAGAAATAGTACGTTCCGTTCTTGTAGGCGCAGTCGGGCGCCCACATAAATGCGTTCGACCCTGACGACCAGGTCACCTCGCTCGACCGCAGGATTTCCCCTTCGTCCCGCCAATCGACCATGTCAGCGGTGGAAAAGACATGGTACCGGTCCATCAAATTATCCCCCACGGGCGGGTCGATGTCATGAGATGGATAAACGTAAAGCCGGGCATCCGACCACACATGGGCGGAGGGATCCGCCGTGTAAATGCTGGTGATGAAAGGATTCGCTCCCAAGCAGTTCGCTCCCATTGATGCGAACGCAGACGCTGCCAATACGAGTAAAAGGGAGCCTGTTCTTCGCGGGGATGCGGGTCCGCTCGGATTTTTTATCATATGTCCCGTCTTTCAGTTCAATTATTGGGTCAACTGACGTTACCAAAAACCTCCTTTCCAAAACCATCCCCGATTGCGGGGAGTTGCTGCGGAATACGCGTGGTGCAGTTCGCCGTCAAACGGTGTCAGTTGCTGGGACTGGGCTTCAAAAAGCGGCGAGGGGGGCAGGCGAGGTGGGAGAACGTTCCGCGCCTCTGCCCTGGCCCTCGCTTCCTTCGTTTCCTTCTGTGAATCCAGCATCCGGAGAACCGGCGTGCTGACGCTGAGCACGGCTGGCCGTTGCTTAGGAATGAGCCGTCACAGTTCTGGCGGTGGCCTGTTGACTGGGCGAATCAAATTTCGCGGGGGCGTCAACCAGGATGCCGGCAAAGTTCTTGCGGTAATTCCATACCAGAAAAATCGCTAAAACCGAAACCACAATTGCCATTGGCAGGCCGGCGGGCGCCATCAATGCGTGAAAGCAGACAATGTTTACGATCACCGGACCGACCAGTGTGAGGCCCAGGGGCGCCCGGCGTCCGGTGAACAGGAGGAGACCGCCCGCGACTTGCAATGCACCCACGACATACAAGTAATGGCTCAGGAACAGGGCCGTCATGAATTCACGCGCCGGGCCTTCCGGGGGCGGCGGCATCGGAATGAAGTGCAAAAAAATGTTTAAGCCGAACACGACAAAGATCAGTCCGAGCAAACTGCGGGCGACGGTGGTTGCGATTTTCATAGTAGTTTTTCCTTTCACGTATTGTTTGTTTTCCTGTTCTTATGCAATTTGGGCCGCAACTTGTTTCGATTGTGTGTTTGCCGCGGCCAGGGCCTTCTCCGGACCGATGGCGCTGACCGCCACACCTTCAACACGCACCACGTCCACATTGGTGATGCCGAGGAAACCAAGCACCGCGCGAAGATAGGGCTCGGTGAAGTCGAACGCTTTCATTTGTCCATTCGAGTAAACGCCGCCGCTGGCCAGCACGAGGATCACGTGCTTGTCTTTGAGCAGACCTTGCGGGCCGTTGGCTCCGTAGGAAAAAGTCCGTCCGTTGCGTGAGATGTGGTCAATCCACGCCTTGAGCGTCGAGGGCACGCCGAAATTGTGCATGGGAACCGCGACGACGATCGTGTCGGCGGCAAAAAGTTCGTCAATCAGGGCGTCGGACAGGGCCAGCGACCTGGCCTGGTCGGGTGTGCGCTGTTCCGGGGCCGCATACATTCCGGCGATAAAGGCCAAACCCACATGTGGCGGCGGGTTCTGGCCGAGGTCGCGGACAACGACCCCGGAACCGGGATTGCGCGTTTGAAGTTCGTTCACGATGGAACGCGCTGCTTGATGCGAGTAGGAATCGCTTCCTCTCGGACTGCTTTCAATAAGCAGGATGTTTTTCATATTGTGCCTTTCGTTTTGTTAAGTGTTTTTCAATCACTACCCGCATCATCGCCCCGGTTCTTTCATCGGCCCAATACCATGTTCCTTGCGCTGCCATGCCTTTTCGGCATAATGGGAGCCGTAATGGAACTTCGGCATTTGCGGTATTTTCTGGTGGTGGCTGAATCATTGAGCTTCACCAGGGCGGCGGCTCAACTGCGCATTGCGCAACCGGCTTTGAGCCGGCAAGTGCAGGCGTTGGAAGATGAAATTGGCGTGGACTTGATGAAGCGGAGCCCGCGCGGCGTGACGCTCACCGCGGAAGGAAGGCTCTTCCTCGAGGAGGCCCGTGAACTTTTGAAACGCGCTGAAGCGTCCGTGGAAAAAGTACGCGCTCTGGCGCGGGGCCAATATGGTGAGTTGCACATCGGTTATGCGCCATCGCCGACGGTTGAAATATTGCCGCCCGCACTGGCTGCATTTCAAAAAGCGTTTCCGCATGTCAACGTCCTGCTCCACGACGTCTCGCGGCGCGAGGTGATTGATGGGCTTCTGGACGGCACGCTGGAACTGGCGATCATGCCCGAAGCTTCGAGTTTGCACACCGACGGCATCGAATTTGAAGCTTTGCGCAGTTACCCGTTTTGCGTGGCACTGGCCCCCATGCATCCATTGGCCCGGCTGAAGACGATTCCGTTGGAAAAAGTCGTGGCAGAGCCGATCGTCGGGTTCGCCCGCAACGACTACCCGGACTATTTCCCTTTCATTGAGCGTCTTTTTCTTCCTCTCGGCGTGAAACCGCGGGTCGCGGTGGAATGCGACAGCGCCAGTTCCCTTATCACAGCGGTTGAAACCGGACGGGGCATCGCCCTGGCAATTTCAGTCTTCAAAATCGTCAGCGGTAAGAGACTGGCTTTTCGTCCGATCTCCGGGATGAGGGATGAGATCCCGGTCGGCATCGCTCGCGCGAAGAGTGGAGACGTCACGCCGGCCGGAGAGAAATTTTGCGAATTCTTGCGAAAAATCTCAAAGGGGATTTAGGCTCCGTCAAGGGTCGGGTGCACTGTCATATCGGCCAACCCCTCACTCACCCGCCCTAAACAGCCACAGTGAACAATTGGTCCTTCGGGCCCTCGAAACTGACCGTGCAAGCGCGCGGCCATCCGGGACAAATCCCGCGTAAAATACCGCCAACGGTTCCGTTTCGATCAGCCCAATGTCCCGCAACATCCTCAGGTTGAGCCGGCCCAGATTTGAGGCATGGGCAATGCCGGCGGACTGGTGGTTTGTCTTTCCGTCAGATTTGCGCCATGCCGCCATCGACAAAGAGTTCGATGCCGTTGACGAAACTGCTGTCATCGGACGCGAGGAACACAACTGCTTTGGCAATTTCATCAGGTGTCCCGACGCGACCGAGCGGAATGGTGGTGATTTGGAAATCCACAAAACCCTGCACCTGTTCTTTCGTCAGCCCCATCAGATCATAGCCCGGAGTCGGCACGACGCCCGGACTGACGGCGTTGACCCGTATTTTCAGTTCCTTGAGGTCGAGCGTCCAATTGCGGGCGAATGACCGCACTGCCGCCTTCGTTGCGCTATAAACACTGAATGCCGGCGTGCCTTTGATCGAAGTGGTGGACGCATTGAGAACAATCGACGATCCGGGCGGCATTAGCGGCAGCGCCTTCTGTACGG
>Ga0210398_10003779_pt1 | contig 14395 bp, 17 predicted proteins | sample IncBWC4OmetaG_FD_161047 | JGI IMG/M metagenome (GOLD analysis project Ga0210398, IMG submission 161047) | Forest soil microbial communities from Barre Woods Harvard Forest LTER site, Petersham, Massachusetts, United States - Inc-BW-C-4-O | ecosystem: Environmental > Terrestrial > Soil >...
CCTTCAAAGGCGGCCTGCCGCCAGGGTTTCCGCCCCGCTAGGGCCCCTGGCGGCGCAGTGCGCGCGCCGCAGAAAAACTGGCGCAGGATTCGCAGGTTGCGTAGAATCCGCGCTCTTTTTTGGGCGCCCTCCGCGGGTGCCGCGAGCTTAGTGAGAGCAACAGAATCATGGTAACCATTCGCCTGACGCGGCGCGGGGCGCGCAACCAGCCCTTCTATCACGTCGTCGTGACCGACAGCCGCAAGCGCCAGGGCGGCCCGAGCCTGGAACACGTCGGCTTCTTCAACCCGATTGCGCGCCGCGGCGAGCAGAAGCTCAAGCTCGATCTGCCGCGCATTGATTACTGGGTCGGCAAGGGCGCCCAGCCCTCGGACCGCGTGCGCCACCTGGTGGATTCGTACCGGAAGCAGGCCACGGCCTGAGTTTTGAGCGGGCGGCGCTGCCGCCGGAGCGGGTGCTGCCGCCGTGACCGCCGTCCGCTGGATCGAGCTGGGACGCCTGGGTGCACCCTACGGCATCAAGGGCTGGATCCACGTCGAGTCGCACACCGATCCGCCTGCGCGGCTGCTCGAGCAGCGCGAGTGGATTCTGAAGAAAGGCGCGGGGCGTGAGACGCGCAAGGTGACGGCCGGGCGGGTCCACGGCAACGCGCTGGTGGCGCAGCTGGAGGGCGTCGCGAGCCGCGAGGAGGCGGCGAGGCTCACCGGTGCGGTGATCGAGGTCGAGCGCGCGGCGCTGCCGGCACCGGCCGAGCGCAGCTACTACCGCGCCGATCTGCTGGGTTTCCGGGTGCGCAACCTCGAGGGAGCGGACCTGGGCGTAGTGAGTCATTTCGTGGACGCGCCGACGGGTGCGGTCATGGTGTGCCGCGGTGAGTCGGCAGCCGAGCACTGGGTGCGCGCGGCGCCGCCCCACCTGCAGAAGGTGGACCTCGCGGCGCGCGAGATCGTGGTGGACTGGCCGGCGGAGCTGGACTAGAAGGCTCCATGAAGATCGAGGTCGTCACCTTGTTTCCGCGCATGATCGCGGCGGCGCTCGAGTACGGCATCGTGGGGCGCGCACTGACGCGCGGGCTGCTCGCGGTCGCAACCGAGGATCCGCGCGCGCACACGAGCGATGTGCACCGCACGGTCGATGACCGCCCCTACGGGGGCGGTCCGGGAATGGTGATGAAGCCCGAGCCGCTGCTGGCGGCGGTGCGCGCGGCGCACGCCCGGCTGCCGCCAGGCAGTCCGCGCGTGTACCTGTCGGCGCAGGGCGAGCCGCTCACGCAGAGCGTGGTGGCAGGGCTGGCGCGCCTGCCGGGGCTGTTACTGCTGGCCGGGCGCTACGAGGGGATCGACGAGCGCGTGGTCGAGCTCGGCATCGACCGCGAACTGTCGCTGGGCGATTACGTGCTCTCCGGCGGGGAGCTGGCGGCGCTGGTGGTGATTGATGCGCTGGCGCGGCTGCTGCCGGGGGCGCTGAACGATGAGCGCTCGAGCGCGGAGGATTCCTTCGCGCAGGGGCTGCTCGACTGGCCGCACTACACGCGGCCGGAAGTGTTTGAGGGCCGCGCGGTCCCGAGCGTGCTGCTGTCGGGCGATCATGCCGACATCCGCCGCTGGCGACTGCGCCAGGCGCTGCTGCGCACGCTTAAGCGGCGCCCGGAGATTCTCTCCGCGGCGCAGCTGAGCGAAGCGCGGCGCGCGATGACAGAGTTCCAGACTGCCGGTGCGGCCGGAAACGAAGATTGAGGTGAAGGCACATGAACAAGATCATTCAGGAAATCGAGAAACGGCACATGACGCGCGCGGTCCCGGAATTCAAGCCCGGCGACACGGTGGTCGTGCAGGTCAAGGTGGTCGAGGGCGACCGCGAGCGCGTGCAGGCCTACGAAGGCGTGGTGATCGCGCGCAGCAACCGCGGCCTCAACTCTTCATTCACGGTGCGCAAGATCAGCCACGGTGAAGGAGTGGAGCGCGTGTTTCAGACCTACAGCCCGGCGATCAGCGACATCCAGGTGAAGCGCCGCGGCAGCGTGCGCCGCGCCAAGCTCTACTACCTGCGCGACCTGTCCGGCAAGGCGGCGCGCATCGAAGAGAAGATCTGAAGGCGCGGACAGCGCCGTCGGTGCACTGGAGTCCGTAAGGAGAGCGCGAGATGACGGCCCGCTCGTTTTTTGCCGGCCTGTGGCGAGGCCTGGATGGGCTGCGCAAGGCGCTCCACCTCATCCTGTTGCTGCTCATCTTCGGGCTGCTGCTCGGACTGCTGCGCGGCAGCGTGCCGCGGTTGCCGGCCAAGGCGGCACTGCTCATCGCCCCCGAAGGCACGCTGGTGGAGCAGCTGAGCGGTGAGCCGCTGCAGCGGGCCGTTGACGAAGCGCGCGGTCAGGAGCGCGCCGAGACCCTGCTGTGGGATCTGGTCGATGTGCTGCACAGCGCCACCACGGATGCGCGCATCCAGGCCGTGGCGCTCGATCTGGAGAAGTTCGAGGGCGGTACGCAGCCGACGCTGGCGGAGTTCGCGCAGGCGCTGCGCGAATTCCGCGCCAGCGGCAAGAAGGTGATTGCCTACGGCACGGAGCTCGATCAGGCGCGCTACTACATCGCGGCGCAGGCGGACGAGATCTACCTCGACCCGATGGGCTTTGTGCTGGTGCAGGGCTACGACCGCTATCCCATGTATTACAAGGACGCGCTCGACAAGCTCGGCGTCGACGTCAATGTGTTCCGCGTCGGCACCTTCAAGAGCGCGGTCGAGCCGTTCACGCGCACCGACATGTCGCCCGAAGATCGCGAGGAGAGCCGCGGCTACCTGGGGGCGCTGTGGAGCAGCTACCAGGAGTCCGTCACGCGCGCGCGCAAGCTGCCCGCCGACGCACTGGCCAAGTACGTCGACACGCTCGCCAAGACCGTGCCGGCCGCCAAGGGTGATGCGGCCAAGGTGGCGCTCGATGCCGGACTCGTGACCGGCATCAAGACGCAGCTCGAGGTGGAGAAGCGTCTGGCCGGACTGGTCGGGGCAGACGACAGCGACGGCTCGTTCCGTGCGGCCTTCACCGATGACTACCTGGTGTACGCGCGCGCGCAGAAGAAACTGCACGCCGACGGCAAGTCGCGCATCGGCGTCATCATTGCCGAGGGCGAGATTCTCGATGGCGACCAGCCACCCGGGACTATCGGCGGCGACTCGACCGCGCGGCTCATCCGCCGCGCCCGCATGGACAAGAACGTCAAGGCGGTGGTGCTGCGGGTCGACAGCCCGGGCGGCAGCGTCATGGCGTCCGAGGAGATCTACCGCGAGCTGCAGGCCTTGCGCGAGGCGGGCAAACCGCTGGTGGTCTCGATGAGCGGCTACGCCGCCTCCGGCGGCTATTACATCTCGGCGCCGGCGGATGAGATCTGGGCGAGTCCGGCGACCATCACCGGATCCATCGGCATTTTTGCCATCATTCCCACCTTCGATAAGACACTCGGCAAGATCGGGGTCAGCACTGACGGCGTCGGTACCACAGCGCTCTCCGGTCAGCTGCGGCTCGACCGGCCGCTCGGGCAGGAGGCGCGCGCGCTGCTGCAGTCACAGATCTCGCGCGGCTATGACGAGTTCCTCGAGCGGGTGTCCTCGGGACGCAAGAAAACCCGCGACCAGGTGGATGCCATTGCCCAGGGTCACGTATGGGCGGGCACTGATGCGCACCGCCTGGGGCTGGTGGATCAGCTCGGCTCGTTCAACGACGCGGTCAAGGCGGCGGCGCTGCGCGCCAAGGTGAGCGATTACGCCCCGGAATTCATCGAGCCCGAGCTCACTTGGGCGCAGGCGCTGGCGCTGCAGCTGCGCTCGCACGTGGCCGGTGCGCTCGCGCACGTGAGCCCCGGTGAGGCAGCGCTCGCGCAGCTGGCGCAGCGCCTGGATCCGGTCACGCGGGGAGCAGAGCGGCTGGCGCGCTTCTCCCTGCCGAACCACCTGTACGCCTACTGCTTCTGCGAGGCGCAGTAGGCGCGAGCCCCTGCAGTGCGCTAGAGCGTCGACCAGTCGAGGATCACTTTCCCCGACTTGCCCGAGCCCATGGTCTCGAAGCCCTTCTGGAACTCCTGCACCGCGAAGTGGTGCGTGATGATGGGCTCGAGCTTGAGACCGCTCTGCAGCAGGCTCGACATCTTGTACCAGGTCTCGAACATCTCGCGGCCGTAGATGCCCTTGAGCGTCAGGCCCTTGAAGATCACCTGGTTCCAGTCGATGGCGGTGTCTTCCGGCGGGATGCCGAGAATGGCGATCGCGCCGCCATGGTGCATGGTGCGCAGCATCTCGCGCAGCGCGGCCGGATTGCCCGACATCTCCAGGCCGACGTCGAACCCTTCCTGCATGCCCAGATCCTTCATGGTCTGGTCGAGTGACTCGCGCTGCACGTTGATGGCGCGGGTCGCTCCCATCTTGCGCGCCAGCTCCAGACGGTAGTCATTGACGTCGGTGACCACCACGTGGCGCGCGCCGGTGAAGCGCGCGATCGAGGTGGCCATGATCCCGATCGGGCCGGCGCCGGTGATCAGCACGTCCTCGCCCACCATGTTGAAGGCGAGCGCGGTGTGCGTGGCGTTGCCGAACGGGTCGAGGATCGAGGCGATGTCGTCCGGGATCGAGTCCGGCAGTTTGAAGGTGTTGTCGCCGGGGATCGCCAGGTACTCGGCGAAAGCACCCGGGCGGTTGACGCCCACGCCGACGGTGTTGCGGCACAGGTGGCGGCGCCCGGCACGACAGTTGCGACAGTAGCCGCAGGTGATGTGGCCTTCACCGGAGACGCGGTCACCTTTCTTCAGGCCCTTGACCTCGGAGCCGGTCTCGACGATGCGCCCGCAGTACTCATGTCCGACCGCCATGGGAACGGGGATGGTCTTCTGCGCCCAGGCATCCCAGTTATAGATGTGCATGTCGGTGCCGCAGATGGCGGTCTTGGCGATCTCAATCAGCACATCATTCGGGCCGACCTTGGGCTCGGGCACGTCTGCCAGCCAGATACCCGGTGCTGCCTGTTGTTTGACCAGTGCTTTCATGAAGCCTTTCCTGTGGCCGCAGCGTCAGTGAATCAAGCCCAGCTCGCGCCCGACCTGACTGAACGCGTCCAGGGCCTGCTGCAGCTGCGCGCGGCTGTGGGCCGCGGACATCTGCGTGCGGATGCGCGCCTGCCCTTTCGGCACGACCGGGAAGGAGAAGCCGATGACGTACACGCCGCGCTCGAGCAGCGCATCCGCCATGCGGCCGGCGAGGGCGGCATCTCCCAGCATCACCGGGATGATCGGGTGCTCGCCCGGCTTCAGGGTGAAACCGGCGCGGCTGAGTCCGTCGCGGAAGAAGCGCGTGTTCTCGAACAGCTGAGTGCGCAGCGCGGTGCTCTCTTCAAGCAGGTCGAGCACGGCGAGACTGGCCGCCGCCACCACCGGCGGGATGCTGTTGGAGAACAGGTAGGGCCGCGAGCGCTGCCGCAGCCACTCGATGACCGGTGCGCGCGCGGCCACGTAGCCGCCGCTGCCGCCGCCGAGGGCCTTGCCGAGTGTGCCGGTGAGGATGTCGACGCGCTGCATGACCCCGCAGTGTTCCGGCGTGCCGCGGCCGCGTGCCCCCATGAAGCCGGTGGCGTGCGAGTCATCGACCATCACCAGCGCGTCGTAGCGCTCGGCGAGGTCGCAGATCTCGCGCAGCCGGGCGATGAAGCCGTCCATGGAGAACACCCCGTCAGTGGCGATCAGTCGCGTCCGCGCGCCGCGGGCCTGCTGCAGGCAGTTCTCGAGTTCCGCCAGGTCGCTGTTGGCGTAGCGATAGCGCTGCGCCTTGCACAGGCGCACCCCGTCGATGATGCTCGCGTGGTTGAGCGCATCGGAGATCACCGCATCGCTCTCATCCAGCAGCGTCTCGAACAGCCCGCCGTTGGCATCGAAGCAGGAGGAGTACAGGATCACATCCTCGACTTCGAGGAAGCGCGCCAGGCGCTGCTCCAGGGTCTTGTGGATCGTCTGGGTGCCGCAGATGAAGCGCACCGAGGCCATGCCGTAGCCATCCGCGTCCAGTGCGCGCTGGGCGGCGGCGCGCACCGCCGGATGGTTCGCGAGTCCGAGGTAATTGTTGGCGCACAGGTTGATGACGCTGCGGCCGCCGGCCTGCACCACCGCGCCCTGCGGCCCGCTCAGCACCCGTTCGCCCTTGTACAGGCCCTGCGCGCGCAGGCTGGCGAGCTCGCCCCGCAGGCGTTCGATCACGCTGGAGTCCATGCGGCGCAATTATACTCGACCCATGTCCGCGCCCGAGGCCAGCCCCGCCCCAGGAGCCGCCCGCATCGACCGCTGGCTGTTCGCGGTGCGGCTGTTTGGCTCGCGCCCGCTGGCGGCGGCGGCGGTCGCTGGCGGACGCGTGCACGTCAACGGCACGCGGGTGAAGCCGAGCCACGCGCTACGCCCCGGCGATGAAGTGCGTTTCATGCGCGGGGCGGTCGAGTTCAGCTGCCAGGTGTTATGTCTGCCGCTGCGGCGCGGTCCGGCGCGCGAGGCGCTGCGCGCCTATGCCGAGCAGCCCGAGAGCCTCGCGCGGCGGGCCGAATTCGGCGCCCGCATGAAGCTGGCCGCGGCGCTCACGCCGCGGCCACGCGCCCGACCGGACAAGCACCAGCGCGCGCAGCTGCGGCGCCTGCGGGGTCGCATTTGAGCCCCCGGGCGTCGTCGCAAAGCATGTGAGCGGGCCGGGTACGTTGCAGACTCCGCGCCAGGCCCCCATAACGTAGCGTCCGGCCCGCGCAGCTGCGATCTTAAGCCTGCGCGCGGCCTGCGCCGCAGAGGTGGCAAGTCGTGACCCTGAGCGTTTTTGACATTTTCAAAGTCGGCATCGGCCCCTCGAGCTCGCACACCATGGGCCCGATGCGGGCGGCGCGTGCCTTTGCCGTGGGCCTGAAGCAGGACGGTCTGCTGGCGGCCACCGCGGAGATCGCCGTACGCCTGTACGGCTCGCTGGCACTCACCGGCGTCGGACACGGCACCGACCGGGCGATCCTCGCCGGCCTCGAGGGCGCCGAGCCCGAGAGCGTCGACCCTGACAGCATCGAGCCGACCGTGCAGCGCATCCGCGCCACCGGGCGGCTGCGCCTGCTGGGCGAGCATGAGATCGCCTTCGACGAACCGATGCAGCTGCTGTTCATGCAGCACGAACGACTGCCGCGGCACTCGAACGGCATGCGTTTCAGCGCTTTCGGCGCCGGCCAGCGCCTGCTGCGCGAGACGGATTACTACTCCATCGGCGGTGGTTTCATCGTGCAGGGGGATGAGGCCGAGGCCCCGGAAGCCCACTCGCACGCGCCGCCGCCCTATCCCTTCAGCTCGGGCGATGAGCTGCTGAAGCTGTGCCGTGAGCACGGGCTCGAGATTTTCGAGCTGATGCTCGCCAACGAGCGCAGCTGGGCCGAGGAGAAAGAGGTGCGCGCCAAGCTGCTGCACCTCTGGCAGGTGATGCAGGCCTGCGTCGAGCGTGGCTTCCACCAGACGGGGCTTCTGCCCGGGGTGCTCAAGGTGCGGCGGCGCGCGCCGCGGCTCTACCGCATGCTGACCGAGAGCGGTGCCGCGCGGCCGCTCGATGTGATGGACTGGGTGAACGCCTATGCGCTGGCGGTGAACGAGGAGAACGCCGCCGGCGGGCGTGTGGTCACGGCGCCCACCAACGGTGCGGCGGGCATCGTGCCGGCGGTGCTGCATTTCTACCGGCGCTTCGAGAGCGGTGCGAGCGAGGAGGGCGTGGTGCGCTTCCTGCTGGTCGCTGCGGCGATGGGCATGCTCTACAAGCGCAACGCCTCGATCTCCGGTGCCGAGATGGGCTGCCAGGGTGAGGTCGGCGTGGCCTGCTCGATGGCGGCCGCCGGCCTGGTCGCAGCGCTGCAGGGAACCAGCGAGCAGATCGAGAACGCCGCCGAGATCGGCATGGAGCACAACCTCGGGCTCACCTGCGATCCGGTGGCCGGCCTGGTGCAGATCCCGTGCATCGAGCGCAACGCCATGGGCGCGGTCAAGGCGATCAACGCGGCGCGGCTGGCCATCCGCGGCGACGGTTCGCACAAGGTGTCGCTCGATCAGGTGATCGCCACCATGCGCCAGACCGGCGAAGACATGTCGACGATCTACAAGGAGACCTCCCAGGGAGGTCTCGCGGTCAACGTGCCGGAGTGCTGAGCGCGCCAGCCCGCTACTTCGTGCCGATGACCATGGAGTAGGGCCCGCCGAGGCCGCGTGCGCGCACCGCGCGGAATCCGGCCTGCTGCATCCAGACAGTGCAGTCCGCCGCGCTGTAGTCGAATCCGCCGCTCGTCTCGATCAGCATGTTGAGGCTCATGAGCAGCGCAAACGCGTTGCGGCGGCGCTCGTCGTCGATGATGGCATCGACCACGATCAGGGCACCGCCCGGCGGCAGCGCCGCCCGCGCCTTGGCGAGCAGCAGCTGCTTACGCTCGAGGTCCCAGTCGTGCAGGATCTGCACCATCAGCAGCACGTCCGCCTGCGGCAGCGGCACCGCGAAGAAGTCACCGCCGACAAACTTCAGCCGCGAGTCGAGACCGAAGCCGCTGACGTACTCATCGAATACCGGCTGCACCGCCGGCAGATCGAAGCCGACTCCGGAGAGATGCCGGTGCGTCTGGGCGATCTGTACCGCAGCACCTCCTTGCGCGCAGCCGATGTCGGCGAAATGCTGGTAGCGGCGCCAGGGGAACTTGGCCGCGACCGCGTGACTTGCTCCCATGCTGGCGCCGGTCATGGCCGAGAGAAACGTGCGCAGCGCCCGTGGATCGGCGTACAGCGGCTCGAACGGCTCGCCGCCGCCCTTGGCTTCGCTCTGCGGTCGCCCGCTGCGCAGCGCCTCGGTCAGGCCCGACCAGTGCGCGTACAGACGCACGCTGAACATCTCCAGCAGGCCGCCGATGTAGGCGGGCTTGCGCCGGTCGAGGAAGGCATCGCATGCGGGGGCGTTGCGATACAGGCCATGGCGCCGCCGCAGCATGCCGAGTGCGACCAGGGCATCGAGGAAGTCACGGGCGCCGCGCTCGTGCAGTTGCAGCCGCGTGCGCAGGCCGGGCTCATCGAGTGCACCCTGCGCCAGCTCGGTGAACACGCCGAGCTCGACCGCGCTCAAGAGGGTGCGCGAAGCCCAGAAGGAAGTCCCCAGGCTGAGAATGGCTTCCGGTGTCGATCGCGAGCGCACCTCGAACTCCCTACGCTCGTCAGCGTGCGTCAGCTGAACAGGCCGAACAGCCGCTTGCCGGGGGTCTCGCGCTGCACGTCGCGCACCGCGGCCACTCCGACCGCGGTCCAGTGGCTGGTGTCGAAGGTGATTGAGCAGATCGCCGCGGTACCGAGGCCCCCGGCCTCACCCTGCGGCACGAGCAGCTGCACCAGTTCGGACACACCGGGATTGTGCGCGACCATCAGCAGGTGGCTGACGCGCGGTCCGGTGGCCTGCACGACCTTGAGCAGGTCGGCGGCGCTCGCCAGATACAGCGCCTCCTCCTTCATCACCCGCCGCGCCGGCAGGTGCAGCTCGCGCGCCACCAGCTCCGCGGTCTGCTGCGTGCGCAGCGCCGGGCTGACCAGCAGCAATTCCGGCACCAGTTTCAGCTCCCCCAGGCGCTTCGCCATGGCTTCGGCGGCTGCCGTGCCGCGCCGGTTCAGCGGGCGCTCCAGGTCGGAGACGTCGGCGTCCTTCCAGCGCGCCTCGGCATGGCGCATGAGAGTCAGGCGCTTCACGCGCGGCTCACGCCGGTTCCTGCAGCAGAATGCGCCCGTCCTGCTGGCGCACCCGGTAGGTGCGCAGCGGCTCGTAGGCGGGCGGGGTGAGCGCCTCGCCCGTGCGCAGGCAGAAATGCGCAAAGTGGCGCGGACAGATGATCTGACAGTCCTCTACCTGCGCTGCGCCGAGGGATTCGCCGTCGTGCGTGCAACGGTCTTCTACTGCATACAAGTCGGTGCCGCAGCGTACGACAACCACCGCGATGCCGTCGACCTCGGCCACCAGTGGCGTCATCTCGCTGAGATTGTCCGCTGCGCCCACATCCACCCAGCCGCCGCTCATGTCAACGTCCCTAGAACATGCCGGTCTGCAAACGCGCCGCCTCGGACATCATGCTCTGATTCCACGGCGGATCGAAGGTGAGCTCGACGCGCGCCTCGCGCACCGTGGGAATGCGTGAAATCTTGTCGCGCACGTCATCGACCAGGATCTCCCCCATGCCGCAGCCCGGGGCGGTGAGCGTGATCTTCACTGTCACCGTGCGGCTGCCGTCCTCGTTCTGCAGTACCGCGCAATCGTAGACAAGTCCGAGATCGACGATATTGATCGGGATCTCAGGATCGTAACAGGCGCGCATCTGTTCCCAGGCGAGCTGCTCGACATCGGCGACGCTGGCATTCGGCGGCAGCTCCGGCGCCTTGACGGCTTCCTGGCCGATGGCATCGGCGTCTTCACCGGCGATCCGGAACAGATTGCCGTCGAGGTAGACCGTGAAGCTGCCGCCGAGTGCCTGCGTGATGTAGCCGGCCTGCCCGGGCTTCAGGTTCACTTCCTGTCCGGCGGGCACGATCACTGCGCGCACCTCGCGGTTGACGACGAAGGGTTCGTTCTCGTGGCGACGCATGGGCCTACTCGGTCGAGATGCTCGCGCCGTCGTGCGCGAGCGCCGCGTTCAGCGTGTGCCAGCAGAGACTTGCGCACTTGACGCGCGCCGGGAACTCGCGCACGCCGGACAGCGCCGCGAGCTTGCCGAGGGAGGCCGCCGCGGCGGCATCCTGCTGTGTCAGCAGCGCATGCACCTGCTCGAATAGCGCGCTCACCTCCTGGCGCTCCTTGCCCTTGACCGCCTCGGTCATGAGTGAGGCAGAAGCCGTGGAGATGGCGCAGCCCTTACCCTCAAAGCGAATTTCCTCGATGCGCTCGCCGTCCAGCCGTACTGACAGCGACAGCCGGTCGCCGCACAGCGGATTGTGGCCTTCCGCGTGACGGTTGGCGTCGTCGATGCGGCCAAAGTTCCGCGGGCGGCGGTTGTGGTCGAGGATGACGTCGCGGTAGAGGTCCTTCAGGTCCATCAGCCGAATACCTCGCGCGCCTTGACGAGGGCTGCCACCAGGCGGGCGACATCGCCTTGCGTGTTGTAGCAGCCGAACGAGGCGCGCGCCGTGGCCGGCACGCCGAAGAAGCTCATCACCGGCATGGCACAATGATGCCCGGTGCGGATCGCGACACCCTCGGCATCGAGGATGGTACCGAGGTCGTGCGGATGTACGCCCTTCATCGTGAAGGAGAGGATCGAGGCCTTGTGGGCGGCGGTGCCGATCAGCTCGATGTCGGGCAGGTCGCTGACTTGCGCCGTGGCGAGCTGCAGCAGCTGCTGCTCGTGCGCGGCGATCGCATCGAGCCCGAGGCCCTCCACGTAGTCCATGGCGGCGGCCAGTCCGATCGCGCCCGAGATGTTGGGTGTGCCGGCCTCGAACTTGAACGGCAGCTCGTTGAAGGTGCTCTTCTCGAACGACACGGTGAGAATCATGTCGCCGCCACCTTGCCATGGTGGCATGGCCTGCAGCAGCTCCTCGCGACCGTACAGCACGCCGATCCCGGTCGGCCCGTAGAGTTTGTGGCCGGAGAAGGCATAGAAATCAGCACCGAGGGCGCGCACGTCCACGACGCTGTGCGGCACCGCCTGGGCGCCGTCCACGAGCACCAGCGCGCCGTGCGCGTGCGCCGCGTCGATCAGCCGCTTGAGCGGCAGTACCGTGCCGAGCGCGTTGGAGACGTGGGCGATGGCCACGATTTTGGTGCGCGGGCTGAGCAGCCGCAGGAACTCCTCGACCTCGAGCTCGCCGCGGCGGTTGATGGCTGCGACCCGCAGCGCCGCGCCGGTCTGCTCGCACACCATCTGCCACGGCACGATATTGGCGTGATGCTCGAGCGCGCTGATCAGAATCTCGTCCCCGGGCTTGAGGCGCGTGCGGCCGTAGGACTGCGCCACGAGATTGATGCCCTCGGTGGTACCGCGCACGAAGATGATCTCGCGCGTCGAGCGCGCGTTGATGAAGCGCCGTACCCGCTCGCGCGCGCCTTCGTAGGCCGCGGTGGCCGCCTGGCTGAGCGCGTGCACGCCGCGGTGCACGTTGGCGTGCGAGTGCGTCTCATACTCCTCGACCGCGCGAATGACGGCGAGCGGCTGCTGCGAGGAGGCGCCGCTGTCCAGGTACACCAGCGGGTGACCGTTCACCGACGTCGAGAGAATGGGAAAATCCGCACGCACCCGCTCGGCATCCAGAGGTGGTGGCGGCACGGCGGACAGGTTGGCGGCCATCAGAGCAACTCCCGAAGCGCTTCGTCCTGCAGGTGGGTCATCAGGCGCTCCTCTACCTGGCGGCGCAGCGCCGGCAGCGTGATCTGCGCAATCACGTCTTCGAGGAACGCCCATTTGAGCAGCCGCTGTGCGCTCGCCGGCTCGAGGCCGCGCGACAGCAGATAGAACAGCATGTTGTCGTCGAGCTTGCCGGCGGTGGCGCCGTGGCTGCAGCGCACGTCGTCGGTGTAGATCTCGAGCTGCGGGCGCAGATCGATCTCTGCCTCAGGACCTGCCAGCAGCCCGCGCAGCGACTGACGCGAATCGCTGCCGTGGGCGTTCTTCGCCACCACGATCTTGCCGTTGCAGGCGACGCGCGCCCGCCCGCCGGCAATGCCGCGGAACAGCTCACTGGTGCGCGTGTGCGGCGCGACATGCTCGACGCTGGCGTAGGTGTCCTGCACCTGCTGACGGTCGCCGAGGGCGGCGAGGTTCAGTTCCAGTGCCGCGCGCTCGCCGCTCAGGCGGACGGCGCACGTCGTGCGCGCCGCGAGCGCGCCGGTGGCGACCGACTGCAGCCGGTAACTCGACTCCGCAGCCAGCTGCGCCGAGAGAGTATCGATGAGCGTACTGCGCACGCTCAGCTCCTGCAGGCGGTAGTGCCGCAGCGCCGCCTGCGGCGCAAGCTCGACACGCACCGCACTGGTGACGAAGCTCGCCTGCTCGCCGGCACTCAGGTGTCGCTCGATCAGCTCGAGCGTCGCGCCGCGCTCGAGGCGCACGTCGAGCAGCGGGTAGGAGGCGCCGCTGTGCGCTGCGGCGCTCGCGACGAACAGAAACTCCAGCCGCACTGTTTCCGCGCCGGCGACGCGCACCACGGCGCCGTCGCTGGCGAAGGCCGCATTGAGCAGCGCAAAGCGCTCGTCGCGGCCGGCGTGCTCGCCGGCGGCCGCGAGCTGCGCATCGGCCAGCAGCCTGACGCTGCCCGCGGCTGCGCTCTGCGAGGCGGCCGGTGCAAATACCCCGTCGACGAACACATAACGCGCAAAACCCTCGAGCGCTGCCGGCAGCGTGGCGCTTGCCGGCAGCGACTCATGCGCCGGCACGAAACGCTGGCGATCGAGCGGACGCAGGTTGGTGTACTTCCAGTTCTCATCGCGCGTGCCCGGTAGCCCGACGCGGCGCAGCTCCTCGAAGGCCGCCTGGCGGCGCGCTGCAGCGGGCAGCCGCGCGCTCACGCTGGCATAGTCGGCCGCGATGCGTTCGGCGAGCGTGCTCATCGGCGTGCTCACGCGGCCGCGTCCGTGACCCAGTCATAGCCGCGCCGTTCCAGTTCGAGCGCGAGCGTGCGGTCGCCGCTCTTGACGATGCGGCCGCGCACCAGCACATGCACGAAATCCGGTACCACGTACTCGAGCAGGCGCTGGTAATGCGTCACCAGGACACAGGAACGCTGCGGCGAGCGCTGCGAGTTGACTCCCGCGGCGACGACCTTGAGCGCATCGATGTCCAGTCCCGAGTCGGTCTCATCGAGAATGGCGAGCTTCGGCTCGAGCACCAGCATCTGCAGAATCTCGTTGCGCTTCTTCTCGCCCCCGGAGAAGCCCTCGTTCACCGCGCGCGACAGGAAGCTGTCCTCCATCTTCATGAGCTTCATCTTGTCGCGCACCACCCCCAGGAACTCGAACGCGTCCACCTCGGGCAGGCCCTGCTGCTTGCGTGCAGCGTTGAGCGCGGCCTTGAGCAGGTAGACGTTGTTGACGCCGGGGATTTCCACCGGGTACTGGAAGCCGAGGAACAGCCCGGCGCGCGCCCGCTCCTCCGGGGCCATCGCCAACAGGTCCTGGCCGAGGTAGTGCACGCTGCCGCGAGTGATCTGGTAGCCCGGCCGTCCGGCGAGTACGTGCGCCAGCGTGCTCTTGCCCGAGCCATTCGGCCCCATGATGGCGTGCACCTCGCCGGGGGCAACCGCGAGGGTGAGGCCCCGCAGGATCTCCTTGCCATCGACGACGACGTGCAGGTCGTTGATGCTCAGTAGCGGATTTTTCTGACTCATAACTTGCTCTAGCCGACCGCGCCTTCGAG
>Ga0210398_10003780_pt1 | contig 14393 bp, 13 predicted proteins | sample IncBWC4OmetaG_FD_161047 | JGI IMG/M metagenome (GOLD analysis project Ga0210398, IMG submission 161047) | Forest soil microbial communities from Barre Woods Harvard Forest LTER site, Petersham, Massachusetts, United States - Inc-BW-C-4-O | ecosystem: Environmental > Terrestrial > Soil >...
GTTCTTCGCCTGAATCAAAATGTCTGCTGCGGGCATACAGCGTGCGGTGTTCGGCATAACCGCCGAAACCGTACCGCGTCCCGTGCGCCCGAAGCGTCCGGCTGATATAGGCTGCCAACCGTTCAGTATCCGCGATGTCTTCCGCGCTTAGATCGGTGTTGTCTTCCGTAAAATCGAATGGATAGAGCCGGTCCCGTGCCGGGTCGAAGGGGACCACGGGATGGAAACCGGCGGAATGTTTATACAACCACATTGATCATCCTGTTCTTAACATAAACGACTTTCTTCGGCGGATTGCCATCGAGCCATTTCAGGACCGTCTCATCGGCCAGCACGATCTCTTCCACCTGCTCCTGGGTCGCATCCAGCGCAATATTGAGTTCGGTCCTTGTTTTGCCATTAATGGCAATGGGATAATTCTTTACGGATTCCACAAGATATCGTTCCTCCACTGCCGGATAGGCGGCGTCCAGCACTGATCCGGCGTTGCCCATCAGGTGCCAGAGCTCCTCCGCCAAATGCGGAGCATATGGAGCGAGAATGACGACCAGTTTTTCCAACACCTCTTTCTTATGACATTTCAAGTCGGTGAGCTCGTTGACGCCGATCATCAATGCACTGACGCCTGTGTTGAAGGAGAAGCGTTCGGTCGCGTCTTCCGCCTTTTTGATCGTCCGATAGATGCATTTCCACTCAGCCTCCGTCGCCGTATCCATTGTCCACACCTTTCCCTTGGTCTCGTCGTAAAAGAGACGCCAGAGCTTGCGAATGAAGCGGAATACGCCCTCGATGCCCTTCGTGTCCCATGGTTTGCTTTGTTCAACCGGGCCGAGGAACATCTCATACATACGGTAGGCATCGGCGCCGTATTTTTTTACGAGGTCATTGGGGTTAACGGTATTGTACAACCGTTTGCTCATCTTTTCCACTTCCGATCCGCAGATATATTTGCCTTCTTCGAGGATGAATTGCGCATTGGCATATTCGGGCCGCCATTGCCTAAAGGCAGTCAGGTCCAGGTCGAAGCCATCGACGATATTGACATCCACATGGAGCGGCGTAAAGGAGATGAAGTCCAGATCGATATCGTAATTCCCGTAGAATTCGCGTACGGCCTGAGTAATCAGATCGTGAACCTGGGGATTATTGTCCAACGCTGCCAGGCCGGAGGAAACGAAGATCGGCATTTGGCGGGATAGCTCTTCGATATCGCCGGTACCGCGAAGTTCCAGCCGGTATACGAATCGACTACTGCCCTGGATCATCCCCTGATTGATCAGCCGTTTGTAGGGCTCGTCGTAACCGATCCAGCCGCGGTCATACAGGAATTTCGTCCACATCCGGCTGTACAGCAAATGGCCGACGGCATGTTCGGCGCCTCCGATATAGAGATCGACCTGGCCCCAGTAATCAGACGCGGCCCGGCTACAGAACGTCTCGTTGTTCTTCGGGTCCATATAGCGGAGGAAATACCAGCTGCTGCCGGCATAGCCGGGCATGGTGTTGGTCTCGAGGTGACGGGCAGTCCAGGCGGAGATATTCGCCAGCGGGCCTTCCCCTTCGGGACCCGGGCCATATTTGTCGATATACGGCAATTCAAGCGGGAGCTCTTTTTCGTCAAGCGGGACAGCGATAGAATTATGCCAGGTTATCGGAAAAGGCTCACCCCAATATCGCTGGCGGCTAAATGCGGCATCCCGCATGCGATAGTTAACCTTCCGGATCCCGATTCTTTTCTCTTCGATCTTCCGGATTGCGATCAGGATGGCATCTTTCATGACAAGCCCGTCGAGGAAATCACTGTTCTCCAGGATGGCATCTTTTGTAGGATTGGCCTCGAGACCGTTGAAGGCCTCCCCGATGATATTGGTGACGGGGATCTGAAAGTACTGCGCGAATTTAAAGTCCCTTTCATCGCCGCAGGGAACGGCCATGATGGCGCCGGTCCCATAACCCGCCAGCACGTACTCTGAAGTCCAAATGGGGATATGCAGACCGCTGAATGGATGGATCGCGTACGCGCCGGTGAAACAGCCGGTGATCTTCTTCTCCGCCATGCGTTCCCGTTCGCTACGGCTTTTGACATAGACAAGATACTCGTCCACCGCTTCGCGCTGCTCCGGGGTCGTGATCTTCTCTACCAACTCATGCTCCGGGGCGATCACCATGAAATCAACACCGAATATCGTGTCGGGCCGGGTAGTGTAGACACGCAGCTTTTCGGCGGACGGGTAGCGGAACATCTCAAAGTCGATCTCCGCACCGTGACTCTTCCCGATCCAGTTGGTCTGCATTTCCTTCATGGCGTCACTGAAGTCGACGGTTTGCAATCCTTCGAGGAGTCGTTCGGCATAGTCGGTGATGCGCAGATACCACTGCCGTAGTTTCTTCTTGACGACCGGATAACCGCCGCGTTCGCTGACCCCGCCGATCACCTCATCGTTTGCGAGCACGGTGCCCAGCGCTTCACACCAGTTGACTTCACCAAGTCCGCAATAGGCCAGGCGATAATTCATCAGGATCTCCTGCTTGCGGGCAGGGTCGAAGCCTTTCCAACCGGAAGCGTCGAATCGGATGGTGGGATCTCCGGGACAGGGGTGAGACACATTCCCGCTTTTTCCAAACCCGCTCTCCAACTCGGTGATCGGCCGGGCACGTCCCGCTTTTCGGTCGTACCAGCTGTCGAAAAGCTGAAGAAAGATCCACTGGGTCCATTTATAGTAATCCGGATCGGAAGTCCGGAAAGAGCGGCTCCAGTCGTAGCAGAAGCCGATATTGTCAAGCTGGCGACGGAAGTTGGCGATATTATCGTCCGTTGAGACAGCGGGATGGATGCCGCGATCGATCGCATATTGTTCGGCGGGAAGCCCAAAAGCGTCATACCCCATCGGGTGGAGGACGTTGAACCCTTTCAGCCTTTTATAGCGGGCGAAGATATCGCTGGCGATATAGCCGAGTGGGTGGCCGACGTGCAGCCCCGCGCCGCTGGGATAAGGGAACATATCCAGGACGTAGAATTTCGGTTTGGACGGATCGTTGGTTACTTTGTAGGTCCCGTCCGCTGTCCAGCGCTGCTGCCATTTCTTTTCAATATCTCCGAAGTTGTACTCCATAAACCGTGTTGGAAAAAAGTTAAAAGCTTGTTGGGTCCCGAAATAATGCGAACAAACAATCGTTATGAGGAGGACAAAAGTACATCAAAACCATTATTTTTGTTTATCCCATTAAAACTATCAAATAAGAAACATGGCGCAATTCGGGAAAGGGTATGCCAAACGTTCCACTCCATCCTATTTCATGGCGGTCCTGGGCGTTTCACTGGTCTTGTTCCTGCTGGGTCTGTTGGGTTGGATCGTGATCAACGCCAATAAGCTTGGACAGAACTTCAGGGAGAATATGGAAGTGCAGGTCTACTTTCGTGAAACGGCAACAACCGCGGATAGTGCCAACCTGGTGCAGTTTGTGCGGGCCCAGTCGTACGTAAAATCCTCCGAATATATCTCAAAGGAAGGCGCAAAGAAGCGTTTCGTCGGGGACGGTAACGCCGATTTTTCTTCGGTACTGGACAAAAATCCGCTTCCGGCCAGCATAAACTTCAAGGTCCGCAGCGAATACGCCAATCCGGATTCGCTGGCCAGGGTCACCAAAGAGCTCAGTCAGAACATTGCGGTCAGTGATGTGCAATACAACAAGGCGCTCGTGACCAACCTCGACGAACGGATCCGGAAGATCAGCTTGATCCTGCTGGCGATCACCGTCATTATTTCGGTGCTGGTCATCATCCTGATCGACAACACCATCCGTCTTGCCATGTTCAGCAACCGCTTCCTGATCAAGACCATGCAGATGGTGGGCGCCACTCGCTGGTTCATCGCCAAGCCCATGGACGTCCGCGCTTTGCTCAATGGCGCCATCAGCGGTGTGATCGCGATCGGGCTAATGATACTGGTCATTTTCCTGGCGGAGAAATTCCTTCCACCGATGCAGGCCCTCAGAGACTATGCGCTGCTTGGAGGGATGTTTGCCACCATTTTCGTGCTGGGCATCGGCATCTCCTTTATAAGCACCCACCGAAGCGTGTTAAAATACCTGAAAATGAAGCTGGATGACCTGTATTGAGGGTATTTTGGCCGAAACCGGGATTCCCGTATATTGCAGGCCCATAATTACCATATTTATACATGGCAACTACAAAAAAAGAAACGACTACTCCTGGTGCAAAGACGGTTACCACCGCGGCTAAAACGACCCTTGCGCCTGCCTCCAAGGCAAAGCCGGCAGCTACCAAAAGCCGTCCCTACACCCCCCTGTTCGGTAAGGAGAATTATCGCTGGATGCTGGTCGGCATCGCACTGGTCGCCCTCGGTCTGATCCTGATGGCCGGCGGCAAGAGCGCGGACCCGAATGTGTTCAACAAAGATGAGGTCTATAGCATCCGGCGCATCACCGTCGCCCCGATCCTGATCCTGGCGGGGTTTGTAGTTGAGATCTTTGCAATCTTCCGGAAGGGCAAGCCGACCACTCAAGCGTAATCACGAACACCCAAGCGTAAACATATATGACGATCGTCCAGGCCATCATCCTGTCCATCGTGGAAGGGCTGACGGAATTTCTGCCCATTAGCTCCACCGCTCACATGAAATTCACCAACCCGATTATCGGGGTCGATTCCACTCCCTTTTCGGATCTGTTCGAGATCGTCATCCAGCTCTTTGCGATCCTGGCTGTGGTGGTGGTCTATTACAAGAAATTCTTCGACTTTACGCGGATCAGCTTTTATGTCAAGCTGATCATTGCGATGATACCGGCGGTCATCTTCGGTCTCCTGCTCAAGAAGCACATCGATGCAGCCCTGGAGAACCTCTATTTCATCGCCGCGGTGATGATCGGCGGCGGGGTCATTTTCCTTTTTGTGGACCGGTGGTTCAAGCATCCCCGGATCGATAGCGAGCGCAATGTCTCCAACAAGTCCGCATTCTGGATTGGCTGTTTCCAGGTCCTGTCCATCGTGCTGCCCGGATTTAGCCGTTCCGGCGCGACGATCATCGGTGGCCTGAGTCAGGGTCTGACGCGGAAGGCTGCAGCCGAATTCTCCTTTTTCCTTGCCGTTCCGACCATGCTGGCGGCATCGGTCAAAAGTCTCTGGGATGTCCACAAGGAACATCCCGACGTGCTGTCGAAAAACAATGCGGTCCTGCTGGGCTTGAGCGGTATCGTGACCTTCCTGGTAGCGATCCTGGTCATCCGCTTTTTTATCGGCTTTCTCCAAAAGCACGGGTTCAAGGTCTGGGGTTATTACCGGATCGTCGTCGGGCTCGTGATGCTGGTCCTCTTATGGAGGGATATCATATGATCGTCACTGCGCCCAGGAAGGTGATCAATGGCTGGGCCATGTATGATTGGGCCAATTCAGTGTATAACCTGGTCATTACGACGACGTTTTTCCCGATCTATTTCCTGGCTTCCACTCAACATCATTTCAAAAGCACCAATATCCCTTTCCTCGGCCGGACTTTCGATAACGGCGCGCTATACAGCTTCGCACTTGCCGCGGCTTATCTGATCATCTCGATCCTCTATCCGGTCCTGACCTCCATCGCGGATAACCGCGGCAACAAGAAGAGCTTCATGCAGTTCTTCTGCTATATGGGCGCCACAGGTTGTAGCCTGCTGTTTTTCTTCGACGGTTCGAACCTGGGTTGGGGGATCGGCTGTTTGATGCTGGCCAGCATGGGCTTCGTGGGCAGTCTCGTATTCTACAATGCCTACCTGCCGGAGATCGCCGCGCCCGAAGACCAGGACGCCGTGAGCGCCAAGGGTTTTGCCTATGGCTATATCGGGAGCGTGATCATGCAGGTGCTCGGATTTGTGCTCGTGCTCTCGCTGCACCAAAGTGACCTTTCGCTTCGCTTGACTTTTCTGATGGTCGGCATCTGGTGGGCCGGATTCGCCCAGGTGACCTTTGCCGTGCTGCCGAAAAGCCAGGGCAAAGCTGCGAAGGCCGGATCGATCGTCCAGGCCGCCTTTTCGGAGGTGAGAAAAGTCTATCGGGAGATTCGGAAAATGTCGGTGCTGAAACGCTTCCTCCGCGGCTTCTTTTTCTACAGCATGGGGGTTCAGACGATCATGATGGCCGCCACCATCTTTGGCGACAAGCTACTGCATCTGGATGAGCTCAAGCTGATGGTAACGGTTGTTCTGATCCAGCTGGTGGCCATCATCGGTGCGGTCTGGATGAGCAGGATGTCCGCGAAATACGGCAATTTTCGGGTATTGATGGGTGTTATCGTCATCTGGATTATGGTCTGCATCTCGGCTTACCTGACCGCGGGGAGAGCGGAGCGGCTTAGCGTTTTCCACGATAAGATCGCGCAGTTAAAGCAACAGAAGGAAGACCTGGATGCCCGTAAGACAAAGATGAACGCGGCCGATTACGATCTGCAGGATGCAACGATTGCCGCGGAGCTGTCCCGCTGGCAGCTTGACCTGGCGCCGAGGCAGGAGCCGATCGAATATTCCTTCTATGTGTTAGCCATAACGGTGGGTCTGGTCATGGGTGGGATCCAATCCCTCAGCCGGTCGACCTATTCCAAGCTCATGCCGGAGACAAAAGATACGGCCTCTTATTTCAGCTATTATGACCTGACGGAGAAGATCGCCATCGTAATCGGGATGGGGAGTTTCGGCCTGATCACCCAAAAGCTGGGCATGAAGAATTCGGTGATCTCATTGACTACTTTTTTTATTCTCGGATTCGCCTTCCTGTATGCGGCGCTTTTGAAACAAAACAAGACCGGCACGGTTCCCACCCCCGCCGGCTAAACAATTGATCCCATGCAAGTATATAGTATCCCTACCGGTTTTTTTAAATTAGACGGCGGCGCCATGTTTGGCGTTGTTCCAAAGAGCCTGTGGAGTAAGGTCCATCCGGCGGATGAGAACAACCTTTGTTCCTGGGCCCTGCGATGCTGGCTGATAGAGGACGGCGGTAAACTGATCCTGGTAGATAGCGGGATCGGCGACAAACAGGATGCCCGTTTCTTCAGCCACTACTATCTGCACGGCGACGACAGCCTTGATAAATCTCTGGCCGCGCACGGCTTCCACCGGGATGACATTACGGATGTGCTGTTGACCCATCTGCATTTCGATCATTGCGGAGGCAGTATCGTCCGGAACGGTGACCGGCTTGTTCCCGCCTTCCGGAATGCAACCTACTGGTCAAATTCAAGACATTGGAAATGGGCGACCGAGCCCAATGACCGGGAAAAAGCGTCGTTTCTCAAAGAGAACATCTTACCAATCCAGTCAAGCGGGCAGTTGCGGTTTGTCGATGTGACCGAGCGCGGCGAAGGTCTGGGCGGGGGCGGGGGTCTCCCGGGTGGCGGCGCCGGCGCCATCCTTCCGGGGCTATCGGTCCGGCTGGTTTACGGCCATACCGACGCTATGATGCTGCCCCAGGTGACATATAAAGGCCGGACGATCGTGTTCATGGCCGATCTGCTACCCTCCGTCGACCATATCCCTATGGCCTGGGTTATGGCGTATGATATGTTCCCGTTGACCACGCTAACCGAAAAGAAAGCTTTTTTGGAAGAGGCGGCGGCGGGTGATTATGTCCTTTTCTTCGAGCATGACCCTGTCCATGAATGCTGTCTCCTGGAGAAGACCGACAAAGGTATTCGGAGAGGTCCTACCTTCCGGCTGGCGGAATTGTGAGCCTGCCGTCCGGCGGAGCCGGATTATCAATTCCCTTTCCACTCCCATAAGGAGGACCGTGGGTCGCTGAGCCCCGGCACCGGCTGATAGTGTGCTTTCAGAAAATTCATCCACCAACTGTAATTCGCCGGATTCCTGAACCGGGCCACCTTAACGCTATCCATCCAGATATACCGGGTGCGGTGGCGAAGAAGGTCATCGCCGATCGAATGCAGGATCGTACCATCTTCGTCCCAGTGGTCGTACCATTCCCAGAATTGCTGATAGATCCAGCGGGAGGGGCATAGAATATTGAATTCGTTGTATGCGGATACGAACCCGGTATTGCCGACCGAATAGAGCTGGTAATCGGCCGGTCGGTGCTGACGCAAATATGTCAATGCCGGCTGTTGCATAAAGGGACGCTGATCCCGGAGGTTCAGGTGAGTGGCATGCTGCACGACGGTATAGGTCAGGCTGCAGCAGACCAGGAAGCCGTAGATCAGTTGGGCCGTGGGACTGCTTATGACCCGGTCCTCCGCAAAAGCAAACACGGCGAAGAGCAGGATGGGAACGGCGGCGGATAGAGCGGTAAAATAATAGGAGAAGTCGGAATCCGCGGGCCTCGCGCCGAGCAGCTCCGAACTAAATGATAGCATCAGTCCGGCCAGCGCCGCCACGATCAGGTTTCTTTTCCGGCTGCGCAGCAGCAGGGTGCATACGCCAAGTGTAGCGGCGATCATAAAAGGAAGCTCATAGTTTCCCGCATCAAGCGTTTGCTTGATGGTCCTGAAATGATCTGCCAATGACTTCTTCTGCGTCGTATACCAGGAGAAATTGAATTGAAAGGCATCTTCCCAGAAGTAGCCAAGCGCATGCGTAAACCCGAAGTACAGCAGGAGAGGGCCCAGAACAACTGCGAAACCGCCGATCAAACGGAGGGCCCGCATAGGGACCGATCGGGGGCCTGTAGACATCCAGGACCAGAGAAGGAAGGGGATAAGGAACAACACCTGGTCCTGCTGCATAAAGAAGACCAGCCCGGCCAGCAGCCCGGTCACGAGATCCCGGTAGCGCGATCTTCCGATCAGTACGCAAAAGAAGATCAGCTGGAAGATCGTCGTATACTCCCGGGTCATACCAATCCCGTCGGTGATCAGGAAATCCCGCAGCATGAGATTGAAGAGAAGCGGCAATATCCAGGGAAAAGGAAGCTTATTCCGCTCGCAGGTTTGAAAGAAGATGCCGGTGGCCAGCAAGACCAATGCCCCGTCGATGAGCCAAAGCCCCCAACTGCCAATCCAAAGTCCGAAAAAATTCAGAAAATAGATCAGCGGTGGTTTATGATCGAAAAAGTCGCGGTAGGGCACGCCGCCTTTATACATGACCCAGCCACCATAGCGAAACACTTCTTTGTCATCGAGCGGGATATCGACAGGAGGACAATACAGCAGGGTCAGCAATATGCCCGCTGCCAGGAGAAAGAAAAGGGTGCTATAGGTTCGGTTCATCATCGTAGCCGGAACATCAGGGTCTGGAATGCGGATCGGATAGCTCCCCGCAGAATATAGGCGCTCAGCTTGCTGCGGCGGCGCAGGGCGCCGCCGCGTGGCCTCGTCTTAGTCGTAAATATCCTGCTTTTTTTCAACACAAACCATGCCGTGATCAGCACGTTGGGGGCGAAGCTGCCGGCGGGGACCTCCACGAGCGCTTCGGCTAGCCGCGCTCCGCGCATCAGCCGATAAGGGCTATTGACGTCTCTCACAGCGGAGCTGACTTCGCTCACCCCTGAGCCAAATAGCGTATGAACGATCCCCCTGGAGATTCCGCTGATCAGGCGGCGGCCGAAGCTGGCATCCTTGTCCTCCCTTTCTGCCAGCAGGAGGTCATAACGATCACGGTTATTCCAAAGGTCGGCAAAGGCAGCCGGATCCAGTTGATGGTCCGAATCGATCTGGAACACCCATTCGGCGCCACTTGCGCCTCCGCCGGGCGGGTCTGTGCCGAGCGCGAGCCGGTAACCGCGGAGGATTGCGGAACCATGACCCGAGTTGGACTGGGTGACAACCCTGATCGCGGGGTCGTTGACCTGCTCCAGCACCCGGAGACTGTTGTCCGCCGATCCGTCATCAATAAAGATCGCCTGATACGGAACCCCGGTTTTCTGAAAGAGCGGCTGCCAGTCGCGAAGAAGCGGTATCAGGTTGTCCTGCTCGTTATAGACCGGGATGACAACCGCCAGTGTCGGGTTAACGGCCGGTGTAGGACCGATGGCCAGTGTCGGATTATTGGGCATGGGTTAACCGGGTTAGTGGAAGAATGCCCGTCTCATAAATATCCAGCGCCCGGTCGATCGTCTGGTGCATATCGTAGTACTTGTAATCCCCCAGGCGTCCGGTGATAAAGAGATTCGTCCGCTGTGCCGCTTCCTGCCGGTAGAGCGAGAGGAGGCGTTGATTCGCGTCGCTGGGAATGGGGTAATAGGGTTCATCGCCTTTGTCGGGCAGCGAATACTCGCGGAAGATAATGGTCTTGTCTGTCTTATACCGGCGTTCCGGATGCAAATGCCTGGGCTCGTGGATACGGGTATAGGATATGTCCGGGTCCGGAAAATTGATCACGGAATTTCCCTGGTAGTTGTCGGTATCGATCATCTCCCGATCGAACCGTAGTGTTCGCCAACTGAGTTTCCCATATTTATAATCGAAGAAGCGGTCGATGGGTCCGCTATAGATCAGACAGGCGTTTGGATTCAGCCGGCCTTTCAGCGCATGATAATCCGTGTTGAGAAGCACCCTTATTCGCGGGTCCGCCAGCAGCCGGTTAAAGATGGAAGTATAGCCATTTTCGGGGATGCCCTGCCAGGTGTCGGAGAAATAGCTGTCGTCGTAATTTTTGCGGATGGGTATCCGGTTGAAAATAGAGGCCGGGAGTTGACGCGGATCGGCCTGCCACTGCTTGATCGTGTAAGGTCGGAAGAAGGCCTCATAAAGCCCGCGTCCGAGCTGGGCAAGCGCCTGCTCTTCGAAATTTGCGGGGGATTTGATCGAATTGTCCCTAATGGAAGCCATGAAATTGTCCACTTCAAACGGTTTCAGGTTAACCTGGTAGAAATGGTTGATCGTCTCCAGGTTGATTGGAAAGGGATAGTTCCGCCCATTATGACAGCTCAGTACCCGATGGCGATAATTGTTGAAGGAAGTGAACCGACAAATATAATTCCATACCCGTTCGTTGGACGTATGAAAGATATGCGTGCCGTAGCGGTGGAATTCAATATCGGTCTCCGGGTCGGTTTCGGAATAGCAATTCCCGCCGATGTGATCGCGCTTTTCGATGACCAGCACGTTTTGCCCAAGCTGGCTGGCGATGCGTTCGGCGATGACTGCGCCGGAGAAGCCGCTGCCGACGATGATATAGGTATAATCCTGGAGTTCCATGCCACAAGATAGGTTTCATCTACAGATCCACCAGCGAGCTCAGCGGATACCGCAAATTGCGGTAATAGCTCATATCCACAGACACCTTTCCGACCGTGATCGGGCTTTCGACACGGACCGCGATATGGTTGGGGTCATCCGTTACCCAAACCGTCATCTTCTCCCCTCCCTCAAACATCGTCCCCTTGATCAGCAACGGTCTGAACTTAATCGTCCGGAATTTGGCGTATTTGGTCCGAATGGTCTCCTTTCCCAGATAACGGATGTAAAGGTGATAGACCTGACGGTCGAGGAACATATCGAATGGAATCTTGTCACCGACCTTATGGTGGTTGAAGTCGATATTGCGGGCATAGAAGATGGCGCTCAGCACATCCTGGATACAGTCGGGCACTTTGTAAACGCCGGTACCCGTGATCGCGGTACCAGCGGCCTTGATAAAGGTAACGTTCTCTTTTGTCTTATAACCGCCTTCGTCGACGTCCCTTATGAACTTATATGGTTGAAGGGTCTGGGTATCGATATAGGATTCGTATCGGTCCCGCACCCGAAAGAATTTGTCTTCGAAAGAATAGGTCTGGCCTGCTCCTACGACATGATAGACATCCTTATGATCGAATTTCTCAAGTGTTGTCGTAAAACTCGCTTCACCGGCAGCGAAATAGGCACCGGCTACGGCATAGTATACCCGGTAAGTCAGCACTTCACCGGCCAGGAAAGCGGTATTCCGGATACCCGAGCAAAAGGTCTGGTCCGGTTGGATGGTTGTGTCCTGAGGAGCGGAGGCGGGAGAAGGAGCGTTATGGAGTGTATCAGCGCAGGGGGTGGCCTGTGACAAATCCGTCAGCAACATGATCAAGGCCGTAAAAAGTGCTCTCATCTACTTTTGAATAATTTGATGCGTACGATTAACAAACTTCCTATCAATGCCGGTATGACCAGGTTGATCAGCCAGATGGTAAAGGAGGCGGCGAAGATCCCGATGGTATTGTCATTGAAAAGTTCCAGCACCTGGATGCTCGCCCCCCACCTCAATCCCAATTCCGTCAGAAAAGTGAATGTCGGGATGACAGCCATGATCAGGAAAACGACGCTCATGCCCCCCCAAACCTGGCCAAATCCCAGCCAAACACTAAAAACGGGAAAAACCAGGCTATATTGAACAATAAACACAATATAACGGACAAAAGATAAGAACAAAATTCGCAGCAAGATGTTCCGGTCAAAATTTTCTAAAACTTTTATGAAGGCCCCCAGCTTTCTGATCCAGGGTATCCGGACCAGCTGCCGGGCCAGCCGGGGAAATTGGAAATAAAGTAGGCTAAGTCCCAGCAGCAGCACGCTGATGATGGTCAATGTCAGGGGAAGTCCCCATTCCAGCCGCGGATTCGGGGCGATCGACCGTTCGCGCAGCAAGGGAAACAGAAAAGTCAGGCCGACGGTCCCCAATACCAGCGTGACCAGCAACTGCGCGATGCTACAGATCATCGTAAGGGATATGGCGGCAACCCGACGCCCTTCCTTCACGTATATAATGCGGCCAAGGTATTCACCCATGCGGTTGGGGGTGAAAGATGCCATCGTCGCCCCGGTGAAAATAGCTCTGAATGCGTCTTTGAAGGCGATGCCGCCGTCCGGCCGCATAGCCAGTTGCCACTTCCGGGCCTCAATACCCCAGTTGACAGGCATGAGCAGAACGATTAGCCATAACCTCCACCAGCCAGGGCCTTTGACCGCCCTCCCGATTTGATCGAGTGAGCTCCGCCAGTCGGGTTGACGGATGATCTGCTGCCGGATAAACCACAGCAGCACCAAAAAGACAACCGGGCCCAGGATGTAGTTGCCTATTATTTTGATATTTTTGTTCAACGTCCGATTGATCGGTTTTTATTCAACGTCCAGTTGATCGGCTTCAAAAATAATCTTCCTGGTGCAAACACCCTCTAAAATAATTCTTGGGATCGATCCCGGTACCGTCGTGATGGGGTACGGGATTATCGAATTCAAGGGAAACCGGCTTAGCCTGATCGAAATGGGGGTCCTTCGCTTGCCGGTCCGCCGGGACAGCTATGAGCGGCTGAAGATAATCCATCAAAAGGTCTACGAGCTTATCGGCCGTCACGCGCCGCAGGATTTTGCCATCGAGGCGCCCTTCTTCGGTAAGAACGTCCAGAGTATGCTGAAGCTTGGGAGGGCGCAGGGGGTAGCAATAGCAACAGCAATGCACGCAGGGATTCCCGTCACGGAGTATTCGCCAAAGAAGGTCAAACAATCGATCACCGGTAATGGCAATTCAGAAAAACAGCAGGTGTGGAAAATGCTGCAGCGCATCTTGCAATTGGAGGACGAAGGGATTAAGCAATACGATGCCAGCGATGCCCTTGCAGTTGCCGTCTGTCACCATTTTCAGAATCAAACCGCCGGCAAGATCCCGGGGGGCTTGGGAAAAAAGGCCGGCTTAAGTGGGAGACTGAACAAGTCGGGAAGCTGGGAGGAATTCATCCGGCAGAATCCGGGGAAGCTGTTGTGACGCCGACTAGCCAAGGTGCTTTGATCAATATGATTAATTATATGTTGTCCAGAGCGTGTTCATTGTCAGGCGCGCTCCTCCTGATTTCGCTATCGACTTATCCGCAAATGAAATCGCCGACCCGGTATAAAGACGAAGTATTTCAGGATTTCTCTGTTGGAAAGAACCTGTCCTATTCCCCATATGCGAAGATATCCGCTCATCGCTTCGATTGGTATGAACCGATCGGGGATACAGGCGGTTCTTCACGTCCGCTCATCATCTGGATGCATGGCGGCGGCTTCCAACTCGGATCGAAGAGCATGGAAAATGTAAAATTATGGTGCGGCTTCTTTAGCAGACTGGGGTACGTCTGCGCCGCTATCGATTACCGGCTTGGTCAAACGAATTTCCGGTTCGACATCGATGGCATTGTCCGGAATTGTTATGCAGCAGTGCACGATGCCCGGCAGGCGATCGCTTATTTCAAGGACAACGCCGCACGGCTGCGGATCGACACCAGCCGGATCATCCTGGCCGGTAATTCAGCAGGCGGAATGATGGCCCTGCAGACGGCTTATGCCAGCGATGCGGAGATGGAAAAGCTGATCGGCAAGCCCGACTCCGCGCGGGCTTCCCATGCGATCGAGCCGGGGGATGTGGCGGCGGTGGTAAACTTTTGGGGCGGTATTTTTGATACTGGCTGGCTTCGGAATGCCCGTGTGCCGATCGTCAGCGTCCATGGC
>Ga0210398_10003781_pt1 | contig 14388 bp, 15 predicted proteins | sample IncBWC4OmetaG_FD_161047 | JGI IMG/M metagenome (GOLD analysis project Ga0210398, IMG submission 161047) | Forest soil microbial communities from Barre Woods Harvard Forest LTER site, Petersham, Massachusetts, United States - Inc-BW-C-4-O | ecosystem: Environmental > Terrestrial > Soil >...
GAGGCGCGTCCATGGTCCGGCGAGGAGAACCGTTACCGATCAATCAGGCGCTGAATCGGCCGAGGGCCAAGCTGGGCCTCGACCTCACAGCATGGATGGCGATCGTATTCGTCTGCGTAACGGTTTTCCTCGTTGGTTTGCGCCTGGTGGCGATGCTGGGTTTTCCCACACTGGCAACCGCTGCCTGGCTCATCGTTCGCAAGCACCCAAAGATGTTTCAGCTCTGGGGCCTGAGCCTCAGCCAGAAGTCCTATTATGACCCGCGCAAATACTGAGCAGGCAAAATTCGTTCCGTGGTTCGCGAAGGCAGGGGCAGCCTGCAGCATCGTTCCGATTGCGCGGTTCGTCAGCTCCAGCATCTTCGCTCTCAAAGGTGGCGGCTACGGATGCCTGTTTGCACTGGAAGGCATTGATGAGGAAGGGCTGACGGATCGCGAGTTGGAAGCACGGATGCACTCCATAGAAGGGGCGCTGCACGGCCTGCCGGAAGGTTCCTGCCTCTACCAATACGTTCGTGTGACGTCGGGCTTCGAACTGCCCCGGCAAAAGCTGTACAGAAGCCCCGTAACGCAGGTGTTTGCCTGCGACCGGCTTTCACATCTTGAGAAGACCGCGGGCTTTCGGCGGATTGATCTGCATTGGTGCCTGACCATCGAGCCGCCAAAGATCCGAGCGTTCGAGCAAAAGCCGAAGGAGCACACCGCCAGCACTTCCCGAATGCTGGCCGACCTTGAAAAGACGGCCACGATTCTGGTGGGACACTTGGGAGCTTCCCTCGGGCTGCGCCTGCTCGACAAGAGGGCCACATCTCGCTTCTTCAGCTACCTCTTCAATCTTCAAGAGTGGGCCGCTGCCGGCGAGTTTCGCGGCGATGAGGGCGTAGACCGGCAGATTGTCAGGAACCCCGTCGCCTGGAACAGCGACCACCTGCGCGTGGGCAAACGCTATGTACAGATGTTCTCGCTCAAGACGACGCCCGAAGCGTCGCGGCCCTGCCTCTTTTCGGGTCTGCTTTCGCTCGATTGCGACAGCGTTCTTTGCTCGACCTGGCGGCCTAAATCCACGACCGCCGCCCGCAGCGAGATCGACGCGCAGGAAAAGTTCATCTCCTTCTTCAAAGTGGGCGTGCTTACGCGCGTCATGAGCGGCCGCGATTTCGCGTCGCTTGAAACCGGGGCCGGGGCCAGAGCCGCCAACAGCAACGTGGATGACCTGAGTGAAGTCATCCGCTCGCTCGATAAAAAGGCACAGGGCGAATACTCGCTTCGGCTGCTGCTCGCGGCAAACAGTACGGAGCAGTTGCGCGACACCATTCCCGCCGTGCACCGGATTTTCGTCGATGCGCGCGCGCAGGTCATCGAGGAAACCCTGGGCAATCTTTCGGCTTACTACGCGATGTTCCCGGGCAATGGAAAGTTCAATGTCTTCCCACTGTGGCTTTCCGAGGAGCACCATGCCCGCCTGTCTTCTGTCTTCGCACCCCATCTCGGACATCCGCGTTCCGAAGATCTCGATGCGGAGTACCTAAACATCTTCGAGACGCGCACGCGGACGCCATTCTTTCAGGATGTGTATGTAGACGGCGTGCGCGTCATGCTCATCCTCGGGCCGACTGGCACCGGCAAGTCCGTGCATGGCAACCAGCTCATTGCGCTCGAACAGAAATATGGCGGCTTCAGCTACATCTTCGACATCGGCGGCAGCTATGAGAGCGTCGTAGAGCTTTACGGCGGCCGCGTCGACCGGATCGGCAAGGATGGCCCGCGGGTCAATCCCTTTGCTCTGGAGCCGACAGAGAGCAATCTAAAATTCCTGTACTCGTTTGTCCGGCTGCTGCTCACGAATGGCGGAGCAGAACTCGAGCCGGAAGACGACGATGTGATTCACAAGGCCGTGCAGGATATGTACCTGCTCGACCGGGGGAATCGCCGGCTTTCCAATCTCTATCTTCCAAAGAAGCTCGACCGCTATCTCTCGAAATGGGTTCGCGATGGCGTCTACCACGCGATCTTCGACAACGTGGAAGACAGCCTTTCGCTTTCGCGCCTGCAGTGCTTCGACTTCCAGGGCGTCAACAACGAGCAGTACGCCGACCTGATCGAGCCGCTGATGGTCTGGCTCCTGCGGCGCATTAACGATGTGCTCTGCGATCCCGCGAATCTCGGGGTTCCCAAGCACATTTTGATCGAGGAGATCTTTTCTTCGATGAAGAACCGGCAGTTGCTCGAAGGCGCGCTCGCTTCCATCAAGACCGTGCGCAAGAACCTTGGCGGCGTCACCCTGATCGGCCAGTCCGCGGAAGACCTGGGCGAAAACGCCGACTCGATCGTGAACTCCTGCACTTCCTTTCTGTTCCTCAAGGACGCCACCTTCAATCGGAAGCGTTATGCCGAGCTGTTCAAGTTGAACGAACAACAGATCGCCCTCTTCGAGAGCCTGCAGGATCGCGAGGCGCTGTACATTCGGCGCGATGGCCTTACCAAGGTCGTGATTCTGAATCTCGACAGCCGCAGCTACGCCATCTTCTCCACCAAACCCAAGGACCGGGTACGCCGGTCGAAGCTGATCGCCAAATACGGACTCACCGAGGGCATCGAACGGTTTGCCCAGGGCGAAGCCGTTTAACCCGAAAGGACTGGCCGTGAAACCGCTGATTCCCATCGCCCTGATTTTTGGCTCTGCCTTCTCTGCCGCATCCGCTGCTCATGCACAGCCGGCTCCGAAACACCTTGAGCCGAATGCACCGCACACCATCGTGGTGTCCCAAAGCTCCGCTCCCCCTGTGGTCCGGGCGGCGCTCCTGCAATCGACGCTGGTCGAGCTTCCCCCGGAGGAGAAAGTCGCCAACGTATTTGCCGGAGATACCGTGGATTGGGTTTTCGACGGCGGCCACGTTGCCAGTCGCTTCATCAGCATCAAGCCAAAACTCGCGAACAGCACGACCGACGTTCACATCATCTCCGATCACGGCAACGAATACACGCTGGAGCTTCAGGAGATCTCTTCAGACGCAGATCCCCACTTCGATTCCAACGTGTTCATCACGCCCGGCGATCAGGCGACCAAGGAGAAGCTGACCGAATTGCCCGTATTCGTACCCGCATCGGAGCTTGACCAGGCGAAACAACAGATTACAGCCGCTAAAGCGGCTGAGGCGGCAACGCTCAAGGCCGAGCAGACAAAAGAGGAAGAGTACCGGAGCCAGTATCCCGGCACTCTCCAATTCGACTTCACCTGGGATGAATCGAAGGGCAAGGAGCTGGGCCTGAAGCAAATATGGCGCGACGACAAGTTCACCTATCTGCGTGGTCAATTCGGGGAAACGCCGGCGCTCTATGAGGTCAAGGACGGCAAGCCCTCCCTCATTAACTTCGACTTCAGCAACGGCCTCTACACGGTACCGAAGGAGCTTGACCGAGGCTACCTTGCAATCGGCAAGCAGAAGGTCGAGTTCCACCGGACGGATGAAAGGAACTAGCCATGCCGGAACTGAATGACAATCCGCCTGCCACTGTTCCCGACCAGCCTGAAGCAAAGGCGCCCGTGCGGAAGACAATGCCAGTGGTCATCGCGCTGGTGGTCATCATGGGCCTCATAGGAATCGCGAACCTTTCGAGCCTGCTCCGGGGCGGCAAGCGGGCCGCGCCGGCCAGCAGCCTGCCGATCACCCGCCCCGCCGCGCCGAATGCCCAACAGGTGACGAGTTTCGAGACACAGCAGCAGTTGCAGGCTGAACGGGACGCTCAGGAACGTCAGCACCAGCAGGAGGTGGCGGCGGCGCTGCAGCAGCTTGAGGCGGCGCAGGGAGTGCCAGGGCAGGAGGATGCCAATGCACCGCCGATGACTGCCGCGCAGCGCGCAGCCATCTACGGCGAGAACCCCAACGCCCCCGTCATCACTTCGGACGCCTCCCAGGCCAGGGCGGAAGCGAAACAACGTGAACTAGCCAAAGAAAAACTGCAGCAGGATGCCATCAACAGCGATACCGTGGCCATCGACTTTGAACATCCGAGCGCGCCGGTCTCGACGCCAATGGCACACGAGACGGTTGCGAATGCCACTAACGGAACCGCTCCAACGCAGCCACCGGACGCTCAGCCTGGTTCCGCGGCGCAGAGCAAGGCCGGCAACAGCACAGATCCAATGGGTCCCTATGGCTTCGACCAGTATCAGGGCCGCCTCTACCGGATTTTTGAGGGCACGGTGCTCGAAGGTGTCGTGACCAACCACATTGATGGCGGTTTCAGCGGCCCCATTCTGGTCATGCTCACAACCGACTATTACTCCCACGATCATCAGGAACTTCTGATGCCCCAGGGGACCCGGCTGATCGGGACGGTACAGAGTGTCGGCAATGCACAGCAGCGCAAGATGTTCGTCACCTTTCACCGCGCCATCTGCCCGGACGGATTCTCGCTCGACTTCGACAAGTATGTGGGCCTCGATCAGATCGGAACGACCGGCCTTGCCACCAAAGTCAGTCACGGCTACTTTCAGGCATTTGCCGCCGCCGCAGCGATCGGGGGGCTGGGAGGGCTGGCGCAGATCGGCAACAACGGCAGCGTCCTCGATCCTTCCACACAGATTCGCAACGGCATCTCGGCGCAGTCGGCAGCGGAAGGCGAACAGGTGTTGAACCATTTTCTTGACCGCTTGCCGGTCATCACGCTTAAAGAAGGCTCTCGCGCCCGCATCTATGTAGGGCGCGACATCCTCATTCCGTCTTACGCGGAGCACCGCGTCGATCCAACGCTATGACCACAAACCGCAAACTCGTGCTGACTTCCATCACGTTGCTCGCGCTCTCTACCGTCGTTATTTCAGAGGAGCGAATCGCAGCAGCCTGGGCAATCGTTCAGTGCGCGCAGTTCGTCCAGCGACTGCTTCCCGTCAGGGCTTACTCGCTCCCCCAACTGGACCCCACATGTCCGCAGTGCCTTTAACCCGTTTACAGCAGGAGGTCTTATGAGGATCACTCGAAAGAATCGCAAATGGATCATCGGCGGCGCAGCGCTTCTCCTCGCCGCTACGCCGAGCTTCGCGCTCTTCGGTATCGGTGACATCGTATTCGATCCAACCAGCTACGCCAGTCTTGTGTCGCAGCTTACGACGCTGGAGACGCAGTACAACATGCTCAAAAGCAACATCGAGCACTTCTCCTTCAAACAACAGTGGCAGACTGCGCTCAACACGATGAAGAACGCCAACGTCCGGAACATGTTCGGCGAAACCAATGGCATGACCACGGCGCTCAATACAAACTCGCCGGCGGCATCCTCTACGGCGTGGACCGCCGCCACGGTACCTGTAAACGGAACGACTACGACATATCTGGCCGGGCAGACGCCGGGGAGCACGCAGCTTTCCGAACTCGCGATGGTCGAAGCGTCGGACTCGGTTTCGCCCGACTGCCTTACCGCCGTAGGCCAGTACCGGGGAGCAAGGACGCAGAGTGCGACGGCTAATAGCAGCCTGACCTCAGAACAGCTTGACGGCGGCACGGCTACCAACAGCGAAGTCGAGCAGTTGAATCTCCTGAACGCTTCTGAAGCACAGAAAATGTCCGAGATGCAGTCGCAGGGCGTGCTCCAGGCGTGTCTTGCCTCCGAAATGGCCGTCTCGAATATGCAGCAGCGCAATGCGGCCGCTCTTGACCTGAATACGGCGGCCTACGTCGCGCAGCAGCGAGCGGCCAACGATACCAGCGCGGCAAACGAAAGCAACACCTGGGACAGCTACCTGCCATGACCGGAAACACGATACTCCAGGCGATGCAAACCAAGATCCTGCTGGCAATTCTGGCCGCGCTGCTGGCCATCGTCGGAGCCGTGGCTTACCGGCGTCACGAAGCGGCAAAGGCCGCTTTGGAACGCCAGCGGCAGTACGAGCTATTCCGGCAACAGGTGGAGAAAGACAAGAAGAAGCACAGCTCCGCGGCGGCAAACGAGGGCAAGACCTGGCAGAAGTACATTCCCTGAAGAGGGTCGGGAGAGTTGGGACATGAATTCCGCGATCTTACTGGCACAGGCATTACCGAGCGCGAGTTCCGGCGTCGATTGGCTGTACCAGTTCACGAACAACCTCACCAATCTCACCACGCAGAATGGTGGCGCGCTGACACAGTTCGGGCTGACGGAATTGAGCTGCATCGCGCTCTTCACCCTCATCAGCATGGTCATCAACTGGAATACGTCCGGGATGACGCTGCGCTTCCACACGCATCCCGTCCGGGCGGGCGATCTGACGAACTTCATGCTTCGGCTGATCATCTGCTCTTTGCTCCTGAACTACTGGGTAAACCCGTTCCCCGGAGCCAGTTTCGGAGTCAACCATTTCTTCAGCTACATTGCCCAGGCAATGGTTGCCGCCTTCGACCAGAACTCGCTCAACCAGTTGCTGCAGCTCATGAAGACAGCTGGTGACAACACGGCCATGCCGTCGATCATGGCGCCGACGCAGATCCTCTGCTATTTCGTTGTTCAAGCGCTTTTGGGGATTGCATCTGCAATCCTGTTCGTTATCAATTGCAGCGCCTTCATCCTGTACGGCGTGACGGCGCTGTTCGGTCCCGTTTTCATTCCTCTTTTGATGACAAGGACCTTTCGCGCGAAGTTCCTACAGTTCCTGGACGTACTGATCAGTTTTGCGATGATTCGCGCCGTTGCCGCAGCCTTTATTTTCGTCTGGGCCGGTTTTATGAATGGCTTTCTCCAGCAAACCTTCAACGGAAATTACTCCATTGAAATGTGGCTTGCCAACCTCATTCCCTGCATCATGGTCTTTGTGGCCTTCATTGTGAACATGCTCTTCATTCCGAGCATGACACAGGCCATCTTCGGCGGCGCGGCCGGACTCACATCTGCCGCTGCTGGCGCCGCTGGAAGTGCAGCGGGACTGTTTCTAATGAAGTCGGGAGGAGGAGCGTAACAATGTGGAACTTCTTACTGGCATTTTTCTTCGGCAGTACGGTGTCGAGCACTCGCACTGGCAGACGGCTGATGAGGCCGCTCCTGATCCTTCTCGGAATTGGGGTTGTGGTCGCGGGCTTAATTTATGCCTCTGTCGTGTTTCGTGCGGTAATTGAAAGGAGTCAATCCCCCCATGTCCACGCGCACAGTACCCCTTGAACAGCCTCTGAATGGGGAGCAGGCACTGCTCACCGATCAGATCGGCAACGAGGTGTATGCTTCCCACTACGCCGAACGGAAGGCATACCGGCTCATCCTCGGCTGTGGAACGGTCCTGCTGTGCGGCTCCATGTGGCTGAACTTCTCTCTGGCTCATCGCCCCATCGTCAACCGCTATATCCGCATCGACGAGATGGGACGAGCGCAGGCCATTCAGTACAGCGATCTTGACTACACCCCGCGCGAAGGCGAGGTCCGAACTTATCTCACCGACTGGGCCAATTACCGCTACACCATCAACCGGGACACGATCGCGACCAAGTACCCGTTGAACTACTATTTCCTCTCGCAGTCGCTGGCGTCACAACTGATGGGCGAAGACAACCAAAATCACCTGGTCTCGCAGGTGGTCTCCGGACAGGTCGAGCAAAGCGATATCGAGGTGAAAGACGTCACCATTACCTCGATGTCCGTCCAGAAGATTCAGGGCACAAACATTGCCCGCGGAACGGCGCTGGTGGCCATCGATCGCGTATATTCGCCGGACCATTCGCACCAGCCGAGAACAGAACACTGGATGCTCAGTGTCACGTACTACCTGAATCCCAAACAGGTCAGCGATCAGGCGAAGATCTTTCCCCAGTTCGAGACGATCAATCCGCTGGGACTGACGATCACCGAGTTCCATGAAAACCGCGTCTCCGTCGATCCGATGACGCCGGGTTCGGCTGCCTCCATCCCACGGGGAGGTGTGCGGTGAGCTTCGAGCTGATTCTTCCGTTCTTTCCCGAGGAACTGCGGGCGCTGCTGCTCGACCCATCGATCTCGGATTTGATGATCAATGGCACGAGCGGCGTCTACGCCGACCGCGGCGGCAGTATCGAAAGAATCGCTCTGACGACGCCCTACAGCAACGAACGCTTGCAAGCCGCCATTGAGCGCGTTGCGCGCATCCTGGGGCAGGATCTTACCAGCCAGAATCCCGTGCTCAATACGCGACTGCCGGACGGCTCCCGCGTCGCCGTCGTTGGCGCTCCCTCTTCGATCAGCGGCCCGACCTTTACCGTCCGAAAATTCAACCGCTGGTTTACGTCCGATGAGCTGATTCAATCGGGCAGCCTATCGGAGTCGGTGCGGGATACGGTGGTTCGCTTCATCGGCCAGCGTAAGAACGGCCTCATCAGCGGCGGAACGGGATCTGGCAAAACAACGCTGATGAAGGCGCTGCTCGACCATATTCCCCTTCACGAACGCCTCATCGTGATCGAGCAGCCTGCGGAGTTAAAGATCGCTCATCCCAATGCCGTTCGCTGGGAAGCAGTCGAGGCTATCCCCGGCCAGGTGGCGGTCACGGCCAGCCAGCTTGTGGCTGCGGCGCTCCGCCACCGCCCCGACCGCATCATCATGGGTGAAATTCGCGATGAATGCGGCTACGACCTGCTGCAGGCCATGAACACAGGCCACGGCGGAACACTCTCGACGATTCATGCAAAGAGCGCGTGGGACGCGCTCAACCGGCTGTCCGATCTGGCCCTGAGTGCCAGACCCAACCTCAACCACAGCTTCATTCGTTCGGAGACGGCCGAGGCCATCGATTTTGTTCTCTATTGCGAACGCGATCATGCGGGGCGGCGCCGGGTGCGAGAGTTGATTACCGTCTCCGGCTACGGCCATGAAGAGGAGTCCTTCCAGACGCAGGAGGTCTATCGTGCTTCCGACGCCTGAGCGGCAAGCTGTGAGCTAGAGTCCCCAACCCGAATCTGAGGTCACTTCGATGTCCGATCATGCTGCCTTTTCGGCTGCACGTCCCAACTCGTCTCTGAAAGCGCCCGGCGTGGCAATCACGGCTAGCATGACACCGCGGTACGTGCGCTCGATGCCGGCCCTTTGTGGGGTGATTGCCGCTTCGTTCAGGGCTGCACCGGCAGCGAACTGGCATCGCCCGAATCTTACCGGTGACTTCGGCACATCGGCGTGCCTTCCGCCTCGTATCCCGTCCTCTGCTCGGGGTCACGCTTCGGGCCTCTCCTGCGCCCTGCGGCAGGCTCGCTCTTCTGCTTCGGCTGCGCCGCCCTCCGGGTTACGGTTTCCGTCTGCGACGGACCCTCCGTAAATGCAGAGCTTCGGCCTTGGGAGCAGGGGCCACTCGCTGGCGTTCGCCAAGGGTGACCCGAGCAGGATACGGGAAATTCAACGAAACGGAGATCACCATCATGTACCAGAACAAAGTCACCCTCATCGGATTCCTTGGCAGCGATGCCGAAGTTCGCACCAGCAACGACCGCAGCCTAACCACTCTCTCACTGGCAACCAAGTCCTCCTACAAGAAGGACGGCAAGTACATCGAGCACACCGAATGGCACCGCTGCGTTGTCTTCGGCAAGCTCGGAGAGTTCGCCGCCACGCTCAAGAAGGGCGCTCATATCCAGGTCGAGGGCGAGTTGCGTAGCCGCAAATATGACAGCAAGAAGACAAACTCGGAGCAGACCATCTGGGAGATCCGGGTGAGCTCGATCCTCAAGCTCGACCGCGCCGCCAAAGCGGCTGCGGAAGACGAAGACCCCAGCGAGGAAGAGGCCGCATAAGCCTCTTCTCAATGGTTCAGGAGCCCGGTGGAAACCGGGCTTCTCGACTGCTAAACCCCCGCACGATCGCGTTCGCAAAAGGGCACCACCCATGAACCAACCTGCGGTCCGCTTTCTCAACCGTTGCTTCGCTCCCGACGAGACCATTGCGCTCCTGCTGCGCCGGGAGAATCCTCCCTCCATCACGCAGCGAGTCGTGCGGCTTGAGCGTGCACTGGAGCCTCGCTATCAGGCATGGCTCTCTTACGAAAACAGCATGGGAGCCAACATCTATGTGGCAGCCAATCCGCTTCGAATCGGTACTCGTAAACGGACCAAGGAAAGCATCGCATCCGTGCGGCACCTCTATATAGACATCGACACGGACGGAGATGCCCGGCTCGCTGCGCTGCGGGCGTCAGATTTAGTGCCGCCACCGACTTCGATTCTGTCCACGTCGCCCGGCAAGTACCAGGCTCTCTGGAAGGTCGAAGGTTTCGACTTCGACCGGCAGGAGCAGACGCTCAAGCGGCTCGCCGTAGCCTTTGGCGGTGATCCCGCTTGCACCGATCGCAACCGTGTGCTTCGCATCCCTGGTTTTTTCAATCAGAAATACGATCCAGCCTTCAGGGTTAGGGTCGAATACCCCGACGATTCCATCTGGACTCCCGACGACTTCCGGCTGGATGCGGATGCGGTGGACGCACTGTCTTGTGCCTCGGAAACTCAGTTACGCAAGCCCCCGTCAAAGCAAAGCAATTCCGAAAACGATTGGGCATGGGTTTGCGATCAACTTGCCCACGGCAAAGATGCCATGAAGCTGACGCGGGAGCTGGCTTCACTGCGCTCCGACAAGCCCAATCCGCTCTATTACGCGCAGCGTACCGTCGATGTTGCCTCCGCCCGCTTATGGCTGCTCGAAGGCATCCCCATCGGGGACGTCATCACCATGCTTGAGAGCAGGCGACGCTTCGAGATTTCCACCGCACTTTGCTCCGCCCGTGCGAGAGAGATTGCCGCCACGGCCGAGCGCATGATTGTCCGCAGAAAGTCGGCCTGATTTCAGTTCTAAAGGAGAACACCATGCCACTGCTTGAAGTCATCCAAACCCGTCACCTCAGCGCCTCGATTCGGCTGACAGATACGACCGCCGCACAGGTCGATCAGTATGCCGCATTCATCCATGCTTCCGCCGATGAAGTCGTAGAGCAGGCGCTCTCATATGTCTTCTCGAAGGACCGGGACTTTCAGGAGTTCCTGAAGTCTGCCGAAGCGCGAAAAATCACCCCGACATTGCGCGTGCGTCGAGCGGCTGGTTCCGAGGTCACCGAGCAGCATCGGAGGAAGCCTGCAAATGGTGCTGCCACTGGCAGCACTTTGGCGACATCCGTGGCGGGATCGAGAGCATGATTCCCGCTCAAGAGTGGTGGTAGTGACACAACGGTGCTTCGCACCGGAAGAATTTTGACACTCCACCCCTTCAAGGGCCGTGCAGGTGCACTACGGTGCACTTCAATCAGTTTCAGTGACATAACGATTTCAGGTGCACTTGGGTGCACTCGCAGATTGTGAGGTTCGCATGGCGCTCTTGAAAACAAGAACAGACGAAAGGACCAACGGCGACCGCGAGGCGCTCCGAGTCTTCCCAGTCACCACCAAGCTTACAAAAGAAGAGCGCAAAGCTGTAACAGACTTTTCCCAATCGCGGGGGATTGCGCGTGGACAGTGGATACGCGATGTGATCTTGGGTGAGCTGCGGTGCGCTCGCTCAAATGAACCTGCTCTCGCAGAGATTCTTGGCGTCCGCCTGCTCCTGGTCAACGTGCTTCGCCCGCTGGCTGCGGGACAGCGGCTCGCGCCCGAAGCATTCGACAGACTGCTCGACGAAATCAGCACGGCCAAGCACGAACTGGCCGCCAAACTTGAGTGCGAGAGCCGGAGGTAGTGCGATGGCAAAAACAATCTGGGGACGCAAAGAGACAATCATCTGGCCTCGCCACATGCCCGTCTACACCTACGGACTGGCTTTTGCCGTTGCTACATTGACCTTTGCTGCCGTGTGCATTCGGATCCATCTCGCCACGCCATTGCAACGGTATTACCTGCCGATCTATGAGCGCACTACGGCAATTGGAGCATTCATGTCGGGTCATCGCAGCGAATATCAAATGCTCTTCGTCGGTGGCCGCAAAGGGCCGCCACGACCTGCGATGAATGGCGATGTGATGTTGGGCAGAACTCTGGAACCGGATAATAAGTCGATCCCGCTGACACTCTCGCCAGCGGCGCAGCGACAGGGTTACGCTCTCCTCTTCCTTGGCCCGAAGCGCGTTTACGTCGATGCGCGCCTGCACGATTTTCTCAAGGCAGTAATCTACCGCCGAACCTCACTGTCCGGATTCTTTCGACCGCCGCTGCTCTCTGGCGTTGCGCTCTTTTTTATCCTGCTGCCGGTCACAACCGTGAGAGACGTCCGGCGGCAAAAAACGTTGAGGTATGGGCGCAGGCTGAAAGGCCCGGAACTGCTAACGCCGCGGCAATTCAAGAAGACCGTCAGGGGCAATGGCATCGGCTTCAAAACCGATGGCATGAGGACCATGCTTCGCATTCCAGCGCGGGCCGAGGCCCAGCATATGCAAATCATCGGCGACACCGGTGCAGGCAAATCCGCTCTGATGTTCCAGGTGCTCCGACAGGTCCGCAGCCGCGGGGATTCGGCCATCGTCTACGATCCTGCGCGCGAGTTCGTGAGACGGTTTTACGATCCGGAGCGCGGGGACATAATCCTCAACCCGCTCGACAAGCGTTGTCCCTACTGGGGTCCAGCCGAGGAGTTGCGCAGCCGCTCCGAAGCGAAGGCGCTGGCGGCATCTTTATTCCAGCCTCCACAGGACAAAAAGGGTGAATTCTTTATTGAATCGCCTCAGAAAATATTCGCGTTCCTCATGGCATACGGGCCAACGCCGGAGCAGTTGATCGAATGGATGTCAGATCCCCAGGAGATCGACCTCAGGCTCAAAGGCACAGAGCACGCCCACCTAATCGATCCGCGTGCTCACCAACAGCGGGCCGGTGTTTTGGCCTCTCTTGGTCTGGTCGCAGATAGCCTCCGGCTGCTGCCGAAGCAAGATGCCGCGAATGGTAAGTGGACCGCTACTGAGTGGGCTGAGAAGCGCCGGGGCTGGATCTTCCTTACTTCTCTGCCGGCCGAGCGGGAAGCGCTTCGGCCCTTGCAGAGCTTGTGGATCGATTGGCTCGTATTGCGCCTACTCAATGAACCGACTGCGGCCCAAAATCGCGTGTGGTTCATCATTGACGAACTGGCGACCCTGCAAAAACTTCCTCAACTCCACACGGCCATCACCGAGGCCCGCAAGAGCCGGAATCCGGTAGTCCTGGGATTTCAGGGCAAAGCGCAGCTTGAATACCTATATGGGCATCTGGCCGAAGTGATGCTGTCGCAGCCCGCCACGAGTATCTGGCTCACCACTAAGGAGCCCAAAGCCGGCCAGTGGGTCAGCGAGTTCATCGGCAAAGTTGAGGTGGAACGGCTGCGCGAAACGCACTTTGACGGCACGCGGTCGGGACGCAACTTCGCTCTCGATCGGCAGGTTGAGCCGCTGGTCCTGGAATCGGAGATCTCCGGCCTCGCCGATCTTCACGCCTACATGAAGTACCAGAATTACGTTACGCGGTTTTCATTCCCGTACTTCGATATGCCACTTGTCGCCGATGGCTTCGAGCTTCGCGAGAGACCCGATGACAAGCTGCCCTATGACCCCAAAGGAATGCAGACAATGGAGGCGTCCCCTGCCGAAATCCGGCAGGTTCCGGAGACCTCTGTCCCCCGGCGACTGAATGGAATTGCCATGGCCAAACAAATCACGCCGGAGCCCGCCATCTCCTCGGAGGCCGATGACCCGCAAACACTGAATCTTCGTGGCTGAGGTGTCGCTATGTTAACCATCTCGAAACCACTCTCCGCGGGCCAGGCGCAGAACTATCACCAGAAGGAGTTCACCTCCAGGGAGCAAAATTACTGGTCTCAGCGCGGGGAAGTCGCCGGTGAGTGGCAGGGTCGATTGGCCGAGGGATTTGGACTTGCGGGCGCCGTTTCCGCCGAGGACTTTACCGCACTCAGCCAAGGCCAACACCCGTTAACCGAAGAGCAGCTTGTCCGGCAGCGCGCCTCGTACGAATACAAGGGTACTGATGGGAACACGGTCAAAACGATGGAACACCGCGCGGGGTGGGATGCGACTTTCTCTGCACCGAAATCGGTGTCATTGACTGCGCTGGTGGGCGGCGACGAGCGCGTGCGCCAGGCGCACCGCGAGGCCGTTCGCACCGCCCTTGATCACCTTGAGCCATATACCACGGCGCGAATTGGGGGAAATCATCCGGCAGAAGCGACCGGCAAATTCATAGCCGCCAAATTCGAGCATGATACTGCGCGTCCGGTACACGGCTACGCCGCCCCGCAGCTCCACACCCACGCCGTTATTTTCAACATGACTCAACGAGAATCAGATGAATACCGCGCTGTGCAGCCGCAGAGTCTCTTCGCATCGCAGCAGTTCGCCACAGCCATCTACCAGTCGGAATTGACGTACCGGCTCCGTCACCTCGGTTACGAAATCACCGTCGGGCGCAGCGGCGCCCCCGAGATCAAGGGCTACACGCAGGAGTACCTCGAC
>Ga0210398_10003783_pt1 | contig 14385 bp, 9 predicted proteins | sample IncBWC4OmetaG_FD_161047 | JGI IMG/M metagenome (GOLD analysis project Ga0210398, IMG submission 161047) | Forest soil microbial communities from Barre Woods Harvard Forest LTER site, Petersham, Massachusetts, United States - Inc-BW-C-4-O | ecosystem: Environmental > Terrestrial > Soil >...
TCCTTACGCGCGATAGGCGTCACGCCTGAGCAATCACCTTCTGCCTGCTCTCATTGATCACCCAGCCTTAGTTCGAATGAGTAACGAGAAGGCGAGTTGTCAGGACCGATCTCCCACACAGCGGACCTGACTGCTCGTTCACGCAGCCTGCCTGCTATTAACGGTCTAGAGGTGTGGCGGAAGTATGACTTCTGACAAGCGTACAGCGATTCTGGTTCCCCTAATCATGCCTCAAGGCGGTCACAGGATCCATCGTCATGGCCCTGAATGCAGGCAGGTAGCCTGCCAGCGTGCCCACCAGCAGCATGGTTAGCGAAGCGCCTGCAAGAGTCACGGGATCGGCGGGGGAGAGGCCAAAGGTCATATGCGCGATCAGGCGAGTCGCGGCAAGCGTAAAGGGAATTCCTGCAACGATGCCTGCCAGCGTAAGCACGACCGCTTCGCGCAGAACCAGTTTCAGAATGCCTCTGCGCTGCGATCCCATCGCCATGCGAATTCCAATCTCGCGGGTTCGCAGTGTGACGGCATATGACATAAGACCGAAGAGGCCAAAGCCGGCGACGAGCAGTGCGATCGAGGCAAAAATTGTAGAGAGTGTTGCCGTCATCTGCTCGTAGACAAAGGAGCGTTCGTTCTTCTCCTCGAATGTATCGATGCCCGTGGCGTACTCGTGGTTAAAGGACCGCACCTCATCCACAATGGCCTTGTTGATTCCGACGGAGGTCGAACCACGCAGGAGAAGGGTTCCTCCACGGCCAAAGTCGTCGAGTTGAAGGGCTGACGTATAGATGACAGGGGCATTGCCGTCGCGAATGTCCAGAATCCGCGCGCTTTGAGCAACCCCCACAATCTCAAGATCCTGAAAATCTGGTTGAACGCCAAAACGAATATGTTTCCCTATGGGATCACTGGTGGGAAAGAGCTGCTTGGCGATGAGGCCATCAATGATCACCACCGCAGGATGTTGTTTGTCATCGAACCAGGTAAAGTCGCGGCCGGACATCAAGGGAATCGCAAGTGTCTTGAAGAAGCCGGGAGAAATGGCTGCGAGCGTTGCAGTGCTGTTTCCCGCAGGGTTGGGATCCGACACGGCAGAGACCGTCTCCTTCCAGCCGCTGTCGCCGTTTGGCACGGAGAGGTTTGAAAAGGCGGCAGACTTGATCGATGGCAGGTTTGCCATGGCCTCGAGAAGTTGCCTGCGATAGCTACCTGCGTCGAGTTTGCCGTTGTCTTGCGGTTGTGGCGTCAGATGAGCTTCCAGCAGACTCGCTCTCTTAAAACCGGGATCGAAGGTGCGCAGACTCTTGAGGGTTCGCAGAAACAGTCCTGATGCCTGAAGCAGCACAAGCGAGATTGCGATCTGAGAGATGATGAGTGCCTTGCCCAACGAGCCCATTCCGTAACCGAGGGTGCGTTGATCGGCACACAAACTTGTGGCAGGATGTTGCCGCGAGAGCTTCCAGCCCGGAATAAGGCCGATAAACAATCCGGTAAGAAGCGCAGTGGCCGCGGCAAAGACGCACACCCGCCAATCGGGCCTCAGGTCCAGAAGAACAGGAACTGCGACGCCCTTGGCCAAAAGCCGAACCAGGAGCTGGCTGCTCCAGAAGGCAAGGAGCAGGCCTGCCAACGCGCCCGTCGTCGAGAGGAAGAGGCTTTCAACCACGACCTGCCGAATGGCTTGCCAAGGGGTGGCTCCAAGCGCGATGCGGGTGCTGATCTCGTGGCGGCGTGCGCTGGCCCGGGCCAGGATGAGGCTTGCCAGGTTGACGCAGACGACGAGCAGAATGAGCGCGACGATGCCTGAGAGCAGATAGAGCGGCTTGAGAAACTTGGAACGGAGGTCGATATTCTTGCTGCCGGCCGATGCCGGGTCGATGCGGAATCGCATCGCGAGAAACGACTGACGCCTCGGGCCTATGCTCTGCGTGGGAACCGTGTCTTCAAGCAGCCTAGACCAAAACGTCTGCAACTGGGTGCGCGCCTGCTCGATGCCCGTTCCCTTGTTCAGCCTTCCCGTCACGAAGACCCACAGCATCGCCCGGTTGTCGAGGTCGTACAGCTGCGCTGCTCCGGCAGGAACGGTGATCTCCGGCGGCGATCCGGCGATCATCCCCGTAAACCACTTCCGCGTGACGCCGATGATGGTGAACAGCTTGCCATCGATGCGCATATTTTTGCCGACGACGGCAGGATCGCCACCGAAGCGCTCCTGCCAAAGCTCGTAGCTGATAACAGCAACCTGGGATATCTGGTTTCCCTGCGTATCTGCGGGAGAGATCAGACGGCCCATCAACGGGCTTACCCCAAGAACGGTGTAATAGTTTCCGGTGACAGAGTGCACCGCCGATGCGGTAACGCTGCCGTTTGCTTCCACATTGAAGTTCGCGCCGGGGCTCCATCCGCAGATGCCGGAGAAGGCATGCTGCTCACGCTCCAGTTCGGTAAACATCGGATAGGAGATCGGGATACTGGAGTTATTCCGGTAGATGCCGGAGACCTGTACTAGCTGTTCGGGATCAGCCAGCGGTAGAGGCCGGAACACAAGAGCGTTGAAGACGGTGAAGACCGCAATGGCTGCCCCGATACCGACGGCAAGAACAATGACCACTATGGAAGCAAAGCCGGGAGTCCTCGTGAACGCCCGAAGTCCATAACTTGCATCCTGCCGCAACGATCCCATAATGAGGCCTCCCGGCTACTGGTCAAATTCTAAAGGGATTCTCGAGAAAGGCAGAGCCGGTCGGATGAGCCAAACCACGCATTCCCTCCGACAAGAGCGTCAGTATTCATCGTAATAGATCCGGGAGCATTGCTGCTTTCACAATCTCTTATATAACGCGCGACCGTTGGCAACGAGGTGCTGCTCATTCAAGATATTTGACTTTGCTGCTCATGCGCAGGAGTGGCCGTCTTCTCAAAGCCCCGTCTGGGCGTTAGTCACTATGTCTAATGAAAGAGGCCTTCTTTGTTTGGTTCCTATAGCGGCAATAATCGTCTGCAGCGATTGAGCGATCTTCCCGTCCTTGCCCAGCAGCTCAGCCACCTCTGCATCTGCAACACGCACCCGATAGAGGGTCACCCCGCCTTGGATGACAGTTGTTACTCTCACAGCGCCCGGTGTATCTACCATCTGCCGCACGAACCGCAAAATCAAATCAGCCACTCCATTCGCCGGTGACATGTCATACTCCCCAAACAATTTTAACCATCTGCCGCGCGAAGAGCGAAGCTGTCGAAACCCTGATCAAATTCTACGCCAGACTAAGCGGGGATTTGCTTATTGTTCGGAACTGATTGTTTGCACAGTGTGAGGTCTCTCTTTAAGAGTTTTCCGCAAGGTGACCTTGACACACAGCCCTTCCAATGAAGCACAATCAGGTCATGGCGAAGCGTCGTGGAAATCCCAACTGGGGCAAATCTGAGGCCGTCGGCCGGGTTGTCGTATCAGCAACCTCGTTCGAACGAGCGGTTGAAGAATTGAAGCTTGCCCCGGACGACTTGGTACGATCAGTTCAACTTCGTGAGTGGGCGCGCAGTAATAAAAATTCGAAATACATCCCGGAAACGCTGCTCGATGCGTGGGGCTTTGATGTAGACTCCAACCTCTAAAAAACCCCGGCAGATGTATCCTTGTTTCCTTCAACAAACGATTGCAGCCGGCACTCCAAACATTGCTGGATGCGGCCGTGGCATCAAACGCCATGCGCCCCACCATTGACGCCTATGATCTGCTACCAGCAATCGCAACCCTATGCCAGGGTCCTGGTGCACTCTCGTCCTCCAGGTGAAAGCGATACCGCAAAACCACTGTTTTGTTGAAGGCCAGTCGAGGTTCAGAACAGTACCAGGCGACGAACTCATCGATAGCATGCTGGTATCCGCGGCGCGAGTCGGGAGAACGAAGGCTCCGGAGGCTTGAGGCAGCCTCACGTTGAAGCCCCTCGATCTGTCGCAACCGACGAGGTGCTCCTTAAGAACATAACGGCCACGCCCTGACCTGACAACCGGAGGTAACAGGATTGATTGCCCTATTGGGTAGGCCACTCTTTAAAAGGAATGATCAGGTAAAGTTCGGAATGACCCGGCAGATGTGAGATGTAGATCTGACCTGTGGAACCATCGCGATTGAACTTTGCGAGATCTTCATTGTGAGGCGTGATGATCATCGCATGAGGGCCCACGTGATAAGTGTGATCGGCACTGTGAGATGTTCCATGCAGGTCCGGTACCCATGCTCCGGAGAACATGTACATGACCCCGATCTGGTCGATGTGCACGGGGCGTTCCGCGAGACTGTCCTTGATCCATTGCATCGATGTCTTATCCATGCACATGGGTTCATCATGGGGATATCCGGGGATTCCGGGCAGGCATGTCCAATCGCTTTTGCCGGCTCGCAAGACGCGGTATTCGGGGTTAGGAGCCTTCGGATCGGCTGGCCAGTCCGCAATGACCGCGTCTTTGACAATAAAAGGCGGTCCTGCTCGCAGAGCATCTGCAATTTTCTCTTTATCTGTGGATTGATTTCCTGAAGGCTTCATATCCATTTGTGCGGAAGCAGTGAGCGAAGCTGCAAACGTGACAGCGGCGACTAGTTTGAACATGTTTGTGTCCTTACGGAAGAAATGCGATGCACTTCAAATCGTAGGGATGAGCAGTGCGGTCAGTCTTGGCAAAAACTGCTTATTGATAGCCTTTTCTGTTTCTGCGCCACTGGCCCGGGCTCTCTCCGAGGACGCGCTTAAAGGATCTGTTGAGTGCAGATTGGTCGGCGAAGCCACATTTACTCGCAACTTCGGCGAGTGATAAATGTGTCGTCAACAGAAGAGATTTGACGGCATCTATGCGACGTTCCATGAGCCAACGGTGCGGGGGGCGCCCGAACGTTCGGCGAAAGGCATGGGCGAAATAGCTTGTCGATAGATTGCATTCGGCTGCTACGGAGGCTAAAGGAACATCTCCATACAGGTTCGCGCTCAGGAACTCCTTGGCGCGTCGCGCCTGCCAGGGGACCAGGTGCCCTGGCATGAGACCTGACGATGCTTTAATCCCAGCATAGACGCTGGTGGCGTGTACAAGGATGGTCTGACCGATGGAGTCCAAAAAGATCTTCGGCGGAGGAACGCCGCGCTGCATTGCGGAGAGAACGGCCATCCCCAGATGTTTAAGGGTTGCGTCCATCTCACAATGGGGCCACGTGAGTGTGTTCACCGCGGCAGTATGGTTTTCGTACGCGAACTCTTCGAGCGCCATGCGGGGTATGTAGAACTGCAGGACGTCGATGGGATTGGGAAAGAACGCAATCGGATCTTGTTCGAGATCGAGGATCGTAACTCCTCCCGAAGGCCGTTTGCCGGTGGGCACCATTTTGCCGGAAAGCCACAGACGGCCGCCTTGGTTCGCGCGAAGATGCAGATGGATTGAAAATGCCCTTTCCAATGGAATGGCGCTGGTGGCTTCGGTGAAGCCATTCGGCGCGTGAAGTCTGGTCACAGCCAATTCGGATCTTCCGGAACCGAGCACTGCAAAAATGGATGGCTCGGCAAGGTGTAAATACCCCGCCATCCGTTCCCCGTATGCACCGGTTTCGATCATGGGCCGCACTCCTGAACGTAACGTCTGTTCGGATCAAGTTTAGCTTGTTAACGACGAGGATCGAGGGGGAACGGCATCGTTGTGACACGCCTTCTTTAGCGAGAAACGCCGATCCCGACGGCGATGCCAAGGCCTCTAGGTAGTCGCGAGATTCCCGTCGCCATGCCGAAGAGCTTACTGGAGTCAGCCAGCGTATGATGCGCAGAGCCGGTGTAAGCAGACAAATGCATTAGCAGGTCGCGGGTCCCGTTTGTCAGGCGACCTTTTGGAGGAGATCCATGAATCGTGAATTTGCATTAAAGATCGTGCTGGCGGTGGTGGGATTGCTCTTTATCGCTTTGGGCTACCCCATGGTGGTGTTTATCCGACAAGATCCCGCGCTTTCTATGCAGTTCAGCTTGTACGTCACACTGGGCATCTTTTTGCTTTTAGCCATCCGCGATCCATCGGCAAGTCGTAGCGTGATTGCCTTCACAGCATGGTCGAGTTTCGCTCATGCCGCGCTCATGGGCACCCAGGCGTGTCGCAACATGGTCGCACGTGGAGAACTTATCGGGGTGGCTGTTCTTGTGATCATCGGCGCAGTCTTAATCGCGCTTGCGCCATCGAAGCAGCTTCTCGAGTCACTGTCACGACCGAGCCAACTCCATTGAATAGTCGGCGGTTGTCCACTTGTCAATCAGTGTGCGATGTTGGAGCCGAGCCGTTTTGCGGCAACTTGCCGAAGACACAGATCGATGAGTTCTAAGTCCCCCTGGACGCAACAGTTGACATCCATCAAAGACAGGAGGGGTAGCTGGAGATCGAACGATCGGCTCTCCTGTCAAGCTGCTCAGAGCACCTTACGCGCCAACCAGGTTGAGCGCGGGGCGCCGATCTGATAGAGGGGATTGAGGCCGCCGTTTTGCCCCCCTGGAGCGGAAACTCATGTCGAGAATTGCGTCGAGTCCCCGAAGCGAGCGGTAGGTATGCTTTAGTTCCTAGCGTACAATCACTCCAAAGGAAACTAGGCTGAGCGAGTTGGAGCAACGTCTAACTCCTTGTGGCAGTTGCAGAGTGGAGTTTGTCTCGAATCTTGCCATGAGCTGTGATTGCTTCCCGCCGTGACGGAGATCGATGGGGTCGCGCTCGCACATGGTCGCACGTACCGCAGCATTCTCAGTGCTGTTGGTGTACTTGGTGCTGACCGGATGCAACTCCTCACCAAAAAAAACAGCTCCAACCGTTGCTTTCAGCAAGGTTCCCGCCGCATATCAGGAGAGCGCCTACAAGATACACATTTTTCAGGGTCGTGACTACAAGACAGACATGATCGAAGGTCGTGCCACAGGGGCTCGACCCGGGCAGCGAATTGTGTTGTACACAGAGACAGATGGACGATGGGACGTGTATCGACATTCGAGCCAGGCGTTTACGAACATCGAACCTGACGGCCGGTGGAAAGCTTCGATCCAGCTGGGAACACAATATGCCGCTCTGTTGGTTGATCCAACCTACAATCCTCCTGAACAAACTGAATCGCTACCGATCGTCGGCAACGGCGTGGTGGCGCTGGCAGTCATTAGCGGGGAAGGCACCGCGCCGGTACTCCCGTCGCCCAAGATACTGAACTTCAGCGGTTACGAGTGGACGACGAGCACCGGGCCAATTTTCCGCGCTGGGTCAAGAAACTTTTTCGATCCTACGAACGTTTGGACGGACGAAAGAGGTGCACTGCATCTTCGCATCTCGGGAAGTCCGGGAAAGTGGAATGCGGCGGAGGTGAAGCTTACGCGCAGCCTGGGATACGGGACGTACCGTTTCGAGGTGCGCGATGTTTCTCATCTCGAACCTTCCGCTGTCCTAACTCTTGTCACCTGGGACGGTGTTGGCTCGGAGCGGAACCGTCGTGAGTTGGACGTTGAGCTTTCTCGTTGGGGATACATTGATAATGACAATGTGCACTATGTCGTCCAACCCTACTACGTTCCGGCTAACATCGTTCGCTTTCGGGTGCCGAGCGGTATCTTTACATACTCGCTTCGCTGGGAGCCCGGGCAGGTGACGTTTTCGACCACAGAGGGTTCGGCCAATTCGAACAGCGCTCGCCTTATTAAACAGCATGTGTTTACCTCGGGAGTTCCTTCCCCGGTTGGCGAATCAGTGCGTATCTCTTTATATGTATTCCATCAGGGCCAGATCCCACTGAAAAACGAAAATGAGGTCATAATTGACAAATTCGAGTACCTTCCGTGATTTTTTGGTTGAAGTCAATTCGATGGATTCTTTTCGGAGTACTTCTACTGTGCCTCGTCCATGAAGCACATGGACTCGACCCCAACCGCTTGCCGTCGCAGTATGTCCGCGAGGAATGGATTAGGGCGAGCAGATTTCCCGGTGGGGCTGTCAACACGATCGGGCAGACTGCGGATGGATACCTCTGGATTGGGACCGAGAAGGGCCTGATACGTTTTGACGGTGTTAATTACAAGTTTGTCTCATTTACGTCCGACACCACAGCTTCGAAGGTTCCCATATTGCAACTGCTTGTGGATGCTGCCGGGAAGCTGTGGCTGCGTCCCCAGGGCACCGATGTAGTGCGTCAACTAGACGGCAAATTTGAGAACGTCACATACGGTGCAGAAGCACTCAACTCTCAGATCACTGCAGTCTCAAAAGACAGCAACGGGGGAGTACTGCTTTCGGACATCGTCCACGGCACCTTCCGCTTCAAGGGAAACGAGATTCAGAGACTAGCAGCGCCCACCATCTTACCCGGCTCCTCACCAGTAATTTCTATGGCAGAAACGGCCGAGGGCAAGATTTGGATGGGCACCCTTGGTGCTGGGCTCTTTCTTTTTGCAGATGGCCGAGCTCGCAAGATCGACGCAGGATTGCCCGACCGAACGATCAATTATCTGCTGCCGATCAGTAATCAAGAGCTGTGGGTTGGGACCGACCACGGCTTGTATCACGGGAATGACAACGGCTTTCGTCGTGCTGAATTGCCGTCATCGCTCGCCGGTGCTCAAGTCTTGAGTATGCTGCGCGATCGCGATTCAAATATCTGGGTGGGCACCTCAGGCGGACTGCTGCGTATCAATGCCAAAGGTACTTCGTTTTCAGAAGAGAAGGAGCTTCGCAGGGATGGTGGCATTAACGCTTTATTTGAGGACCGAGAGGGGAATCTTTGGATTGGAGGCTCCCAAGGCTTGGGCCGCATCCGCGACAGCGCATTTGTGACCTATTCAACAGCCACGGGACTTCCTTTTGAGCGCAACGGACCCATCTATGTTGACGCTGATAATCGCACATGGTTCGCTCCCGCGCAGGGTGGGCTGTATGTTCTCCAGAACGGCCGCGTTCAACCTGTCATATCCGCCGTACCTGCAAATGATGTCGTTTATTCCATCAGCGGAACTAGGGATGAGATTTGGCTCGGACGTCAACGCGGCGGGCTTACCCGTCTACAGTTTCGGAATGGAGCGATAAGAAGCCAGACCTATACAGAGGCAAATGGACTGGCTCAAAATAGCGTCTATGCCGTTTATGAAAGCCGCGATGGTTCTGTCTGGGCCGGCACGCTAACCGGCGGCGTCAGCCAATTCAAAGATGGGCACTTCACCACTTACACGACGACCAATGGCCTCGCTTCGAATTCCGTCTTATCCATCCTTGAAACCCGCGATGGTGCAATGTGGTTTGCCACACCTAGCGGGCTGAGTTCCTTTTCAAACGGCCAATGGAGAACCTATACAACAGTCGGGGGTTTGCCTTCGCCAGAGGTCAACTGCCTTTTCGAGGATTCCTCCGGAACTCTCTGGAGTGGAACAAGTGCTGGTCTTGCCTTTTTTGCCTCTAACCGTTTTCAAGTTCCTCATGAAGCGCCCGACGTTTTGCGCGAACAAATAGTCGGGATGGCGGAGGACAAGAGCGGTAGGTTTTGGGTGGCGACCTCAGATCATGTCTTGCGCGTTCCGCGCAAGAAACTGCTAAGCGGTGTTGTGAAGGCAGCGGATGTTCACGAGTATGACCAGGCCGATGGTCTCGAGAGCACTGAAGCAGTAAAGCGGAGCCAATCGGTGGTCTCGGATTCAGATGGCAGGATCTGGTTTTCACTCAGGAGCGGCTTGTCGGTTGTTGATTCATCCCGGATCACGGACGATTCAGTTCCCGCGCTGCCTCACATCGAGGCGATCACCGCCGATGACAACCCCGTAAAGCTCGCCGACTCGGTTCGAATTCCTCCATCTCCCAGGCGAATCACATTTGAGTACACGGGGCTGAGCCTCGTGGTGCCCGAGCGGATTCGCTTTCGATATTTTCTCGAAGGCTTCGACAGGAGCTGGAGCCAGCCGGTTGCAGCTCGAGAAGCCGTTTACACGAACCTTGGGCCCGGCTCCTATCGATTCCGGCTAGTCGCCAGCAACAGCGAGGGAGTGTGGAACGGGCCCGAAACCACGATCGCTTTGAACGTCGCCCGGGCCTACTATCAAACGTACTGGTTCCGGCTGTCGTGCTTTGCAGCCTTAGTTGCGCTGCTCTGGGCCGTTTATCAAATGCGTGTTCACCAGTTGCAGGAGCAAGAGAAGAAATTCCGCGACGCGGTAGAAACTATGCCTGCCCTGGCTTTCGTTGCCGACCCCAATGGCAGTCGCACGTTCTTGAACAGGGGATGGATTGACTATACCGGCTTGAGCTCGGAACAGGCCTCGGGTTCAGGATGGGAGACGGCGATTCACCCCGACGATCTCAAGCGCGTCACCGAACGATGGCGCGATTCGCAGACGACTGGCCAACCGCTGGATTATGAAGTGCGGCTTCGGCGCGGATCGGACGGAGCCTATCGCTGGTTTCAGACGCGCGCCCGGCCTCTGCGCGATAACCGAGGCAAGATCGTGAAATGGTGTGCCGTGGCGACCGACATTGAAGATCGCAAAGATGCGGAACAGCTGCGGGCGGATCTTACCCATGTGAGCCGGGTCAGCACAATGGGGGAACTGGTCGCCTCCATCTCACACGAACTCGCACAGCCCATCACGGCCACAACCAATAATGCCAGGGCATCTTTGCGATGGCTTCAACACGACCCGCCCGATCTGACGCAGGTTCGCAAGGGGACAGAAAGAATCATCGAGGCGGGCACCCTTGCCTCCGAGATCATCAACCGTCTGCGATCGTTGTACAAGAAGGACTCTCCCAAACGAGAGTGGGTCGCGATCAATGAGGTCATCAGCGAAATGGTCGGGATGCTGAGAAGCGAGGCTAGAAGACACGGAGTATCAATCCGCGCCGATCTGAAAGACCATCTTCCAATGACCGTGGCGGATCGAGTGCAACTTCAGCAGGTGCTCATGAACTTGATGCTGAATGCCATCGAGGCGATGAAGGATACGGGCGGCGTGGTTACGGTCAAGTCGCAATTGGCCGAGGACGGCCAGATCGAGATCTCTGTAAATGACACAGGACCCGGGCTACCCCTGGGCAAGGCCGACCAGATATTTGACGCGTTCTTTACTACAAAACCACAAGGCAGCGGCATGGGCCTGGCGATCAGTAAGTCGATCGTCGAATCGCATGGCGGACGGATCTGGGCCAGCGGCAACGGCGGGCGCGGCGCGACATTCCACTTTACCTTGCCAGCGGCTCCCGCGAAAACAAACCGCCCCGTGGATGCAGCTTGATCGCATATTCAGCAGAATAATACCAAGCGCGAACTCATCAATCGCACGCTGGTATCCGCGCCTCGAGTCGGGAGAACCGAGGCAAGGTAAGACTGCGGCTTTCGAGTGTTCCAGATCCGGTTTGCCGGCTAGGGTGCCTCTTCTTGCACTTTGCTCTATTCGTAGGCTTTCCGTCATGATTGCCACGCTCCACTGCGGCCGATCATGAGGTTAATGGGTCATCGAGAGCTCTTCTGGATTTGTCATCGAATAGAAGTCAAAATTTCCTGTTGCTTTCCAAAAGGAAGCATGTCATGATTCCTGTTGGAAACCTAGAGGTTGATTCGCAATGAAGGAAAAGCCGGACGTCTTGCAAGGTACGCTCGCACTGATGGTCCTCAAGACACTCGATGTTCTGGGACCGCAGCACGGCTGGGGAGTTGCCCGACGCATCGAGCAGATCAGCGGAGAGCTTCTTGCTGTCAATCAGGGCACGCTTTACCCCCTGCTGCTCAAGCTCGAGCATGAAGGCTCGATTGCCTCCGAGTGGGGTGTATCGGAGAACAACCGCCGCGCGCGCTTCTATCGGCTTACCGGGGCCGGCCGCAAGCAACTCCAGGCAGAGACCCGCGATTGGGAACAAACCGCGGCAATCATCGCGCGCTTTTTCAATGTCAAGGCAGAGGATTTACCGTGAGATCCCTGCGACGCTTCTTCATACGCCTGTCGAATCTCGCCACAGGGCGGAGTGCCGACCAACGGCTGCAGGATGAAATCGCCGAACATCTGGCGTTTCAGACCGAGGAGAATCTGCGCGCCGGAATGTCGGCCGCCGAGGCGCGGCGGCAGGCCGCACTTAAGCTCGGCGCGGCCGAAGCGATCCGCGAACACCACCACGCCGAGCAAAGCATTCCCTTGCTCGAGAATCTGCTCTTCGACCTCAATTACGCGGTTCGGATGCTTTTGAGATCCCCTGGGTTTGCGATCGTTGCGATCGCCACAATCGCGCTGGGCATCGGAGCGACCACGGCAATCTTTAGCGTGATCGACGCCACGCTGCTGCACCCTTTGTCCTACCCAAATCCGTCTGAGTTGGTGAGCGTCCAGGACGACCTTTCCGGCATCGGCGCACGGGATGTGGGCATCTCCATCCCTCAGTGGAGAGACCTGGAGAGCTCTGGGATATTCCAGTCCGTATCGATTGCCGGCCACGGCGCAAACGTGAACCTCACCGGCAGTGCGCAGCCCTTGCGCCTCGGCTTCAAGGCTGTTACGCCGAATTACTTCGCAGTCCTCGGCGCGAACGCGCAATTGGGCCGCACCTTCGATCCGCACGATGTCACTTCGGGCTACAACCTGGAGGTCGTGATCAGCGACGGGCTTTGGAGGAGGGAATTCGGAGGCGACCCACAGATCATCGGCAAAGTTCTGCGCCTGGACAACGATGCTTATCACGTTGTGGGCGTCATGCCGCGCGGTTTTCGCGATCAGGGCTCAACCAGCGAGGAGCAGAATGTGGAGCTGTGGCTGGGAGCCGGTTATTCCGGCCTACCGTTTCCGCCTCCGCAGCGCAGTTTACGTCTGCATCGGGCAGTTATTGCGCGCTTGAAGCCGGGTCTCTCGATTGCGGCTGCGCAGGCGCAGCTCGATGCGCTGGTTGCATCGTTGAAAAAGCAATATCCGGCGGATTATCCATCCCTGACAGAATGGACGGTGCGCCTGGTTCCGCTGAGCGAAAGCGTGGTGGGCAGCGTTCGCCAATCTCTCCTTCTGCTCTTCGGCGCGGTGGGTCTGGTGCTGCTGATCAGTTGCGTCAACGTCGCCAATCTGCTGCTCGCCAGAGCCAGTGGACGGGGCCGTGAGATCGCGGTTCGACAGGCTCTGGGGGCGCAACGGACGCGCCTCGTCCGGCAGCTTCTGACCGAGAGCATGGTGCTTTTCCTGCTCGGCGGAATCGCTGGATTTGCGATTCTTTTCTTCACCAGGAAATTCTTGCTGCAGTTGGTTCCGGAGAGTCTGCCGCACATGAACGGCATATCGATCAACTGGGGCGTGCTGGTGTTCGCTCTGGCCGTCTCGGTCGCAGCCGGAACCATCTTCGGGCTTGCTCCCGCCTGGCTTATGAGCGGCTTCGATTTGGTCGGTACGCTCAGGCAGGAAGGCCGCGGGTCCAGCGGCTCGCTTGGCCGCTCGCGCGCCCGCCAGATTCTGGTCATCAGTGAATTGGCGCTTTCCCTGGTGCTCATGGTGGCTGCGGGCCTTCTGCTTCGCAGTTTCTGGGATCTGTTCAAGGTGCAGCCCGGTTTCAATCCCGACCGTGTGATGGCCGTTCAGACGTGGCTGCCGGGGCCTAACGATCCCCGTATGGATACCTACCGGACAGCTGCCCAGGAATCAGTCTTGTTTCACGAGATTCTTCGCCGCAGCCGAACCCTGCCGGGGGTAGAAGAAGCGGCGGTCAGCGACATTGCCGCGCTTCCCCTGGGCCACGGCCAAAACGATCTCATCCCTCTGGCATTCATTCGCGAAGGTTTCGAGATCAAGGATAATGAGGCTCCTGCGATCGAGGGTTCGATCGTTTCGCCTGAATATTTCCACCTCCTGGGCATGACGCTCTTGCGCGGACGCATTTTCAACGATCAGGACATCGAGGCAACGCCCCAGGTCGCGATCATCAACCAGGCGGCGGCTCGCATCTGGTGGCCCAACCAGGACCCGCTTGGCAAACGCATCCGTTTGCTCTCAAAGAGCCTGACGACGCGCGAGTTCTTGAATTCCTCCAGACCACCATGGACCACCATCATCGGCGTCATTGCGGATGCCCGAACCGAATCGTTGGCGGGTGCCGTAAATCCGCAGATCTACCGCAGCGTGTACCAGCGTCCATTCAAAGACCTGACTATTTACCTCCGCGGACAACTTCATCCCAGCGCCATCGCCGCACTCATGCGCGAGCAGGTCCAGTCCATTGATCCGGAACTTCCCGTCTTCCATGCGGAGACCCTGGATGACGTGCTCTCCACCTCGCTTTCCGTTAGGCGATTCTCGATGGAAATGGTGGCGTTTTTTGCGGCCACTGCCTTGCTGCTCGCCGGACTTGGAATCTACGGAACTATCTCCCATCTGGTCAATGAACAGAGGCGCG
>Ga0210398_10003784_pt1 | contig 14384 bp, 10 predicted proteins | sample IncBWC4OmetaG_FD_161047 | JGI IMG/M metagenome (GOLD analysis project Ga0210398, IMG submission 161047) | Forest soil microbial communities from Barre Woods Harvard Forest LTER site, Petersham, Massachusetts, United States - Inc-BW-C-4-O | ecosystem: Environmental > Terrestrial > Soil >...
CCAAGCGCAGCGCGCCACCGAGCGCACCTTGCAGGTTGAATCCTTTCACCTGCTGCAGATTCGGAGAATCCTCGACGATGCCCTCCCGAATCACGCCCGGGAATCCCAACCCGATGGCGTGAATCTTTTCGCCCTTAGCAAGGGATTCGAGCTGCTGCCGGATGCACTCCGCAATTCCGTCTGCCGGCATGGATTGGAGCGCATCCACGGAGTCCGCTTTTGCCGGATATACGCGAAGCGGGCCGATGACCTTGTCGCCTTCCACTAGGCCTACCGCAATGTGTTCCATCACCAATACACCGGCTGTCCTGCGCATTGTCTACCTGCCTGTCTTTAGGTCGCGATCAGCAGCGGTTTTGCATCTTGCTGTCCGAGCTTCCCGTTCGGATGCACTACGTTTTGCTCAATTTGTTCAGACCGTTGAACGCCGCTGTTTTATAACATTCCGCAAGAGTCGGATAGTTGAATACGCTATCGACAAAATATTCAATGGTGCCCTTCAACGCAAAGACCGCTTGCCCGATGTGGAGCAATTCCGAAGCACCTTCGCCGATGATATGCACGCCAAGCAGGGCCTTCGAATCGGGATCGAAGATCAGTTTCAGCCGCCCCGTGGTGTCGCCGCGAATCTGGCCGCGCGGAATCTCTCGGAAATACGCAATCCCTACCTCGTAAGGCACACCCTCGTCGGTAAGTTGCTCTTCCGTTTTGCCGATAAACGATATTTCGGGAATGGTGTAGATTCCGTAGGGGTACAGCGCTTTATTCGATTTGATCGGCATGCCGAAAGCGTTGGCCGCTGCAATGCGGCCCTGTTCCATGGAAACGCTGCCGAGACTCGGAAAACCGATCACGTCGCCCACGGCAAAAATATGAGGTTGCTTGGTGCGGTAATCCGCATCCACGAGAATGCGTCCGCGCGAATCTGCTTCTAGTCCGGCAGCGGCGAGGTTTAGCTCGTCGACGTTTCCTTGTCTTCCGATGGCGTACAGCAGTGCTTCGCCAGAAACTTTCTTCTTGCTTTTGAGGTTCGCGACCACGCCCGCTTCGGGCGTGTCTTCCACGCTTTCTACTTCCTCGTTCAGCCGCAGCGTGACGCGCCGGTCCCGCAGGTGATAACAAAGCGCTTCAACCATTTCGGAGTCCGCGAACTCGAGCAGGCGCGGCCGCTTTTCGATCAGCGTCACGCGCACACCCAGCGTGGCAAACATGCAGGTGTACTCGACACCGATCACTCCGCCGCCCACTACGATCATCGTTTTGGGAATCACCGGCATCTGCAGAATTTGATCGCTGTTGATGATCGTGCGGTTGTTGAAAGGCACAAGAGAGGTCGAAGCCGGTTTGGTTCCCGTGGCAATGATGATGTTGGCTGCTTCGTAGTCGGCTTGCCCGCGCAAGCCGACGACTCGAATGTGATGCGGATCGACAAAGCTGCCCATGCCGGTAAATACTTCGATCCCATTCCGCGAAAGCTGCGCGCGGATCACGTCCATCTCGGTCTTGATCACATGCTGCGCGCGGAAAGCCAGGTCCGCCATAGTGATCTGTTCCTTCACGCGGTAATTCACGCCGTAAATTCCCTGGTAGTGGAAGCCGGATAGATGCAGCACGGCTTCGCGGATGGTTTTGCTGGGAATTGTCCCGGTGTTGATGGCCGTCCCGCCAATCACTTCTAGTTTTTCGACCAGAGCGGCGCGCTTGCCGAACTTCACCGCTTGAATCGCCGCGCGTTGTCCCGCGGGACCGGAGCCCAGAACGATGAGATCGTAACTCTCCATGGTGGCTGTGGTGCGAGGTCTGGAAAACTGCCGCGCAAGTATACCACCGTCAAATTTATTGTCTTCGGCTCGTTATTATTTGGGCGGGCCCTGCGGGATCATTCATAGCGCAGAGCGACCATCGGGTCGACACGCATCGCCCGCCGCGCGGGAACATAGCAAGCGAGCAGCGCCACGCTTACAAGCAGCAGTGCCACGCCGCCAAATGTCAAAGGGTCCGTGGGTTTCACGCCATACAGCAGGCTCGCAATCAATTTCGTCAGCGCAAACGCGCCAACGATTCCCAAGGCAACCCCGGCCAATGCAAGTTGCGCTCCGCGGCCAATCACCAGACGCCAGATGTCGCCCGGTTTCGCGCCCAGTGCCATGCGGATGCCGATTTCGTTCGTCCGCAAGTTCACCACGTAGCTCATCACGCCGTAGATTCCCATGGCGGCGAGCAGAAGCGCCAAGCCGGCGAAGATCCCGAGGAGGAAGGTCGAGAATCGCCGGGGCGAAACCGAATCTCGGAACAAATGGTCCAGCGTAATCGCGTGCGTCACCGGCAGGTTCGAATCGAATTTGTGAACTTCGGCGATCGCCGCCTGCGCCAGCGCATTCGGATCGGAAGCCGTCCGCATCACCGTGTACCGCGTCCAGCCCCCGGTGTAATAGACGTCCAGAGTCGGCGCCGCTTCGAGCCCATACTGGTGAACGTTTCCCACCACGCCAACGATGGTGAACCAGCACGGATGGGGATCAAACGAGCATAAATTGATGCGCTTCCCGAGGGGGTCTCCCCCGGGCCAAAATCTCTGAACGATTGCTTCGTTCACGGCAATGTTGTAGCCGCCATAATCGTGCGCGTCCAGCGGGCGGCCCATGCGTAGAGGAATCTCCATGGCTGCAAAATAACCTGAGCTCACGCCGCGCGTCTCCGCAATAGGCCTCGCTCCGTTCGCGGGAAGCGGTTGCCCTTCCACTACAAATCTCAACGCGGACCGCATGGCCGAGCCTAGAGGCAGCACGCTAATTCCCCCGACAGCTTTTGTTCCCGGCAAAGCCTGAAGCCGCTCGACCAGCCGATCGAACTCGAGCGCCTGCTTCCGAGACAGCGCCAGCTGCTGCTCATTTGTCAATTTGTTCTGGTCCGCCGGCGGCAATTCGGGCTGGTCCACTTCCATCGCCAAAATGTGATCGCGTTGGAATCCCGGATCAACTTCGACAAGCCGATGAAAGCTGCGAATCAGCAGGCCCGCGCCGACAAGCGGAATGAGCGCCAGCGCAATCTCGGAGACAACCAAGAGACTCCTAATTCTTTGCCCGCCTGCCGCGCCCGCCGTTCTCGTTCCCTCTTTCAGAATGCCCTGCAAATCTTGTCGCAGAGTTTCTAGAGCCGGAATGAGTCCGCAGACGATTCCCGCGAGAGAACTCACGGCAAGCGTGAAGCCCAGCACCGACGGGTTGAGTCCCGTCCCTTTCACGCCTGCGAGGTCAGCCGGAACGAACGCGCCCAGCACGCGAAGGCCGACGCCGGCCAGAAGAACTCCCAACGTGCCGCCAAGCAGCGAAAGCAGAATGCTCTCTGTCAGAAGCTGCGCCAACAGCCGCGAGCGGCTCGCGCCCAGTGCCAGGCGCAGCGCGATTTCCTTTTGCCGAACCGCGTTGCGCGCCAACAGCAAATTCACGATATTCGCGCACGCTACGAGCAGCACCAGTCCCACGGCTCCAAAAAGCACCAGCAGGGCCACGCGCATCTTCACCGCCGAGGGATCCTCCATGGGCGTCACCAGCACACCCCAATTCTTGTGCGTGTCCGGAAAGGCTTGCTCCTCCTGGCGATTCAATGTAGCCAGTTCCGCTTGCGCTTGCGAAATGCCAACGCCTGGCTTCAGTCGCGCGAAAACGGTGAAGTCATGATGCAGGTGGCTGGCCAGGTCATCGCCGTATTCACTGACCGGTATCCAGAGATCGGTCGTAGGGGACAAACGAAATTCAGCAGGGAGCACGCCTAGCAGTGTGAAGCCCCTCCCATTCAGGGTGAGCCTGCGTCCGACCACGGATGGGTCTCGGCCAAAATGGCTTTGCCACAAGCGGTGGCTGATCAAAACCACCGGCGCGCTTCCGGGTTTGTCTTCTTCGGTACTAAATGTGCGACCAGCAACCGGACGGACGCCGAGCAGCGGAAACAACCCGGACGTCGCAAGACTCGCTTCTAGGCGTTCGGCTTGACCGTCACCGGTCAAATTAAAGCCGGTTGGAGGATCCACATAGGCCGCCATCTGAGAAAAACTGCCTGCCTCGCGCTGAAAATCTTGAAGATCGCCGGACGACATCGGAGTCTTGGGAAAGGCGGGGAGGTAGGTGTTCCAGACCTGAACAAGCGCTCCCGGATCACGATAGGGAAGCGGACGGAGCAGCACGTTTTCCACCACACTGAAAATCGCCGTGTTTGCGCCGATGCCTAGGCCGAGCGTTAGGACCGCGACTGCGGTGAACCCGGGGTTTTTCCGAAGCGTTCGAAAAGCATGCCGCAAATCCTGCCACACGGTTTCCATACTCTCCCCTTGCTCGCTGTATCGTTAGACGCGCACCTCGCTCGCGCGTTTCTTGGTCCGATCTCTAGACACCAATCCGGCTGCTAACCCTGCTGACCCAATCTTTAGGAAGTCGCGACGTTCAAAGGTCATGGCTGTCTCCCCTTATTGCTTTGTGGCATTAAGAGCGGTCACCAGGCACCTCGCTCGAGGGGTGGTCTTAACTATGTTTTGTCGAATGATACTCCTAGGAGCAGAGTATAAGGCCGACTCCAACTGCTCAGCCGCACTTTTCCGCCCGCACTCCGAGACTGTCACGGTCAATTGCAGCAATGCACAGCAATTCGATCATAGACGGCTGAGCGGGCAGCAAGCTCGCGTATTTAGTGAGGTGAATTTGTGTGGCCCGGGGTGAGCCCAAACACATGAAATTCAAATTCCAATAGTGCTGGCAAGTGCTCCGCGAAATAGCTCCAGTTATGGCCGCCGGGATACAAGTGAAACTCATGCGGGATGTGCCGCGAGGTCAGCAGCTTGTCCAAAACCTCGGCGCCTTGATCGAAGCCATAGTCATCTTCTGACCCGCAATCGAAATAGATTTTCAACCCGGCAAGGTTTGCTGTGCGTGCGATGGCCTCCGGATCGTTTTGATTCCAGAACGCGGGATCGAATGGGGAGCCAAAGGCATCACCGAGAACGCGCAGGCGGCCGATCTGCCGAGAATTTTGCGCGCTGATGTTGGGTATCTTCTCAATCAGTGCCGCGCTGTGTGCGCCCACAGCTGCGAAAAGCTGCGGATGGCGGAACGCCATATGCAGCGCGCCGTATCCTCCCATCGAAATCCCCGCGATTCCGCGCGTGCCGCGCCCTGTTTGTGCGCGATACCGTTTCTCGACGCCGGGCATAAACTCTTCGAGGAAGAAATCCTCATAGCGCCGCTTTCCATCGCGCGAGTTGATGTAAAAACTCGCGCCGCCAGCAGGCGTCACAATCAGGAATTCTCCCAGCTGATGCTGTTCCCACAAGTCTTCGACGAGGTTCATTCCGCCCGAATGCACGAGCATCTCCTCGTTGTCGCCCAGGCCGTGCAGCAAATAGAGGATCGGATAACGACGGGTCTTCTCCGCGTCGTAGCTGGGCGGCAGCAACACGCAGTACGGGACGGTTCGCGCAAGAATTTTGCTTGGTAGGGAAACGCATTCAGCACGTCCGGTGGCCAGAGCCACAGACGACCCCAGAAGACTTCCCGCGCAAGCCACCAGCAGCGCCCGGAATCCGGCGCCCCGCATTCTATTCATACCGCAGGGCCTCGACCGGATTGAGCCGCGCCGCCCGCGTCGCCGGATAAAGCCCGGCAGCCAGGCTCACGCCCACAGCAAACACGATGGCACCCAGCACCAGCCACCACGGGACGGAAAAAACATGCGCCGATGGCAGGTTTTGCCGATGCAAATAAATATTCGTGCCCCAGGTCAGCGCTCGACCAATAAACCAGCCGAAGCCCACGCCGAGCACTCCGCCGAACAGCCCCATCACGCCCGCTTCGACGAAGAACAGTTCCTTCACGTCGCGGTCTGCTGCGCCCAGCGCCTTCAAAATGCCAATCTCCCGCCGCCGCTCCAAAATGCCCATAACAAACGTGTTGATGATGCCTAGCGTTGCTACCGCCAGCGCCAGGCTTCCGAAAATCGCCAGCAGAAGGTCGAATATCGTAAAAAACAAGCGCAGGTTGCGCGTCGCATCCAGCAATGAAAAAGTCCCGAACCCCATGCTTTTAATGGCCGTCTCGATGGCTTCCACTTGTGCAGGGCTCTTGGCGCGCACCGTCAAGCTCGCATACGCGGGTTTTCCAGCGGTCGCGCGGACGGCCTCGCGCAGATCGTTCACCTGCGCGGCTCGCAGCGCGGAGGCTACCTCCAGCGGAATCAGCAAACGTCCGCTTCCGAATCCGCCGAATCCCGCCGCCGGCTCGGTCTCGACAATCCCCACGATGCGCAGTTTTTTCTCGCGCGGAACTATGGAAAATCCTCCTGCGCCGCCATCCACGGCATCGGCGCCGCTGCCATTTCCCGCCCCATTCTGCGGCGCGAGAGCCTGGCGCTCCGCGTAGCGCACCACCAATTCTTTTCCGATCAGCGTAGACGTCTGCTCGGATAAATCTTTCGCAAACTCAATTTGCAGAATCGCTTCGTCGGCATTTGGTCCTGAAAAAAAACTTCCCTGGATGCCATCATACGAACCATTCCCGCGGGCGGAATCGGGAACTCCCGCCACAATCGTGGAGTAAGGATTTCCGTTGTAGCGGACTTCGGTTGGAAAGCGCATCTGCGGGTAGACTTCCAGCACGTTTGGCAAGCGCGCGAACTCGCTTCGCGCATCATCGTCGAGCGCGCGCTCTGGCTTCGCCGGCGCGGGATTCGCCGCCGGCCGCCGCATCCCTTGCATATTCCTTCGCGCCGTCACGATGACCGTATCAAACAGTCCGGAATTCGAAAGCCGCCTTGTCGCTAACTCTTGTAAGCCCACTCCGAGCGAAAGCATGGCCACCAGCGACGCAACTCCCACCGCGACACCTAGCGTTGTCAGCGAATTTCGCAGCACCGCTTCGCGCAGGTTCCGCAGCGCCAGTTCGCCGAGATCCCCGGCCTTCATGATTCGACCCCGCCGGTCAACAGTTTCCCGTCTGCAAGCGCGGCGATGCGGTCTGCGAAGCGCTCCGCCAGCGGACGTTCATGCGTCACCATCACAATCGTCATGCCCAGCTTTTGCTGAATCTCTTTCAGCAGCAGCATGATCGATTCTCCGGTCGCGCTGTCCAAATTTCCCGTCGGCTCATCTGCAAACAAAATCGTCGGCCGGTTCACCAAAGCCCGCGCCAATGCCGCGCGTTGCTGCTCTCCTCCCGACAATTCGCTCGGCCGGTGCGTCAGCCGTTTTTCCAGTCGCACGCGCTCCAGCGCTTCCTGCACTCGCGCACCCCGCTCTCCTCGGTCCACCTCCGCCAGCCGCAGCGGCAGCTCCACATTTTCTTCGAGCGTCATGCGCGGCAGCAGATTGAACGATTGAAACACCATACCTACCGTCCGGCTTCGATAGCGGGCCAGTTCGAGCGAACTCAATCCCGAGAGATTCCTGCCATTCGCAAAAATCGCGCCTCCGGTTGGACGGTCCAGCCCGGCCATCAAATTCAGCAACGTCGATTTCCCCGATCCAGAACTTCCCAGTAGTGCCACAAACTCTCCCGCGCGAATCTCGAGCGTCACCTCGTCCACCGCGCGAATCACCGCGGCCCCCATCCGATAGTGCCGGGAAACCCGCTCCGCGCGCACAGCCACACCATCACCGGTCGTCATCATCGTCCCTCGATGTTACTACGCATCCGGCGCGCCTTGAGTTACCAACTATATCTGCGCCGCGGCGGCGGGCTGCGGCGGCGCGACGCCCGCCGCGGAAACGGTCCGAAAAAAACACTTAGAACAATTCCCTTGACACGCAAAACGCCTTCCTGCTAGTTTCCTAGCATACATGCTAGAAAAATAGCATATGACACGAAAACCCAAAGCAAAAGCCCTCTCCCGCCGCGAACGCGAGATTATGGACATTCTCTACCAGCTCGAACGAGCCTCCGTCGGCCAGGTCCTCGAAAAGCTCGCCGACAAGCCCAATTATTCCACCGTCCGCGCGCAACTCCGCGTGCTCGAAGAAAAGGGTCACGTTCTTCATGAGGAGCACGGCCTGCGTTACGTCTACGTTCCCGCCGTGCCGCGCGACGTGGCACGCCGCTCCGCTCTTCGCCATCTCGTCGAAACGTTTTTCGACGGCTCCACGGAAAAAGTCGTGGCCGCACTTCTCGGCGGCGAGGTCGCCCGCATCTCCCCGGAAGAGCTCGATCGCCTCGCCCGCCTCATTGCCAAGGGCCGAAAGGAGAGCTGACCATGAGCACGCTCGCCAACTCCGAACCAGCGCTCACCTTTTTAATCGCCTGCTGCGCCAAGGCTACCATTCTTCTCGCCTGTGCCTGGATAACGGCAGTCGCCCTGCGCCAGCGTTCCTCCGCCTTGCGGCACCATGTGTGGGCAGCCGCGATTCTCGCCTCGCTCGCGCTTCCTTTCCTCGCGCTGCTGCTGCCCGCCTGGCATTCCGCCACACTCGGCAGCGCTGCCGCCCTATGGAGCCCCGCGCATGAGAATGCGGCAAGCTCCAGATCTTACGCAATTCCTTCCGTCTTTGTTGATGCCGTAGCCGCCTCTCCGGCCTTCAACCAACTTGCCATCGCCGCTCTTATTGTTTGGGCGTTCGGTTTTTCGCTCGTCGTCGTAAGGCTCGTGGCAGGTCTAGCGCGCCTCGCTTGGGTCTCAGCGCACGCGAAACCCATCTTCGACGAGGATTGGATGCGTACCGTCTCGGGACTCTCCCAGTTCCACAAACTCGCCCGCTCCGTCCGCCTTCTACAATGCAGCAGTCCTCTCGCCATGCCGCTCACGTGGGGAATCCTCCGCCCAGTCATCGTGCTGCCTTCCAGCGCTAGGCTTTGGACTGAAGATCGCTACCGCATGGTGCTTGCTCATGAGCTCGCACATATCGCCCGCCATGACTGGTTCCTCCAGATTTGCGCCGAAGTTGCTCGCTGCTTCTACTGGTTCCATCCTCTGGTTTGGCTGGCTACTGCGCGCCTGCGCCAAGAAAGCGAACGCGCCTCCGACGACGCCGTCCTGCGTTCCGGAATCGCGTCTTCCGACTACGCCAGTCAACTACTCGATCTCGCGAGGACACTCGAAAACTCAGGCCGTGCCTGGCCGAGCGCTCTGGCCATCGCGCGTCCGTCAAATCTTGAAAGGAGATTTGCCGCTATGCTGAATCCGTCGATCAACCGCCGCACTCTGTCAGCGAGAACGAAATTTCTTATACCGCTCCTCGCTCTGACTTTACTGCTTCCCCTCGCCGCTCTTCGCCTCGCGGCGCAGAATCCTTCCGGCAAAGTCGGCGGCTCTATCCACGATCCCAGTGGCACCGGAGTTGCTACCGCCACCATCATCATGTCCAATCACGCGGGCGACACAATTGATATGATTACTATGAGCACCTCTGATCGCGACGGTAACTTCAGCTTCAAAGCACTCCCCGCCGGCGAATACGAACTAAAAGTCATGAAGCGCGGCTTTGAACCTTTTCGCATTTCGCAAGTCACTCTCGAATCCGGCCGGGATTTCTTTCAAAGCATTACGTTGCAACCCGGCACAATCATGGAAGAAGTCGAGGTCGTCGCCAACGGAACCACGAAGCCTCTAAGTTCCGGTGCCGGCGGCAAACCGTCGCGTATTCGCGTCGGGGGTGACATTGAAGCTCCCCATCTCCTTACGAAAGTTCAGCCCGTCTATCCCGAATCCGCCAGGTCGGCCGGCGTCACCGGCATCGTCATCCTCCATGCGATCATAAGCAAGGATGGTAAGCCTCTTTCCCTCCGGGTCATGAACAGCCAAATCGATCCCGATCTCGCTCGCTCCGCCGTCGAAGCCGTCAGCCAGTGGCGTTATACCCCCACGCTCCTCAACGGAGAGCCCATTGAAGTCGACACCACCATCATGGTGAATTTCAGCTTGGCGCTGTAACCTCACCACATCGCCCACCATCTCGTCCTAGGAAAACGAACCGGCGCGAGCCATCGAAGCAATCCGCGACATCCGCCGATCTTAGCGATGATCGGCGCCGGCTTCCTCTTTCCCCGCGATCGCATAAGATTGCTTCTCTCGCTGAGTAAATACTGCGCCAGTGTGATATAAGCCTGCTACTGTGCGGTCCGAGTGTTAGCTTGGCCTTCCCAGGTCTCGGCCCCACGCGCTCTCCGGAGGACTCCGTGTCAACTGTCTCCACAAGGCCCGCCCCTACAACCGATGCCCAGATAACGGCCGCAGACAATCCACAGAAAGCCACGAACCCTTGGATCCTGATCTTTGGTGTTTACCTGATCGTCTTGAATCTCGTTCTCATCTATCTTCTTTTCCGAATTTGGCCGGGGAGAGTCCCTGTCAGCGTGGATGCCGTCCGTGTGACAATAATTCCTGGTTACTTCGAACCGAGCCTGTGGCCGGAAGCTCGCTACTTGTCGATAGTCGCAATCGTCGGCGCACTCGGAGCCTACATTCATTTGGCCACTTCGTTTACCGAGTTCCTTGGCAACCGGAATTTCTACGCCAGTTGGAAATGGTGGTATGGGCTGCGGCCTTTCATTGGTTCTGCACTCGCCATCATGGTTTATTTTGCTGCCCGTGGCGGCCTGGTCTCCGGAAATGCAGGCGCCACGGATCTAAGTCCTTATGGCATCGGTGCCTTAGCTGGTTTGGCTGGCATGTTCTCGAAACAGGCCACGGACAAGCTCCGCGAGGTATTCGAGAATTTGTTCAAGACCACCGATCCGCCAACCCGCAAAGACTCGGGCAAAACCCCAGCCGCGGGAGGCGCCGGCTAATCTCTCCTCTAATATTCAAAACGCTCGGCAGGAAGCACCATCCCTCCCTCTCACACCCCTCCCTCTCGCGTTGACGCGACATACCGCCGGTGTTACGCTCGCGCCGCAGTCTCCAATGACGCATGCGCGCCGTCGACCTGATCCGCAAAAAACGCGATTCCGGTGAACACTCCCGCGAGGAGATTGATTTCCTGGTCTCTGGCTACACGCAGGGAGAAATTCCTGATTACCAGATGGCCGCTTGGCTCATGGCCGTGTGGATTCGCGGCATCAATCGCCCGGAGCTCGCCTCCCTCACCGAAGCCATGCTTCGCTCTGGCCAAGTCCTCAGTCTCGCCCGCATTCCCGGCAGAAAAGTTGACAAGCATTCCACCGGCGGCGTTGGCGATAAGACCTCGCTCATCCTCGCTCCCATTGTCGCCGCAGGCGGACTCACTGTTCCCATGATCAGCGGACGCGGCCTTGGGCACACCGGCGGCACGCTCGATAAACTCGAATCCATTCCTGGCTTTAACGTGAATCTCTCCCTCGAAGAGTTCTTCCGCGTTCTCCGCGAATGCGGTATGGGCCTCATTGGCCAAACCGCGGAAATTGCCCCTGCCGACAAGAAGATCTACGCGCTGCGCGACGCCACTTCTACGGTCGAAAATATCGGCCTCATCTGCGCCTCCATCATGAGCAAAAAACTCGCGGAAGGCATCGACGCTCTTGTTCTCGATGTCAAAACGGGTTCCGGCGCCTTTATGAAGCGCGAAGAAGATTCTGTGCTGCTGGCCGAGCTCATGGTGGAAACCGGCGTGCGCATGGGCAAAAAAGTTGTCGCGCTCATTACCGACATGAACCAGCCTCTCGGCCGCATGGCCGGCCATTCGAATGAAATCGCCGAGTGCATCGACGTTCTCGGGGGCGGCGGCCCAGCCGATCTCGTCGAATTGAGCCTCGAACTATCCGCCTGGATGTTTTTTCTTGGCGACCGCACCAAGTCCCTCGGCGACGGCCGTCTTCTCGCCGAAGCTATGATCTCCACGGGCGAGGCCAAGGAAAAATTCAAGCAGGCGATTAGCCTTCAAGGGGGCAACGAACGAATCGTCGACGACCCGCAACTTCTTCCGCAAGCGCGGTCCCAGGTCGATGTCCCCAGCCCTTCCACGGGCTTTATCACCCGAACGAATTGCGAGCAACTTGGCACCGCTCTCGCTACGCTCGGTGGCGGCCGGGAAAAAAAAGAAGACAGCATCGATCACGCTGTCGGGTTAGAATTTCACAAACGCATCGGCGACCGCGTAGAAAAAGGCGAGCCTCTGGCCACCATTCATTACAACAGCGGCCGAAAGTTAGCTGAGGCAGAGAGTCTCATCGCCGCCAGCTACGAAATCGGCGAAGCCCGGTCGGGCGAAAGACTCCCACTCATTCGGCGCATTATCGGAGCCTAGCGCTGGCGGCAGCGATTTCCGTCGAACGCGTTCGGCTTGAATCTGTTCGGCAGAAAACAGAAAGAGGTCCACGCATGGGACGTTTCACCGGGGTGCTCGGCCTGCTCACGATGCTCGGCCTTGCGTATCTCTTCTCAACTGATCGCCGGGCCATCAAGCTCAAGACCGTGCTCTGGGGTCTCGGATTGCAACTCTCCTTCGCCGTGTTTGTGCTGCGTTTCCCCATTGGCCGTTACCTTTTTGAAAAGGCGGGCTATTACGTTAATCTGCTCCTCAGCTATGCCTTTTACGGCTCGCAATTTGTCTTTGGCGAGCTCGGCCTGCCCGCGGCTCCCACTCCCGGTTTCGCCGCTTCCCCTGAACACTTTCTTTTTGCCTTTCAGGTGTTGCCCACAATTATTTTCATCGCCGCTTTTTTTGCGCTTCTTTATCACGTCGGCGTCATGCAGCTGGTCATTCGCATCGCTGCCTGGCTCATGACCCGCGTCATGGGCGCCAGCGGCGCGGAATCTCTCAACGTCGCCGCCAGCATCTTCATGGGCCAAACCGAAGCCCCCCTCACCATCCGTCCCTTTTTAAATAAGCTCACAAAATCCGAACTCATGGTAGTGATGACCAGCGGCATGGCCCACGTTTCCGGCGGCATCATGGCCGCCTACATCGCCTTCGGCATAAAAGCCGAGCATCTTCTCACCGCTGTGATCATGACTGCCCCAGGCACGCTGCTCATGGCCAAAATGCTTGTGCCGGAAACCGAGCAACCTCTCACCGCAGGACGCGTCGAAATGCCCGAAATGGAAAAAGAAACCAATTTTCTCGGCGCCATTTCGCGCGGCACGGTCGACGGCCTTCATCTGGCCTTAAATGTCGCAGCCATGCTCATCTCTTTCATCGCGCTGCTCTATCTCGTCAACGGCGTCATGGGCGGAATTCACAACTGGCTCGGTGGGCATCCCGGTCTGCACATGAGCTGGTTTCCCTCGAGCCTTTCGCAGGTTTTTGGGTGGGTCTTCGCTCCCGTAGCGTGGCTCATCGGTATTCCCTGGAGGGACTGCCTGGAGATGGGCAATCTCCTCGGCACGCGCATGGTCATCAACGAGGTTGTCGCGTTCCAACACCTCGGCGAAATAAAAGACCGACTCGACCCGCGCACCTTCACCATCGCCACATTTGCTCTCTGCGGTTTTGCAAATTTCAGTTCCATCGGCATTCAAATTGGCGGCATCGGCGCGCTGGCGCCAGAACAACGCGGCCAACTCGCGAGATTCGGCATCCGCGCCATGCTCGCCGGCACGATGGCCAACCTGATGTCTGCCTCCATCGTCGGTATCCTTTCATGATCTTCTCCGGGACACGGCACACCGTGCCCACTCTCCTCAGCCGTGCCGTCGCAGTGACAGAGTGGCGGAGGCAATCTTGGCGGTGCTTTGTGGTTGGTCGTTTAGCCTCGACTCACGTTAAAATCCCAACAACCGCATGAGCTCGCCACGAAAATCTGCAAAGAAAGTAAAGGCCGAATCCGAATTCGATCGCGCGGAATCCGCCGCGAGTTTTATCTTTTCCAAAACCAAGCTCCGCCCACAAATCGCCCTAGTCCTAGGCTCCGGCCTGGGTGCGTTCGCTGACAAATTCCGAACCGCTGCCAAAATCCCCTACACGGAGATCCCGCACTTCCCCCGCTCGACCGCCATCGGCCACCGGGGCCAACTGGTCGTCGGCAAACTCGGCGAAATCCCCGTAGTCGGCATGCAAGGCCGCGTCCATCTCTACGAAGGCTATTCCGCCAAAGACGTGGCCTTCCCTATCCGCGTCTTCGCGCGCATGGGCACGAAAGTCGTAATCCTCACCAACGCCGCCGGTGGGATCAAACGAGAATTTGTCGCCGGTCAGCTTGTGGTGATCAAAGATCACATCAATCTGCAGGGCGTAAGTCCTCTCACCGGCCCCAACGACGAGCGCTTCGGTCCGCGCTTTCCGGACATGACCGTGGCCTACGACCGAAGATTTCGCGAAATGGCAGTCGGCCAGGGAAATCCGAACCACATGGCCCTCCCGGAAGGCGTGTATGCCGCACTGCCAGGTCCCAGCTACGAAACTCCGGCTGAGATACGATATTTACGCTCCATCGGCGCCGATTTGGTCGGCATGTCCACTGTCCCGGAAGTGATTGTCGCGCGCCACTCCGGCA
>Ga0210398_10003785_pt1 | contig 14384 bp, 16 predicted proteins | sample IncBWC4OmetaG_FD_161047 | JGI IMG/M metagenome (GOLD analysis project Ga0210398, IMG submission 161047) | Forest soil microbial communities from Barre Woods Harvard Forest LTER site, Petersham, Massachusetts, United States - Inc-BW-C-4-O | ecosystem: Environmental > Terrestrial > Soil >...
TACCAGGGCGTCGACATCTATACCTTCGATCGCAACGACAAGATCGCCCACAAGAACACCTTCTGGAAAATCGTCCAGGCCCGCCAACTGCTGTAGCCGCTGGTGTTCTTGCGCCCTTCGAGACGCGCCCTCTGGGCGCTCCTCAGGATGACCGGGTTTCGAGCCATAAAAAATGCTCGTCATGGTGAGGAGCCGCCGCAGGCGGCGTCTCGAACCACGCAACCCAGCCAATGCAGCCTTCAACCTTGCCTTCATCGCGGGCGCGTGCACAATTCGCGCCCCAATTCGTTAGAGGACCGAGGGACTAAAGCCCAATGAAAGCGCTGGTCGCGGTAAAGCGGGTGGTCGACTACAACGTGAAGGTTCGCGTCAAAGCGGATCACACCGGGGTCGAGACCGCCAATGTGAAGATGTCGATGAACCCGTTTGACGAGATCGCTGTCGAGGAGGCGTTGCGCCTGCGCGAGGCCGGCACGGTCGAGGAGGTCATCGCGGTCTCCTGCGGCATCCAGCAATGCCAGGAGACGATCCGCACGGCGCTGGCGATGGGCGCCGATCGCGGCGTGCTGGTGCAGACCGATGTCGAGCTGCAGCCGCTCGCGGTCGCCAAGCTTTTGAAGGCCGTGATTCAGAAGGAAAGCCCGGAGATCGTCATCATCGGCAAGCAGGCGATCGACGACGATTGCAACCAGACCGGCCAGATGCTGGCCGCGCTGCTCGGCTGGCCGCAGGCCACCTTCGCCTCAAAGGTCGCGATTGGCTCCGGCGATGCCGAGGTCACCCGTGAGGTCGATGGCGGGCTCGAGACCATCAAGCTGAAGCTGCCGATGGTCGTCACCACCGATCTTCGACTTAACGAGCCGCGTTATGCATCGCTGCCTAACATCATGAAAGCCAAGAAAAAGCCGATTGACGTCGTCAGCCCCGACGATCTCGGCGTCAATGTCAGTCCGCGCCTTATCACCTTGAAGGTCGAGGAGCCGGCAAAGCGCCAGGGCGGCGTCAAGGTCGGCTCGGTCGAGGAGCTGGTCACCAAACTCAAGACCGAGGCGAGGGTCATCTGATGCCGGTCCTCGTCATCGCCGAACACGACAACAAGTCGCTCAAGCCCGCGACCCTCCACGCCGTCGCCGCCGCCACCGAGCTCTCCAAGGCCGGGGCGGGCGATATCCATATCCTCGTCGCCGGCCAGGATTGCCGCCCGGCGGCCGATGCCGCGGCCAAGGTCGCCGGCGCCGCCAAGGTGCTGATCGCCGACGACGCGGCTTACGGCCACGGCCTCGCCGAGAATGTCGCGCCGCTCGTCATCGGCCTCGCGCCGCAATATTCGCATCTGCTCGCGCCGGCGACGACGCAAGGCAAGAACCTGATGCCGCGCGTCGCCGCGCTGCTCGATGTGATGCAGATTTCCGACATTTCCGGCGTCGTCTCGCAGGACACCTTTGTTCGGCCGATCTATGCCGGCAACGCGCTCGCCACCGTGCAGTCGAAGGACGGTGTCAAGGTCATCACCGTGCGCAGCACCGCTTTTCCGCCGGTCGAGGGCGAGGGCGGCGGCGCGGCGATCGAGCCGGCGAGCGGCCCTGGCTCCGCCGGCCTCTCCGAGTTCGTCAAGGCCGAGCTGTCGAAATCCGAGCGGCCCGAGCTGACCGCCGCCCGCGTCATCATCTCCGGCGGGCGCGGCATGCAGTCGGGCGATAATTTCCACCTGCTCGAAGCGGTCGCCGACAAGCTTGGCGCCGCAGTCGGCGCCTCGCGCGCCGCGGTCGATGCGGGCTTTGTGCCCAACGATTACCAGGTCGGGCAGACCGGCAAGATTGTTGCACCGGAGCTGTACATCGCGGTCGGCATCTCCGGCGCGATCCAGCATCTGGCCGGCATGAAGGACTCGAAGGTCATCGTCGCGATCAACAAGGACGAGGAAGCGCCGATCTTTCAGATCGCCGATTACGGCCTTATCGGCGACCTGTTCAAGGTTCTCCCCGAGCTCGACGCCGAGCTCGCCAAGCGCCAGCAGTGATGGAACTCACCCGCATCGGCGTCGTCGGCGCCGGGCAGATGGGGCGCGGCATCACCCATGTTTGTGCCCTCGCGGGGCTCGATGTGGTGCTGGCCGACGTCAACAGCGACGTGCTGGCCCGCTCGATGGAGACGATCGACGCCAATCTCGGCCGTCAGGTCGCGCGCGGCCGCATCAATGAGGCCGAAAAGGCCATCGCGCTCAAGCACATCCACACCACGACCGACTTCACCGCCTTTGGCGACCGCGACATGGTCATCGAGGCGGCGACCGAAAAGGAGGACGTGAAGCGCGAGGTCTATAAGCAGCTCGTCCCCAAGCTGAAGCCCGAGACGCTGATCGCCACCAACACCTCGTCGATCTCGATCACCCGGCTCGCCTCGGCGACCGACCGGCCGGGCAAGTTCATCGGCATGCATTTCATGAACCCGGCGCCGGCGATGAGCCTCATCGAGCTCATTCGCGGCATCGCCACCGACGAGGCGACCTTTGCCGCCACCCACGACCTCGTCGTCAAGCTCGGCAAGACCCCGGTCGCCTCCGAGGACTACCCGGCCTTTATCGTCAACCGCATCCTGCTGCCGATGATCAACGAGGCGGTCTACACGCTCTATGAGGGCGTCGGCACCGTCGAGGCGATCGACACGGCGATGAAGCTTGGCGCGAATCACCCGATGGGGCCGCTCGAATTGGCCGATTTTATCGGCCTCGACACCGCGCTCTCGGTGATGCAGGTGCTTTACGAGGGCCTCGCCGATTCGAAATACCGGCCCTGCCCGCTGCTCGTCAAATATGTCGAGGCCGGCTGGTTCGGCCGCAAATCCGGCCGCGGCTTTTACGACTACCGCGGCGAAAAACCCGTCCCGACCCGCTAGTTACCGCCGTCATTGCGAGGCGCCCGAGGGGCGCCGTGGCAATCTTGTGCGGTAGAGGGCCAAGGCGGCGGGAGATTGCTTCGCTGCGCTCGCAATGACGAGCTTGGCCCGCGAAAACTTGTCGCCCCGGCCCCGATCCTGCTAACAATCCGTTACAATCCCATGCTATCTGGAATCAACGCCGGCCTATTAGTGGTGAGTGCATGCTCGACAGCTGCCCGGCCCTGGTACTGAACGCGGATTTTCGTCCGCTGTCGTATTTTCCGCTGTCGCTGTGGTCGTGGCAGGACGCGGTCAAGGCGGTCTTCCTTGAGCGGGTCTTTATCGTCGACCATTACGACACGTATGTGCGCTCGCCGTCGCTGGAGATGCGGCTGCCGAGCGTCATCGCGCTGAAGGAATACGTGCAGGCGGCGCGCAACCCGGCCTTCACCCGGTTCAACGTGTTTCTGCGCGACCGTTTCAGCTGCCAGTATTGCGGCGAGCCGTTCCCCTCGCACGACCTGACCTTTGACCATGTCGTGCCGCGCTCCAAGGGCGGGCGGACGATCTGGGCCAATGTCGTGACCGCCTGCTCGTCGTGCAACCTGCTCAAGGGGAACCGCCTCCCCGAGCAGAGCAAGATGTACCCGCGCCACCGGCCGGTGCAGCCGTCGAGCTTTATGCTGCAGGAAAACGGCCGCGCCTTCCCGCCCAACTACCTGCACGATAGCTGGCGCGACTATCTCTATTGGGATACCGAACTCGACGCGAGCTAGCCGCGCGTCACCGGCGGCCGCTATTTCGCTTCCTTGAAGCTCAGATTCATGTGGCCGTCAGGCCCGTCTTTTATCGAGAAGATCTCCTCGAGCTCTTCGCCGCTGGCGAACCTGAAGGTGCCGCGGCAGGTGAGCTGCTCCGTCGTCGCGTCGACATTTTCGACATCGGAGATGCTGACGATCTTGGTGTTGGAGTTCTTCATTTGCGGGGTCTCGTTCATCCCGTCCTGAAACGCCTTCGCGAAACCGCTCGCGGTGCAATCCATCTTCGAATAGTCGGTCGCCCAGGCCTGCGCGCCCAACGCCACGCTCACCGCCGCCGCCAATACCAGTACCCGCATCATCATCGCTCCCGTTTGCGCCGCACCCGAATGGCCTTAAGTGCCACCGGCCATCGCACCTGGCAACTGCACTTCGCTGAACGCCGCCAACATCGCATAAGCCGAATCGCGCCGAGGCGAAAGGCGCGGCCAGTGTTGAAATCCGCGCCCACAAGGGCTGAACCCGATAGTCCGAGTCAGAAACGGGGCCACCTCTCGGCAGCCCCGTCCCTTAACCCATCAAAACGCGGATCAACTCAGCGAGTGCGGCAAGGCACAAAGCCGCGTTGACCGTAATCTTGATGTCCACTGTGACACGAAGGTTATGGCGCATTGCCAAATGCCTCCGGGTCGCAGGCGCGCCCCGACCCAAAGGTTGAGGTGTTGGCCCCTGCCGAACAGAGTTAAGGCGTCGTTCGCAGGTGCATTCGCCCCATCATCAGCGTTCTAGACCGCCTCAAATGGCCCGCGTGGAACTCCTACGGGAAATCCGGGGCAACGTCGCCGCCCATCGGAAACCTGTAGGACGCGGCTGCCGCTCCCCGGTTGCTGGGCTATCGGGTGGTTCCGCACCCGCGCCAACCCCGGACGGCATTAGCTTAAATGGTGGCGGGATTTTCACTCAAAGTCGAGTCGAGGCGCGAGCCAAGACTTCCTCAGCGTCAAATTTCGGCGCACCACTTGATTCTCGAACATATCATGAACATATAAAGCGACGCAAGACACAACGAGACCAAAAATGCGGCGCGAGCCGGTGGAAACGAGGGAAGGGATAAAGGGCTGGTTCCGAGGCCTGCTCGGCTTGCTGCGCCTCCTGATCGGGCGCGTTTCACCTCCTGTTATTTTGCCCGATAGCAGGAGGGTAACAGGAGGCTTGCCTCCTGTTAAAAGCGGGCCGTCACGTCGACGCCATCTCCCCGGCCACCCGCACGCGCACGCGGAGCGCGTTGCCCGGCAGATAGGCCAAGGGCATGTCCTCGATCTCGATGGTCTGGATCGTCGCCGGGTCGGCTCCCGCGGCGCGGGCGCGCTCGACGGCCTGCGCCTCGGCTGCGGCAATGGCCTCGGCGCGGGTCATGTCGCGGTAGATCTGGTCGGTCTCGCCGCTGACTTGCGCGACCGCGGCGCCGACCGCGTTGGCGCAATCGCCGTGCGGCACGCGGATCACCTCGCCGATCCCGGCCATCCGGTCGGGCGCGAGAAACGCACCGCCGCCGACCGCGATCAGGGTCACGTCGCCCGCCTCGGTCTTCATCCGGTCGATCGCGTCCTCGAGCTTTTCCCTGGCCAGCGTCATGACCGCCCCGGCCGTCTCGCGCGAGAGCTCGCCGAGCCGGCCCGCGTCGCCGATCGCGACCACCCCGGCCTTGACCGCGGCATCGGTCGCGGTGACGGCGCTACCGCCGAACACCAGCGCCTCCTGCGTCAGCCGGTAGCCGACGCTCTCCGGCCCCACGTTCAATGGTTCGCGTTTCACGATGCTGCCGCCGCCGAGGCCGATCGAATAGAGGTCGGGCATGCGGAAGAGGGTACGCACGCCGCCCACCTCGACCACCGAATTGGCCTCGCGCGGGAAGCCGTTGCGCAGTTGCCCGACATCGCTCGACGTGCCGCCGACATCGACCACCATCGCGTCCTTGATCCCGGAGAGAAACGCCGCGCCGCGCATCGAGTTGGTCGCGCCCGACGCAAAGCTCATCACCGGCAGCGCCATCGCGGTCTCGGCGGCCATCACCGTGCCGTCGTTCTGGGTGATGAACAGCGGCGCATCGATGCCGCTTGCGGCGATCGCGCGGCGGAAGCCCTCGATTGTCACCCGCGCCAGGTCGCCGAGCGCGGCGTTGAGCAGCGCCGCGTTCTCGCGCTCCAACAGGCCGATGCGGCCCAGCCGATGCGACAGGGTCACCTGCGCGTCGGGGCATTCTTGCGTGAGGATCGCCGCCGCGCGCTCCTCATGCGACGGGTCGAGCGGCGAGAAGATCGCCGACACGCCGACCGCGCCGATGCCAGCTTCGCGGATGCGCCGCGCCGCCGCGCGCATCTCCGCCTCGGCGAACGGCATGATCTCGCGGCCGTCATAATCATGGCCACCTTCGAGCATGAACACCTCGCCGGCGACCAGCGCCGCCAGGTCCTGCGGCCAATCGCAGAACGGCGGCAGCGAGGCCGCGGCCGGCATGCCGATCCGCACCGCCGCGATCTTGCCCAGATGCCGGCGCTGCACCACCGCGTTGATGAAATGCGTCGTGCCGATGATGACGCCGTCGATGCGGCCCTGTGCGACCTCGGGCTTGCGCCGCAGCAAATCGAGCGACGCGAGAATGCCGCCGGTCACGTCCTCGGTGGTCGGCGTCTTGACCGCGTGAACAACCCGCCCGTCTTCGAGCAGCACCGCATCGGTGTTGGTGCCGCCGACATCGATGCCGATCCGCCTCACCCAAACACCGAACGGAAATCGATGTCGTAGCCGAAGGCGCGCGGGCCGACATGCTGCAGCCCTTTTGGCGTCAGAAACACCGGCGGCGCGGGCAGCGCGATGACGCTGGCGCGCATGCCGTACCGGATCGTCTCGGTGCCAAACGCATTTCCCGACACGCTGTCGAGCACGCAGATCAGGTCGGGCGACATCGCGATCGGCGTGCGGCTCTCACCGTCGACCCGCCACGCGACCACCCACTCGTTCTGAAACGCCAGTTCGAGCCGCGACCCGCGATCCTCGTCGAGCCCGTCGATGACCGCGGTGCCGCGCAGAAACCCTTCCGTCGTGCGGCGCGCGACATCGATCACCTTGCCGCGAAACAGCAATTTGCCCTGTGCCTCGTCGAGCACCGCCGCGATCGGGTCCTCGTGGCGTCGCTGCGCCTCGCGTACGCGCTTGCCGATGCCGATCGCCTTCGAGGTGGTGAAATGAATGCCCCATTCCTTGACCTCAGCGCCGGTGCGCGGTGCTTTGCAGGTCGAGGCGATTGACCCCATCTCGGTGCAGATCTTGCGGCTGGCGCGCTCCATCCATTTCCAATTCGGCACCTGCGTCACCATCGCCTCGATGCCGCGCGGGTCGTAGAGCGCGCAGGGGTAGGGGCGCAGGTCGCCGACCGCGACGCTGGTCATCTGCGCCTCGGGATAGGCGCGGCCCATCGTGTCGGCGTCGACTACTGGCAACCCCAGATGCGCCGCCGCCATCAGCGGCTGAATCGAGTTGTTGCCGCCGATCTCGAGGCTCATCACCGCGCGGAATTTCCAGCCGTGGTAAGCCTGCTGCATCTCGACCGCGCGGGCGATGTTGCGGCTGTCGGCGAGCCGCTCCTGACCGACCAGCGGCGCTCCCATGTTGGAGACAACGGCGACCCAGTCGTCGTCAGCGAGGTCAAAGGGCGACATCAGTTTGACGCATCGCCCCTCGGCATAAAGCCGGCGCATGTTGAGAAGCCCGAGATACGGGCTGCCACCGCCACCGGTGCCGAGGATCCACGCGCCGACCGCCAGGCTCTCGATGTCGTCGAGGGTGATTTCTCTCATCGTCCGGCGCGGTCGACCTGCATGCGCGCCAAGAACGGCAGCAGCGGGTGCGTGCCCATCGCGACGATCGCCTTGTGGTCGAGCGCGATCAGCGCCGCGCGCTGCTCGGAGGTCAGCACGAACCGGTCGGCGTAGGCGGCGCGGTCGGCGAGGTATTCGGTGCGCCGCTCGGCCTCATGCGCCAACCCATGCAGCGCCTCGATAAGGCCGACCAGCTCCGGCTTGATCGACGGGTAATGCAATTCGGCCGGTGCCGGCGGCCCGCCCCACCAGCCGAGCGAGGCGTAATTGTGATGCCAGCTCGGGTCCATGCTGACGACATCGGGCTTGCGCTCGCCGAGCATCCCGGCCGCCGCCGCCCAGCAGCGCAGCTCGATATTGCCGGCGCGGTCGAGCTCCTCGGCGCTGTAGCCGATCAGCGATTTAAGGTTGCCGGTCGCCAGCCGCGCCAGCGCCGCCTCGTCCCAGACGAGGTCGGGTTCGGCGTAGCGCTCGGTGCCGGGGAAATGCGACATCCCGCCCGAGGCGATGACCGCGGTACGCAGCCCTAGCGCCGTCACGACCCGCGCGACCGCCTCGCCAAATGCATAGCAACGCTCGATGGTCGGCTGTGGCGGCAGATAGGCGTTGATCGAGATCGGCAGGACGGGGTCGTCGATGCCGAGATGGGTCAGGGGAATGCCCATCGCGTAATCGATCTTCATCGTACTGGTGAAGGCCGGGTCGAATCCCTGGCGGTAGAGCTGTCGGACGATGTCGAGACCGATCTCGCCCGGCACGCGCCACTGAAAATCGCGGCCGGCGAAATGCCCCTTCGCCTCGCCGCCAGTATGGACGGTGAAGGCCGGCGCGACCTGATGAAAGAACTGCTCGGCATGGTCGTTGGCGAAGATGATCCACAAATCGGGCTTTAGCGCCTTGAGCCGATTGCCGATCTCCTTGGCGACCGCGCGCACCCGCTCGACCGTGGCGCGGTCCTCGGTCTCGGGCATCGTGAAGAATTGCGGCGCATGCGGCAGCATCGCCCCGCCGATCACGCTCGATTGCACGGCCTCTCTCCTCGCGCTTTCACGAGGCAAGAGTGCGTCGCGCCGCCGCCAATGACAATTCCCGCAGTAAGGTCAGGCGCGCTCTTTTTCGAGACGAGCGACGTGATCGTTCCAAATGATGACCGACAGGCGATCGGCGGCCACGTTTCCCGTCGCGGGGCCCGGCGACACGCCGTTTGCCCGGCGCCGTGTCGCGGCGCGGTCTCCGGGCGTTTCAACCCACTTCACCTCGACATTCACCCGGGGCCGACGGACGCGTTGGCAGCCGAGCGCCACAACCACCAAGGTCAGCAGGTAACCGGCTACCTCGCCGAGCAACCATCGCTCCGGCGCAGGATCATAAGGAACCTCGGCGCTCGGCGTCCCGGGCTGGGAGAAGAGGCGCAGGGCCGCGGCCGGATAGCGTGTCGCGAACGCGGTCATCGCCGCCTGCTGCCCGCGATATTCGCTGACATCGTGCGAGATTTTTACAACGCCGAGCACGCACCATCCGACGAGCAGCAGCACGGCGAACAGATCCGACGACGTGAAGCGATACCGGGACGTCTCGTCATGCGATGTACGTCGCGACCGAGGCACCCACCCCTCCCTTGACCGCATGCGATCCTTTTATGTCCTGCCGGACGGGAGGCGGCGCGGCGCGATTTTCGCCAATGACACCAATGGGAAAGGGGCGGAAGGCCGAGTGTTCGCGGCTGATTTCTGGCGAATCGACGACACGCGCCGTTATGTTGCGCGTGGATGTGTCATCTAACGTGGGGGGTAAGCGTGCCGCTGTCGGGTATCCGGGTCGTCGATCTGACGCGCATCCTTGCCGGGCCGTTTTGCACGATGCTGCTGGCCGACATGGGCGCGGAGGTCGTCAAGATCGAGACGCCGGGGCAGGGCGACCCGCTGCGCGGTCAGGGCGTCGTCCGTGACGGCCTCTCCTGGTATTTCGCCGCGTTCAACCGCAACAAGAAGTCGCTGACCCTCAACCTGCGTGCCGAGGAGGGCCGCGCCGCGCTTGCCCGTCTCATCGAGCGCTCGGATGTGCTGGTCAAGAACTACCGACCCGGCGTGCTGGCGGCGATGGGGTTCGACGAGGCGCGGCTCAGGGCGCTCAATCCCGGCCTGGTGACATGCAGCCTCAGCGGGTTTGGCGATGGCGGTCCCTATCGCGACCGGCCGAGCTTTGACTTTATCGCCCAGGCAATGGGCGGGTTTATGAGCGTCACCGGCGCGGCCGATGGCCCGCCGTTGCGTGCCGGTCCACCGATCGCCGACCTGGTCTGCGGGCTTTACGGCGCGATCGGCGTCTGCGCCGGACTGGTGTGCAAGGGGCGCAGCGGCTTGGGCGACCATGTCGGCGCGAGCCTCAATAACGGCATGATCAGCCTCCTCGGATTTCTCGCCGCGAACCACTTGGCGACCGGCGAGGAGCCGCGCCGCACCGGCAACGATCATGCGATCGTCTGTCCCTACGGCATGTTCCGCACCAAGGATGGCGAGGTCGCGCTGGCGCCGAGCCAGGAGCAATCCTACCAACGCCTCGTCGATGCGCTGCAAATGCCCGAGCTGCGCCAGGACGCGCGCTTCGCGACAAACGACCTGCGGGTCGCGAACCGAGCGGCGATGAATGCGCTGGTCGAGGGGCATCTTGTCACCGAGACGACCGATCATTGGATAGCGCTGCTCAACGCGGCCGGCGTGCCGTGCGGGCGGGTGATGGGTCTTGCCGAGGTGTTCGCCGACCCGCAGGTGATCGACCAGGAGATGGTGGTGACCCAGCACCATCCTGGCCACGGCAAGGTAAAGATGCTCGGCTTTCCGATCAAATTCGCCGAGGCGCCGTGTCAATTGCGCTTGCCTGCGCCGGAGATCGGCGCCGACAGCGACGCGGTGCTGACCGAGCTCGGCTACTCGGCCGACGAGATCGGCCGGCTGCGACAGGCCGGGGTGGTCTAGATCCGCTCCGACAGCCAGATGGCGAGCCGCGCGCCGCCTTTGATGGCGGCCGATAGAAGGGCGTAGCCCGGCGCGTCGCCGGCTTCGTGCGCGAGCGCGGTGTCGCGATGCGCGAGCTCGTCGGCGCGCGCCTCGCCGATCGTCGCCGTGAGCTCCGGATCGCTGTCGGCGAGCGCCTCGGCCTGGCGCGCGTAATGACCGTCGATGACCTCCTCGACCGCGACGGTGCAGGCCATCGCCGTGCGTTCGCCGAGCAGCGCAGTCGCCGCACCGAGCGCGTAGCCGGCGACATGCCACAGCGGGGACAGCGCGGTCGGCCGCACCCGCCGCGCGGTGGTAAGGCGGTTGAACAGCGCGAGGTGGCGCTGTTCCTGCTCGGCCATCTCGCGGATCGCGCCTGCCGCGCGGCCGCGGCGCAGCACCGCGAGCTGACCCTGATAGATGCGCGTCGCGCCGTATTCGCCGGCCTGGTCGACACGGATCATCCGCGCGGTGTCGGTATCGGCCGGCCGATCGCCGGGGAGGTAGGGCGGACGGGGCATGTCGCTCATGTCATGCCGCCGAGCGCAAATGACAGCCGCGCGCGGTCATCGCGCAGAACCCGCCCAGCGCCAGCGAGACGAGAGCGTTCCAGCCGGCGAGCGAGACGCCGAACAGCGACCATTGCACCTGATCGCACATGACCGGCTGCTTGCCCGTGAGCTGAGCGCGCAGCTCGTCGATGTTGGTGGCGGCGGTGCCGCTCGCGGTGCAGGCCGAGGGGCCGGCAAACCAGTGCAATTCGATCCCGGCATGGTAGAAACCGAGCCCGGCGCTCACGAGGAATACCAATGCCAGCAAGACCGCCGCGGCGGTCAGCGACAGCCGGTTGCTGGCGAACCACAAAGCGGCGGAGATCGCGATCGCCGCGCACCACGGCCAGCGCTCCAGCAGGCACAGCTCGCACGGGTCGAGCGCTCCCCAATATTGCGAGGCCAGCGCCCCGCCGAGTACGGCGATGCTGATGAGCAGCATCGCGCCGGCGAACACCCTCGTGGTCAAGGTTGTCGTCTGGACCATGGGCCTATAGATAGCGAATGACGAGGAAGCCTCCAACGAGGCACACGGCGAATGCGGTCGTCACCAGCATTAGCCGCTTCTCGATAAAGTCGCGCACTGCCGGGCCGAACCACCACAACAGCGCCGCGAGCAGAAAAAAGCGCAGGCTGCGCGACACGATCGACGCGCCGATAAACGCGACGAGGTCGAAATGCGCGACGCCGCTGGCGATCGTCACCAGCTTGTAGGGGACGGGGGTCATTCCCTTGAGGATGATGATCCACACGCCCCAGCGGTCGAACCCCGCCTTCAGCGCGTCGTATCTGTCCATCGCGTGGTAGAAGTCGAGGATCGGCCGGCCGACGAGGTCGAACCCCCAATAGCCGATCGCATAGCCGAGCAGCCCGCCGACGACCGAGGCGATCATGCAGATCGCGGCGAGCCGCCACGCATCGCGCGGTCGCGCCAGCATCATCGGGATCAAGAGGATGTCGGGCGGCAGCGGAAAGAACGAGCTTTCGGCAAAGGCGACCGCGATCAGCGCCCAGATCGCGTTGGGGCCGGACGCGATGTCGATCATCCGGTCGTAGAGGCGTTTCAGCATGGCGCTCTTCTACCCCGTCCCTTTGCGCTTTCGATAGGTGCACCATTGGCGCAGCTGCGTAGGATGGCCGCGTGGCACAGGGGGCTCGAACAGTTCTGGTGGTGGGTGGAACCGGCGCTTTTGGCGGCCGGCTGGTCAAGGGGCTGATCGATACCCCGGATTTTGCCGTGGTCATCGCCGGGCGCGACCTGAACCGGGCGGAAGCTGCCGCGGCGGCATTCGGCCCTCGGGCGCGAGCGCTGCGTCTCGATACCAGGGCGGTGCAGCCGCAGGAGCTGCGCGCCAGCGGCGCCTTCGTCGTGGTCGACGCCGCCGGCCCGTTTCAGGGGGCGAGCTACCGGCTGGCGCGCGCCGCGATCGAAGCCGGTCTGCATTATGTCGACCTCGCCGACGCCCGCGATTTTGTCGCCGGGTTTGACGCGCTCGACGCCTTGGCGAAAGCGGCCGGCGTGGTCGCGCTGACCGGCGCCAGCTCAACGCCGGCGCTGTCGCATGCGGTGCTCGACCGGCTGACCGCGGGATGGCGGCGGATCGACGCGGTGGAGATCGCGATCTCGCCGGGCAATCGCAATTCGCCGCGTGGTCTGTCGGTCATCCGCGCGATCCTGTCCTATACCGGAAAGCCGGTGCGGGTTTTCGACGGCGGCGGATGGACCGAGCGTCCGGGCTGGGGGTGGCCGGTGCGCCGCGAGATGCCGGGGCTCGGCAAAAGATGGTTGTCGCTGTGCGAGACCCCCGACCTCGATCTGGTGCCGGCGCGCTTCGCACCGGAGCAGAGCGCGATGTTTCGCGCCGGGCTCGAATTGTCGGTGATGCATCTCGGGCTCTCGCTGGCCGGTATTCTGGTGCGGGCGCGGTTGCTGCCGTCGCTGGCGCCGTTTGCGAGGCCCTTTCGCTGGATGGCCGAGCGCTTGAAAGGATTGGGCAGCGATCGCGGCGGGATGATTGTCGAGGTGCGCGGCATCGGTGCGGCAGGGGGCGCGGCGCGTTCGGTGTGGTCGCTGGTCGCCGAGGCGGGCGACGGGCCGGTGGTGCCGACCTTGCCGGCTCTGGCCGTGATCCGGGCACTGGCCGAGGGCAGCCTGTCGCAACCCGGCGCCAGGGTGTGCGCCGGTGTGCTAAACCTCGAGGCGATCGAGCGCGAATTCGCCTCGTACCGGATTTCGACGCACCTTGAGACCGGCCAAGACCATGATTCCATCCCCGTTCCAGCAACTGCTCGGCGCTGAGTTCGACATCCTGCCGGAGCCGGTACGGCGGCTGCACGGGCTGGCGGCGGAGGCGATGACCGAGGGGCGGTCGGATATTGTCGCCGGCAAAGGATTTTGGCCCTGGCTGATTTGTTTGCTGGCCGGGTTCCCGGCGCCGGGCCGGGATGTGCCGGTGACGGTGGCATTTCATGTCGATGGGCAAGGCGGCGAGTTCTGGCGGCGGCGCTTCGCGGGGCGGCGGTATCAAAGCGGCTTTTCCACCGGTACGGGCCGGCGCGCCGGGTTGCTGGTCGAGCGGTTCTTTCCGTTTGTGTTCTTCCACCGCCTGACGCCAAGCCCGAAGGCATTGCGCTGGGATCTGGTGGCATGGCGGCTCGGGCCGGTGCCGCTGCCGCGCTGGCTGATGCCGCCGACCGTGTGTTTCGAAAGCGGCGACGGTGACCGGTTTATCTTTGATATCGACGTGAGGTTTCCGTTGATCGGCCAAGTCATCCATTATCGCGGCTGGTTGGCGCAGCAGAATTGAGGAGACGAAGGAATGGTCGCGCCGCGGGTCGATCCGGTCGCATCCGACGAGGTACTGCCGCAACGGGCCGACGTCGTCGTCATTGGCGGCGGCATCATCGGGGTCAGCGCGACCTTGTTCCTCGCGCAGAAGGGCATTTCGGTGGCGCTGTGTGAGAAGGGCCACGTCGCCGGCGAGCAGTCGAGCCGCAATTGGGGCTGGTGCCGCAAGCAGGCGCGCGACCCGCGCGAAATTCCGCTGATCATCGAGAGCCTGCGCATCTGGGAGCGGATGAACGAGACGGTAGGGGCCGAGACCGGGTTTCGCACTTGCGGGATCATGTATCTCGGCCAGACCGAGGCGGACGTGGCGAAGTACGAAGCCTGGCTGGAGCATGCGCGGCAGTACCAGCTCGACTCGCGGATCATTGGCGGCGCCGAGGTCGCCGAGCGGTTGACCGGCATGACGCCTGGGAAATGGGCCGGCGCGCTCTACACGGCGAGCGACGGCAAGGGCGAGCCGCAACTGGCGGCGCCGG
>Ga0210398_10003786_pt1 | contig 14382 bp, 11 predicted proteins | sample IncBWC4OmetaG_FD_161047 | JGI IMG/M metagenome (GOLD analysis project Ga0210398, IMG submission 161047) | Forest soil microbial communities from Barre Woods Harvard Forest LTER site, Petersham, Massachusetts, United States - Inc-BW-C-4-O | ecosystem: Environmental > Terrestrial > Soil >...
ATGTCAGCGATTGCACCCGCTCCAGCGGGGCCTCGTCCTTGACGGCTTGCCGGGCGTCGGCGATCAGCATCTCGGCGCGTGCCCGGTCATGTGGCGCCGCCGAATCGCCTAGCTCGGCGAGGCGGCGCTCGACTTGGTAGGCCGCCGAGTCGAGTTCGTTGCGTGCATCGACCTGCTTGCGGAGCTGTTCGTCCTCGCGGCGGTGCGCCTCGGCCTCGGCGAGCATCCGCTCGACCTCGCGCTGATCGAGGTTCGACTGTTCGCTGATGGTGATGCTCTGCTCGGCGCTCGTGTCCTTGTCGCGTGCGGTGACATGCAGGATCCCGTTGGCATCGATGTCGAAGGTGACCTCGATCTGTGGCTCACCGCGCGTTGCCGGTCGGATGTTCTCGAGCTTGAACCTGCCGAGTACGCGATTATCCTTGGCCATCTCGCGTTCGCCTTGCAGCACAACGATATCCACGGCCGGCTGGTTGTCTGCGGCGGTGGTGAACACCTCGCTGCGCCGGGCCGGGATGGTGGTGTTGCGCTCGATGATCTTGGTCATCACGCCGCCGGCGGTCTCCACACCCAGCGAGAGTGGGGTGACATCGAGCAGCAAGACGTCGGAGACCTCGCCCTTGAGCACGCCCGCCTGGATGGAGGCGCCCAGCGCGACTACCTCATCCGGGTTGACGGTCATGTTCGGGTCCTTGCCGCCGGTGAGCCGGCGGACCAGGGCCTGCACAGCGGGGATGCGGGTCGACCCGCCGACCAGGATGACCTCGTCGATGTCGTTGGCGGTCACCTTGGCGTCGTCCATCGCCTGCTTGACCGGGCCCATGCAGCGCTCCACCAGATCGTGCGTGAGTTCCTCGAACTTCGACCGATTCATGGTCATGGTGAGGTGCTTGGGGCCGTTGGCGTCGGCAGTGACAAACGGCAGGTTGACCTGCGTCTGTGTCACCGACGACAATTCCACCTTCGCCTTCTCGGCCGCCTCGAACAACCGCTGCAGCGCCTGCGGATCTTTGCGCAGATCGATGTTGTTCTCGCGCTGGAACTCGTCGGCCAGATAGTCCACGAGCCGACGGTCGAAGTCGTCGCCACCCAGATGGGAATCACCTGCCGTGGAGCGGACCTCGACCACCCCGTCACCGACATCGAGAAGGCTGACATCGAACGTGCCGCCCCCGAGGTCGAAGACCAGCACGGTCTCGTGGCCCTTCTTGTCCAGCCCGTAGGCCAATGCCGCGGCAGTCGGCTCGTTGATGATGCGCAGCACATCCAGCCCGGCGATCCGGCCGGCATCCTTGGTGGCGTTGCGTTGGGCGTCGTTGAAATACGCCGGAACGGTGATCACCGCTTCCTTGACCCGTTCGCCGAGGAACTTGCTCGCGTCGTCGACGAGTTTGCGCAGCACCTGCGCGCTGATCTCCTCAGGCGAGTACTGCTTGCCGCGCACGTCGAACCGTGCGGCGCCACCCTCGCCCTCGACGACGTCGAAGCTGACCGCCTTGGCTTCCTCCGATATCTCGTCGAAGCGGCGGCCGATGAACCTCTTCGCCGAGTAGATGGTGCCCTTCGGGTTCATGATCGACTGCCGCCTGGCCAGTTGCCCGACCAGACGCTCGCCGTTCTCCGTGAAGGCCACCACCGAGGGCGTGGTACGCGCGCCCTCGGCGTTGGGAATCACAATCGGCTCCCCGCCCTGCCAGGCGGCGATCACCGAGTTCGTTGTCCCGAGATCGATGCCTACCGCTGTTGCCATCGTCTATTCCTTTCGGTTGCCGCAGCGCTCGCGCTGTAACGCGCGTCGTAATTCCCTCCCAAACAGGGAGTCTGGCAACCCGTAGCTGCTGTCGCGTGCTCCCGGTGAGCCGAAAATCTGGACTCTGATTCGTCCTGTCAGCACCACAGCGGAGTAGGGTCTGATTAGCGGACGCCGGGTGGGCACTTTGGGAACCGGAAAGGCGCTTCAGAACGCCAACTTCGGGCATGCCTTCCCAGTGACGCCTTAGCGGACACTCCGGCCACGGGTGGCTCGAGAGGAGGCGCCGAGCCTGGCCACTCCAAAATGAACGATAAATCGCACAGCCCGGCACAGGGCACCCGCCAGGCCGAACAGGCTTCGTCAGGGGGTTTGGTCGCGCTGTCGCGTGTCACTTTCGACGACTCCGACGCCGGCGAGATCTTCCGCGAAGCGGCCGCCGCCGTCGGCGGACTCGCATCCTGCCAGGTCGAGGCCAGTTACCGGTCGGTGAACGGCGGATTCGTTCGCTTTCCACCATCCCAGCCAGCACACCCCGACATCCAACGGCACCGCGAGTCCGGCTGGGATGGCCACGTCGACACAAAAGACGGCCGGTGGGGGTGGGCGTTCCCGCTGAGTCACCGAAGCATCGTCAACGGGTGTTTGGTGGTCAGTGCCGCCAGTGCACCGTCGGACAATCAGATCCAGTTGCTGACCATCCTGGCCCAGCAGACCGGCGCCGCCCTGGCACATGCCGCACTGCATGACCGCGACTCCGGTGATGCGGCGAAGCTGACAAAATCGAACGCCGATCTGAAGGTAGCGAACCGTGAACTCGGCACCACGGTGACGCGGCTACAGCGGCAGACGAACGTGCACGAAGTATTGAGCGCGGCGGTGGCCGCGGGAATGGGCGAGCACGGTATCGCGGATGCACTGAATGACCTGACGGGGCATTCGGTGGGTATCGAGGATCGGTTCGGCAACCTGCGCTGCTGGGCCGGTACCGGACAACCCGACCCCTACCCCAAACAGCTCACGGACGAGCGCGAACTCCTGCTGCACGAGCTGGCCGCACAAACCGGTCAGGCACGAATCGCAGGGCGAGTACTCACACTTGTCCAGCCCCGGGCCGAGATCCTCGGTGTCCTCGCGTTGAACGACCCGGACGACACGGTGACCGAGGACGACTTGTTTGCCCTGCGCTATGGCAGCATCGTTTTGGCGCTGGAGCTTTCCCACCAGCGAACCGTCGCTGAGATCGAACTCAATCTGCGCCGCGACCTTGTCGACGATCTGTTGGCCGGCACCGACCGGGACGGGGCCTACGCTCGTGCCGACGCCCTGGGCCATGACCTACGACGGCCCCACCATGTGGTGGTGATGCAAAGCACCGGTCGCGCCAAGAGCACGCTGCCAGTTGCCGCCGGGCGGGCCGCGACCGCGTTGCATCTGAACTATCTGCTCGGGCGTCATGCAGGTCTGGTTGTTCTGCTCACCGACGGCCGCCCGGACCCGCGGGCGTTGTACCACGCGATCAGTGAAATCCTTGGCAGCACCACCAGCGTGATCGGTATCGGCTCTCGATGCGCGGTGCCCGACGATTTTCCGCAATCCTTCATCGAAGCCCGTCGCGCGATGAACATCCGGCTGCGCTCAGTCAGTCCGCAAGGCGCCGCGGCGTTCGACGAACTTGGTTTCTATCGCCTCATCGACGCCGCCCATGGCGACGGCGAGGTCGAAAGTTTCGTGCGCGAATGGCTGGGCACACTCCTGGATTACGACGACAGCAAGAACTCCGAACTGGTGATGACCCTGAGCGGTTACCTGGAGTGCGGTGGAAATTATGACGAATCCGCGGCTGCACTGCATATCCATCGCAGCACGCTGCGCTACCGGCTGGCGCGCATCGCTCAGCTCACCGGCCACGACCTCCGCAAGGTCGATACCCGGTTCAACCTGCACGCCGCGACACGGGCGTGGCGATTCCTGAACCCTGATGGCTGACCGGAAACCCGCGGCAACGGACCTCTAGGGTGAGCCGTCGCCAGATTCACTGATAGGTGGGGACCGTCGACATCAGTACACCAGCCGGAATAGCGTGAACGCCCGGTTCCAGTGCTCAGTCGACGGGTTGGAGACCGTCGGGTCCACTACGCGAAACGACCGGGCCAGCGCGATGCTCAACCCGCCGAACAGCTCTGGCAGCAGCTGCTCGGTGGCCTCGGCGAACGTAACGTCCCCAGGTGGTTGCCGCACCACCTGGCGCAGCAGCTCGCGGATCTCCTCGGCCTCCTCGAGCTTGTCGAACTCGCGCATTCGTTCCTGGACGCCCTTGGTGATCGGAAGGTCCTGCGCCACAATCACGTCACGCCCGTTCCACTTGGCCGAGTTGCGTCCGGCGATGGCAATATCATCGATCTGCTCGTCGACGAACTCCCGGAAGCGACGTACGTCGTTCTTGTCGATCTTGATACTTGCGACCGAGCGGAAGAACCGTTCGAACACCGGAATACCCGACGGATGGGTCACGCGTTACCTCCCGTCGTAGATCCAGACTGGCCCGATCAGGCCGACACTTAACGTTCGCACTTCGTCGGTCACACCGAATCGGACCCGCAGATGCAATCTCGCCAGGCCGGTTCGGCCTCACAGGTCGATACGCACTAGGGAACGCACTTCGGAAGAAGCAACGGAGGAGCACTCTTGCCGCGCCCGCATGCTGTTCCAGCGTGCCTACCCTCAACGGTGTTTTTCGATCCGCCGGGCCAGTGTGGGGCCGAGCCCCAGCTTCCCACTATTAGCTCCATGCAAATCTGGCCTCAGTGGCTAATCCCACTGCCATCGATGGATTCCGCTGACGCCACAAAGATGCGCACCGGGAGGGTGAAGTGAACGATCCAGCGGAGGGAAGACAAACACAAACCTGCTCCGTCACCGTCGACGTGAAGCGATCCCCGACGAACAAGAGCGTCATACATGTGAGCGGTGACCTGCTCCACGGAGCAAGCGCGACGATGCGCCGGGTCGTGGCCACTGAACTGAACCGATCGCCGGCACTATTGGCGCTCGATCTGTCCAGGGTGAACCGCATCGACGCCGAGGGAATCGATGCCCTGGTATCCGCGGCGACGCAAGCCGGCGAATCCGATATCTCGTTCTGCCTTATCGGGGTGCACGGACACCCTGTCGAGACGGGGCTCGCCGAAGCCGGGCTGACGGAACTCTTTGAGATCGTCGCAGCAGTCAGTGACACGTAACCGTCAGAAACGCGGGCCACGGGATCGGCCGCTGCCGGTCGGTGTCGGCATCACCGGATTATCCAGCAGCGCAACGACTCTGGCGTGCGATGAGCGAGTCGTGACGACCCTAATTCGGGAGTGGGGCACTCGGAGCGGACTTCAAGCCGTCCTTCAGGTCGGAGGCCAAACCAACTTTGGACCTTCGGCCGAAGCCTTGCTAACCCAGTTTCGCGTGGGAACGGAGCCCTGAAGCTACCCGGATCCCCTAGAGCACCTAACTACTTTCTCATTTACGTGGCAGATTTGCCATCGCTCTGCCATTCCTGTGAGAAGTCTGCCATCTCGTTTGAGAACCTACACCCGCTGTAGGTTCTCAAACTGCGTGGCGGATGACGACGCCTCTAGCTGCGCGTTTGCAGAATTCTCATCAAAATGGCGGACGAGTTTTTGTCATCTTCGTGGCGGATCCTAATCGCACGGTTGTGCAGGATCTCGGACGGCTCCAAAACCGCTGCAACGCAACCGGGAAACCATCAACCGTTATATTTGTCGCGCCAGCGGATCCACTCCCGCAGGGGCTCGAGATCGTAGTTCGGTCCACCAATCGTCCACGTGAATAACGTGAACCCAAGCTCGCGGAGCTCATCGGGTTTCGCAAAGTTCTCCGCCATGTCGGCCGTGACGGCGGGAGACGCCAAAATGAGACCGCAACGCTCGATGTCGTTCACGTCGCGCCCGACCGCCCGGCAATGTGCTTCGAGCACCTCCCCCTTGTGGCGCAGGGTGTCCTCGTCGCCGACAGCGTGCCAGATATCGGCATGCTCTGCAACGATGCGCAGTGTCTTCTTTTCGCCGCCCCCGCCGATTAGCACGGGAATCTTGCGTGTCGGTGGAGGGTTGAGTCGGGCGAGCCGCCGCTCGATTCGCGGCATCGCCGTCGCAAGTTCATCGAGGCGGTGGCCCGCGGTGCCGAAAGTGTAGCCGTATTCGTCGAAGTCCTTTTGCCACCAGCCTGAGCCAATGCCGAGGATAAGCCGTCCGCCGCTGATGTGGTCAACGGTGCGGGCCATGTCGGCCAGCAGGTCTGGGTTGCGGTATGCGTTGCAGCTCACGAGGGCCCCGATCTCGACGCGGCTGGTGGATTCCGCCCAGGCACCCAGCACGGTCCAGCATTCAAAAACCTTGCCGTCCGGGTCACCGTCGAGTGGGAAGAAGTGGTCATAGTTGAAAACGATGTCCACGCCGATATTTTCGGCTTCTTGGGCAGCGCGGCGGATCGCGTCATAGTCGGCATGCTGCAACTGTAGGTGAGCTGCAATTCGGATTGGCCTGCTTGCTGGCGTCATGCTTCGAGTCCTTTCATTTAGTTGGCGGTCAGGGTAGGCAACTGCAGCGTGCTTTCATTGCCCACATAACCACTCCGCAAGCCATGCGTAAAATGCAAGATCTTCGGACATCGATTCGTTCAGCGTATCGTTTGTCGTATGTACATTGACGAATTGCGCTGGTTTGTGGTGCTGGCCGAAACGGGACACATGACCGATGCCGCAGCCAAACTCAACGTCAGCCAACCCACGCTGTCGCGAGCGTTAGCACGTCTCGAACACCAAGTCGGCGCGCCGCTCTTCGATCGGCTGCATCGTCGGATACAGCTCAACGCCTACGGTCGCATCATGCTGGAGCATTCACGACGCGGGCTGGCCGAAATGCGCTGGGCTAGTGAGCGGATCGCCGCACTACGCGATCCCGATGGCGGCACCGTGCGACTGGCGTTTGTGCGCTCAGTGGCAACTGGGTTGGTTCCGGACCTGCTGCGCCGATTCCGCAGCAAAGCGCCCCGGGTGCAGTTCGATCTCCGCGAGGCCGCAGGCCACCAAGTCGTCGATCTTCTCGCGGATGGGCAAGTTGACCTAGCCATCACCGGTCCGCGTCCCGACGGTGACCAGTTCGGCTGGCACGCGCTCACCACTTTGCGCTTATGCCTTGCGGTGCCCCACAACCACCGGTTCGCCCACCGGCGCAGGATCCGTCTCGCCGAGGCCGCCGACGAATCATTCATTGTCGCCACAGACCCGTTCATGCTGGGCGCCGTTACCCACGAATTGTGGGCCGCCGAGCACATCAGCCCACCGGTTGCGCTCGAAGTAACCTCAGTGCCGACCATCGAAGGATTCGTGGCTGCCGGTCTGGGGGTCGCGATAGTGCCCGAACCGCGCCCGAATCACGCCGAACCGATGGCGGTCTACATCCCCCTATCCAATGCACAGGCAAAACATCCCGTCGGGTTGGTCTGGGCACGCAGGCGTGATATCTCGCCAGCCGCTAAACGCTTCGCGGCCTTCACCAAAAGCCACACACCAACAGCACCCGGGTGACGTCAAAGGCCCCGAAGTCTTCGCGCCGTCCGGCATGTCGGGTCAGCCCAGCCGTCGCAACCGTGGCGCGAGATCCTTTTCGAAGAGCTCCAGGAATCGGCGCTGGTCGTGGCCCGGCGCGTGGAACACCAAGTGGTTGAGGCCCCACGTGACGTACTGGCCGACCTTTTCGACGGCCTCGTCGGGATCCGAAGCCACAATCCAGCGCTTGGCGACCTGCTCGATCGGAAGCGCGTCGGCGGCCTTCTCCATCTCGATCGGGTCGTCGATGCTGTGTTTCTGCTCGGCGGTCAGCGACAGCGGGGCCCAAAACCGGCAGTTCTCCAACGCCAGCTTCGGGTCGGGGTCATAGGAGATCTTGATCTCGATCATCTTGTCGATGTCGCCGACCGATCTGCCCGCACCCACTGCCCCTTCTAAGACCGCCGGCATCAGCTTGTCCTTGTAGAGCTCCTCACCCTTGCCCGACGTGCAGATGAAACCGTCGCCGGCGCGTCCGGCGTATTTGGCCACCGCCGGGCCGCCGGCCGCGATGTAGATCGGCACCCCGCCCTCGGGCACGTCGTAAATCGAGGCTCCTTTGAGCCGGTAGTACTCGCCGTCGAAGTCGACGCGATCACCGCGCCACAGCTCGCGCATCAACCGCACCGATTCGCGCAACCGGGCGAACCGCTCCTTGAACTCCGGCCAGTCACCCTGGTATCCGGTGGCGATCTCGTTCAGCGCCTCACCGGTACCCACGCCCAAAAAGATCCGATCCGGATACAGACAAGCCATGGTGGCGAAGGCCTGCGCCACGACGGCCGGGTTGTACCGGAACGTCGGGGTCAGCACCGAGGTGCCTAACGTGATTCGCTTGGTGCGTTCGCCGACCGCGGTCATCCAGGCCAGCGAGAACGGCGCGTGGCCGCCCTCGTGCCGCCACGGCTGGAAGTGGTCACTAACCGTTGCGCTGTCCATGCCGTGACCTTCGGCGGCGACCGCCAGCTCGACGAGCTCACGCGGCCCGAATTGCTCCGCCGACGCCTTATATCCCAGTTTCAATTCAATTACCTCCCTTTGCGCGGCTCGAAATCCACGCCTTCAGTTCGTTTGATCCCGAGTTCATTGCGGCAAACTTTGCGTACGCGCGCCACGGCCCCGCCGGAGGATGCTGCGGTCCGTCAACAGTGCAAGCAGCCCCGCGAGGCTGACGGCGATCATGACCCAGCCGGTCACGTGTAGGCCGTGGTCATCGACACGGGTATGAAACACCACGGAGATGATTGCGGCGGAGGCGATCGACCCGAGGTAACCAAAGGACCGGAGCAAGCCGGCGGCGGTGCCGATCTGGTGGGCGGTGACGTGAGTGTAGAGGGCCGTTTGATTCCCAATACTGGTGGTGCTGAGTGTGATCCCGAACAGCAGGGTGACACCCACGATGCCGACGATCGGGGTACTGGTGCTAAGAAAAAGCAGCCCAAACGAACCCGCCAGACAGGAGAACGCCGACATGATCAGCGGCACGCGCACCAGCTTGCGTCGGGAGATCAGTGGGACGAGCAGAACGGCGAGCGCGTTCATGGGTAGCAGCAGCAGTCCGGCCTCTCGGGCGGAAACTCCCCTGCCTGCCTCAGCCCACTCGGTGATGCCGTAAAAAACGGTGTACACACACAGCATGGTCAGGGCGAATCGCACATAGGTCAGCGTCAATGCCAGGTTCGCGGCCAGCAAGCGCACATCGAAGAACGGACGACGCTCCTGCATCTCCCACCACACCAGCGTGGCTCCGCACAGGACAGCCAGGCCCAGCGCGATCCAGTGCGGGTGCGGGAACGACAGCAGAAACACCAGAAACGCAGCCATGGCCGCGCCGAAACCGGCGATGCCGGCCAGGTCGATGCGAGCCACAATGCGGCCAAGCGTGATCGATCTACCGGTCTTCGGGTCGGGCGGGATCCACATCAAGGCCATTACAAGGGTCGCGATGGCGAGTGGGATGTTGACCAAGAACGTGGTTCGCCACCCCCAGGCGTCGACCAGCACGCCGCCGAGGGGAAGCCCGGCGGCCGCGGTTACCGTGCCGGCCATCACCAGGCCGCCCAGCACGGGCCCGGGCGGCTCGTCCATCTCGGCGTGTTCGGCTTGGCGCCGGACTAGCAACATCGCCGAGGGATAGGCGGTGGATGTGCCCACCCCGATCAGAACCCGAGCCAGCACCAAAGTGGTCAGGTTTCCGCTCAGCCCGCCCACCACCCCGCCGGCCAGTACGGTAAGGATCCCGCCCAGGAATACCCGCCGCGGCCCGAATTCCTCCGACAGTTTCCCGGCGGTCGGCTGGGCGATCGCGGTCGTCAGGTAAAGCGCGGAGACTAGGACTGCCGTGCGTCCCACCGGCACGTGCAGCGCGGCGGCGATCGGCACCAGCGCGGTGGCGATCAGCGAGGAGTTGATTGGGTTGAGCGCCGAGCCTGCAAGCAGCGGTGTCACGAACCGCCAGGAGAAAACGGTCCTCGTCCGTACGATCTGCTTCGCCGCGCGCATCAGAGGTGCCTGGTTGGGCTCGATGACTCCGGTGGTGATATCCGCGGAGGTGCGGTGGGTGCCCGCCGGCGGGCCCAGCCGAGCACGGCGATCCACAGCCATGGGAGCACGAGCCCGGCCGCGACGTGCCCGAGCGGCAGGACACCGTTGGCCAGATAGGCTGCGGTGGCGATGAAGTCGACGGCCTGGATGGCGATCATGGTGTTGATCCAGACCCGATGGCGCCAGGGTGCACCCGCCGCGACGAACATGCCGACGCCGTAGCCGATGATTCTGGCCGCCGACATCGCCAATATGTAGTTCACCCAGGCCGGGGCGGCGGGCTGAAGGTGAAGCAATGTTTGCAAAGTGGCCGGTCTGACGAGAAGCGTTGCTCCAAAGAGAATTTGGATGATGCCGATCGTGATCAGTGCCGCACGCATGACGCGCATCGCGGTTCCTTTCTCGGTGCGTATTTGGGCTCGCGTCGAAGTGTCGCGTCCAGCCCTGCTTTAGCCCGATTTGCGCCGATTTGGTTGTGTGCTCATCGCCAATACGGCGAACACACCAACCGGGTTCGGATTGCGCGGCGGGGGGCCAACATTGATTCGATCGATGCCTCGATGAGGCGCACATCTAATCCCATGGTTGCCATGCGCTCTTCATCGTCAGTCAGTGTTGTGGGAGGAGGGCCGGCGATTGAGTTCTTACGCGGCGAGTGTGGTCATCGTCGAGGCCTTGGAGGTTGTCGCGTGGTGTGTAGGGCCATTCGAGTTGATCGAGTTCGCCATTGCTGAGTTCCATGTCGACGGAGGCAATTGCGTCGTCGATCTGCGCGATCGTGTTGGCCCCGACGATCGGGGCCGTCACCACCGAGCGATGGTGCAGCCACGCCAGGGCGATCGTGGCGCGGGAAACACCGTGAGACGCGGCGATATCGCCAACGGCGTCGATGATGGCGCGGTCGGAATCGGCTGTCTGGTCGGTGTATAGCAAGTCGACTGCGGGGTCGGACCCTGATCGGTTGGTCGCCGCGGCCTGCCATGGGCGAGCCAGCCGGCCGCGCGCCAGCGGGCTCCACACCATCGTGCCCACGCCCTCGTCGGCACACAGCGGCAGCATCTCGCGTTCCTCCTCGCGGGCCACCAGGTTGTAGTGGTCTTGCATGGTGATGAATCGGGTCCAGCCATGCTGGTGCTGCAGATGCAAGGCCTTGGCGAACTCAAAGGCCCGCATCGAAGATGCGCCGAGGTAGCGGGCCTTGCCGGCCTTGACGACGTCGTGAAGGGCTTCCAGGGTCTCTTCCACCGGTGTTTGGTAGTCCGGCCGGTGGATCATGTAGATGTCCACGTAGTCGGTGCCCAGCCGGCGCAAACTGTGATCGATCTCGGCCATGATGGCCTTGCGGGATAGCCCCTGACCATTCGGGCCAGGGCGCATGGCGTGGCGAATCTTTGTGCACACGACCACGTTGTCGCGGTCGGCGTAATCCTTTAGCGCCCGCCCGAGGATCTCCTCGCTGGAGCCCAGCGAATACCAGTTGGCGGTGTCGAAGAAGTTGATACCGGCCTCTACGGCGTGCTCGATTAGCGGGCGGCTGTCCTCTTCAGTCAGTGACCAGGCCGGATATCCGCGGCCCGGCTCGCCATAGGTCATGGCGCCCAGCGCGATCGACGAGACCTCCAGGCCCGTTGACCCGAGTTTGGTGTAGCGCATGACTGATTCCTCCCTGAAGGCTGGTGGGCTTTCTATCAGTCACATAACCATTGAGCGGAGCATGCGTAAAATGCACGATCTTCAGAAATCGATTCACTTAACGTATCGGACGCCGATGCACGTTGATGAATTGCGCATGCTCGACGACACACCCGTCGCCGCCTCTATGGCCTCGAGCTGGTCGGGTGAATGCCACCTGATCCAAACTGGTCGGGTAGCGATGGGAAGGTCCAGTGCGCGGGCAACAGCACCGAGCGACAGGTCCATACGACCAGCCGTCACTTCGAGCCAGGAGATGTCATCTGGCTTCTGTCGAATTACGTCCCGCTCAACGACGGCTACAACTGGAAGGGCGACCCGAACGCGACCACGTCCGGTCAAGCCATCCCGCAATTGCCGCCGGGCACACCAAATTCCACCGCATTACCGCCTGCACCGCTCGCGGTAGCCAAGTAAGACCCCGCCACCTGTACCTATGTCGGGCCCGACGGCGAGACCTACACCCAGGCCAACCTGGCGCGCGATGCCAATCAACACCAAACGTGGCAGGACATGCTGTCGTCGCCGAAGGGACACTGACCCCTCCTAACCCTGTTGTGGTGCAACTAATTCAGAGCCAAAGGACACCGGGCGCAGACCTCATCCGCGGTCTTTCCGGATCGTTTGGTGATGACGGCGCCAGGCGCCGGGCGCGACGCCGTGGTGACGGGCGAACGCTCGGCTTAGTGCGGTACCCGTCTGGTAGCCAATCTGGCTGGCGATCTGCTGCAGGCTCAGCGAGGTATCCCGAAGCAGTGCCTTTGCGCGATACATTCGCCATGAATCCAGGTAGCCCAGTGGGGTGTCGCCCGTTTTGGCCTTGAACGCCGCGGCGAAGGCAGAGCGCGACATGTGTGCCTCTCGTGCCAGCGCGTCAACTGTCCATCGGCGCGCGATGTCGGTATGCATCGCGCGCATCGCCCGTGCCATCTGCGGGTCGTGAAGTGCGCTGAGCCAACCGGCCTCTCCATCGATTGCCGAGGCGTGCACCGCGCGAAGCGCCTGAACGAACAATATGTCGGCGAGACGGGTAACGATGAGGTGCGTGCCGATGCCGCCCGTCGCCGTAGCCTGTGCCAGGAGGTCGAACGTTGCTTTTACGGCTCGGCACGACGGACCGTCTAGATCCAAGCGGACGTGCGGAGGCAGCCGCGCAAACAGAGGCTGGGCAACGTCGGTATCGACGGGAAACCGTCCGAATATCACCTCCGTCAGCTCACCTTCGCCGCCGTGAGTGACGTCGTAGTCGGTGAGTACTCTTTCGCAGCTCACTACGTCATCACCCAGTCGGTGCTGCAACGTGAAATCACAATCGGGTTGCATAAGGTAGCAATCACCAGTGTTCAGTCGGACGGGCGAATCGGCGGACGTCATCGTCAGCCAGCACGAGCCCCGAGCAATCATCATCAGGTGCGCGGCGTCCCTCGGGTGAAACGAAATACCCCACGGTGCCCGCGACTGCACGCGGATGTATCTCGAGTTCTCGATGTCCATCGTGGCCAGCACGTCGTCAAACGGATCCATGAATCGGCTCGTGGACGATGGGGTATCAATCACGGACGATATGCTATCGATCGTCCAGCTCGGAATCCATACGCTCTGGGTATGCAGTCGTTCAGAATCAACAACGCATCCTCGGTCGACCTCGTCGAAGAGCCCGTGCCCGTCGCGGGTGCGGGCGAAGTGCTAGTTCGGATCAGAGCGGCTTCGCTCAACGCGCGCGATCGGATCCTCCTCGATCAGGTCATCGACGGGGGCGCCGCAGTGGGCAAGATTGCGCTATCGGATGGGGCTGGCGTGGTGGAGTCGGTCGGCGAGCGCGCGACACGCTTTCAGGTGGGCGATCGCGTCGTCAATTGCTTCCATCCAATGTGGTTCGGAGGTGTCAGGCGCGGTCACGCCCCGACGTACGCACTTGAGCTGGACGGATGGCTGACCGAATTCTTAGTGGTCAGCGAGCAAGCACTGCTACGCATACCTGACCACCTCAGCTTCGAGGAAGCGGCTACGTTGCCATGCGCCGGAGTTACCGCGTGGTCCGCACTAGCGGGGGTGGGGGCCGGGGATACGGTGCTCGTTCAGGGTTCGGGCGGTGTCTCCATCTTTGCCGCACAGTTCGCCGTCGCTGCCGGTGCCCGCGTCATCGCGACCACGTCGAGCGCGGAGAAAGCCACTCGGTTCGGTGAACTCGGTGTCCAGGATGTCCTGAACTACGTCGATCGACCGGACTGGGGTGCCGAAGTGCGGCGGCTCACTGGCGGCCGTGGTGTAGATCTCGTGGTGGAGATCGGCGGCGCTGGATCGCTCGCGCAGTCGTCACGAGCTCTCGCCTATGGCGGTCGGATCTCTCTCATCGGCAATCTCGCCCCGTCCGGCGAAGAAATCGACTTGATGCAATTCTTTTGGAATGGCGCGACATTGCGCTCGATCGCGGTGGGCAGTCGCAGCGACTTCGAGGATATGAATCGTGTACTAGCCCAACATCAAATGCACCCCGTGATCGATCGCGTCTTCCCGTTCAGCGAGGCACGCGCTGCGCTGTCCCATTTCCGGGCGGGGGCGCGCTTCGGCAAGGTGGTGATCAGTCACGAACCGGCAGCATCAGTCCACGCGAGCGTCGGTCGGTGAGCGCAGTTGGGCTTCAAGGCGTTCCGCCCATCGGGTGAGTTCGGCGGGCAGGTCGAATCGGGCTCGACGCTCCACCAGTAGGCGTAACCGATCGCGGTCGAGAGAATCTCCCGAGCCCGCGTGTCGGCATCGGGTTCAGAGGCAATGC
>Ga0210398_10003787_pt1 | contig 14382 bp, 9 predicted proteins | sample IncBWC4OmetaG_FD_161047 | JGI IMG/M metagenome (GOLD analysis project Ga0210398, IMG submission 161047) | Forest soil microbial communities from Barre Woods Harvard Forest LTER site, Petersham, Massachusetts, United States - Inc-BW-C-4-O | ecosystem: Environmental > Terrestrial > Soil >...
GTACCTCACGCAAGCTCAGGAGCAGCGGTGAACTGAACATGGAACGGCACAAGTGATGGCGGAGCAAACCAGGCCCGCGTTGCTCGTGAGCGGGCTCCGCAAGAGCTTCGGAACGCGAGTCGCGGTCGATAGTGTCGGCTTCACCATCGCCGCTGGTGAAATCTATGGTCTGCTCGGGCCCAACGGCGCCGGCAAGACCACCTCGATCTCGATGATCGCCGGAATCCTCGCGCGCGACGCGGGCGAAATAGCTATCGATGGCATCGGTATCGACGCCGGTCCTGCGCCGCGCGCGCTTATCGGGATCGTGCCGCAGGCGATCGCTCTCTACCTCGATCTCACCGCGCGCGAAAATCTCGACTTCTGGGGGCGGATGTATGATCTGAGCGGCGTCCCGCTGCAGGATGCGATCGCGGGCGCGCTCGATGCGGTGGGTCTCACGCCGCGCGCAGACGACATCGTCGGCACCTATTCGGGCGGGATGCAGCGACGTCTCAACCTCGCGTGCGGAATTCTGCATCAACCCAGGCTGCTGATCCTGGATGAGCCGACCGTCGGTGTCGATCCGCAAAGTCGCAGCGCAATTTTCGATTTGGTCGAGCGCCTGCGCGACGGCGGCACGGCGATCCTTTACACCACCCACTACATGGAGGAAGCGGAGCGTCTGTGCGCGCGGATTGGGATTATCGATTCCGGCCGGCTCATCGCCGAAGGCACCCGCGACGAACTGGTAGCGAGTCTGGGGCATGATGCGCGAATCGAGATCGGGCTGGGACGCGGCGATTCGGTCGAACGCGCGGAGCGCCTGGTAGGCGCGCTGGAGGGCGTGCGGTCCGCGACGGTGGAGAACGGCCATCTTCATGTGGTGGCCGACCACGGCGCGCTCCGCTTGCCCGCGATGCTGACGGTGCTCCTCGACGCGGGCGCCGTCGCCGAGAGTGTGCGCGTGGTTGAGCCGAATCTCGAAGACGTCTTCCTGCGGATGACGGGGCGCGCATTGCGCGACTGATTCCGATGCGACACGCGCTGATTGTCTGCCTCAAGGATCTGCGTCAGCGGATGCGCGATCGCACTGCGATTCTGACCGCGATCGTCGCGCCACTCGCGTTGACTGCCCTGATGGGCCTCGCGCTGGGCGGTTCGCAAGGCGGCTCGGGGATGCGCCTGTGCATCGCGGATCTCGACCACTCGAAGCAGTCCTCCGGGTTCGTTGATTTCGTGCAGCGCCCTGCCCTGCGCGGACTGATCCGGATAGAACCGGTCGATTCGCTTACCGCGGCAGAAAAGATGATCGAGGAGCATCGCGCGGAATGTGCGGTGGTGATGAGCCCCGGATTCGGAGGCGCGATTGAGAGCGGGACTCCTCCGCCGGCCGAGATTCTCGCCGCGCGGGGCGAGCAGTTCGCGACGCAGGGGACCAGCGAGCTCTTCCGTGATTTCATTTACCGCGCGGGAATCCCTCGCGATCGCGCGGTTCCCGAAGTGATTCCGCGTTCCGCGGGCGGGCAAATGCGCATCGTCGATTTTTTTGCGGTGTCGATGACGGTGCTGTTCCTGAACTTCGGGGTGTTGTCCGGGGTCCGCGCGCTGCAAGCGGAGGTCGATTCGCGCACCATGCTGCGTCTGCTCGCCTCGCCCACCCCGCCCCACGCGATTATCGCGGGGAAATTCGCCGCCCTGATGCTCATCGGGCTTATTCAGATGGGAACCATGATCGCGGCGACCTCTTTGATGTTCGGCACCCGATGGGGAAACCCGCTGCCGACTACGGCGCTGATGTTCACCAGTGTGCTGATGGCGATCGGTTTGACTGCGTTCCTGATGAGCCTCGCTAACAACGCGGAACAGGGTACCGCACTGGCGGCGATGGTTATCGCCCTGCTCTCGATCGTCGGCGGACAGTTCCTGCCTCCGCAGGGACTGCCCGATGTGTTCGAAACCCTGACTCGACTCACGCCGAACGGCCAGGCGTTCTTCGGTTTCCTCGATTTGTCCGCCGCCGGCGCGCACGGAACCTTGATAACGATAGCCCAGCCGCTGGCCTTTACCGCGATCGTCGGCTTGAGCGGCATCACGTTCGCGGGGCTGCGGGCCCGTGGCGCACTCCAGAGGATGACCTGATGCCACTATCGCATAGTCTGAATGTTATCTTCGGCGCGGCAGCCGTCAGCGGCGCGGGCGTCCGGCGCGACCGCCGCCGGCTGGTGGTGTTGTTCCTGCTGCCAACCCTGGTGATGGCGATCGTCGGCTTCGCGATGGGCGGTTACAGCAGCGCGTCATTCGAGGTGGGCCTTCTCGATCAAGCGAACACGCGCGAGAGCCAGGCGCTCGCCGCCGCGCTGGTATCCAATGAACAGTTTCGGATTCGCGACTATACCAATGAGGAGAGGCTTAAACTTGCGGTTTTCCGCGGCCGGATGAACGCCGGGATTTTGATTCCGCCCGGCTGGCATGGCGACCAGAATCTTGCCGTCTACCTCTCCAGCGCGAGCGCCGGCGCCGCCGTCATGCGAGGCGGCATCAACACCGAATTGAGCCGGATGGCGCGCGGCGGTCAACCGCTCGAGGTTCCGATTCGCTACCCTGCGGGCGGACACGCTGGCCTTCCGCGCCTCGGCTTCGCTTACACCGCGCCCGCGAACCTGGTGCTATTCGTTATGGTTACCGGCTTCGTCTCGACCCTGAGCATCCTCCAGCTTCGCGAAAGCGGCATTTCGCGCCGGCTGCTGGCCGCGCCACGCCGGACCTGGGAACTGCTCGCGATGCTCGCGATCGCGCCTGCGCAGCAGATGATCGCGCAAGCGGCGTTCATGATCATTGCCGCGCGGCTTTTCTTCGGCATTCATTGGGGCGATGCCCTGGGGCTGGTGTCGATTACCGCGGCGGTCACCGCGCTGGGCGTCGCCATCGTCCTCTTGATGGGCACCGTGTTTCGCACCCGGCAGCAGGTGACCACGCTCGGACCATGGATCGCGGTGTCCATCGGCATGCTGGGCGGATGCACGTGGCCGCTGGAAATCGTCCCGCCGTTCATGAAGACCCTGGCGCGTCTCTCGCCGGCCTCATGGGCAATGGACGCGTACCTCGGCCTGATTTTCGATCACGCAACGTTTGCCGAAATAGCTCCGGACATCGCGATGGTGTTCGCTTTTGCCGCCGTTATCGCGACGGCCGGCATAATCCGCCTGCGGCCGCAATTGTCGCGCTAGAGCTTTGCTAAAGAAGGGCTGGTTGCAAGGAAGAGCATTCCTGAAAGCAACCGGAACGGCGGCCTCGCTGCCAATTATGGTCGATCCTCGCGTGAACCGGGGGCACTTTCCTTCCCTTGGTCCGGCGCTTCGATTGCGCCCCTGCCCCCCGGAATTCCCTGTTTAATAAGGTGCTTGCATAGTCGTTCGAGGGATGGAACTTCGGGGTAAGATGCCTTCAGACTTGATGTTGGGAAGGCATCCTGTTTTCTTTTGCAGAGGATTGTGGGGATACTTTGGCTCCAGCAGGGTTAAACGAGCTTCGATGCGCTGCACGAAATGCCAATTCGAGAATCCCGCCGGTATGGTGTTTTGCGGGAAGTGCAGGACTGCACTCGCAGTGGTCTGTCCGCAGTGCTCCTTTACCAATCCGCCCGAGTTTGATTTCTGCGGCCGCTGCGCAACCGCTCTTCATGGCGCTATCGAAAGCAAGCTGCGGCCGCCCGGAGCAACGACGCACGCGACCGCCCCATTTATCGTTCCCCGCGCTGCCTCGCCCATAGTCGACGGCGAACGCAAGACCGTCACCGCGCTATTTGCGGACATCAAGGACTCCACTCAATTGGAGCAACATCTCGATCCGGAGGAGGCGCGCGCGATTATCGATCCGGCCCTCGCCCTGATGATCGAGGCGGTGCGCCGCTACGATGGCTACGTGGTGCAGTCGAGGGGCGACGGCATCTTCGCACTTTTCGGCGCCCCGATAGCGCATGAGGACCATCCGCAACGCGCGCTTTACGCAGCGCTCCGAATGCAGGAAGAGCTGCGCCGCTATTCGTCCAGGCTGGTGACCGAGGGTGGCCAGCCACTGCAAAGCCGGATCGGCATCAACACCGGCGAGGTGGTGGTGCGCTCGATCGCAACCCGCGACGGTCACACCGAATACACCCCTATCGGCCATGCCACCAACCTGGCGTCGCGGATGGAAGCCATCGCACCGGTCGATTCCATCGCAGTCGCGGAATCCACCTACAAGCTGTGCCAGGGATATTTCGCGCTCCGGCCGTTGGGGCCAACCCGGGTCAGCGGCGTCAGCAAGCCCATCAACGTCTACGAGGTAACCGGGCTGGGGCCGTTGCGGTCGCGCTTGCAGCGTTCGGTCGGGCGTGGACTGGCGAAGTTTGTCGGACGCGACCGCGAACTCGAAGTGCTGCGGCATGTCGCCGGAATTGCCGGCGACGGGCGCGGCCAGATCGCGGCCACGGTTGCCGAGCCCGGCACCGGAAAATCGCGATTGCTGCTGGAGTTCAAGGCTAGAAGCCAGTCGGGTTGGATGGTGCTCGAAGCATTCTCGGTCTCCCATGGGGCGGCATCGGCGTACTTACCGGTGATCGAGCTGCTCTGGAATTATTTCAAAATCAGCCCCGAAGATGACGAGCGCACGCGTCGCGAGAAAGTGACCACGCGAGTGATGGCGCTGGAGCCGACCCTTGAAGACGTGCTGCCCTACTTGTTCGCGCTGCTCGGAATCGCCGGGACTGACGACCCGCTGGCGCAGATCGACGGACAATTGAAAAAGCGGCGCACCCTGGACGCCATCAAACGCATCCTGTTGCGCGAGAGTCTCAACCAGCCCCTGATGCTGGTGTTCGAGGACCTCCACTGGATTGATGAGGAAACCCAGGGACTGCTGAATTTGCTCGCCGAATCCATTGGCACCGCGAAAATCCTGCTGCTGGTGACCTACCGCCCCGAGTATCAACATCAATGGGGCAGCAAGACCTACTACACCCAGCTAAGACTCGATCCGCTGGCGCAAGAGAGCGCCGTCGAAATGCTCTCGGCATTGCTCGGCAACACCGTCGACCTCGAGCCTTTGAAACGGATGATCATCGAGCGCACCGAGGGCAACCCGTTCTTCATGGAAGAGACGGTCCTGGTGCTCCTCGATGACGGCGCGCTGGTGCGCGAGGGAACCGCGATCAGGCTTACCAAATCACTGCGCGAGCTCAGCATTCCGCCGACCGTACAGGCGCTGCTCGCGGCGCGCATCGATCGCCTGCCCGCGGCGGAGAAAGAGCTGCTGCAGACGCTGGCGGTGCTGGGCCGGGAATTTCCGCTGCGGCTGGTTAACCAGGTAGTTCGCGCGAAAGCGGCGGAAGAGATCGAGCGGATGCTGGCCGACCTGCAGCTCGCCGAATTCATTTATGAGCAACCCACCGCGGGCGACGTCGAGTACATCTTCAAGCACGCGCTGACCCAGGAGGTTGCCTACAATTCGTTGCTCATCGAGCGGCGAAAGATTTTACACGAAACGGCCGGACTGGCGCTGGAGTCGATATTCGCGGATCAGCTTGAAGATCACCTCGGCGATCTCGCGCATCATTACAGCCGCAGCAGCGACGTTTCCAAGGCCGCGGCCTACCTCACCATGGCAGCCAAGCGTGAGATCTCACAAAACGCCTACGAGAGCGCCGCGCGGCATTTAAAGACCGCCCTCGAACTGGTTTCCAATCTGCCCGAAACCGAGGTGCGCAACCGAACTGAACTCGAGCTTTTAATCGAGCAAGGGGTCACTCTGGTCGCGCTGCGGGGATGGTACGCACCGGAACTGGTGAACGTTTACGGGCGGGCGCGCGACCTTTGCAAACTGCTGTCCGAAACACAACGACTGTTGTCGGTGCTGTTTGGCCTGTGGTCGTTTCATGATTCTCGCGCGGAACTTCGTCTTGCACGCACCTATGCCGACGAAATGACCTCGGTCAGCTCGGTTTCAGACGACGACAAAACGCTGCTGACCGGATGGACGATTGGCTCCACTCAATTCTTCCGGGGCGAATGGGTCGAAGCCCATGACCGGTTCGAGCGCGCTGCCAGGGTTTACGACCAACAACGACATCGCGCGATTGCCTCCCTGGTAGGACACGATCTCTGCGTGCCCTGCCTGGCTTACGACGCGATGACTTTGTCAGTTCTTGGCTTTCCCGAACGCGCGGAAAAGAGCTTTCAGGAATCACACTCGCTGGTGCGCCGGCTAGGACATCCTTTTACCCTTGTCGTATGGCTCAGCACCGCCGCCATGTATTTTTGCATTCGCCGCGAATTCAGCCGCTTGCCCGAAGTCATTCGCGAGACTACCGCCGTCGCGCGCGAGTACGGATTTACCTTCTACGAGGAGACCATCGGCGCCTTCGAGATCATAGGTCTGGCTGCCGAAGGAAAGATCGAAGAACTAAAGGAGGCCGTCAGCCGTTCCAAGCCTTACTCCGCGGCTAGCTCTGAGTTGGGCGGCACCTGGGCCCGCTCCGCCCTGGCCGAGGCGCTGGCTAACCTCGGCAGAGTCAGGACCGCCGCGGCGCTGTGGAGTTCAGCCAGCGAAATGATGCAACGCAACGACGAACGATACGCGGAACCGGAGATCCATCGCATTCGCGGCCTTCTGGCCTTGAAGCAAATCCGCGGAAGAGAGCATTCGGCCCTCGAGATGCAAGCCAGCCATGAAGAAGCCGAGCGGGCGTTCCGAGACGCCATCGAAAGCGCGCGGGGTCAGGGCGCCAAGCTCTACGAGCTGCGCGCGGCAACCAGCCTGTGCGGAGTGTTGCAGGAAATCGGAAAGGGCGCCGAAGGTCATCTCATCCTCAGCGAAATCTATAGTTCGTTTACCGAGGGATTCGATAGCCCTGACCTAAGGCTGGCCAGGGCCGCACTCGATGAGCTCAATCCCAGGCGGCTAACCCGGTAAAACCAGCGACTAGTCTCATGGTTAGCAACGGTCGGCGCGGACTTACTTGCTGCCGACGCACATTCCAATTCCGGGCAAGAGCTCCTCCCAGTAGAAATCGGTAAATCCAGCGCCGAGGAACAATGCCCGGAACTCCTCGGGGGTGTGGAAACCGACCCATCCGGGATCGCCCATCTTGGCCAACGGCGCACTCAGCATATTTGCCCACCAGGTGCCACCATCGATCACGAAAGCCTTGCCGCCGGAATTCAACGCTCGATAAGCCTCGCTGAGCGCGGCGGTTGGATCGCTATAGTGATGAAACGCAAACGAGGAATGAATCGCATCGAATCGCCCGGTGAAATGATCGGGGAGGTGGGTCACGTCAGCCTGAAAAAACGCGGTGTTCTGCAAACCGCGTTGCCGTCCAGCCTCATGCGCCGCGGCAATCATTTCGGCGGAGAGGTCGATTCCGACAACCTCACCATCGGGCACCGCTTCCGCGAGACGAAACAACTCGGTGCCAGGTCCGCATCCAAGATCGAGAATCCTTGCCGCCGGCGGCAGCATTCGTTGGATGAGAACCAGCGACTCTTCGTGGACCGGCCGGGTAAAAGGCACCACCACGGTTTCATAAAGCTTGGCGCCGCGATCGAATTCGCGAACCGACTCGCTCTGCGGCGAATCGTGTTCGAGATAAACGGGCTCGGGAAACTCACGGCAATAGAACTTGCCCTCGCCTTGAGTAGGCCGTCGCGCAGGATATCTGCCGAGCGAGGTCTTGGGATACATACCTACTCGCCTAACCGCTTGAACCGGATACAGAACGGTCAGCGAATACAGCCAGAGCTGGCTTAGGTAGATTCCGGCTGGGACATCCACCGCGGGATCGAACGCAAACGACATTCGTATACTATGGTCGCCGGACACCTTGTCTCCCCTGCTCCAGTTGCAACCAACCGGCGCACGCGATACTAGCGTCTGTGAACCGCCACGGTCCAGTGGCATAGCTCAATGAAAGCGTTAGTCATCGGCGCCGGCGGCCATCTGGGAAACGCGATCACTCGCGCATTGTTGGACCGCGGCTGGGAGGTAACCGCTTGCGGACGGCGTCCCTTGCCGCTCAACCTCGAAGGATTGCCGGTGAGGTACCTGCGCGGCGACGCCGATAATCCGCGATGCCTCGATGAATGGACCACCGGCCACGACTTGATCGTCGATGCTGCGGCGCCCTATCCCATGTCACTCATTTTTCCCGGCCGCCCTCCCGAAGCGGATCCTTTCGCGGCGGCCGAAGCGCGAACTCGACACCTCATCGACGCTGCCCTGAAGCATGACGCCATCCTCGCCTATGTGGGGTCGTTCGTCACCCAGGTCAGTCCCTCCACCGATGCGCAGCGAGCGCGCGCGGGACTCATCAAGCTGACGCTCCCATACTTCCAGGTGAAGCAGTTGATCGAAGCGCAGCTGCTCGATGCCGCGCCGCGGGGGCTTCGCTCGGTAATCGTGAATCCCACCTACTGTCTAGGTCCCTGGGACTTACACGATCGGCGCGTCTGTACGATTCCGCTGCTGTTGTGCGGGGAAATTCCAGGACGAATCTCCCAGATGCTCAATGTGATCGACGTCCGCGATGTGGCGGCGGCGCTGCTCGCAGCCATCGAGGCGAGGCGATACTCCGAGCCTCTTCTGACCACGGCGCATGCGGTCTCGACCGAGGAACTCTATGCCCTGGTTTGCCGGATGGGTGGGGTGCCGATGCCGAGGCTCAGCTCGTCGACCAATTTCGCGATGTTCACCTCGTACCTCACCGAGCTCTTGTACAGCGCGATGGGGCAGCAGACGCCGATAATTTCGGCGGGGATGATGATGGCAACCGCGATCGACTACCTGGATCGGCCCAGCGCGCTCAGTGAGACAGGGATCGCTCCCCGGCCGCTAGGTGAGACCATCCGCGATGCTATCACCTGGTATCGCGCGATCGGATACTGCTAGCTAGCTCATGGATTGAACGTCGGCTCAGGCGCGATGAGATTTTCTCCGATTTGCCACCATCCGATGTCGGCGGAAATACTCTGCATGAAACCCTGCATAAAGAAAGGGTTCACCGCATTTACTACCTGTACCACCTGCTGGCCCACCGAATATTGTCCGGCCACGACCAGACCCAAGGTTTCTACCAGCGCCGCGTTGGGATAGTAGAACAGATGAATGCCGACGCCGGTGGAAAAGAAGTTGGGCAGGGTTTGGGTAAAGCGCCTCCCAAGAAACACGGCGGCCTGGTAGTCGGCCTTGGCAGGATTGTTGGCGTCGCGAATCTGCTTGAGTCCCAGGGTGAAGAAGTCAATCGGGGTGCTACCAAATTGCCCTAGACCTATACCCTTGAGAAAGGTGTCGGTCACACTCACGGGATTGGGGCTGGAAGTGGATGACTGGTTGTATATGGTGTAACACTGGACCAGCGGCAGCTCTTGCAGTTTCTGCCCCGAGGTGGTGTTGGGAAACAGTTCCGTCGCGATTGTCACGTTCAGATTTCCGCCGAGCTGGATCGGAGGAGGAAAGAAATTGTTGAACGGAGGACTTATGAAATCCGACTTCAAGGTGAGCCTGCCGTAGACCTCGAAGGTGGTAATGGTATTCCAATAAGTGCCGGCGAAGGTATACAGCGGTACGAGCCCGGGACCGGAGTTTCCGGTGCGCTTGTTGGTCCAAATGACCGGCACCGCAAAAGTCATTTCCTGGTCCGCAGTGGGCAGATCAGGGTCGCCATATTCCGAGGTCTGCATCTGCGAAAAGTTGCTGAGAATCAAGTGGACAAACGCAGGGCCGCTGGCCGGAGCATCGAGCGTAAAGTCGAAGTACTGGTTGCCGAGGTATTGCTCAATGAGATCGCTGAGAATGTCCCCGTCAGCCGCGAGCGGCATAAAACGCATGGTCACCTGCGGGAAGGTTACCGGGGTCGGGATTTCTTCGACTGCGCCGCTCCCGAGTTCTATGTAGCTAATCTTTTGCGTCGTCGGCCGGACTCGCGGGCAGTTGTTTTCGGTCCAATAGGTCTGGCTGGTCCGCCAGGTCTGGTAGCCGGCTAAGCCATAGGTAAGATCCATCTTCACCCAGAACGGCAAAACCGGGGTAAGTCTCTGCACCACGCCCCAGTCGGCAGTCGTTACCGGCGCCGCGGGGATTCCCAGCTTCGATACCTCGGGCATGGTTGCCGCCAGATCGATATAGATGCCGCCGGAAGGATCCGGATTGCTCGGATCGATAAATGATCCGGCGTCGATCAGTTTTACGATACTCATTTCCGATTCGATTATACCTTGATAGCAGGCGAGTCCCTGGTATACCTCAGCGGGGTCCTCGATCTCGCGAACCTGCTTCAGGGTAATGATGCTGACGGGAGGAGAAGACTCGCAGGAATCTCCGGTTCCGGCGGAGCTAGTCTGCAGCGCCGCGGGCAGGAAGCGATTTAGATCTCCGTAGAAGCGCGGCAGGATCTTGCGCAACATGCCGATATGACCCGCGGAGCCCTTCGAACCCGAGCCGCCTAGTTGAAGAAGGTCGATGGCCGCATTGACGGAAGCTGCGATCGCAAGTGGCACCGCTGTCATGATACCGCCGAGATTTGAAACCGAGGGTTGCAGTAGTTGCGTTTCCTGGATCCGTAGCAGGTGCGCATGGCTATCGGAGCCGCTGCCGTCGGGATCTATCAAATCGGCGCTGAGCAAGGTCTGGTTGTTGCCGGGTTGAAAGGCGGACGCAATCGCATTTACCACGATCGGAGCCTTGCTCCATCCATAGATCTCGCGGCCGCCGGAAAGCGCGACCGAATTATCCACGAAGATATAAGGATAGATCAGCGCGTAAGTCAGGAAGGTAAGATTGCCCCTGGGGTCGCGCGCATACCATTCCAGCGGAATCCCGAACGCGACCTCGTGCTCGGAAAACCACCCCACGTTTTCGGTATTCGAGGCTACTGAGCCGTAGTTAAGAACTTCGAGCATGACGAAAGGAGCAGCCGGCTTGAAGTAGACCGGCGGATTCTCGCCGTCGCTGGGGAAATTCAGGTAACCATCGAGGAACTGCTGCAGGACGCTCATATCGGCAGCCAGCGGAAAAATCTGCGCCACCACGTTGGTGAAGGTCTCGGTAAGGTCGTCGGGCAACGCCAGCTCATCGCCGAGGGCGGTGTTGTAGTCGGTCAGTTTATCGGTTGGTAGGGGGTAGCCCGGAATCGGAGTGGTTTGCATTCCACGGATTGGTCGTCGCCGCATGATCCACCTCTCAGTTTCGTTCGATCACCCACAAGGGCATCTGTTCCAGAAATGCCTTATCCCGAGAGTCAGGCAGCCCCGCGGAAAACAGGGAAAATTCGTGCAGAGCGGCGCCGACCAATTCCTGCGCAAACTGTCGAGCGTGTTCAATTCCGTGATACTTCTCGATGAGCGCGCGCATCCAGTCGACATCAGCGGACGCGCGCTCCGACCTGGGAACCCGCAAAGCTGCGCGGAGCCGGTCCCGTTCCGCGGCGGTCGACTCCTGCAGCGCGCGAATCAGCATGAGGGTCCGCTTGCCCTCCCAGAGGTCGCCGTCGCGTTCCTTGCCATAGCTATGGTCCCCGACCAGGTTAAGGAGGTCGTCCTGGATCTGGAACGCCGCGCCAACGAAGAAGCCAAACCGTACGAATGACTCGAGGTCCGCGGCGCCGCGGCTACCGATCAAAGCTCCCGCGCGAATGGGAAAGATGGTCGCGAGCCAGCAGGTTTTTTTCAGCACCATCTCGAGATAGTCGGCGTCGCTGATCTCGATGGCGTTGTCCCGCCGCCATCCAAGTTCGATGGACTGACCTTCCGCGCACTCGCGCGCCATCCGCTGGGTCTCCTCGATCAGGCGCAGGGTGAGCGCGTCTCCAATGCTATTGCGATTGTCGATTAGCGGGCGCAGCGCAGTAAGCGTCAACATGTCGCCCGCGTTCAGCGCCAGCGGCACCCCATGGATCTGATGGAGCGTAGGAAGTCCGCGGCGCTGCTCGCTGCCGTCTTCAATGTCGTCATGAATGAGGAGCGCGTTATGCAACAACTCGATAGCTACCGCGGTGCGCAGCGCGTGCTCGATCGGTGCGCCATAAAGCCGCGCGGCTGCGATGCAGAGACTGGGGCGCATCATCTTACCGCCGCGGCGCGGGTAGTCAGTCACCAGGTCATAGAGGTAACGGCGTGGCTCGCGATCGACGAGATAGTCCTGCAGCGCGGCGCGGGTAAAGTGGCCGTACTCGTGCAGCATGGTGGAAACTAGACTTGCGGTGGATTCCGCGCTCATGGTTGCCTTGAATGAGTGTTATTACTGCGCCACCCGCACCGTCAACGTTCCGCGAACCTCACCTGTCAGCCGGTTTACCACCACCCCGGAGTAGACGCCCGGTGAACAACTATCGGCTATCGAGATCCTTAGCCGGATCGGATCTTCGGCGGTCTCCGGAGTAAAGATTATCTCGCCGGCCAGCGAGGCGTCCTGCTCGACCGCGCGCAAGCCGAGCGTAACCAGGGGCAAGCGCTCCGACTTCTCCTTGAGATCGAGCGAGATCTGCACCGGACGGGCCGAAGCTACTTCCACCGAAATTGCCCTGGAATCCTGACCCGGCGCGGGGTTGCTTCCCGCATGAGGCGCGGGCGCCGCGGCACCATTGGCCGTCCGCCCCGGCGCTACGCTGACCGCGGAGCCCAGCGCTTCGAGCCATAGGGGGAGTATTTCGTTTTGAAAGCGCATCGTGCGTTCGAGCAGTTCCTGAAAACCGTCAGTCAGCGGCCGGGTCTGGTACGCTTCGCGATTGAAGAAGCCCGCGTTGTGCTTGCCCTCGTTGATATGCTTTTCAATCACCCGATAGGCGAGACCTACCGAGTCATCGCGAGAGGCCGGTTCGGCTGAACTTGCGGCGCCATTGGAGGTGGGCGCCTGCGGCGGATCAAGGTCGGACTCCGGGCGAAAGATGCCGTTGAAATTACGCAGCGGCGCAGTCCGAGCCGGATTCTCGCGACGGAGCCGTTCGTTGTCGCCCATGTTCTTTCCGCTCCTCAAGGGTGATCGTACCCAACGATCTCGTCCAGCCCGGGCAGACTCGAAATCGCATGCGCCGCCAGTCTACCCGAGATGACGGCGGATTCGACACATCCGGTATCCAACCCACAAGCGGTCCAATCACCGGCAATAGTCATATTGTCATAGGTGTTGTCCAGCGGTGAGATTCGATATTTTTGCGTACCGGGGAGCGACAGGACGTAGCGCTCGGTCGGACTGACGTTAGCGGTCCAGAATTGGGAATCGAAGCGGGCTTCCCCGGCGCGCGGCGCGGCCCCATTCAGGTCCAGCAGCAGGTCCCATCGGAACTGCCCGGGAGGCTGGACCGCGCGTGGCCATAACTGTGCGATTTCATGGTTGAGGAAGCCGATTGCGTTGCGGCGGACTTGTTCGCGGCGGCGGGCTTCGTAGCCGGCGTCGTTCACATCGAGTGGAGTCACCGGGTCAGTCAGCGCGCTGCAAAAATAAGCGATCGAGCGCGGCGCCGATTTCCATCGCTCCTCGCCGATCAGGTGCCGCATGTCGCCCCAGGTATCGAAGGGCCGGGCAAAGCCGCACAACGAAACGGGTGGTCCGTCCCAGCCGAGCGCCTCCATGTCTTCGCGCAGCCAAAGCTGAAAGGCCTGCGTCTCCACCGTCTTGACATGGGTGACCATGTCGCGCCACCGCTGGTCGCGTTGCAAGAGGTCCTGGCAAACGAAGGGAACCGCACCCAATCCGATCCCCAAGACGACAAAATCAAAATCCTCGGAAACGCGCAGAGTCCTGGCGCCGACGGCGCGCCGGTCCCAATGCGACTCGAATTTCCGATCCTTAAGACTCTCGCCCTCGACCAACTGCGAAAGGTCAGGCGTCGAGGGCCAGCAGGGAAGACCGTCGAGATCGATCAGCGGCAGGTACTCGCCGTCCCGAACCTCGGCCTGGACCGCGAACTCCAGCGCCTTAACATAAGGATGCTCGCCGGGTGCCAGGGCGTGCGGTTCCGCGAGCTTCACCGCTTCGAGCCGGTGGAAAAACTGGAATGAAACTCCGCGCCGTTTGAGCACTTCGTAGAAGGGCGCGAATACCACATCACCCATTCCGGCGCGCATTTTCCACACTATCGAGCCACGGTAGGTGAACAGAAACCGCAGCGACCCTCTCAGCGCGACGCCCGCGCCATGGCCGGGGCGCTGATAGTCGCCGCCCTCATAGGCCATCGCGAGGTCGTAGGAGGCGCGCACCAGGGGCGAGTTGATGGTACTTTCCGACGCGCCGTTGAGCTTCAGCCACGCGCGAAAATCGTAGTCGTTTATCGCGTCGAAGCCCCGCGGATCGGACAACAACCGGAACCGCAAAATCCCCAGCATCGAGGTCATTTCCAAGTCGACCGCCTGCCAGAGAATAAGTAACTCCGGG
>Ga0210398_10003788_pt1 | contig 14379 bp, 10 predicted proteins | sample IncBWC4OmetaG_FD_161047 | JGI IMG/M metagenome (GOLD analysis project Ga0210398, IMG submission 161047) | Forest soil microbial communities from Barre Woods Harvard Forest LTER site, Petersham, Massachusetts, United States - Inc-BW-C-4-O | ecosystem: Environmental > Terrestrial > Soil >...
CGCCCCTAGAATCGACCGCCCTTGCTACACTTTGGTCACACTTTCCGATTGTTTCCCTGCGAGGTCCAAGTCCTCATCCTGTGGCACATTGTAATCCTCGTGTGTAGGAAATGTCGTGTGACCCTGCATAGCAATCGAGCGCTGTAAGCGCTGTAATTCACGGACCATGCACAGCGAACCGTAACTGACTCATTCCAAACATCTAAGTCCGGCGCACTTGATTCGAGAACAAGTGCGCCGGTACAGCGGAGGAGTCGCCGAGATCGTGTCCAGGGGGCTTATTTCGTTTAATTCGTTTATTTCGTGACACGAGAAGGGTAGCGCAAGTGCCAGTGTACCTTTTTTCATTTCTTTCGTAAGTACAGCCGTACCATTACGATTTGTAAATACGCATTCAGAATTGCGGGGCAGCGTTAACGTCTGGTGTTTTTCGCGTCTTGAAACAGGGGTCGGCGGGACGGAGAATCCCCGCACCACCTTTTCAGGCCTTGACCGGATTGTCGTGCCGAACGACCTGTCTTAAGGTCAACACACCTTCGAGAGTCGCGATGAAGTGCCCGTCGAATCCTATGGAGCACCGGGCGGGGGTAATTCAACGGTAGAATCTCACTCTTCGAAGGTGATGGTTGCGGGTTCAAATCTCGTCCCACGCTTCAAATAGGAGAAAGCGGCCGACGATGTGACAAGGATTAAGTCCACGGAGAGGTGCCAGCTGCTGGTTTGTCATAACCTGCCGTGCAAGCTGTGTTTTTCACTTAGGTCCACTTCCACATCCATGAGCAAAGGGAAGTGAGGAAAGATGACGACGGACTCAGTGACGGCCCAGATCACTGTCAACGAAGATGACACAAAAAGACAGCTCGCCCGCATTTGGCGAGAACTCCTCGGCGTCCAATCGGTCGGCCCCGACGAGAATTACTTCGATCTGGGAGGGGACTCCTCCTTGGCCGTTCAGCTCTTTGCTCAAATTGAAAGAGTCTTCCGCGTCAAGTTGCCCCTGGCTACACTTTTCGAAGCCCCCACTGTCAACGAGCTGGCACGGATTCTCCGCCCCGAGACGGTAGCGTCCAGTTGGTCGCCACTGGTGACGATCCAGTCGAGGGGTTCCCGTCCTCCTCTGTTCTGCATGCATCCCCATGGCGGAAACGTGCTGATCTATCACGACCTCTCACGGCATCTGGGCTCCGACCAGCCCTTCTATGGCTTGCAATCCCAGGGCTTGGACGGGCGTTGCCCGCCACTAACTAGAATCGAAGACATGGCCACCCTGTACGTGAAAGAGATCCGCAGGGTGCAGCCACACGGGCCGTATTTCCTCGGCGGCTATTGCATGGGTGGAACCATTGCGTTCGAGGTCGCTCAACAACTGCGAACGGAGGGAGAGCAAATTGCCATCTTGGCATTGTTCGACACGATCAACTGGTCCAAAGTCCCACCCCTAGAAAACTGGGATAAGTGCTACTTCCTGACCCACCGGCTGATCTTCCACATGGCCAATTTCCTCAGCCTCGATTCTAAGAGTAAGGCCAAGTTCTTAAGAGAAAAAATGAGCGGGTTCGGAAGTCGCTTCCCTGTGTGGAGCCGTATGCTGCTCTCCCAGTTCGGGCTGAACTCCCACTCCGCCATGTCAAAATCACGAGGGTTGGGGCAGGTGTGGCGGGCGAATGTCCGCGCTTACTTAAGTTACGTCCCGCAACCCTATCCTGGTAAGGTCACAGATTTTCGCCCTCTGAAGCAGTATCGGGGACTCCACAATCCAGAAATGAAGTGGGATCGCTTGGCAGCAGGGGGACAAGAAGTTGTCGTTCTGCCCGTCAATTCTACCGGCATTCTATTTGAACCCTACGTCAAGCATTTGGCAGTGGCGCTCCGAAGGTCCATGGACGGCGTGCTTCTCGGCTCCCGAGCAGCATGGGAAGGGAGCATGAATCCGTGAAATCCATAGGCACCCGGCCAGGCGCATTGGCGATTTTTGACAAGGATTCGGACACTGGGTGTTGCAGTTGGTGCAGCGTCCAGATCGGTAACATAGAGGCCCGCTGCTTCACTCGCCCGCTCTAACCCTGTGCAGTAAGTGTGCACGGTGGGTGAAGTTGCGGGGCCCAGGCAAAGAAAGTGGCAGGATGAGTCGGGCGTCCTAGCTACACCAACATATCGTTCCAATCGAACCGCCGAATAAATCGCCAACCCGACCTCCACGTCACGTGAGTATTAAGAGGGGTAATTTACTTCATTTTGTTCGATCTAACTTGCCCCCACTGCCAGAAGAATAATTTGCTCGCGGTTGTTCCCGCTCAAGACGCAAGTAGCTACGTTGAGCGCGCAGTCGAGTGCGCCCATTGCAAGAAAACCTGGGAGGCGTCAATTCCTGGGACAGTCGTGGCCGGGCCGTTTCCCAAGTGATTCTCTGCATTGCATTCCTGTGGAGAACTAATCTGTGAATTAGAGTTTGTGCGAACCGCGACCTAGGCTGGCATCAGTTCTCAGCCCAGATTTCGACGGCGCGTGCGCGACGCGATGAGTCCGGCTCCCACTGCATCGGCTCCCTTTTGTTGTGGGGATCCGGATAGTAGGCTGCTGTGATTGGCGACTTTGCGCATGTTTTTTCAGTTCCGCCAGGAAACGCACTACGTGCAGCATTGCGCGGGCGTGTTTTCGCAAGAAGCATGCGCGCTTGTTGTTCCCAGGTGCCGCGCCAGCTTGATGAAGAAGGTTCGCTCGAAAGGAACTACCATAATGCGATTCACCCCTTGCGTCCTTCCCATACGGGTAAGCAATGTTGCGAAGCGGTGACGGGTCTCCACAAAGGAACCAAGCGTAGACTACGCCTGCGCATTGGGGTTACTTTTGTGGTGGATTAGGTGTGAGCTGAGCCCATGAACGTCACACGGCGAGAGAGCTTGCGGCTTTTCGGCAGTGGCATTGTGGCGACGGCTGTGTCCTTGCACGATCGGCGTCATGATTCCTTGCCAGCCAAGACCCCTCTGGATCGGGCCGACCTCCTGCAATTGTTGGGTGCGGTGCCGCTGGCAGCTCCGCCTCTGGCCTCCGAGCGCGTCGAACGTATCGATCTAGGCGACGTCGTGCGCGAGAAGGTCACCTACGCGGTCGAGCCGGGCGAACGCGTTCCTGCCTTTGTTTTGCTCCCGAAGTCGGGACCGGCCCGCCGTCCTGCCATCCTCTGTCACCATCAACATGGGGGCGAGTTCCAGGCCGGGAAGGACGGCCCGGCAGGGCTGGGTTCGGACCCCAGCCAGCACTACGCACTCGAGTTGGCCCGCCGCGGTTACGTCACCATGGTCTTCGATGCACTCTGCTTCAACGAGCGGCAGGACGCCGCGGGTAGGCTCAAGAACGGTGACTACGAGCGGTACGAGGCGATGTACCGAATCGCCGAAGGTAAGTCCCTGCAGGGCAAGTATGTCTGGGACGCGCGTCGCGCATTGGATTACCTCGAGACTCGGCCTGAGGTAGACGCCACCCGCCTAGGCATGATCGGCCATTCGCTCGGCGGACAAGAGACACTATTTACCGCTGCCATCGACACACGGATTCGCGCGGCCGCCTCGAGCTGCGGCTTCGGCAGTCTACGCACGCTCAAGCGCGACCGGATCAATCACAACTACGCGCTGTTCGTGCCTGGGCTCGCTAACAGTGGCGACTACGGCGCTGTACTTGCGATGGTAGTGCCGCGACCGTTCTTCGTCCTCGCACGCAGCGAGGATCCCATATTCCCGAAGGACGGAATCGAGGAGACCGTGGCGACGGCGCTTCGTGCATATGTGGCCGCTGGCGCAGCCGACCGATTGTCCACGTTCTTCGAACCGGGAGCGCACGCGTTTTCGCCGACCATGCGCGCGGCCGCCTACTCCTGGCTCGATCGGTGGCTCGCGCCTGCCCAATAACGGGCACCGTGCAAGCCCAGAATCAATCTCTCTTCTGCCATTGCACGCCAGACCTTTCTAGCAGTAACTCGCGCGAACCCCGCAACCATCCGAATTTGTAATGACGGTCGAAAACGGAGCTTACAGCGTAAAGGTCCGCTGCAATCGCGTAAGCCCATCATTGGATTCCGATGCTTCATCGATGAATAGCGCGTGACCCACCCCTTGCGCCACAACCCATCGAGGTCCCGGAATCACTTCTGCCAGGAATCCAATAAAGGCGGAGACTTTAATGTGCGGGAGTAGATGAGCGACCGCAACTCCCTGACGTTTGGTAGCCGCAGAAAGACGCCTTGGTTCGGACGCGCGTGCCTCCGGTCTGCGCCTCAGCGATGTTAGAGTGGTTCCGCATCATGAGATCATCACTTTTATGGATACGGATAATTCTTACGTCGACGACTTTGGCCCGTTCGACGGCCGCGTTTGGCTGAATACCGCACACCAAGGCCCGCTTCCCAAAGCAGCTGTGGAAGCTGCAAGAGTCGTGCTTGAACAAAAGGCCCGACCACATCTCCTTCGGGATGAGGATTTTTTTGAAGTGCCGAGGAGGCTGAGAGCAGCGCTTGGCAAGCTAATCGGCGCCGCACCGGAAGACGTCATTTTGGGGAACAGCACAAGCTACGGGCTTGACCTACTCGCCAATGGAATCCAGTGGCAGAGCGGAGATGAAGTCTTAGCGGCTGATGGGGATTTTCCTGCCGATATATTCCCTTGGTTGATACTGCGCAACCAAGGTGTGACGGTGCGTTTCCTCAAAGCGCAAGGAGGAGCGGTCCAACCACGGCAACTTGCCCTCGAAATCTCAGCCCGAACGCGGCTGTTTTGCACCAGTTGGGTGAACTCGTTCAGCGGATATGCGATTGACGTGGACGGGCTCGGCCAGGTCTGCAGGAATAATGATGTTATCTTCGCATTGAACGCTGCTCAGGGATTAGGCGCGCGAATGCTCGACGTTAAGGCTTCAGCCGTGGATGCGGTAACCTGCTGCGGGTTCAAATGGCTGTGCGGACCATATGCAACTGGCTTCTGTTGGCTCACAATGGCTCTGCGGCAATCATTGACGTGTCGCCACGCTTACTGGCTCACGATGTTAGCCGGAAAGCCGCTAGATAAGATGCGTGACTACTCGCTCCGGACTGATCTCGGCGCGCGTGCATGGGACGTATTCTGTACGGCGAACTTTCTCAACTTCGTGCCTTGGACAGCCGCTATCGAGTACCTACTTCAGGCCGGGCTAGGAGATATAGCCGCCTACGATGAACGGCTTGTCGTTCAATTTCTCCGAAACCTTGACGAAGAGCGCTTTGAATTGATCAGCCCTCGGACGGGACCACAGCGTTCCACTCTGATTGTTATTCGCCCGCGGAAGGCCGACGAGGTTGGAGCTTGGGAGAAGCGCCTCTCCGTGGCTGGATTCGACATCGCAGTTCGAGAGGGGAATCTCCGCATCAGTCCCCATCTCCACAACAGCCGGGAAGACATTGCCAAGCTGGTTGAAGTGCTTTCAACTTAGATGTCGTGGACCTCACACGCCATGCGGTTGCAAACGCGCTTGGTTGTGGTTACGCGCCGAGCTACCGAAGCCTTTCGTCGTGCGCCTGGTGATCTTGGCGATTGAAGTGTCGTAGTATGCCAATTTGGCCATACTATTGATCCGGCGTGACTTGTTGCCCGGCACAGCATCGTTCCTTTCAGCCACGTAGGTGGCGTCGAAAGAGCCGCAGAAGGCGCTTAGCGCGGTTAGGCCCGAAGCAACGGGACCAAATGAGTGGAACTCTATACCCTTATGTTCGTCACGCTCCCATTTGCGGCCTGGCCGCTCGGGCCGCTATCGTTGGCTCGCTACCGCTTTGTGGCTGCTCATCGGGATTGCGTTCCTCGGCTCGGTTTGTGATCGTCCATGGATTACACAACACCTCAGGCACCTTAGAGGGCAGACCTCGTCGCAATGCCCCACCGGAGGCATACGTTTTGCAGAGGGTTAGCTCGCACGGTCAAACTGCCAAGATACTTGTGGCGATGTTGGAGGTAGATCTCAGATGGGGGCGTTTGAGCGAAGCCGCTGGTGTTTGCGGCGGACGCGGGGGGGTAACGTTCTCCCTGAAAACTGAGCCAGGGACAGGGTGAGATTTCCGGCAAAACCTAGTAGTTTCGAGAAGGGATTTGCCTCTATGCGCGAGACGCGGACGCATGTCGGCCGCTCGTCTCGATATTTTTTCAGCCGGAGGAAACTTGCATCAGCCCACTCCGTTGCCGCTTAGCTCGCACTCGAAACCGGTTGATTCGTTCTCGCAGGCATCCGCATTGGAAGCCGAGCTGAGGCGGGCGCTCGAAGGCGAAGTACGTTTCGATCGGGGCAGCCGCGCCCTATATGCTACGGACGGCTCTAACTATCGTCAGATTCCGATCGGTTTAGTTGTCCCGCGTAATGCCCAAGACGTGGTCGCAGCCGTGGCCGTGTGCAGGAACTACGGCGCCCCTGTACTGGCACGAGGAGCTGGGACCAGCCTGGCTGGACAATGTTGCAATGTCGCCGTCGTGCTGGACTTTACCAAATACATGAACCAGATCGTCGAGTTGGATCCCCTCCAGCGATACGCACGCGTTCAACCGGGTGTAGTCTTGGACTCACTGCGAAACCAGGCAGAGGCTCACCATCTCACCTTCGCGCCTGATCCCTCAACCCACAATCGATGCACAATCGGGGGGATGATTGGCAACAATTCCTGCGGTGCGCATTCTCTGCTCGGTGGCAAGACAGTGGACAACATCGAAGAGCTGCAAGTCCTGCTCTACGATGGTTCGCTCATGACCGTTGGTGCGACAAGCGGCGAGGAACTTGATTCCATCATTAGGCGGGGAGGACGCCCTGCCGAGATCTACGCAAGACTAAGAACGGTCCGCGACCAATACAGCGAGCTGATCCGAGCAAAGTTTCCGAGGATTCCGCGGAGGGTGTCCGGTTACAACCTAGATGAATTGTTGCCGGAGAAAGGATTCCAGGTTGCTCGCTCTCTGGTCGGAACCGAGGGTACATGCGCGATCGTGCTTCAGGCGAAGGTAAGACTCATCCAGAGTCCCCAGCACCGGAAACTGGTCGGACTAGGATACGGCGACGTCTTTCTGGCGGCCGATCACGTTCCGGAGATACTGAAGTTCCAGCCGATCGCGCTCGAAGGATTTGAAGGAAGCATCGTCGATGGTCTGAAAAGGAAGGGAGCGCCCAATCTCGATCTGCTCCCGGACGGCCGCGGTTTTTTGCTCGTTGAATTTGGCTCCCATGAGGCAAAGGACGCGAACCAGCAAGCCCTGCAACTCATTGATTCGCTCAAGCGACACGCCAACTCACCCAGCACGCGCCTGTACTCAGATAGTGAAGCGCGGGCGGTCTGGCAAATACGCGAATCGGGCCCACGCGCTGCCGCCTTTGCTCCCGGTGCCCCGCTCGAATGGGAGGGTTGGGATGACTCGGCTGTAGCTCCAGAAAAACTGGGCGCCTACTTGAGGGATCTGCGCAAGCTGATGAACGAATACCACTATGCTGGCTCATATTACGGGCATTTTGGACACGGTTGCATCCATATGAGAGTCAGCTTCGATCTCCAAACGGAAAAAGGTATTCGCAACTACGCTGAGTTTATCGACCGCGCTGCGGATTTAGTTGTCGGCTATGGTGGCTCGCTATCTGGGGAGCACGGCGACGGGCAATCGCGTGGCGCATTGCTTCCGAAGATGTTCGGGCCCGATCTGATGGAAGCTTTCCGAGCGTTTAAGGTGGCCTGGGATCCCGACAACAAGATGAATCCCCACAAAGTGATCAATGCCTACTTGCCCATCGAGAATCTCCGGCTTGGGGCTGACTACAAACCCGTCGAGCCAAAGACACATTTCAAGTTCCCTGATGACGATGGTTCTTTTGCCAAGGCCGCATTGCGGTGCATCGGTCTGGGAGCCTGCCGTAAGCTTGATTCTGGTTCAATGTGTCCGAGCTACATGGTGACCCTCGAGGAGGAACATAGCACGCGCGGCCGCGCTCACATGTTGTTCGAATTGCTTCAGGGTGAAGTGGTGCGCGACGGCTGGAAGGATGAACACGTTAAAGAGGCCCTGAATCTGTGTCTTTCCTGCAAAGCCTGCAAGTCCGAGTGCCCTGCCAACGTCGACGTTGCGACCTACAAAGCGGAGTTTATGTCGCACTATTACGAAGGCAAAGTCCGGCCACCGCAAGCGTACGCGTTTGGCATGATCGACAAGTGGGCGCAAGTCGCCTCAGTTGCGCCCGGCCTCGTCAACTTCTTCAGCCACGCACCTGGTTTCAGCCGCGCCATCAAAGGTATCTTGCGCGTGGCACCGCAACGGCAGATGCCTCGGTTCGCGCCCGTTAGTTTTCAGGCGTGGGCCCGAAAACGCAGGACTCCCGAGCAGTTAGGGGGCCGGTCGACGGCTGCGGCCGGGTCGCGCGAGGTGATTTTGTGGGCGGACACGTTCAACAATTACTTTCGTCCGGAGGTGGCCCGAGCGGCCCTGGAAGTGCTCGAGCAGGCTGGATTTCAGGTAACCGTGCCGATGCGTCATTTTTGCTGCGGACGGCCGCTCTACGATTTCGGGATGCTCGATCAGGCCAAAAAATATCTGCGACGTATCCTGCAATTTTTCGGCCGTCAGATTGACTCGAACGTACCGATGGTCGTGCTGGAACCGAGCTGCGCTTCCGTCTTTCGCGATGAGCTGCGCAACCTCTTTCCGACCGATGAACGAGCCGATCGGCTGAGAAGACAGACTTTCTTGCTCAGCGAATTCCTGGAGCGGCAAGCCGCAGGCTATCAGCCTCCGAGACTTGCCCGCAAAATAGTGCTTCACGGTCATTGTCATCACAAGTCTCTGATGAAGATGCGCGACGAAGAGTCTTTGCTGCGGAAGATGGGCGCTGACTTGCAGACCATCGATTCGGGGTGTTGTGGTATGGCTGGACCGTTTGGTTTCGAAAAGGAAAAATTCGGAATGTCGCAGGCCCTCGGAGAACGTGTGCTACTGCCCGCGGTTCGGCAAGCGGATCCGGAAGTGCTTATCGTTACGGATGGATTCAGCTGTCGAGAGCAAATACTCCAGGCCACAGGCCGCAGAGCGATTCACTTGGCCGAAGCCATACAGCTCGCACTGCCTCCCCACAGGTAATTGAATTTCGAGCAGCTGCGGTCAAGGCACTCAAGATGGCCCGTGGATCGGGCCGGAATCGCTGTGATTCCAGAAGGGGCACGCCGCAAGAGTCTGAAGGGAGGTTTAGCGTACATCGGAATTCGCGATCACACCCGAAACTCGGCAGCGTTATCGGTTGCCCAGTCGAGGAACGTATGTGGGGGTGCTCCGGTGATCTCTGCGACTGTGGACGTAATGTGCGCAGGTTGACCGATGGCGGCAGCCCAGGCCTGGAGTAGCATATTCACCGCAACCGCCGGCGCGACAGTGAGCAACTCACGCCGCGCCTCGTCTGGCGAGATCTCTTCGATGCGCAGCGAGCGGCTGATTACGCTACCGATTGCGGACACCTGCTCGAACTGGCTCAGCGATTGAGGTCCGGTCAGAACATATTCCGCTCCGGCGTGTCCGTCCTCACACAAGGTGCGGACCGCGACTGCGGCGATGTCACGCTCGTCTATCGGGGCTGTAGGAGCGGCGAGATGCGGCCAGCGCACCACATCGCCGGCGCGAATCTGCGGAGCCCACCAACTCAGGGCGTTTGCGGCGAACATCCCGGGCCGCAGAAACGTCCACTGGAGTCCCGAGGTCTCGATCAGCTGCTCGATTTGCTCGAACATCTCTCTGACCGGATTGGGCTGTTGGAAGAGCGGGTGTGCCGTTTTAAGCGGAGCTGAGAGGAATACGATGCGCCGTGCGTGCTTCGCGATCCGCTCCAAAGCGGGAGCGACAGCGGCCGCCGGGGCGGTCCACACCAGGAACACTGCATCGATGCCATCGAGGCACTCATCAAGAGTCTCGGTAAGAGTGAGATCTCCGCGAACGACCTCGATCTGTGGCGGCCAACGAGCCGCGCCTGGGTTGCGTGCCAGCGCGCGGACTTGCGCGCCGGTGGCCGCCAATCGAGACAGAACCTGGCGGCCGACGGTGCCGGTCCCCCCAATAACGAGAATATGATTCATGCAGGAGAATCCTACGGGCGAAGGTCCCAGGGAATCAATGTCCCCATGCCGCCACATCCACGATGGAGCTGGATTGTGCCCTATCTCAGGAGCATAATAGCCTCGTACGCAATGGTTCGCATGGCCATCCCCGCGGCCGAAGCGGACGCCTTTCCCCGGCAGGCGTCATCGCGAGGCCCCGCTGCGAAAGAGGGCAGCGCCATGATTATTCAAGAGCACGGCGATCAGCTCATCCTGATTCGGCAGACTGACCATGCCATGTTGTCGGGATTTTTTGCGCGCGCACTGGGCAACAAACTCTTCAGCCGCCCCGAGCCTTTTGAATCCTTTTGTTTGGCAGCCGCGGAGCATGACAACGGCTGGAGCGAGTGGGAGCTTCTCCCAGAGATCGATCCCAAGACCTTCACGCCTTATAATTTCATGTCCATTCCGACCGTGGAGCACATCGCTCTGTATCAGCGCGGAATCGAACGCGTCGTTCGGGCGGACCGTTACGCCGGCCTACTCGTTAGCATGCACTGCGCTGGACTTTACGACCGGACGCGCGCCACCATGCCTGGCTTTTCCGCGAAGTACGTCAAGTCCAACGAATCACATCTTGTATCAGATTTCCTGCAGCGGCTGAGGCTTCAGCAATTGCGTCTAAAGGTCGATCTTCGGGCTGACCCCATCCTGAAAGCTTACGCGGACGACCAAGCACTGCAAGCGAATCTGCTGCGCCTCGAGGCCCTGGATCGTCTCTCACTCTATTTCTGTCTCGCGCCCCTGGGTGGTTCTACGATCGATGCGGTCCCGGTAAATGGCAACGGCAGTGAAGCGGATTGGAATCTGCAGCCGGCGGGAATCAGTTTCGTCACGCTACAGCCGTATCCTTTCCAGAAGGATCCGCTGGAGATCAGCATTCTTGCTCGGCGCGTTCCGAAGCGGGCCTATGCTGACGAGAATGAGTTCCACAAAATCCTGGCACAGGCCCCCTATTTCGCGATGAACTTCACTCTAAGCGCGAATGGTGCGCGCATCGACTCCCGGTCAGCGGTCGCTTAGTAACTCCGCCTTGGCAGGTGCATGTATCACGGACCTGCTCAATCCAAAGTTTGCCCGCGTGTTTCCGGCAAAGCCAGCGCTAGCAGGGCCGCCATCAAGAACGCCCCTGCCTGAAGAAAAAAAGCGGGTCCTATCCCGTAGCGCAACGCCAACGCTCCGATGGCAAACGGCGCCACTGCCGAAAGACCCCGGCCGATGTTGTAACTTAAGCCCATGGCAGCGGCTCGAATTTCACCGGGAAAGAGCTCGCTCGCAATCGCTGCGTACCCTGAGAAATAGCCCGTCCCGAAAAAAGCCACAAGCGGCCCGAGCGCAAGTAGCCAGAACCCGCTTCGCGACACTCCGTAAATCGGCACCAGCGCCGCGGCGATGATCAGATAGAGGAAGTAAGGTTTACGCCGCCCAAACGCGTCCGAAAAAAACCCAAACAGCGCGTAGCCCAGCCATTTTCCGAAGCAAAGCACCAGAAAAAACGTGGTGGTTTTTACGAGGCTGAGACCTCGGCCGCCCTGCGAGGGCGGCAACGACAAATACGCAGGAATCCAAGTGAACAATCCCCAGTAGCCGAACATACTGCACGCATTCATGGTTGTAGCCAGGAGGCCGTTACGCAGAACGCCTTTCTCCAGGAGTTTACTAAGAGACACCTTCTCTTTGCGCGCCGCTCGCTGCTTCCACAAATCCGGTTCTGGAACTCTGCGCTGAATCCAGAAGACGAGAAATGCAGGTAAGACGCCCACAAAGAACACTGGCCGCCAACCAAAGTGTGGCAAAACGAGCGCTACGACGAGCGCAGCGATGGCCTCCCCGATGGCATACGCCGACTGCATGAATCCCAGCGCTTTCCCGCGATGCTCCGCGCGCCAGGTCTCTGCGATCAGTGCCGCCCCGGTTGTCCACTCCCCACCCATGCCCAGCCCCAGCACGAATCGGAACGTGGCCAGTTGTGGAATGGTATGCGAGAAGCCGCACGCGGCGCTCGCCAGCGCATATACAAGAATCGCCGCCATCAGTGACCGGATGCGGCCGATGCGATCTGCCAGAACTCCGAACACAAGACCGCCAATGCCGGAAGCAACCAGCGTTAGCGAGTTCAGCAAGCCCGCGGTCCGCGTATCCATCGAGAACTCGCGGATCAAGAAGGCGAGCACGAGCGAGTAGAGCATCACGTCCATCGCGTCGAGCATCCAGCCAAGCCCGCCAGCGATCAGAGAGCTCCGCTCCGGCGGACTCGCATCACGAAGCCAATCGAAACTAAACACTCGTCGAGATCTTTTTGGGGCTGAATCTGGGGCGGACAAGCGCGGCGCGGGTGGGTTCGTCACGCCGGGATTGTACCCAAAAGCGCTCCGCAGCGCGTCAGGAACTAAGAAACAACAGTCATCCACAGTTTCTGGCGCACATTGCGGGACAGGGTGTATTATGCCGCTCCGCGTATTTCTATCTGGCGACCTGCGGATGCAACAAATGTTTCTCTGGGGGCGAAAACGATGAGTGGTCTGAAACGCTTGACGAGTGTCTCTTCCGTTCTTCTCACGATCCTGGTGTTGGTGTTCAGCCGCGCTCCTGTTCGCGCGCAAACTCTCGATGAAAACACCTTGAAAGGAATGAAGTGGCGCCAAATCGGGCCGTTTCGCGGCGGACGCGCTCTCGCTGTCACCGGCGTCGCGGGCGACCCGCTGACCTACTATTTCGGCTCAGTTGCCGGCGGCGTTTGGAAAACCACCAACGCTGGCAACACTTGGACACCGATGACCGACAAGACCGGCATCATGTCCGTCGGCGCGATTGCCGTAGCTCCCTCGGATCCGAATGTCGTTTATGTCGGCACCGGCGAGTCCTGCTGGCGCGGAAATATCTCCTACGGCGACGGCATGTATAAGTCCGTCGACGGTGGCAAGACCTGGACGCACATCGGTTTGGAAGACACGCGCCACATCTCCAGAGTAATCGTCCACCCCGCAAATCCCGACGTGGTCTTCGTCGCCGCGATGGGCCATGCCTACGGCCCCAACGAAACACGCGGTGTCTTCCGTTCAGCCGATGGCGGCAAGACCTGGCAAAAAGTTCTCTTCAAGGACAACAAGACTGGAGCTATCGACCTGACTTTCGATCCCTCAAATCCTCATATCCTCTTCGCCGCGCTCTACGAAGCGCAACGCTATCCCTGGACTGCCGTAAGCGGCGGCCCCGGAAGCGGCCTCTACAAATCGAGCGACGATGGCGCCACCTGGAAGCGTATCGAAGGCCACGGCCTTCCCTCCGGCGTCCTCGGCCGCATCGGCGTGGCCGTCTCGGGCGCCGATGGCAATCGCGTCTATGCCATCATCGAAGCGGAAAAAGGCGGCATCTTCCGCAGCGACGACGCTGGCGATTCCTGGCAGCTCCTCAATCCCGACCACCGTTTCACGCAACGCGCCTGGTATTTCCACCATATTTTCGCCGATCCCAAAAACGTCGACACCGTCTATGTTTTGAACACCGCCGTCTACCGTTCGACCGATGGCGGCCACACCTTTGGCTTCGTTCGCTCCCCACACGGCGACAACCACGGCCTCTGGATCGATCCCACTCATCCGGAATGGATGATCAATTCCAACGACGGCGGCGCTACCATTTCTCATGACAACGGCAAGACCTGGACCACTCAAGGCAATCAACCAACCGCGCAGTTCTACCACGTAGCCACAGACAACGCCTTTCCCTATCGCCTCTATGGCGCACAGCAGGACAATTCCACGGTAGCAATCGCCAGCCGCAGCGATGAGGGCGCAATCGACCGCCCCGATTGGTACGAAGTCGGCGGCGGCGAAGCAGGCTTCGTCGTTCCTGACCCCACAAACGCCGACGTAGTCTACGCGGGCTCCTACGACGGTCTAATCACGCGCTTTGACAAGAAGACTCGTCAAGTGCAGGACATTACTTCCTGGCCGCTCAATCCGATGGGCTCAGGCGCCGCAGACCTGAAGCACCGTTTTCAGTGGACCGCGCCAATCATGATCTCTCCCAACGACCCCAAGGTCGTCTATCACGGCGGCGAAGCAGTTTTTAAGACTACGGACAGTGGTATGACGTGGACTCCCATCAGCGGTGACCTGACGCGCAACGACAAAACCAAGCAACAATCCTCCGGCGGTCCGCTCACCCAAGACAACACCAGCGTCGAGTATTACGACGTCGTCTTCGCTCTCGCCGAATCGCCCGTCGAGAAAGGCCTGATTTGGGCCGGCACC
>Ga0210398_10003789_pt1 | contig 14378 bp, 8 predicted proteins | sample IncBWC4OmetaG_FD_161047 | JGI IMG/M metagenome (GOLD analysis project Ga0210398, IMG submission 161047) | Forest soil microbial communities from Barre Woods Harvard Forest LTER site, Petersham, Massachusetts, United States - Inc-BW-C-4-O | ecosystem: Environmental > Terrestrial > Soil >...
GATCGCCTGATCGTCATCACGGATGAGCAGGCCCACGATCGAGTTCCCGCGCCGAAGGGCAAAGGCTACGTGATCAACGTGGCCTCCAACAAGAACGGCGTCGGCTACGGCAAGTGGACGCACATCGATGGCTGGTCCGACTCGGTCATCGAGTACATCCGCATGTTGGAGTCCACTTCAAATGGATGGGTGAACTGAGAAGGTCTGGTCCGGGAAAATCCGGGCCAGACCACTTATTATTTCGAAGTCCACTATGCCGCCTTGTTTTCCTGCGCCCTGATCTTCGCCCATCGCGCCTTCTGGGCAGCCGCGATCTTCCTGCGAGCTGACGCCGACATCGTGCGCTTCGAAGGGGCGTGTATGGTTGTTACCGCTGTCGCCGGCTGCGACTGTTTCCGCACGCCCGCCCATCTAGCCCTTTGCGCCAGCGCCATTTTGCGCCGCGAAGCTGCTGATATGATCCGCGTCGGCCGGCTTGACTCATGGACTCCAGTACCGTTAAGAGACTCGATTCCAGAAATTATCTGATCTAACCTCTCAATTTCTATTTGCGCCCTACTGCGCTTTTCGCGAAGTTCGTGTAGAGCATTCTGTAGATTCGACATAGTTACCCCCTCGGGCATTCCTGATCCGGCCTAATTGTATAGGACGTTGAGCGGCGTGCGGCTGTGGGCGGAGGTTCCAAAGGTATCATCACTCGTTTGACGAGGCCAATCTGGGTCAATGAGTAATATCACGGCCGTTGTGCTGGTAAATCCAAGACTGTCGCTCGGGTCGGGCGCCACGCCGTGTAGGCCGGGCGTGTCCGGAATCTCGCCAATCTACTTGCCACAGTCAGTGTCCACCACCATCACCCGCGTAGCGCGCGCAATGAACATGCGATGCTTGTCGCTGTCCACGGTTAGATAATCCGAGCCTCCGTCGCCGCCCAGTTTCCAGATCTCGACGACGTTGGAGTCCGTTGCGTTTGCGGCGCCCAGAGCTGGCGAGGTTGTCAGCAAGAACGTCGTCAAGAACAACGAAATTGAAATGTTGGCTTTCCGCCGCGTGTCGATTCACCCGAGCCCTTTTAGAAGATAAACTTCAACGCGAATTGTGCCTGCCTTGATGAAGACGCTGTCTGCGTCAACGATCCGGCGGAAGCGATGGCCACGCCGGATGCGTTGAACAATTGGGTTTGCGCCTTCAGCGGAGCGGCGTAGTTAACGAAATTAAACAGATTAAAGAGATCGGCGCGGAATTGAATATTCAAACGCTCGGTAACCATGTTGTTCTTCATGAAGGTGATGTCGACATCGCGCAGTCCTGGCCCAATGACCGAGTTGCGCCCCGAGTTTCCAAGTTCGGTGAGTGGATTCGGAGCCTGGAAACATTGGGTCTTGATATATGCGACGCGATCCTGGGTATTCACAGGATTGCCCGTGCAACCCGGAGTTTTTAGCCGATTGGGAAAATCAAAAGGATCGGCGCTGTTCAAGCCCAGAGGATCTCCGCTGAGCAGCGGGCTGATGGGAAGACCGGTCGAGACTTGAGCGATGGTCCCCAGCTGCCATCCGCTGATCGCCCAGGCCGCCGCGCCGCGATAGGTCGGCAGGTTATAGACGGCGTTGGCGACAAAATTTTCCTTGATATTGAAATCCGACAACGAATATCGAACACCGGGAGCCCAGGTCGGAAGGCTGGAAACGCTGTTGGAGAACGTGTCGCCGAATGTTGAGGACGAGCCATCGTCAAACGACTTACCCCAGGTATAGGAAACATTTCCGGTCAGCCGTCTGGTTAAATGTTTGGTGAGATTCACCTGCAAGGCATTGTAGTTAGAGTGACCGGTGAAGAAGAGCGCGCTGATCTGGCCGACCGTGGGATTTATTTTGGCGCCGCTGCCACGAGGCGTGGGAAAGAAATAATTGCCACCCACGACGGTAGGCTGCACCGTGTTGGCGTCGTCAACCCGGTAGGGGAGGTGCGAGCCTTTGGTTCCGAAATAGCCTACCTGCAGCACGGTTTGCCCGGGAAGCTGCCGCTGCGCGTTCAAATTCCATTGCTGAATGTAACTGCGGCTGGGGTCGTATTGGTTGAGGCTATAACGGAGATTGTTTGCCGATAGCAGCGGGAAGGCGCCAGTCGGAAACGTTCCAGGGGCCAGGTTGGCGATGCTGCCTTGCTCGAAGAAGGGAGCGCCGAAAATGCTTAGCCCCTCGAACAAGTAATTGAGCGGAAGCACATCATAGATACCGTATGCGGCACGAATCACAGTGGCGCCCTTCTTGAACGGATCCCACGAAAACCCGATTCGGGGCGCGAAGTTCTTATACGTCGGATTCAAAAAATAAGGTGCGCCGAGGACAGGAGTGGGTGAGGTCAACGTCCTCATATTGGAAATTTCATTGCCTTCTACATAAGGTACCGTCGCCATTTCGTAGCGCAGGCCGAGATTCAGCGTCAGGTTGGTCATTATTTTGTAGTCGTCCTTTATGTAGCCACCGTATACCGACTGGCGAAGATCCTTCGGCGAAATCACCGTGCTGATGGGAGCATTGAACGCGCTCGGCTGGTTGGTGAGGAAGTCGGCAAGCGAACTAAAAGTGTACTGACCATTGGGGTTTGCCGTTCCCAGCTGATTATTCTGCAGCCGCTCGAAAGCGAAACCCATCTGCAGCGAGTGTTTGCCCTTCGACCAGAAGAGATCGTCATAGACCTGATAACTGTTGTAGTGAAAATCAAATTCGCCGACCGCGCCCGCCCCTCCCTGAAAGTTAGAAATGCCGCCAATGTTAATCAGACCTACATCCAGGCCAGGTACGAATCCCAGTGACGAGTCGCCCGCCTCCGAATTGATGAGACTTATCGTGGTGGGAGCGATCGAGACCACGCGGCTGTAACCGACGCGCAGGGTATTCAGCCAGGATGGGTTGAAGATGTGCGTCTCGCTCAAGCTGATCATCTGCCGGCGTTCGTAGTTCCCTGTGACCTTCACGTCAAAGGGATCGGGCGCGACGATGCTTCCGCGATCGAAGAAGTAAGTTCCGCTGAAAGTATCTTTCGGGCTGATAACCTGATCTCCCTTTACGGTAAAGAAATTCTCGTGGGTTGTGAGCGGATCGCTAAACAGGAAGGCGCCTGTGTCCCCGTTAACCGTGCTGTTCGGAAGCGGATAAAACTGCAGGTAAGGGACAACCGCCGGCGAGACGGTGACGTCTCCAGCGACCAAAATGCCCTGGCGCGCGTTCGGCGATGGCACGGTGCTGCTGACGTTGGCTCCCTGCAATTGCCGCAGGCCTTCATAATTGGCAAAAACGAAGCTGTGATTCTTGATGATCTGGCCGCCGCCGGACGCGCCAAACTGATTGCGGCGAAACTCCGCGATCTGATTCGGCTGATCAAACTCGTTGCGGGCATCGAGGGCGCTGTTCCTCAGGAATTCATACGCCGTGCCATGCCATTCGTTGCCACCGCCGCGGGTCACCGCATTGACCACGCCTCCCGACGTCTTCCCCACATCGGCGCCGGGATTGGACGTCACCACCGAAAATTCCTGAATCGCATCCACACCCAGATTCGAGCCGAGAACGCCGCCTGGTCCGCCGTTTGAGTAATCGTTGATGCTGATTCCGTCGACGCGATAGTTGTTGCTCTGCGGGCGGGCTCCTCCAATCGTCAACTGGTTGCCCTCGCCACGATTCGCGCGCTGATTGCTCACTGCGACCGCGGGCTGAGTCCTCACCGGATCGACTCCCGGTTGGAGCGTCGCCAACTGGCCCCAATCGCGTCCATTGAGCGGCAGATCCACGATCGTCCGCTGATTTACAACCGGCGCCACCGTGGAGGAAACCGTATCAATATTGGTTGCGCCTTCCGTGACATTGACCGTTTCCGTGGCGTGACCCGGATCTAAAGCGAAGTTAACGGCTTCCTGGCCATTAACCACGACGACGACGTGCTCGGCGACTTGTTTTGAGAAGTCTTTCGCCTCAACCGCCACTGTATAATCTCCAGGCTGCAGATTGGGAACGACGTACAGGCCATCGCCGTTGCTCATTCCCGATCGCGAGACTCCGGTTGCCGAGTTCGTCACCGTGACTGCCGCGTTCGGTATCACGGCGCCGCTTTTGTCGGAAACCAAGCCCTGAATCGAGCCAGTCGCAAGCTGCGCCAGCGCGCCACTCGAAGCAAGGCAGAGGGCGGCAATCAGCGCGAAAAGGTGACCTAGAGCCCCAGCGCGAAAACGGCTATACATAACGATTCTCTCCTCGGACCTCGCTGCATCCTGACAGCGCGGCACTTTGCCGGAAGGCAATTACCTGCCCGCCTGAGTCTCGGTATCGGCCCGGATACCGCCGGATTATTCTGAATTTGGCGACCGCTCGAACCCCACACATTAAGGACGCGTTAAATGAATATGATCTGAAAGAAAAATTAAAAAACGTGCGGAATCGGGATTTCGCCTAACCTCGCGACCCGCCATTACTTGACGGGCAGTCTCGACCGGGCCAAAGAAATTTTCCTTCATCTTGGCTTCATACTTGATTCATGTGTCTGCCTCACGGTAGTGCTGCTCGGGCTACGTTGCCCCCTACCAACATCTCCGTGGAAAGGATTGTGAAACTATGCTGAAAAAAGCCGCCGGTTTGTCCTTGGCCCTATTTCTTGCCGCCACCGCGTCTGCGCAGGCCACTGCCGCCGCTCCAACTGCCCAGAAGCTCGTCGATGAAGCTCTGGCGAAACATCCCGAGGTGGTCATCATTGCCATGCACGTGGCGCCGCCCCATCAGAGCGACTACGTCATCGTCGCCTCCAACATCGGCCGCATCGGCAAGAAAGCCGACGAGGACGACATGCGGGTCATCAACACCGGCAAGAGCAACCTGGAAATCAACAAAACCGGCAACCACTTTGAAGTCGAGTTGGTTCTGCAGGATCAATCGGGCAAGACCATCGGCGCCGCCGGAATCGTCTTCAACTACAAACCGGGAGATGACAGGGCCAAATATCAGAAAATTGCCGAGCAGATTCGCGATGCGTGGAAGCCGCAAATACCGAATAAGGATAGCCTGTTCCAGCCGGCGAAGTGAGTAGGAACCCGCTGCGAATCAAGAGTGCGGTAAGGTTGCATTAAGAAACCGCCGCCTGCTGGTCTTGTGCCGCCGGCGGAGAAGCTGAAACTGCAGCGGGCAATCGAACGTTGACCGTAGTTCCCTTGCCCTCCGTGCTATCTACGGAAACCGTTCCGCCGTGGGCGCGACATATGGCTTCGACAATAGAAAGTCCTAACCCCGCGCCAGCCGTGCCCCTCGGCCGTGCTTTCTCAGCTCGATAAAAGCGTTCGAAGACGTGGGGGAGGGCGTCGGGCGGAATACCCGCTCCATCGTCCTTGACGGTTAAACACGCAGCGTTCGCGTCACTACGCACTGAGATCACGACGTGCCCGCCCCGGTGACTGTATTTAATGGCATTGTCGAGCAGGTTGACCAGCACTTGCTTGATGCGCGATTCATCTCCCAGACTATAGACCAGCTCCGAGGTGTCGCTGCTCATCGTGATCTGTTTCTCATCGGCGAGAAGCTTCATCTGTTCGGCGGTGGTTTTGACCATCTCCTGCAAATCAAAACGATTGAACTCAATCCCTGCGCCGCCAGTATCGAGGTGCGATATCGTCAGCAGGCTCTCGACAATTTGCGCCAGGCGGTCAATCTCTTCGAGCGCGCTGCCGACCGATTCGGCCACGTCCGGTCCAACACTCTGCAGTTGAATTACATGCTCAAGTTCGCCGCGAAGAATCGTCAGCGGCGTCCGCAGTTCGTGGGAAACATCGGCCGAGAAACGCCGGTTGTGAGCCAGCGCATCTTCAAGACGGCTGATCATTCGATTCAGCGATAAAGAGAGCCGCTCAAGTTCGTCGCCGGTGCGAATCACTGGCAGCCGCTCTCCTGGCTCGCCGATGCCGATGCGTTCGGCTTTGAGCGTGAGGGAAACCACCGGCTTCAGCGGTTGCGACATCATGAGATATCCGCCAATCGCAGCCCCGAGCAGCACGAGCGGCGTGAGCGTGAGCAGGATGGTCAAAAGGCTGCTCAGCAGCCGTTCGACCTGTCCACGCGTCGTCCCCGTTTCGATCAGGTATTTCGTTCCCGAAGGCAGCGTATAAGGAAGGCTATACAACACAACATTCCGATCGCGACTACCGGTCTCGACCCGCGCTCGCGAATTGCGGAGGGAACTCGGCCCCGCGAACCGCAGAGGGCCGAGCGCGAGCTCGCGCGCATCCGCCGACTGGTAAATAACTTCATAACCTCCGTCAGGATTCATTCGCGAGATCCGCACAAAATGCTCGCCGTTTTCCGGCGGATACGATTCAGAAAGCTCGCCCGACATCCATGCAGGCCCTTTGTTTTCCAGCTCCGACACGAACATCTGCCCAATGCTCGTGGCCTCCGCCGCCAACGATTGCTCCATCGCCGTGTCGAGGTATCGCTTGAAACCAAAATAAAGACTCGCCCCAAATACAACGAGCGCCGCCGCCAGCAGGCCCACGTACCAGCAGGTCACGCGCGCGCGCAAGGAGCGTATGCTCATGCTTCTTCCTCGCTGCGAATCATATACCCCGTTCCCCGCACCGTTCGCAGCATTTTGAATTGATGGGCATCATCTACTTTTGCGCGCAGATGCCGCACATAGACATCCACAATGTTGGTGAAGCCGTCGAAACTCTGGTCCCATACATGCTCAATAATCATGTTTCGGGACATGACGCGACCTGAGTTCTGCATGAGGTATTCCAGCAGTTGATATTCCTTCGTCGTCAGTTCAATCCTCCGCCCCGCGCGTTTCACCGACTGCGTCAAACGATCTAACTCGAGATCGCCGATTCGCAGCGTGCTCGATCGATTCACCGGACCGCGCCGCAGCAGTGCCTTCGCCCGCACCAGCAATTCCGCAAACGCAAAGGGTTTGGTCAGGTAATCGTCCGCGCCCATCTCAAACAGCTGGACCTTCTCATCCACCTTGTCGCGGGCCGTCAGAATCAACACCGGAACCGTCGTATTCTTCTTGCGGATGCGCTGCAGTACTTCCTTCCCTTCGAGAGTTGGAAGCATGAGATCAAGAATTATCAGATCGTAGGGATACCTTTCGGCCAGTTCCCAGCCCTCCTGCCCATCGGACGATACATCGACCGCATATCGCTCCGCTGTCAGTCCCCTTTCGACGAATCCCGCGACCTTAGGTTCGTCCTCCATCAATAGAATGCGCATAAGTCTCTCCGCTTACGTTTCTAGGGCGCCAGTCTACCAAGGAATCCGAAGAATGGAATTAACGCAATTTAATCCTCGGTTCAGAGGGTCGTAATGGACAATGCTCATGCTGAGGAGCGTCAATCGCCGGAGTCTAGCAAAATGTTGCGAAACAGAAACCATTTCATCCTGCTGTTAGCTTTCCTTCTGAGCTGCGTAGTCCCGTTCGTATTCGCGCAAACAGCCGAGCCGCTAAAACTGGGGAAGACAGTCGAACTGCCCGGTTACAGTGGGGACTTCGATCACTTCGCGGTAGACCGTGAACGCGGCCGCCTGCTGCTCGCCGCCGAAGACCATGGCACACTCGAAGTATTTGACTTGAAGACAGGGAACCATCTGCGCACCATCACGGGATTCGAGAACCCACACAGCATTCTCATACGGCCGGGGGCGTCCACCATCCTCGTGACTGACAGCGGCAAGTCAATGTCGAAATTACTGGATGCTGACTCCTACGAAAAAAAAGGCACAGTAACTCTGGTTCCCGGCGCCGATTCCATCAGCTATGATGCGGCGGAAAATGTCGTCTACGTTGTGACCGGCGGCAAAGACGTGGATATGAAGACAGCCGAGCTAGCCGCCGTCGATCCTGACACTGGTGAAAAAAAACGCTCCGTCACCTTTCAGGACGACCACGTCGAGGCCATGGCCATAGAAAAAGATGGCCATCGCCTCTTTATTAATCTCACACAGACGAATAAGGTGGCCGTTATCGATCGCAAGACGATGAAGGTTCTTGCCCTATGGCCAGTTCCGGCAGCGCAGCAGAATGCCATGGTCGCCTACGACGCGGCGCATCGCCGCCTCTACATTGGCTGCCGCAAACCGGGCATGATCGTGACCATGGACTCCGATACCGGCGCGATAACCGGAGCGGCCGCGGGGCCGTTGCGCTCGGACGAATTACTGTTCGACGCTGCTTCCCACCGCCTTTATATGCCTGGCGGGGAGGGATACATGGGCGTCTATGACACCAGCGACCCCGACCATCTGAAGGCCATTTCTAGAGTCTCGACTGCTCCCGGAGCCAAGACTGGCATCCTGCTGCCGGATCTGAAACAGATCGTACTGGCAGGCTCGCCGGGCGACACCAAGTCTACGGCAAAGGTGCTAACTTTCAGCTTGCAATGAGACACTCGAAGTGCAGCAAGAATGTAGCGGGCGTGAGTCGGGAGTGCAGGTGCTCTTGCTTCTGTGTTCATGGGTTCTGAACCGACAAATTTTATGAGACCAGTTTCAGTGTCGGAGCCTTCGACGGCGCTAGCAGAAGACGCGCGGCCGTCGCTGCTCAGCCGATGCACTGCTTTTTTCGTTTACCTATTTGAACGGCTGATCCCCGATCCCTATGTCTTCGCGGTAATTCTGACCTTGATCGGAGCCCTCCTCGCGTTGTTCCTTGCGCCCATGGGGACTCCCAAGAACATCCTCTCGTCATGGTATGGAGGCGTGTTCGGCATCCTTACATTCGCCTTTCAGATGGTGATGATGCTGGTCACCGGATACGCGCTCGCGAGCGCTCCGGTCATCGCTTCCGCTCTCTCCCGTCTAGCCTCGATTCCGAAGAATGCCCGCGCCGCGGTCTCCCTTACTGTCGCGATTGCGATGATTGCCTCCTGGCTTAACTGGGGACTTGGCCTCGTTGTATCCGCGCTGCTCGCCCGCGAGATTGCGAAGCGCGTTGCGGTCGATTTTGGCTGGCTGGTTGCCGCCGCCTACACGGGTTTCGTAGTTTCGACCGAAGGTCTATCCGGATCGATTGCTCTCTCGCAAGCAACTCACGGATCGGTCCTCAACATCGTGGAAAAAGTCACAGGTCAGCTCACGCCGCTCTCGCAAACTGTTTTTACCCGCTTCAACCTGGTGCCCGTGCTTGCCTTATTTCTCGTCCTGCCTCTGATCTTTCGCTACCTCGGCCCGTCAGCCGCAAACGCGAAGTTCGCTGATCCAGAAAAGCTCCGCACTGAAGACCTGCAACAAAAAGGAAAAGAGAAAACCGACACCCTGGGTTCAAAGCTCGATCACGCCTGGATTCTCAACCTGCTGCTCGCGGCGTTCGGCGCCGCGGCCCTAGCCATCCAGTGGAGGCAGAACGGATTCTCACTCGATCTGAATTCGGTCATCACGACGCTCCTGCTGGCGGGCCTGTTGCTTCACTGGACTCCCGCCGCCTATGTGGGGGCGGTTCAGCGCGCGGCGCGAGTTACCGGTTCACTAATCCTGCAATATCCTTTGTATGGCGGCTTGATGGGTATCATGACGGGAACGAAGCTGGCGGAGGTGCTCGCCGAGGCCTTCCTGCGTTTCTCAACCGCGCACACGCTGCCGTTCTGGACTTACGTTACATCTCTAATCATCACCTTCTTTGTTCCGAGCGGAGGGGGTCATTGGGCGGTCCAGGGACCGTTTATCGTCCCCGCCGCACGCGACCTGCACGCCTCTCTCGCCGGCACGACGATGGCGGTAGCTATGGGTGAATCCGTCGCCAATATGCTGCAACCCTTCTGGGCACTGCCGATACTGGCAATCGCAGGCATTCCGATGCGTCGTATGATGGGTTTTATGGTCATTACTTTCACTATCGCGCTGGTGATCTTCGCGGCATCCCTGCTTTTTCTGGTTCCAGGAGTCTAAGAACCGCACCCAACGGGAACCCGCTTCTCGCGGGATTCATCGATCGCACGCTTCCTGGGCTCTCTCATGCTAGCGAAGCAGCAACCACCACGACTGTAGACCTATGCCGCCTTCTTCTCCTGCGCCCGTATCTTCGCTCACCGCGCTTTTTGAGCAGCTGCGATCTTTCCGCGGGCTGACGCCGACATGGTTCGTTTCGCGGGAGCAGAAGCGGTTGTCTTTCCCACCTGCTGCCTTGTGCCATATCTTGAGTCGGCGACGTGTATTCCAACCGACGAATAGAGCGGGAATGTACTCCGCTCGGGTAGAGTCAAACAAGCACAGAGCAATCTGGCTTGCCCCAGAGAATTGAGCTTGGTTACGCCGTCTAGCGGTACGCCAATCGGCGTAATCTGCATTTTGCGCCCTTGTCTATTACGCCATTTAGCGCTTTCTTTGGCTTTGAAGTTCGGCTAACTAACCCGGCGCCGCTCAGGCCAGCACCGGAATTATCGGACGAGCGGTAGCGCTTGGGTGCCCTTGGGGCCGATAACCCACACTCGGATCGCATACTGGGAAAAACTCATACTGAACGTGAAAGACGGAGGAATGAAGCTCGTACATACGCTATTCCCAAACGCCACACTCACTCCAAGCAACGTATCAGTGCATTGACAACCGGAGCACCCGATCCGGTGACCAGTTGTCCTTGAACAATAGCTCCTTCGTTTTGTCCCCAAGACACAGTGGCGAGAAGAAGTACGCAGGTTATCAGTACGAAAACGGGACTGAACCGTTTGGATTTCATACTCTCCTCCAATGCTTCTTTTGCAAGTGTTACTTGTGAACTTTCGACCAGGCGTTTTTTCGGGTCCCCAAGAAATCGGTGGGAAATCCTACGTGCCGACGCGAGAGTGCCCGAGGTTGATCAGGACGTCAAAGGAACTGGTTCTTACTTCTCGTCTGACCAAATAAATCCTCTAAGTGGAGATACTTAGGGCAATTGCTGACTTGCGAGAGGGCCTATGCTATGATTCCTGCCGCTTTGCTGGACGTGCCACCATGGGCTCGGCAGTCTCTTCCGGGCAAGTCTTCAGGTTCGGATTATTCGAGGCGGACGTTGCCCGCAACACGCTGAGCCGAAGTGGTGTGCGAATCAAGATCCAGGACCAGCCATTTCGCGTCCTTATCCTGCTGCTGGAGCGCCCCGGCGAGATCATTACCCGCGAGGAATTCCGTCATCGACTTTGGCCGGAAGGTACTTTTGTCGATTTCGACGGAAGCCTGAATGCCATTCTGAAAAAACTCCGTGCCGCGCTCGACGACGGTTCCGACAACCCAAGATTCATCGAAACTGTTCCCCGTCATGGCTACCGCTTTATTGCCCCGGTGAGTCTGGAAGCCGCACCCGTTAAGTCGCTGACCTCGGCCAGCAACGTCGCGCCGAAAATTGTCGAAGAAGCGACCGCCAATGATGGCACCCATAATAAGGTCCAGTCCCCAAGCCTGCCCAAGGCCCCGCCGACTCGCCACCTCATCTATGGTGTGTCCACCCTCGCCATTCTCGTTCTCATTCTCATTGTCCTCGCATGGTATCTGCGCAGTGACTTCTCCAAATCACAAATTGCCACACCCAAGCCTGCGCCTACGACGGTTTCAATCCTGCGCACCTCAATCGCAGTTCTCGGATTTCACAACTTGTCAGGGAAGGCCGACGATGGCTGGCTGGCAACTGCCCTGTCAGAGATGCTAAGCACTGAGCTGGCCGCCGGTGAAAAGCTGCGGCTAGTCTCCAGTGAAGATGTAGCCAACCTGCGCCTCTCATCGCCGTGGCCCTCACACGATACGCTCGATCAGAAGACGACCTCGCGGATTGGCAGCGCTCTGAACAGCGACCTGCTGGTGCTAGGTTCGTACGCGACAGTCGGTCGTCCCGATCGCGAACAACTTCGCATCGATGTGCGCCTGCAAGCCGCCAGGACTGGAGAAATCCTGTCAGAGATTGCAGAAATAGGCAGCAGACAGGACCTGCTTCAACTCGTGTCCGGTATTGGCGAAAAGCTTCGCAGTCGCTTGGGCGTTCCCCAACTCGATCAGCCGGATCAAGTCAGCGTAGCCGCTTCGCTGCCATCGAACCGCGATGCGGCGCGGCTCTACGCTCTTGGAGTTGTCAAGTTGCGCGAGTTTGATGCGTTGGCCGCAAGAGATCTTCTGCAACAGACCTGCCATGCCGACCCAAAATTCGCGCTGGGACATGCCATGCTGGCGCGTGCATGGAACCAGCTCGGCTATGAGCAGAAGGGTAAAGACGAAGCCAAGAAGGCCTTGGATCTTTCCGTGAACCGCCAGTTGGGCCTGCTTATTATCGTGAATTGCCCGCACCTCGGCCATGTCGATGCGTGGGTCGTCGGAGGCGGGAGCCGGCAATCGTCGAAGCCGGGCGATCGTTTCGATAGCCTGGTTTGCGTGACCAGCTGTGTCCTGCGATATGGCAAGCAGAAGGCCATACTCAACGTTATCCGGGAATAACTCAAACAGTGCACGGTAGGTGGACGCTGCTTTCTCATGATCCGACAGGCTTTCGTAGTATTGACCTTCGACGAGCATGCGCTCTGCACGAGGTAAGTAGATTCGTTGCCCGCCGGGGCAGCAATAACTGTTATCGCAAGTTCTCGGCAGCTTGGCCCCGTGATCATTCACGTTGCAAAGCTTCAAGTCGAAGCTGCGCCAAACTGAAGGTCTCTCGGCACCCAAGGTTGTGCTTGTTATCAACGGAAAATGCAGCATGTGCTCAAGCGTGCCGGACTTTCCTGGCATGGCTGGTACCGGGGTTGCAAAGAGGCCGGGCGTCGAATCTGAATCGCTTGGGCGTGGATGGAATGACTGCCGAAGAGATTGCCGAATGCGCCTGCATTCCCGCGCACACGGTGCGGCGGGAGCTGCGAATCGCGCAGGCGTGGCTGCGCAAGGAGCTGAGCGCATGAACCCCGAGCTGGAAAACTTATTCGAGCAGACCGTAGGTTTAGCGGCAACCGAGCGAGAACAATTCCTGGCCGAGCACTGCAGCGATCCCAATCTGCGCCGTGAGTTAGAGCTACTGCTCGCTCACGATCAGGGCGCCGAGACTTTTCTGCAACGGGCAGTTTCGGAAGAAGCGTCGTCGGCAGTGCAGACTTTTGTGTTCACCCCCGGCCAACGCCTGGGGCCCTACCGTGTGCTGTCCATTATTGGGCGGGGCGGAATGGGCTTGGTGTACTTGGCCGAGCGCGCCGACGGAAAGTTCGAACAGCGCGTTGCCATTAAAGTTCTGCAATGCGGCGTGGACCCGTCCTGGATAAGCGACCGGACCCAGCAGGAGTGCCGCATTCTGGCCAGTTTGGAGCACCCAAATATTGCCCGCGTTCTCGATGCGGACGTATCCCACGATGGACTGCCCTATTTCGTCATGGAATATGTCGACGGTCTGCCGCTCGACCGCTATTGCGAGCGGCATCATCTCTCCTTCCGGGACCGTCTACGATTGCTTCTGCCGCTTTGCGACGCCTTGCATCTTGCGCATCAGAAGCTGATTGTTCACCGCGACTTGAAGCCCGACAACATTCTGGTAACCGAGCCAGGCGTCCCTAAGCTTTTGGATTTCGGAATTGCCAAGGTCCTGGGCGAAGTCCCAGTAAGTCCTCAGAACACGGCCACTCGAATCCTCACCCCGGAATATGCCAGTCCCGAACAAGCCCGAGGCGAGCCGGTAACCACGGCTACGGATATTTATTCCCTCGGCGGCGTGCTTTATAAGCTCTTGACCGGTTCTACTCCCCACCAGACCAAGGATAGGGGTCCGCTGGAGATGGTACGTGCGATCTGCGAAGAAGAAGTTCGCAGGCCAAGTGAGTTGCGCCCTGAACTTGCCGGAGATATCGACTCTATTCTGCTCAAGGCGCTGCACACAGACCCACAGCAGCGGTATCGTTCGGTCGATCAATTCGCGGCTGACCTGCAGAGTTGGCTGGCAGGAAGGCCGGTGCTGGCGGTTCCACCTTCGCTGGCATACCGGGCGCGCAAATTCGGGCGCCGACATCGGGTCGCGCTGGCGACTGTGAGTGCGGTCACACTAGCGCTGGTGGTGGCGGCGGTTGTCAGCATCCGCGAGGGCATCCGCGCCAACCGGGAAACAGCCGTCGCCGAGGCGGTGAATGAGTTTCTGCGGAATGATCTGTTGGCCCAGGCTGGCGCGTCTGCCCAGTCGGGGCCGAACACGAAGCCGGACCCTGACCTCAAGGTGCGCACGGCACTGGACCGCGCGGCCGAACGGATCGAGGGCAAATTCACGAAGCAACCGGAGGTGGAGGCTTCCATCCGTGACACCATGGGATGGACCTACTCGGACTTGGGATTATACCCAGAGGCGCATAAACAATTGGAGCGTGCGCTCGAGTTGCGGCGGCGAGCACTGGGGGCGGAAGATGCAAGAACTCTCAAGAC
>Ga0210398_10003790_pt1 | contig 14376 bp, 16 predicted proteins | sample IncBWC4OmetaG_FD_161047 | JGI IMG/M metagenome (GOLD analysis project Ga0210398, IMG submission 161047) | Forest soil microbial communities from Barre Woods Harvard Forest LTER site, Petersham, Massachusetts, United States - Inc-BW-C-4-O | ecosystem: Environmental > Terrestrial > Soil >...
GCTGCGACTCCGTAGTTCCATCCTCTACTGTGCGAAGGGGCCGTCCGGCTGATGCCCAGCCCGAAATGTCTGGATTGCCGGTTTTCCGGCAGCCGTTGCACCCGATGAGCAAATTGACGGATTAAATCGGACAGGGGCGTCCGTCTGGAGTTCAGGGCTTCCCTACCAAGCGAGCCGTCCGACGCTTGAGAGCCTCGGGATCAGCGTCCTCATTCTGGCGACTTCCTGCCCTAATAGCTTTGTCGCAGCCTGCGTCAGACTCGGATCGCATTCCAGCATCCTGAGCACTTCGTCTGCCTGGATGAATCCGAGCACTGAATCCTCAACCGCCTTCGCAGTCGCGCTGAACTCGCCATTAAAAACTGCTGGCAGGCCGATGATCCGTCCGGGCCAAGCGTGTCCATTGGATAAATCTGACCGGAATGGCACCATATGAGGGCGATTCTTCCTGAGCGGACGACATAAACTGCTGATCCCGGATCACCATTCCGGAACACCAGCGATCCGTTCTGGACGGGCGCGGAGATCGCTACTGCGTTCAGCTCTGCGAAAAGGTCTCTGGGCATGGGATCAGCTCCTGAGTAGACAGAATGCCTGTGGCGTCATTTGGACGAGGTCGCGGAAGCCTATCACGCGATGGACGAACGCCGTACCATCAAGGCATTGCTGCGGCCATAGTTTAAACCCCGATTTGTGGCAACTCTGACTGAGGCAAACATGAGTCGTATTTTTATAACCGGCAGCACGGATGGGCTGGGTTTTGCCGCAGCGCGAACTCTCATCGAGGAGGGACATGAAGTCCTCTTTCACGGGCGTTCGCAGGCGCGGGCCACCGTGCTTTCAGAGCTGGCTTCGCAATCCCTGGGAATCGTGATAGGAGATCTCAGTAGCTTTGCCGAGACACACAAAATCGCCGAGCAGGTGAACGCTTTCGGTCGTTTCGATGCGATCATCCATAATGCCGGTGTCTATCGAGTTCCGACCCGGAGCGCGACTGCCGAAGGCCATGCACGAACTCTCGCAGTGAACACCCTCGCCCCATACATCCTCACGGCGGAAATTGAGCGCCCGCGCCGCTTGACCTACCTCAGCAGTGGTATGCATCGCAGCGGAAGCTCTTCGCTCCGCGACGTGGACTGGGTGGAGCGGCGCTGGGATGAAACCCAGGCCTATTGCGACAGCAAACTGTACGTCACAGCGCTCTCGGTCGCAGTGGCTAGACTCTGGCCCGACGTCCTCAGCAACGCCGTGGATCCGGGATGGGTCCCTACGAAGATGGGCGGCGCCGGGGCGACAGACGACCTCGAAATGGGACACCTGACTCAAACTTGGCTTGCAGTCAGTGATGATCCCGCGGCCGCGGTGAGTGGCCGATATTGGCATCATCGCCAGGTGCAAACCCCAGCCTCCGCTGTCGCCGATGCTGCGTTCCAGGAGAGACTTGTAGACGCACTTGCCAAATTGACCGGTGTCAGCCTGTTCTAGCGAGGCTCGGATTCCAGGACCTCGTATTTGCCAGATCGAGGTCTCTCAACTGGCTTACACCAGAAGAGCAAATGGACTCTGCTCCAACCAAACGCTGGCTAGGGTCGGAGGATCTCGGTTTATGCCAAATCGCCAATTCTCATTTCCGATTTGTTCTGGGGTGGACGTGCGCTGAAGCCCTGAAGCGGCGGGTGGCGTTCGCAACTTCAACCTTGGCGGTCGCAGCCCGGCGAGATGTCGTGCAGCAAGGACTCCCAGTTTTCGGGGACTTTACCCTTCGGACCGGGCGAGGGCTGACTCTCAGGGCGCGAATGCGGGGAAAGCAGCTTGACGCAGCGGAAGACCCTTCCCTTTTCATAATCGTAGAACCAACTTTGAAGAGGCTCGAAGCTTGCGACAATGGGGTGACCAGTTTCAGCGGCGTGTCTTGCCGCGTGTTGTCCCGGTGAGACGTCACAGCATCCAATATGTCCGCACTCCGCGCATCTGCGCAGCTGAAGCCACCAGCCATCGGTTGCGAGACACTCTTCACAACCAATGGCAGTCGGCTTCGACGCCAAATTGATTCCGCGGGGAAGTTTTCTCATCGCCGGTCATGAGACCTCCAGTCCCTATTGTGAATCGGGCCCAACTGAATTTGGAATCGGAAGATCGTGTGGGATGTCTACCCCCCATTTCGGGGGGTGCGGATGATACTGCACTGAAGCCAGCCATCTACTATGGCCGTGCAAGGGCAGTGCGCGGGAGCCGAACACTAATCGCGTGGCTCAATGTTGGCTGCGCTGATGGAAGATCGCCTTGATCCCAAAAGCACGAACGTACGCTTGGCTTGCGGGTACGGCTAGTCGAATCTGGACGCCACCTCCGAGAACACTCGTGTAGTCGAAGGTTGCGTCAATCCTTTCTGCCCGTTCAGCCATGCCGCGGAGACCCCAGTGACCCTTAGTGCTCGATTCCTGCAATTCGTGCGTGTCGAAGCCGCGGCCATTATCTCGGCATATGATGCTAAATTGCTGTTTTCCGTAATCGAACGCGACGACAACTTGAGATGCGCCAGAGTGATGGAAGGAATTAGTAAGAGCTTCTCGGACGATGTAATAGATCTCATCAACGATCGCAGGATTAAGTTCTTGCCGCGTTCCTGTTCTCTCAAGAGCGAAGTCGATCTTCGAGAGGGCAGTTAGGTCGTCGGCTACAGTTTCAATCGATGATTCCAGGTCGCCGTTCGTGAGGCGTTCGGAACGCAGCCGGTTCACTCGGTCACGGCCCTCGAGAATGATGCGATCGGCGGTCACCAATGCTCTTTCAAGCGCCTTCTTGGATTCGTGATCGGCTGGCACTTTGGATGCCGCAGCGTGAAAGCTGAGTAACAGTCCCTGAACGCCCTGGAGCAAGGTATCGTGCAGCTCTCGGGCGATGCGAATGCGCTCATCCGCCCGCTCTTCAGCGCGTCGCCTGATTCCCGCCGCGACAAATCCTACCCTTACAGTGAGTCCGAGCCACAGCAGCAGCATGCCTGCGACGACGCATAGTCCCTCGAACCACCAGGTCTGATAGAACGCCGGCAGGATTCTGAAGGGAGCTGAATTAATGGGCGCAGTCCAGATTCCGTCACCATTCGACGCCTCGACCTGGAAGACGTATTCTCCCGGGCGAAGATGCGTGTAGACGGCTTCTGTGCGGCGCCCCACCTCCTGCCAACCTGTGCCGGATCCCCTGAGCTTGTATCGATACACTACGCCGGCGGGATTAGAAAGGTTGAGCCCGAAGTAGCGCACATTCAAGGTCTCAACTCGAGGGGGAAAGTTACCCGTCGTGGGAAGTGTTCGTCCGTCGGCTGCGATGGAACGAATGGAGAGTGTCGGCGAATGCGATGGCCGGTCGATATGATGTGGGTCGATGTAGATGACTCCGTTGGCAGTTGGAAACCATAGCCTTCCTTGAGTATCGATCTGCGCCGAGTTGCGCGAAAAAGTGAAGATGTCCGAACCTCTGTAGTCGCCCTCGCGGAACTCGCGTGCGACAACAGGGTGTGACGGTTGCGAAACGGCAGCCGCGATTTCGGCAGAGGCGATGCGTGCGATAGCGCGGGACCCGTTGATCCAGATGTTTCCTTCTCGATCTTCAACCAATCCAGTTACTGATGTAGCCAGGTTCGAGTCGGAAAACGAGAGCATTCGAAAGACATGGTCTCGCTCTAAGGCAATCCCGTTTTCTCCAAAGGCGAAGACGCCGTAGCTAGTCTCGGAGAAACCTTCCAATTTGCCAATGGCTGAATGCCAGGAGAAAAGAACACCAAAGTTCGGAACCTGGAGGGCAATGATTTGACCCTCTTCCGCCCCGAGATACAAATTACCGTCGTGCGCCAGCATCATGGCGCGAATTTGCGTGATACCGCTCGCAGGTAGAAAAAGACTCCACCTTCGTTCGTGATAAATCCACAGGCGGATCTCGGTTGGGCCGAGTGTGCTTGCAATCAGCCTGTGATCCGGCAGGATCACGATGTTGGAGAACACATAGTTCGTCCAGTAGTGACCATGTGCCGGCAGTAGCGGCAATTGCTTAATACCGCCGTTTTGGATTTCGGCGATCCCTTTGCCGGTTAGCAGGCGCACTTTGCCATCTTTGCCGCAAAGGATCGAATGAATATCGGTGTAGTCCTTGAGGCGAGTGAGACGATCTCCCCAGAAGACCGCTCGGTAACCGTCCACAATCGCCAACCAGACGTCGCCGTCTGGCGAAGCACAAACGGACCACCAACCGCCAATGGCGTCCTTTACGGCTGGGACCATGGTGGAGGGTTGGAAACGGTCAAGGCCTCGGCCTCCGGCTGCCCAGATGTCTCCGTCGCGGTCGCGGAATAGTTCTCGGAAGCCTGTAGTCGTCAATCCGTCACTGACGTCAAAGACGTCGGGAGGATCTTCCGTGCCTCTCTGAGGCTTTGCGTTGATTTCCCAATCCCGGAGACGCTGGAGGCCACCTTCCACGTGAGACACCCAAACGGAGCCATCGCTGGCGACGACGGCGTCGTTGACGTCGTCATCACGCGCGAGAGGGTTCGGCAATCTTCGTCCGAGTCGATCCACATGCATCAAGGCGACGATAGGCGGCTGCCCGGCTGGCCGTTCCGGTCTAGAGGGTCCAGAACTGACGATCCAAACGCTGTGATCTTGCCCTTCCTTGTAGCCCATGCTTCCGTATACTGGAAGGCCGGTCGATATGAATTTGTCTTCGCCTCGAGAACGCCGGTACAGCATGTCGTCTGCAATCAACCACTGGGTATCCGAAGAGTCGATGAAAAGCCGGCCGAGCGTGTCGCTCTTCGATTTCGGTCCAGCAACAACGTGCCAAACGCCGTCGCTTCCCAATCGTACAAGGTCTTTTGCGTTCACGATTCCCCATGTCGTCCCGTCTGCGCTTTGTTGGACACTCGCGAGTGATTGGAAGGTTCCGTGGTCGACCCGATTGAATACCGTCGCGACGCCATCGCGAATACGGGTCGGCTGAGTCGCTCTACCGAAGGCCCACAAAGATCCATCCTTCGTAACAAACAGAGTTTGCACATTTTTCCTTGGCATAGAGCCTGAGATCGGGTCAAAGGCCGAAAACGAAATTCCATCAAAATTGTAGAGACCATCGCGCGCTGCCAGCCATAAGGTTCCATCCGGCGTTTGAACAAGGTCGTTGATGCTCTGAGGAGCCCCGTCGCGAGAGGTCCAGGCCGTATGGATCATCTGGAAGATTCTTTGATCCTGCGGATGGCTTTGTCCCTGTGCAAAGGCGGAACTCCCGGCTCCAATTCGAAATCCGAGCGCCAATACAACCGGCCAAGATCGAAAACGTCGCCAATTGGAACTGCAGGCTTCCATCCTTAGCCCAATCTCACAATACTGTCGAGAATACACATTCGCGTTGAGTGCTCCACTTCGGAACCTGCCGGCACGAGCGCGGCAGTTCGGGATTATAGTAAGAGTGCCATCACACTTCGAACTTGTCGGAGACGCTAAACTTCATTATTTCAATTGCGGCACCGTTTCCGCGACTAGCCGGGGTCGCCCAAGCTCTCGACAAAGGAACGGATTATCGCATGCCAGCGGGTCCACTCCAGAAGATTAGGATTCTGACGGTAGACGACCATCCGGTTTTGCGCGAAGGCCTCGCCGCGATGCTCGAGAGCCAGGAAGACATGGAACTTGTGGCCGAAGCTGGCACTGGACAACAGGCGCTCGTTCTTTTTGAGAAGTATCTCCCCGACGTTACTCTGATCGACCTTAAATTGCCGGATATGCACGGAATCGAAATCATCCGATCGCTGCGGAAGCAACATCCGGATGCCCGTTTCATCGTTCTGACTACGTATCTCGGCGATGTACAAGCGCGTCGTGCGCTCAAGGCGGGCGCGGCCGGGTTCCTTCTAAAGGCTTCTCTTCGCCGCGATCTGATCGAGGCCATCCGAGCGGTGCATGCGGGACAGCGGCTCGTGCAGCCTGAAGTTGCAACCGAATTGGCAGTGCACACATCAGATGATTCCCTGACCGAACGGGAGGTCGAGGTTCTCAGACTGATCGCTTGCGGATCTTCCAACAAAGTCATCGCCAACCGTCTGCGCATTAGTGAGGATACAGTTAAAGGTCACGTCAGCAATGTGATGTTCAAGCTAAGAGCCAATGACCGAACGCACGCCGTTACCATTGCCCTGCAGCGAGGATTTTTCGAATTGTGACAAAACAAGACATGTTCCGGTCCGCCAATAAAATCGTCCCCTGATTTCCGGCAAATTCGGAATCTCAAGGAAACCGCACGAGACCGTCACTCGCGAATATTCCTTTCGATGCGAGGATCGGGCAGTAGCCACATGACTGCGACGAGAACGTAGCAAGTGCAGGCAATCCAGGGTCGAACGAAAGCTAGCGGAATCGCAGCGGTATAGACGGTGACGCTCGCGATCCCCTTTCTGTCGCTCCCGATCGATATAGCTAACCGTGAATCCATTCCGTGGCGATGGATCAAGCTTTTCGTCAGGATGAAATATGCGACCCCCGCGAACAAGAGCACAGCACCATAGAGCGCGACGGGGACTGGCGCGCGAGGATTTTCTCCCAACCACGCAGTGACAAATGGCGCTAGCGAGAGCCAAAAGAGAAGATGGAGGTTGGCCCAAAGGATCCCACCGCTTACCTTCTCAGAGGCATGGAGAAGGTGATGATGGTTGTTCCAATAGATGCCGACGTATATGAAGCTCAATACGTAGCTGAGGAAACCGGCAGCACAGAACTTAGCGCAGCGAACGTGGCGCCGGCCGGCACTTTCAAATCCAATACCATGATCGTAATGATGACGGCGAAAACTCCGTCGCTGAACGCTTCCAGGCGACCCTTGCTCATCCGGAGCCTCCAGACACACCGGCTACAAAAGTTGTTGTTGAAGGCATCGTAGGTCGAGGCTGTTTGGGCCACGTCGACAAGTCGGAACTAAATCCACCTTCAATGTGGAGGGAGGTGATCGTGCCGTGCTGTTCCAAAGGAAGCACCTCTTCCCCGTGTGTGCGCAAGCCACCGTCAATTCGGATGCTTTCCGCCGATCCGCCCGATTTGATGCTGAGCGCAGTTGCAGCCAATTTCATGACGACTCCCTTCACAAGTGAGTCGCCGACAGCTCCAAACGTCTCGATTCCACGTCGGACGACAAGACTGCCAATGGGCTGACTAATCTGGATGCCCACTGCACCGTCGCCGTGGGTGATGATGCGGTCGAACTCTGCAATGCGAACCATCCCTGTGTAGACGTTGAATCCCCGCGCGCCCTGACCAAAGGTTTCGATCGGAGCCTCGACGATTAGCTTTCCGATCGTTCCAAAATTCACAAAGCCTACACCGCTAGGCCCAAGGGTGGTGATCTTCTCTCTGCTCATCCAGCGATCGACGATGCCCCAGTTGTCGAGGGCCATATCGTTTGGGCCGTAGGTAGTGACGGGGCCGATGTTCTCGACCAGATCGGCGCGCGCGCCGAACACGACGAAGACGCCCCCTGAAATTATGCCGGCGGTTCCTGATTCAATGCGTCCATCGCTGTAGATCGGCCCCGTTCGAAGATGTTGAACTTCGACACGGCCGCCGATTTCGCCCGCACCGCTCACAAAGATCCCACTGCCAAGGACCGGGGCGCCAAACCGTCCGGCTGAGAGATCGAGCAAATCGGCTGTGATAACGGCGCTTGGGTCGTTCTGTAAGTTCCACAGTGTGAAGGCGCCCTGCATTATGTCCACGCCATACTGGTGGGGCCGGTCCTTCTCGCCGCGAGCGTCAGCCGAAATGATGTCAAGACCTTCGACCACCACGTGGCCGTGCCGGACATTGCGCGAGCAAGGATCTGCACCCGCCCAGCTACGGTTACGCAGTGGATAGTCTGCCTGCCCAGACTGCTTACCGATTCGTCGTTGCAGATGGCACAACGATCGTCCGATGCAAAAAGATCGAGATCCGCGACGACGTTATTGGTCGCTAAGCGGACTCCATCGACGCCCGGAGCAAAGTGGAGTGCTGTCCGGAGGCATTTGTGACCGCGCAGCACGACGCCGGCTGCCAAATTCATGGTTGGGACGCCTGACAAGCTGTTCGCAACAGTGATTGTCTTCACCGCAGGATTGCTGGCAGCTTCGACGAGTTCCACGGCGGACCTGACCACCACTTCCTCACCTGAAGAAATGGACCTGATCGGAGCCAATCCTCGCGAGACGGCAAATTCCTCCGAAGCTCCCTGCATTTGAAATGAACCTCGATTCTTCACAACTCATGCTTTGCGCAGCAGCACAGGACGGCCGTTCATCCTGTAACGGGAATCCGTTCCCATCGTTAGGAACTGTTTAGCGCTTTCGCCGCACGCGCCGTCTGGCGCGACTTCGACCCAGCAGGTGACGTAGTCTTCGACCTCCGGCGCCATACCCTGTTCTTCATCGCTCATAAAGCGGATAACCGTCGCTCGGCAGATCTCGTCCGGGGCGTCCTCATTCACAATCTCGATCACATCTCCGATTCTGAATTCCGGCATGGCACCCTCTCAACAAAGCATTCATGTCGCGAATGGTCAATGCAGCCTCGATTCCCAATCTGGTGGTACTTTGCCCGTGGGACCGGGAACTGGCTGATCTTCCGGATGCCAACGCGGAGGGGCCAGCTTTTCACCGTGCATCATTTCTCCCGTTTGAAAGTCGTAGAACCACGCCTCGCCAGGTTCGAAACTCGCCGCAATCGAATGGCCTGAATCATGAAAATGCTTCCTTGCGTGCTGACTCGGCGAACTGTCGCAGCACCCGACGTGACCACACTCGGCGCAACGTCGCAAGTGCAGCCACCAACCGCCGGCTGCAAGGCATTCGACACAACCGTTGCCACTCGGCGGAACTGCCAGATTGATTCCGCGTCGATCGGCTTTCATCTTTACCTCCAGGCGACTTCAAGGTTGGCGTCTTCGAAGTTTCGAGGGGTTCTCTTGCGGGGACTCCGAACGGCGGTACCGTACCAAACAACAACGTACCGAGTCTGACATCTTGACGTCAAGATGTTGATACTAGCATAGTAGAAGTCAGTTCCGCTGGACCCTGTGAAGATTGTTACCGGTCCTGCAGCACGGAGACTTCGCATTCTTCATCCTTTACCGAGTTTCGATTTATGGCCTGACCTTGAATGGGAACAATGGAAAGCAACCGCTGAGACTCTCCACATGAACATGCAAATTGTGGGTAAGACGCGCCTAGCTCTAACGCCGCTGCAGAACCATTGGTGGAATGTACCGCTTTATGTGACGGCGCGCGGCCTCACGACATCGCCTATGCCCACCCCTGACGGGCAATTGCTCGACATCGAATTCGACTTTCTCTCACATGCGGTCGTTTGTCGCACCAGTGTTGGGGAGGTTCGGAAGATCGAACTCAGCGCCCGGCCTGTCGCTGAATTCTTTAGAGAGTATTCCACCGCTCTTGCCGCACTCGGGGTACATGTGGGCATTGACCACATGCCTGTAGAGGTAGCCAATCCCATCCGCTGTGACCTGGACACGGTTCACTGCAGCTACGACCAGGACGCTGCCTGGCGCTTTTGGAGGGTTCTTACTATCGCTGACACGCTGTTTAAGCGCTTTTCGACCAACTTTTACGGCAAAATCAGCCCCGTTCATTTCTTTTGGGGCTCCTTCGATCTCGCAGTGACTCGTTTCAACGGGAAAAAGGCACCGCCTCATCCCGGAGCGGACGCGATTCAAGCAGAGGCTTACTCGCATGAAGTGATCAGCGCTGGCTTTTGGCCAGGCAACGGAGGCTATGGCCGGGCGGCTTTCTATGCCTATGCCGCGCCCGTACCAGAGAGCTTGAAAAAGGTCGCGCTTCAGGGTAAGGGGGTTTTCGACCAAACGATGGGCGAGTTCCTGCTCGATTATTCCGATGTGCAGAAAACGACCGACCCATCCGCAACGGTCCTTGAATTCCTTGAGGAAACCTACTCGGCCGCGGCGGATGCCGCGCATTGGGATAGAGCAAGCCTCGACCGTAACGCCGAATGAATTCCCGCGCTATTCCGTGAGCACTACGATCTTACCGCCAGCCTTGTTCTCTTCCATCACACGATGGGCTTCCACAATTTCGTCCAAATGAAAGGTCTTGCCGACTTGGATGCGCAGGGTCCCGGCCTGAATCTGTTTAGCCAGGTCATTGAGAGGCGTGCGCATGAAGTCGTCCGATTCGCCTGCGTAAGCGGTGAGACAAACTGCGGTGGGAATAACCTCCATCGGCGCGAACTGATCGAAGGACCACTTGTTGCCGACGATCCCGGTCATGCAGACGATTCCACCTTCCCGGGCGCAGCGCAGCGAATCTTCAAGAGTCGTCGTGCCAATCATCTCCAGCACCTTGTCAACGCCTCCGGGATATTTGCGCTGAACCCGATTTGCGATGGACCCGGTATCCACGATCACATCTTCGGCTCCACTGGAGAGCAACAGTTCGGTATGGCCAGGATTGCGCGTCGTGGATGCGACGATGGCGCCGGAAGTCTTAGCGATGGCGGAAGCGGCGAGCCCGACAGAGGTCGTGCCGCCGCGGATCAGAAGCCTCTCGCCTTTTTGCAGACGAAGCGCCCGGAACAACGAGCCCCATGCCGTCTCGAGCATTTCCGGCATTGCACCTAGTGTCACCCAAGGAAGCTGCACATCGATCTTCTGCACCTGGCTGGCCGGCGGGCAGGTATATTCCGCATAACCTCCGTCGAACTGGCGGCCCATGCCCCCCATCGCGCTGGCCACTATGTCGCCCTTTTGAAACTCGCCGCTCGGTGCGTCTTCCACGACCCCGACGGCTTCGATCCCGAGGGTGCGCGGAAATTGGACGCCGGGCGACAATCCCTGGCGTGTAAACAGCTCAGATCGGTTCAGGCCAAACGCCTTGACCTGGATAAGCACCTGACCGGGCTGCGGTACGGGGATTGGCCTGCTTTCGAGTTTCAAAACGTCCGGTCCGCCTGGGGAATAGATCACAACGGCTTTCATCGTGCCCATGATTCCACCTCGGAGAATGAATTGGCGTGCATGGCCCCGCTATTTGCTTTGTGGATTCGTGGTCGAGAAGCTGTAGCGCGCAATCTTGAACTTGCCGTCGCGATCTCTCCGAAAGATGAAAAGCTCCTGGTTTCCTTCTGCGCTGGTTTTACCCGTTGCATGGTTCAAGGTAGTGCCAGTCGAATTCGTGCGCGCAAAGACCCAGTCGGGGCTCATTTCGACGATCTCGGCAATGTTGAACTTCACAGTGAGCCGGATGGCTGCAAACACGCTGTCGTAGGCCTTGCGCACGGCGGCTGAGCCAATCGCCGAAGGACTGTAGGGAGGCATGAACACGCCGTCATCCATGTAGAGCGACATCACAGCGTCGGTATTCGCCGAATTGAGCGCAACGTTATACGCGCCCAGACCCTCAGCTACGGCCTTTTCATTTGCGGTCATATGGATGACTCCTTGATGTCAAGATAGATGGACGCTAGCCATCCGTCAACCCGGATTCAATCGGGAAGGGTCTGTCAAACACGGTCAGCGTCGGCCGGCAGGGCACGGCTCTGTTCACCGGCCTGGTCAGTGGTCTGGGCACCAAGCTTACTCAACAGTCCTGCCAAAGTGCCCTGTTCGGCCTGCGAGAGACAGCTAAAGGCGTCGTCCATGTCCATCGCAAACTGAGCAGAAGCTTTTTCGATCAATTTGCGTCCTTTCGAAGTGAGTTCGACGAGCCGGATACGGCGGTCGTTTGGGTGGTTCTTGCGGACGACCAGCCACCTCGCCTCCATGCGGTCAACAGCTGTCGTAATGGAACCGGTAGTCAGGTCAATCAGTTCGCCGATCATGTTCACGGGCATGGGACCGCGACATATCAGGACTTCCAGCACCCGGAAATCCGAATCACCCAGGCCGACTTTTCTCTTGCTGTCTTCGACCCGCGCGAGCGTGGCACGGTACGTCCTCTGCAGTACAAGAAAGACATCGATCGCCCTAATTTTCTTAGCGGTTGCATCTCTCATAAGCTTTCCAGACATCGATTGTATAGCCACAGAGATTCTTTTCATCCGTTCTCTTGACATCAAGACATCTCTTGACGGAAACTGGATTCGCCATTTTGCTGCCGCTCCGGATGAAGACTCGGAGGCTGAGAGAGGACTGCGATGAAAGCTGTTGTCATGAAGGAATACGGCGGTCCGGAGGTACTCGAATACAGCGACTTTCCCGACCCATCTCCGGGACCAGGCGAAGTTCTCGTCAAAGTTGCGGCTGCCAGTATCAATCCCGTCGACTTGAAGCAGCGCGCCGGTGATACGAAAGCCTATTTCCCACTCCAGTTTCCCGATGTCATCGGCTGGGATGTTTCTGGAACGGTAGTGAAGCTCGGACCGGATGTTGCAGGGTTTTCTGTTGGCGATCGCGTATTCGCGTGGGCGTTTCACACGTATGCAGAATTCTGCGTTGTGAAGACCGGGATCCTTGCCAAAATTCCAGACGAACTTGACCTGATCGAAGCCGCGGCGTTGCCCCTCGTCACAATGACTGGAAGCCAGCTGATCTCGAAGGCCAGCGGGGTTAAGCAGGGTCAAACGATTCTTGTTTCCGGAGCTCTCGGCAGCGTCGCCCGCGTGGCGGTTTGCACAGCCAAAGACCAAGGAGCTGTCGTGATCGCTGGCGTTCGTAGGGATCAGCTGCCTGATGCAGATGAGCTGGATGTCAACAAGGTGGTGGCTCTCGACGATGGCTCCGATTTTGAGGCTCTTCCTCAAGTCGATGTCGTTGCCAACACCGTGGGCGGGACGACCGCCGAACAATTATTGAGTAAGGTCAAAGACGGCGGAACATTCGCCTCGGTCACAGGGGTACCGGACAAGGCAAAGACCTATCCTTCCGTGCACGCAGTCGCGTTCGTCTCGAAGCAGGACCCACAAACGCTGCTGTACATGGCAGGTGCCGTCAGAGACGGTCGGCTGAAGATTCCGATTGCGAAGAAGCTGCCGCTAAAGGATGCACGTCAGGGCCACATCGATATGACAAGAGGTGTGGCCGGCAAGATCTTGCTGGTCGCTTAGAGAAGGAGTTTGTGCGCACCGCAATGCGGCTGGTAGTAAACCCAAAGCAAGAAAAGGAGGGGCACGATGTCGTCAGTAGTCATGGTCGTTACTGGTGCGAATGCCTGGACAATGAAAAACGCAAAACCTCATCCGACGGGCTTTTGGTCCGAAGAATTTGTGACACCCCACCGTACATTCACACAGGCCGGACTCAAGGTCACAATCGCAAGCCCAGGAGGGATGAAGCCGACTGTTGATCCGCTGAGCTTCAATTTGGCATACAACAACAACGACTCGGCCAAGGTCGCGGAACAGCAAGACTACCTGAAACGCCTGGGCTCCGGACTGACATCGCCCATGCGCGTTGAGGATATCGATGCGGAACGGTTCGATGTCATCTTTCTCGTAGGTGGTCACGGCCCGATGCAGGACATCGCTGTGCATCCAACCCTCGGCGCAGTGCTTACCGCAATGCTTGATAATCCACGGAAGATTGTGGCCGCAGTGTGCCACGGGCCCGCAGGCCTACTGACGGCCTCACGGGCGGATGGGACGTGGGCGCTCAAGGATCGCCAACTAACCGGGTTTAGCAATGAGGAGGAGACGCAGGCGGGCTTTGCCGGCAATGCGCCTTGGCTCCTGGAGGATCGCCTTCGTATCTCCGGGGCGCGCTACACCGCAAAGGCGCCTTGGACACCGAACGCGGTCGTAGACGGTAACCTCGTCACAGGCCAGCAGAACTATTCTGCCGCAGTGACGGCCGATGGAGTTCTCGCGCAGCTTGCCGTTGTTGCGTGAGAGGCGACTTTGAGGGCTGTGGCACGCAATCGAGGAATTAGCTCCTTATTCTATTGAACGGTAAGGTGGGCAGGCGGCAACAGTTCATCACCGCTTCCAACAGTCTGATGGCGAGGAGGGTATCTATGGCAGAGCCACTAATCAACGGTTCGGGCGGAGTTGCACCTGTTTCGAGAAAAAGCCGTCGTGACCTTCTGAGGGACGGCGTCGCATTGGCCGGTGCGCTGACCGTCGGCCTCGGTCTCGATGCGGCCCACGCAGCGGTCCCACGCGCCAGGAGAGATGCCGAGTTTACTCCCGCGTCTGGTCCTTTGGACGCGAAGAACGAAGCAAAGAAGATTGCCTTCGACCGAATCGGCAATGGAGAGAAAGTACTGCTGATATCAGGTTTTCCGCAGACGCGGAGGTCGTGGAACAGGGTGATTCCGTTGTTATCGTCGAAGTTTGAGACGATACCGGCCGATTTGCCGAGCTTCGGGGATTCGGGCTTCCTTTCGGCCCCCGCAACCAC
>Ga0210398_10003792_pt1 | contig 14374 bp, 15 predicted proteins | sample IncBWC4OmetaG_FD_161047 | JGI IMG/M metagenome (GOLD analysis project Ga0210398, IMG submission 161047) | Forest soil microbial communities from Barre Woods Harvard Forest LTER site, Petersham, Massachusetts, United States - Inc-BW-C-4-O | ecosystem: Environmental > Terrestrial > Soil >...
CGACGGCTATTATTGGGACCCGGCGGGCGGCGGGTATTTCTTCGCGGCGAGCGACACGCAGGGGCTCATCGCCCGCGCCAAGACCGCCGCGGACGCCGCGGTGCCGGCCGGTAACGGCACGCTGGTTGGCGTGCTGACCCGGCTGGCGATCCTGACCGGCAACGACGGCTACCGCGAGCGTGCCGAGGCAGTGGTCCGTGCCTTTGCCGGCGAGGTGGAACGCAATTTCTTCCCGCTCGCGACCCTCATCAACAATGCCGAGCTGGCGCAAAAGCCGGTGCAGATCGTCCTCGTCGGCAAGGCGGGCGATCCCGGCCTGGCGGCACTGCACCGCGCGGTCTATGCGGTGTCGCTGCCGCGACGGATTGTGCAGATCGTTGCACCGGACGAGGCTTTGCCGGCGCAGCATCCGGCGCACGGAAAAACACTCGTCGACGGAAAGGCGACTGCGTATGTCTGCGAGGGCCCGGTCTGTTCGTTGCCGATCGTAGTGTCGCAGGAACTGGTCGACGCGCTCGCCAAATTGCACTAGCGTTCTCTAAACGTTCGCGCGAGGAGTCCCGCAATGCATTCACTATCGGTATCGAGTCCCGTCGGAGATTTGTTGCTTGAGGAGGACGGCGAGGCCTTGGTCGCCGTCCATTGGGGAAGGGGGGCGGCTGACAATGGCAGCGGCTTGCTGATCGAGGCGGCGCGCCAGATCGACGCCTATTTCGCCGGCAAGCTCAAGGATTTCGACCTGCCGCTGCGCCCGGCGGGCACGGCGTTCGAGCGCGGCGTCTGGGCGGCGATGCAGGACATCCCCTATGGCGAGACCTGTAGCTATGGTGATCTTGCCGCGACGGCGCACTCGGCGCCACGCGCGGTTGGCCGCGCCTGCGGACGGAACCCGATCCCGATCGTCATCCCCTGCCACCGCGTGCTCGGCAAGGGTTGGATGGGTGGCTATAGCGGCCAGGGTGGGCTCAAGACCAAGGAGGCGCTGCTCGCGCTTGAGGGCGCATTGGCGCCGCAGCCGGTGCTACTCTAGGCAGAAACGCTTCGCATTTTCGCCGCGCGCCTCTAAAACCCCTCCCATCCAGTCTCGGGAGGACAGAATCATGGTGCAGGCGATCCGTTTCGAGAAGACCGGTGGACCGGACGTGTTGACCTGGCAGCAGATCAGCGTCGACAAACCCGGGCCGGGCCAAGTGCGGCTGAAACACAAGGCGGTCGGACTCAATTACATCGATACCTATCAGCGTAGCGGGCTTTACGCCGTGCCGCTGCCGAGCGGGCTCGGCGGCGAAGGCTGCGGGGTGGTTGAGGAGGTTGGGCCGGGCGTCACCGATCTCAAGGTTGGCGATCGTGTTGCCTATGCCGGCGGGCCGCTCGGTGCCTATTGCGAAGAGCGTGTCTTTCCGGCTGACCGCCTGGTGCCGGTGCCCGACGGCATCAGCGACCACGAAGCCGCGGCCATGATGCTCAAGGGGATGACCGCCTGGTACCTCATCCGCCGCACCCATGTCGTAAAAGCGGGCGAGACGATCCTTGTTCATGCCGCCGCCGGCGGCGTGGGTCTCATCGCCTGCCAGTGGGCGAAACATCTCGGCGCCACGGTGATCGGCACCGTCGGCAGCGAGGAAAAGGCGGCGCTTGCCAAGGCGCATGGCTGCGACCACCCGATCCTTTACCGGACCGAGGATTTTGTCGCTCGAGTCAACGAGATCACCGGCGGCAAGAAACTGCCGGTCGTCTATGATTCCGTTGGCAAGGATACGTTCTTCAAGTCGCTCGATTGCCTGGCGCCGCTCGGGCTGATGGCGTTGTTTGGCCAGTCCTCGGGCGCGGTGCCGCCGGTCGATCTCGGCATTCTTGCCGGCAAGGGTTCGCTGTTCATCACGCGGCCGACCCTAGGCAACTACACGGCGACGCGCGAGGACCTATTGGGCGCAGCGAGTGATTTGTTCTCGGTCGTGAAAAACGGCGCGGTCAAGATCTTGGTCAACCAGACCTACCCGCTGCGCGATGCGGCGCAGGCGCATCGCGACCTCGAAAGCCGCAAGACGACGGGCCAAACGGTCTTTACCGTCTAGGTTTTACCGAGGCTGTCCGGGGTCGCCGTGAGATGAGGTACGCGGGATACGCCTTGCCGGTCGTGCTTCTGGCGTTGCTGCCGGCAAGCCCGCCGGCGCGGGCAGCGTGCTCGACAACCTGCTCGGATTACTACGAGGGAAAGTGCAGCCAGCACACCACGACCTGCTCGAACGACGACTCGTCATCCGGTCGCGGCGGTTCCGACAGCTACGGCGCGATCGCTTATGGGCGCACCAGCACGGCATGGGGCACCTCCTACCGCTGGGACAGCCAGTCAAAAGCTGAAGGCGTCGCGCTAAAAAACTGCAAGGCCCATGGCGACGATTGCGAACCGCTGGTTTGGTACAAGAACCAGTGCGGCGCAGTCGCCGCGAGCGACGCATCGGATGCTTTCTGGGGCCTCGGCGACACAAAGAGACTGGCAAGCGCCCAGGCTGAGCAAAAATGCGAGGCGGCGGGTGGCATGAATTGTGCCGTGCAGACTGCGGAGTGCTCCCGCTAAGTTGGCGCCGCGGCTAGGTGTTCATGTTATCGAAGAACTCGGAATTGCTCTTCGATTCCTTGAGCTTGTTGATCAGGAATTCGAGCCCGTCGACCGTGCCCATCGGCATCAACACGCGGCGCAGCACCCACATCTTTGACAGCGTGCCGCGCTCGACCAGGAGCTCTTCCTTGCGGGTACCCGATTTGGTGATGTCGAGCGCCGGGAAGGTGCGTTTGTCGGCGACCTTGCGGTCGAGCACGATTTCCGAATTACCCGTGCCCTTGAACTCCTCGAAAATCACCTCGTCCATGCGCGACCCGGTGTCGATCAGCGCGGTCGAAATGATCGTCAGCGAGCCGCCTTCCTCGATATTGCGTGCCGCGCCGAAAAAGCGCTTCGGCCGTTGCAGCGCGTTGGCGTCGACACCGCCGGTCAGCACCTTGCCCGACGACGGCACGACGGTGTTGTAGGCGCGCGCCAGGCGAGTGATCGAATCGAGGAGGATCACCACGTCGCGCTTATGCTCGACAAGGCGCTTTGCTTTTTCGATGACCATCTCGGCGACCTGAACGTGGCGCACCGCCGGTTCGTCAAAGGTCGAGCTGACGACTTCGCCGCGCACCGAGCGCGCCATATCGGTCACTTCCTCGGGCCGCTCGTCGATCAGCAGGACGATCAGGAAGACTTCCGGATGATTGACGGCGATCGCGCTCGCGATGTTCTGCAACATCACCGTTTTGCCCGCACGCGGCGGTGAGACGATGATCGCCCGCTGCCCCTTGCCGAGCGGGGTGATGAGGTCAATGACCCGCGTCGTCAGGTCCTTCTTGGTCGGGTCGTCGAGTTCGAGCCTGAGTTTCTCTTCAGGATAGAGCGGCGTGAGATTGTCGAAGTTGATCCGATGCCGCAGCCGGTCGGGTTCCTCGAAATTGATCCGCGTCACCTTGATCAGGGCGAAATAGCGTTCGCCGTCGCGCGGGCTGCGGATCTCGCCTTCGACGGTATCGCCAGTCCGCAAGCCAAAGCGACGCACCTGGTTCGGGCTAACGTAAATATCGTCGGGCCCAGCCAAGTAATTCGATTCCGGTGAGCGTAGAAAGCCGAAGCCGTCCGACAGGACCTCAAGCACGCCGTCGCCCGAAATTGTCACATCGTTTTCAGCGAGCTGCTTGAGGATCGCAAACATCTGCTCCTGCTTACGCAGGGAGGAGGCGTTTTCGATCTGCAGCTCTTCGGCAAACGCAAGGAGTTCAGCGGGCGTTTTCCGCTTGAGTTCGTCGAGGTTCATGGAGCTTTCGTCACAATGGAGCCCAAGGGCGATGAGGTGCGGACTGTATGAGGAAGTCTTGCCCGTCTGCGGGAGCCCGGCACGGATTGATTCCGGCGGGGCGGTTCGTTTCTGGAGTATTACGGGAAAGTGTGAAGAAAAGCCGATGGCCGGCTCACCCCATCCCTTACCCAATGCAGATATGCGAGTCAAACGTCTTTGCAAGGGCAAAGTGCCGCTGTCTCTGTGTTTTTTCTTCAGAACGGTTTGACGATCACCAGAATGACGATCGCAATCAACACCAGCATCGGCAGTTCATTAACCGCGCGAAAGAACCGCGCACTTTGCGGCGGCGCATCCTCGGCGAACTGCTTGCGCCATCGTGCCAGAGCGTGATGAAAGCCGAGGAGTGCGGCGACCAGCCCCAGCTTTGTCCAAATCCAGCCCTGCCGCCAGTCGACGGCGCCCGGTGTCGCGGCCAGCAGACCCCCGAACAGGAGCGTTGCGATCATCGCCGGGGTCATGATCCCGCGTAGCAGCCGACGCTCCATGACCTTGAACGTTTCTGCCGTGTCGGACGCGGGTGAAGCCTCGGCATGATAGACAAAAAGCCGCGGCAGATACAGCAAACCCGCCATCCATGCGACGACACTGACGACGTGCAGCGCTTTGACCCACAGATAGGCGGCGACAAGTAGCCCGCTCATGCCGCCGCCTCGATCAGCTCGACTAGCGCCGCGATGAACCGCGGGTCGATACCGACCGCCGGGATGCGATAATAGGCTGGGACTCCGCATGTCTCGGCAAGTCGGCAATAGTCCCGGTCGAGTTCGACAAGCGTTTCCGAGTGCTCCGACACAAAGGAAATCGGCGCGATCACCACCGCAACTCCGTCGCGCCCGGCGCGGCGGATTTCGTCGTCCGTCCCCGGACCCAGCCAAGCCAGAGGGCCGACGCGGCTCTGGTAGCAAACAGTCCAACCAAGGTCGGGTTGGTTGAGCGAGGCGATCAGCGCGCGGGCGGTCTGTTCGATCTGCTGAGGGTAGGGATCGCCTGCTTTGACGATTTTGAGCGGCAGCCCATGGGCACTCAAGAGCAGCCGTGTCGGGTACAAATTTTGCGCATCTTGCAGCACGGGCTCGATCAACCCTGCCAGCGCCGCGATAAATCCCGGTGCGGTGGGATAGGACTGGACGACCCTTATCTTGCCGCCGAGGCCCTGACGGGCAGTCTCGGCACGCCATAATGCAAGCGATGACTGAGTCGTCGTCGTCGAGAACTGTGGGTAAAGCGGCAGACAAACGATCTTGTCGGGCTCCCAGGCTTTGACGGCCGCGACGGTCTCATCGATCATCGGATGCCAATAGCGCATCGCGATAAAGCAGCGGTACTGGCTCCCGAGCTCTTCCTCAAGGGCGCTCGCCTGAGCCTCTGTATTAGCTAATAGCGGCGACCCGCCGCCAAGGTGATCGTATATATCGCGCGCCACCGCGAGGCGTTTTCGCGCGATAAACCACGCCAACATACCGCGCAAGGGCTGCGGCAAACTGATGATCGCCCGGTCGCTGAACAGGTTCCTCAGAAATGGCCCCACGGCTTTCGGCGAATCCGGGCCCCCGAGATTCATCAGCACCACGGCGGTACGCGCCATTTCCGTCAGCGCGCCGGATCGGCCAATAGCCGAGCGAGCTCGGCGACGTGCTCCGGTGGCGTCTCGGGTAAAATCCCGTGGCCAAGATTGAAGATGAATGGGCCATCACTGAGCACCGAACAAATCTGACGCACCGTGCGCCGCATTTCCTCGCCGCCCGCAAGAAGCAGAACTGGGTCGAGATTGCCTTGTACGGCGACGCGTGATTGCAGGCAATCGCGCGCAAAGGCTGGCGGTATCGCGGTATCGATACTGACGCCGGCGACCCCGGTTTCCATTGCGTAATATTGGTAAAATAGGCCTGCGCCGCGCGGAAAACCGATAATCGGAACCTGCGGAAAGCGCGCTTTCAAGCCCGTGACCAGGCGTTTGGTCGGTGCGATCACCCAGCGCTCAAACCCATCGGGCGATAGCGCCCCTGCCCACGAGTCAAAAAGCTGCACCGCCTCGACCCCGCCTTCGATCTGCAAGGCGAGAAACTCTATTGTCGCTTCCGCAATCCGCTCGATCAGCACGTCGAAGCCGCCAGGATCACGATAGGCAAAAGACTTTACGCGCTGAAAATCCCGGCTCGTTCCGCCCTCGACCATATACGTCGCGACGGTCCACGGTGCGCCGGCAAACCCAATCAGCGCCGTTGTTTCAGGTAACCCATCGCGCACATGCCGTGCTGCTTCAGCGACCGGGACAAGCATTTCACCATCAAATTTTCCAATTAATTTGATGTCAGAAAGCGGCGCTAACTTAGGCCCATCGTTTTCAAACGACAGCGGCTGACCGAGCGCGCGTGGCACCAGCAGAATGTCAGAAAAAAGGATCGCGGCATCCATGCCAAAGCGGCGAACCGGCTGTAAGGTTACCTCGGCAGCAAAATCCGGCGTAAGGCAAAGGGTGATAAAGTCGCCCGCCTTTGCGCGCATCGCGCGGTATTCCGGGAGATAACGCCCGGCTTGCCGCATTAGCCACCACGCAGGGCGTTCAAGCGTTTGTCCAGCGAGAGCAAGCAGTAGCGGCTTGTTTGACGGTCGTAGGGCGGGCGCAGGCATTGATCCTGTTCCTCTGTCCTCATTCATAAAAGAATCTCTTTAGGAGGTAGTAGTGGGGCGCGCGGCATATGAGGATTAGATTCTGTCCGATGATAATCCCGGCGATTCACCGGTGTCGGTGAATGAGCAGGCGATTGTGGACAATTGGCGGGCAACGCGAAAAGCATACGGCAGAGCTTGACGCTTAATAGTAGGGATAATCGGGAAAACTCTCCGCCGAAGAGTTTTCCCCGCTCTTTTGAGGGTCGCGCTTGCAAAGACGCACCGTGGTAAAAGTCTCTTGGATGAGTCGTCGCAACGGGGACAAAATTGCTTCCGGGCGGACTGACGGGGAAAAACGGAGAGGTTAATCGCGATTCGCGTCGTTGATACACAGTGGCTCGGGAAAAAGTGGCGTAGAAGGGCGAAGATGCTGTGCTGACTCGGTTTCATCTTCATCTTGTCTCGGATTCGACCGGCGATACGGTACACTCCGTCGCCCGCGCCTGCCTCGTGCAGTTTGATGAGGCTCAGGCCATCGAACATGTCTGGAGCATGGTGCGCACCCAGGGCCAGCTCGACCGTGTCATTGCCGGGGTCGAGGCAAATCCGGGCATCGTGCTCTATACCCTGGTCAATGATGCGCTGCGTCAAGCGCTGCAGGAGAGCTGCCGGCGGCTCGGGGTCACCACGATCCCTATTCTCGACCCGGTGCTTGGCGCGATGGCGGCGTTTCTCGGCAGCAAGAGTCGCGGGCTTCCTGGTAAGCAGCATCTGCTCGACAATGAGTACTTCGCGCGTATCGACGCGATGACCTTTGCCATTAATCATGATGACGGGCAATCGAGCTGGGGTATCGAAGACGCGGATGTGTGTTTGGTCGGCGTGTCGCGCACGTCAAAAACTCCCACCAGTCTCTATCTCGCCAATCGCGGCATTAAGGCCGCGAATGTACCCTTTGTGCCGGGCGTGTCATTGCCGCCAGAGTTGTTGGCGGCGACAAGACCGTTGATCGTCGGCCTCACCAACGATCCCGAGCGCCTTATTCATCTGCGGCGGAACCGGCTGTCGATGCTCGATCACAATGGTGAGACGGATTACACCGATATCGAGGCGGTACGCGCGGAGGTTCGTGAGGCGCGGCGGGTTTTTTCCGAGCGTCATTGGCCTGTGATCGATGTTACGCGCCGATCAATCGAGGAAACGGCGGCGGCGATTTATAAGCTTCTTGCCCGACGACATGGCGACGCCGACGCCTGAAACCTTGATTCTCGCCTCGGCAAGCACGGCACGTGCAGCATTGCTGCGAGCGGCCGGGATAGCGTTTTGGACCGAGCCATCGGCCGTCGACGAAGCAGAGATCAAGCGGGTGCATCGCGCGGCTGGGCATGATGCGCGCGCCTGCGCGGTGGCGCTGGCCGAGGCAAAAGCCGTTGCGGTCGCAGCTCGGCATCCCACGTCGCTCGTTATCGGCGCCGATCAGATACTGGTGGCCGGTGATGAGTGGTTCGACAAGCCTGTGGACGTGGATGAGGCGGGCGATCAGTTGTGCCGGTTACGCGGGCGCAGGCATGTTTTGGTGACCGCGGGATGTGTGTTTCGTGGCGAAACCCGGTTGTGGAGCGCTGTTTCGATGCCGGCCCTGACGATGCGGCGCTTTAGCGACGAGTTTCTCACCGAATATATTGCCGCTGAGGGGGATACCGTGCTCGGCTCGGTCGGGGCCTATCGGATCGAGGACAGAGGGGTTCAGCTTTTTTCGCGCATCGAGGGCGACCATTTCGCCATACTCGGTCTGCCGCTGTTGGAGCTGCTCGAATTTCTGCGGGATCGCGGTGTCTTGGCGAGGTGAGGACGAATAAATGGCGATGACCGGGGCGGCACGGCTCGCCGGCATCATGGGATGGCCGATTGCCCATTCGCGTTCGCCGGCGCTGCACGGTTTCTGGCTTCAGGAGCACGGGATCGACGGTGCCTATGTGCCGCTCGCGGTCGCTCCAGAGAAACTTGAGCAAGCCCTGCGCGCCTTGCCCGCACTTGGCTTTAGCGGCTGCAACCTGACCATTCCGCACAAGCAAGCCGCGCTTCGTATCGTGGACCGGGTCGACGAATTCGCGCGGCGGATCGGTGCGATGAATACCGTCGTCGTCGGGCCGGACGGTGGCCTCGAAGGCAGCAACACCGACGGTTTTGGCTTCCGCGAAAACCTCCGCGAGCAGGCCCCGGATTGGCGCGCGACGGCGGGGCCGGCTGTCGTCCTTGGCGCTGGCGGCGCGGCGCGGTCGGTGGTCGCCGCGCTGAGCGTTGCTGGCGTTTCAGAAATCCGGCTCGCCAACCGCACCAACGATCATGCTGCGGCGTTGGCCCGCGATCTTGCCGCGCCGGAAACGCGGATCACCGTTCATCGGTGGCAGCAACGCGCCGAGGTGCTGGCGGACGCCGGGATCCTCGTCAACACCACTAGCCTCGGCATGGAGAAAGAGCCGCCGCTGGACATCGATCTGGCCGCGCTGCCGCGGAGCGCGGTTGTTGTCGATATCGTCTATGTGCCGCTGGAAACCGGGTTGCTGGCTGCCGCCCGCCGGCGCGGCAACCTCGCCGTCGACGGGCTGGGCATGCTGCTGCATCAGGGCCGGCCTGGGTTCGCCGCCTGGTTTGGTCTCGCACCCGAGGTGACGCCAGCCTTGCGCCAAGCGATGCTCGCCACCTTCGGCAAGGCCGGTTGATCCGGCGATGATCGTTCTCGGCCTGACCGGCTCGATCGGCATGGGCAAAAGTACGGCAGCGGCCGCGCTGCGCCGGCTTGGGGTGCGGCTCTACGATGCCGATGCTGAGATCCACAGGATGACCGGACGAGGCGGCGCGGCCGTCGCCGCGGTCGAGGCGGCCTTTCCAGGGGTACGCGACGAGGACGGGGCGATCGACCGCCGCAAGCTCGGCGCGCGCGTCTTTGGCAAACCGGGTGAGTTGCGGCGACTCGAGGCGATCCTCCATCCGAGGGTGCGTGCGGTCGAGCGCCGGTGGGTGGCAAAGCAACGAGCGCGCCGCGAGAGGCTGGTCGTGCTCGATATCCCGCTGCTGTTCGAGACCGACCGGATCGATCGAGTCGACGGCGTTATCGTCGTGTCGGCGCCGCCGCGACTGCAGCGCGAGCGGGTCATGCGACGCTCCGGGATGAGTGCTGGCCGCTTTGCCGCGATCCTCGATTCGCAGTTTCCGGATCGCGAAAAACGCCGCCTCGCCGATTTCGTGGTCAGCACGGCGTTAAGCCGCGCGTCAGCCGCGCGTCAGCTTGCCGCGATCGTCCGCCGCGTGCGACACGGGGGGTGGCGGCGCAGTACGCAACTGCGGCGCCTGCGAGGGAGGACCGCGTGCGCGAAATAGTTGTCGACACGGAGACCACGGGGCTCGACCCGCTGTCGGGTCACCGCATTGTCGAGATCGCGGCGATCGAGCTCTTCCACCATGTCCCAAGCGGGCGGCGGTTTCACTGCTATGTGAACCCCGAGCGCGACATGCCGCCGGAAGCCTATGCGGTGCATGGGCTTAGCGAGGAGTTTCTCGCCGGTCATCCGCCGTTCGCCTCGGCGGTGGATGAGTTTTTGGCCTTTCTCGGTGATGCGCCGCTGGTCATCCACAATGCCGAATTCGACATCGCCTTCCTCAATGCCGAGCTGGCGCGCGCCGGTCGGCCGATTCTCGCCGCGAGCTTTGTCGATACGCTATCGATGGCGCGCCGGCGTTATCCGGGGGCTCCGGCCAGCCTCGACGCGCTATGCCGCCGCTTTGCAATCGATCTTTCAGCGCGTGACAAGCATGGCGCCGAGATCGATTGCGCGCTGCTTGCCGAGGTTTATGTCGAGCTGCTTGGCGGGCGGCAACCGGGGCTTGATTTCGTGGTCGCGCAGACCGCCGAGGCGTTCGACGCGGCCGTCACCGGGGATCGCCAGATCCGGCCGCCGCGCCCGCATACCGCAACCACCGAGGAACTCGCGGCACACCAGGCGCTGCTGGCAACGATCAGCAATGCGATGTGGAGCTTAGCCGACTGACGGCGGGGCCTCCGAGGGTGGGGCGGAAGCCGCCGCGGCGTTGCGGCGCAGCAGCTCGGTAAAATCGATCGGATTGATCATCAGCGGCGGAAAGCCGCCCTCGCGCGTTGCGTCGGCCACAATGTTGCGTGCGAAGGGGAACATCAGCCGTGGCGTCTCGACCAGCAACATCGATGGCAGCATCTGCTGCGGAATGTTGCGTACCGTAATCACCGCGCCGTAAGCCAGCTCCAACAAGAAGACCGGCTCGTCGTTGAGCTTGGCGCTGGCCTTGACGGTCAAGACGACCTCGAAGGTCTCGGGGCCCAAAGGCTGCGCATTGACATCGACATTGATGTCGACCGTTGGCGTGGTCGCCTGCTGCTGCGCCAGACTCTGCGGTGCGCGCGGGTTCTCGAACGACAGATCCTTGATGTATTGGACATTGACGATCAGCCGCTGCGCGGTGTCAGCGGGCGCGCCCGGGAAGGCTTCCTGGCCGTTGCCGGCGGTCGTCTGTGTCATCCGCACCCCGTTTCATCGTCACGCGCGACCGCTAACACGGATCGGCCGGCAACCGCAACACGGGCTGCGAAACCGCCGGCGACAAGGACTTGCGCGGGCTTTCCTTGCCGCCAGGGCGCCGAACCCCTATCTTTTACGGCAAGTGCGGCAATCGCTGGCCAGCCCGCACCCGGATCACGGCAGGGCATGATGGGCGATCTACCGCATTATTTCGACATCATCCTGTTCGCGATGGTGGCCTTCTTTCTCGTGCTGCGCCTGCGCAGCGTGCTCGGCCGCCGGACCGGAAACGAGCGCCGCCGCGATCTTTATATTCGCGGTTCGCCGCCCGCAGGCGACAAGCCCGGCGGCGACAAGGTCGTAACGCTGACGCAGCGCCCGAACCCGGCGCCGCTTACCGCTACAGCGCCGCCGCCGAATACCGTGGCCGGCGGGATTGCCGACATCACTGCGGCCGATCCGAGCTTTGACGCGGCCGGCTTTCTTGACGGTGCGCGCGGCGCCTTCGAGCTGATCGTCGACGCTTTCGCCAAGGGCGACAAAGCAGCGCTGCGGCCGCTGCTCAGCGACGACACCCACCACTCGTTCTCGGCCGCGATTGACGAACGCGAAGCCGCCGGCGAAACGCTGGAGACACGGATCGCCAAGCTAAAAGATATTGATATCGTCGAGGCTGGGATGGACGGGCCCTCGGCGCGCGTCACAGTCAAGCTGGTGTCCGACCAAATCAATGTTTTGCGCGCGCATGACGGCAGCGTCGTCGACGGCGATCCGCAAAACCTGATTGAAAAGACCGATTTCTGGACGTTCGCGCGCGACACGCGCTCAGCCGATCCGAACTGGCTGCTGGTCGCGACCAGCAGCGGCTGATCCATCGGCATGTGGGCGCGGCGGACGGCGATCTTTCTTGCCGCTGCTGTCGTAATTGTCCTCGCCACTGCTCTCTATCGGCATTTTTACCCGCTTCCGCCAAAGCTGACCTTGCGCGCGGTGCGTTTTGGCGAGCTCGATGGTTGGAGCGAGGATCACGTCGCGGCCACAGTGCCGGTCTTTCTGAAGTCCTGCGCCGCGGTCACGGCGCGCGGGGATGGTGAACATTTCGATCCCGTGCCGAAATCCGGCGACTTTGGTGTGATCAGCGATTGGCGACCGCTTTGCGACGAAGCGGCGGCGCTACCATACAGCGACGCGGCGGCCGCTGCGTTTTTCGAGAAGAACTTCACGCCGCTGCTTGCTGGCAACAACGGTAACAGCGACGGGCTCTTTACAGGGTATTTCGAGGTCGTCCTCAACGGCTCACGGCGCCGCGAAGGACCGTATCAGACGCCGATCTATCGCCCGCCGCCCGACCCGAAGGCCTACAGCCGCGCAAATCGACGATGGCGTGTTGGCCGGCAAGGGGCTCGAATTGCTGTGGGTCGACGATGCGGTCGGCGCCTATTTCCTTCAGGTGCAAGGCTCGGGCATTGTGCATCTCACGGATGGCAAAACGGTGCGTCTCGGCTATGACGGCGGCAACGGGCACCCGTTTGTCTCGATCGGCCGGCTGCTGGTCGAGCGGAGCGAAGTCCCGCTGAAAGACATAACAATGCAGACGCTGCGCGATTGGATCGCGGCGCACGGAGCGGCTGGCAAGGCATTGATGCGCGAAGACCCATCCTTTGTCTTCTTCAAGGAAGTGCCCGGCGATGGACCATACGGCAGCGAAAGGGTGGTGTTGACCGCGCAGCGCAGCCTCGCGGTCGATCGCAGGTTTATCCCACTTGGCGTGCCGCTCTGGCTCGAGGCGAACCAACGGTTTACCCCCGGTACGATCCGCCGGCTGGTGATCGCCCAGGATACCGGCGGCGCGATCAAGGGGCCGGTGCGTGGCGATATTTATTGGGGTAGCGGCGCGGCTGCCGGTCGCGAAGCCGGCGCGATGAATGCGATGGGGCATTTTCGCTACTGGTGCCGAACGCGCTGGCGAAGCGGGTGTTGGCCACAGCACACGATTGATTTAGCTCGCGGTGTCCCTATCTTCGGGCGGCGTAATGGGAGATGGCTGAGGATGGCGGAGCCGGTGCGGGTCGCCCTGCTGGTGACTTGTCTTGTCGATCTGTTCCGGCCGAGCGTTGGCTTTGCCGCGGTGAAGCTGCTCGAAGCAGCTGGTTGCACGGTCGAGGTGCCGCGCGCCCAGACCTGCTGCGGCCAGCCGGCCTATAATTCTGGCGACAAGGCTGATGCGAAGAAGATCGCTCGGCAGGTGATCGCCGCCTTCGCCGGGTACGATTATGTGGTTGCGCCGTCTGGGTCCTGCGCCGGGATGGTGCGGGTGCACTACCCCGAACTCTTCGCCGACGAGCCGCCGACGTTGGCGCAAGCCGAGGAGCTGGCCGCGCGCACTTATGAGCTGGTCATGTTCCTTGCGGATGTGCGCGGCATGACCGAGGTCGCGGCGCGGTGTGCGACGACCGCGACATATCACGATTCTTGCTCGGGCCTGCGCGAGCTCGGGGTCAAAGCGCAGCCGCGCCGGTTGCTCGACACGGTCGAGGGCCTCACCCTCTCCGAGTTGCCGGGCGCCGAAATCTGCTGCGGGTTTGGCGGCACCTTCGCGGTCAAATACCCAGATATCTCCAACAAGATGGCGAGCGACAAGATCGCCGATATCGCGGCGACCGGCGCGCAATGCGTGCTGGCCGGCGATCTCGGTTGTCTGCTGCAGATCGCCGGCAAGCTGTCGCGTGCCGGCAGCCGGGTGGAGGCGCGGCATGTCGCCGAGGTGCTGGCCGATATGACCGATGTCGTGCCGCCGATCGGCGCGCCCCAGGGGCACAAAACAGGCTAGGCGATGGAAGCCACCAGCCACAATTTTACCGGCAATGCGCGGCGCGAGCTGGCGAACCCAGTCTTGCGCCGCGCGCTGGGGATGGCCGGCACTGGGTTTCCCGCGCGTCGCGCCGAGGCGATCGCACGCCTCCCCGAATTTGAGGCGCTGCGCGATCAGGGCAAGGCGATCAAGGACCATACGATCGCGCATCTCGACTATTACCTTGAGCTTTGGGAACGCAACGTCGCGGCGGCGGGCGGCGTCGTGCACTGGGCGCGGAACGCGGCCGAGGCGCGCGCGGCGGTGCTCGACATCTGCCGCTCGGTCGACGCGAAGATCGTCACCAAGGGCAAATCGATGGTCGCCGAGGAGATCGGACTCAACGAACATCTCGAGGCAAACGGCATTACTCCGGTCGAGACCGATCTCGGCGAATACATCATCCAGCTGCGCCACGAGCCGCCGAGCCACATCATCGCGCCGGCGATCCATCTGATGAAGGA
>Ga0210398_10003794_pt1 | contig 14362 bp, 12 predicted proteins | sample IncBWC4OmetaG_FD_161047 | JGI IMG/M metagenome (GOLD analysis project Ga0210398, IMG submission 161047) | Forest soil microbial communities from Barre Woods Harvard Forest LTER site, Petersham, Massachusetts, United States - Inc-BW-C-4-O | ecosystem: Environmental > Terrestrial > Soil >...
GATCGGGCTCTCTCCGGATGGGTCGTGGGCCCTGGCGCTTCTGGAAAAGAACCCTCCGGAAATAGAAGTACTGCCAACGGGCCCTGGAGAAGCGCGCCACTGGGCGAATCCCAACATCGAGCACTATGCCGGCATTGGGTGGATGCCGAATTCCCAGGAAGTCATCATCGCGGGGAACGAGCCGGGCCATGCGACGCGCTTCTACGTTCAAAAAATTCCGGCTGGCCCGATGCGTCCGGTCAGTCCCGAAGGCTTCGGCGTCGAACTACGCATTGCCGTGTCGCCGGATGGCAAGGAGTTCGCCGCGCAGAATCAGCAGACCAACGCTTGGAATATTTGCCAGATCGACAGCGGCCAGTGCGCGCCCCTGCGCGGTGTCCAAGAGGATGATAGTCCGTTGGCTTGGTCGGTAGATGAGAAGTCCCTCTACCTCGGCAACCGCAAGGAAGGCTCGCAGGGTAGCATCTGGAGGGTTGAAGTTTCGACCGGTCGTCGGGACCTCTGGAAAAAGATCGTCCCACCCGATTCTGTCGGCGCAGTCGAGATATTTCCAGTGTCGATCACGCCGGACGGGAAATCCTACGCGGTGCAATATGATCGCAGCCTGGATGAGCTATACACGATGGAAAACTTCAACTGAAGCGCACGACGAACGCTCGCGCGGACGCAGATCAGCGCGCACCAAGCCAAGTGCCCGCGAATCCCTCCGAGTTGATTCTGAATACCTGCAGGCAGATCACGCCGCCGAGTGCTGCGTGATTTCCAAGGGCTTGAGGTCGCCGACGGCGCGCAAGTAGCGCTCGGCCGAGCGCCTCAATGCGACCTTTGGATCGCCGGAGACAACGAACCTGGGCCATGCGCCGTACAATTTGGCAAACTTGTAGGGATCCAGTTTCCGAACGATCGCGCGCACGGTGTTGCCGTCCACGGGAATGTAGTTCGGGTAGCTGTACATGAAGCTGACATGGCGGCGATCGGAACAAACTTGGGGCATATCGCCGCTGAGCAGCGCGCCGCTGCCGTGTTCGCCGGCAGCCCAGTGGAGCACTTGAAAGCCGCGGAAGTGCGCGCCCACATGAATTAAAGTGAGATCGTCGCTCAACGGGTGGGTCTCTCCCTTCCAGAACACAATCGCGGGATCTGGGCGCTGCACCCATTCGCGATCCGCCTCGTGGAGATAGATCGGGACGCCCCCAAATGTGTGGCTCCACTCCACCATGCTCGAGTAATAGTGAGGATGGGAAACTGCAATCGTCGAAATCCCGCCCAGCGCCTTGACCAGTCCGATGGTGCTGTCATCGATTAAACTGACGCAGTCCCAGAGAATCCCACCGCTCGGTCTTTGCAAGAGCAGCGCCCTCTGCCCAATTCCGAACTCGGGTTCGGTGTAAATTCCCCAAATGTTCCAGCCCTCTTCAAAGAAGAAATTGCGATGCGCTTTTCGCAAGTCCTCCAGCGAGATCCATTCCTGTCCATTCGGACCGATGAATTGGCGCTCATCCCGGCAGATCGGGCAATTGCGCGGTGGCTCGCTGGAAGCCGGGAATTGTGTTCCGCACGTGACGCAGATTTGGGTCATGCGCTTGGACTCCTTTCCGTGATTTGTGCCCGGTTACACCGGCAGTGTTGGCAGCATGCTAGCACGGCGCTGGGAGTCCGCGTTACGATGGCCCTGCGCAACCCTGCAAATTCATAGCGGTGGGCTTGGCTCTCGCAATGCTAGAATGGCGCTGAAAATTCGAGCCCCCGACGCCCGGTGGAACAATGCGTCCACCGGGTTGCGTGTTTCAGGGGTGGACACGGACTCGAGGTGAGCGCATGGCCCTTCGCGAAACCGCGCCGAAGTTGACTCCGGAAAAATACGAGCAGAATTTTGCCGACATCACCCCGCCGCTCAATCCGCGCCAGGCGGCCATCGAAGCCGCGCGCTGCCTGTACTGTTTTGACGCGCCGTGCACGCAGGCCTGCCCCACGCGCATCGACGTCCCCGGATTCATCAAGCGCATCATGACCAGCAACACGCGCGGGGCGGCGCGGGTCATCCTCGAGGCAAATATTTTGGGGCAAAGCTGCGGGCGCGTTTGCCCCACGGAAGTTTTGTGCGAAGGCGCGTGCGTGATGCTCGAGAACGGTGAGCAGGCCATCGAGATCGGGCGCTTGCAGCGCTTCGCCGTCGATTATGTGCTGGACCGCAACATTCGCCTGTTCCAAGCGGGCAAACCGAATGGCCGCCGCGTCGCCTGCATCGGTTCGGGCCCGGCGTCGCTGGCGTGCGCGGCGTATCTGGCACGCAAAGGGTACGCGGTGACGATCTTCGACCGGCGAGAGCTCGCGGGTGGCCTCAACACCTACGGCATCGCCGCGTACAAAACGCGCGTCGCCGATTCCTTGCGCGAAGTGGAGATGGTGAAATCGCTGGGCGTGGAATTTCGCCAGAAAGTGGAAATCGGCAAAGACGTCAGCTTCGCGCAACTCGAAAAGGATTTTGATGCCATTTTCATCGGCGTGGGTCTCGGCGAGACCTGGGCGATGGACATTCCCGGCGAGAATCTGGAGGGGGTGTACGGCGCGCTGGCTTTCATCGAGCAGACCAAGTCGCAGCCCTTTTCTCATGTGGCCGTCGGCCGGTGCGTGGCCTGTATCGGCGCTGGGAATACGGCCATCGATGTGGTGACCGCGGCGCGGCGGCTGGGCGCGGAGGCTGTCTATCTCGTTTATCGCCGCAGCGAGCGGGAAATGTCAGCCTTCAAGTACGAATACGATCTGGCGAAGAAAGACGGCGTGGTGTTTCACTGGCAGACGCAGCCGGTGCGCATCGTCGGTTCGGGAGGTGTAGTGACGGGCCTGGAGTGCGTGCGCACGCGGCTCGGCGAGCCTGACGAGCGCGGGAAACGCGCGCCGGAGACGATTCCCAACAGCACGTTCACCATCGACGTGGATATGGTGGTGCGCGCCGTCGGGCAGAAGCAGGTCACGGAGTTTCTGCGCGGCGTGAAGGGAATCGAAGTGCGGAGAAATGGAACGGTACAGGTGGACGCGGCGCACCGCACCGGCAACCCCAAGTATTTCGCTGGAGGCGACTGCGTGAACGGCGGGCGCGAAGTGGTAGACGCGGTAGCAGAAGGCATGGCCGCCGCGAAGGGAATCGATGCATCGCTTGGCGGCGCCGCGAGCGAGCTTGAATCCACAGATGAACACAGATAAACACTGATTCTGATAACGCGATGAATTTGAGGTTGTGATGGACGGCGCGGCGAAACTTGCAATCTATCCTGAGCAGAATCTGACTGAGAAGATTCTCAAGGCGGCGTTTGCGGTTCACAATACGCCGGGCTGCGGATTTCTGGAAAAGGTCTATTCGAACGCTCTGGTCGTCGAAATTCGAGCCTTGAGACTTACCTGCGAGCATGAAGTGTCGTTCAAGGTAAAGTACAAGAACATTGAGGTGGGGGACTACTTTGCAGATTTGATCGTAGAGAAGCGCGTGGTGGTGGAGTTGAAGGCCTGTGCCGGGTTGGAATCAGCGCACGAAGCTCAAATTCTGAACTATCTTAAGGCAAGCAGCATAAAGGTCGGTCTACTCCTAAACTTCGGCAGGCCGAAATTGGAGTATCGGAGATTCATCCGATAAATGAATTTTGGCTTTATCTGTGTCTATCTGTGTTCATCTGTGGATTCAAAGATTTTGCGAGGTGAAACATGGCTGATCTGCGCGTGAATTTCTGTGGGTTGACGTCGCCGAACCCGTTCTGGCTGGCCTCGGGGCCGCCGACCAACACCGCCGGGCAGGTAATGCGCGCGTTTGACGCCGGCTGGGGCGGCGCGGTGTGGAAGACGATCGGCGAGCCCATCGTGAACACGTCGTCGCGCTACGGGGCGGTGGATTACAACGGCACGAAGGTCATGGGCTTCACCAACATCGAGTTGATCAGCGACCGGCCTACCGCGGACAACATCCGCGAACTCGGGGAAGTGAAGAAGCGCTATCCGAAAAACCTGGTGATCGCCTCGCTGATGGTGGAATCGAAGCGCGAGAGCTGGCACCAAATGGTTAGGCGCGTCGAAGACGCCGGCGCGGACGCGCTGGAACTGAACTTCGGCTGCCCGCACGGGATGAGCGAGCGCGGCATGGGCTCGTCGGTGGGGCAAGTGCCGGAATACACCGAGATGATCACCGGCTGGGTGAAGGAAGCGGCGAAGACGCCGGTGATCGTGAAGCTCACGCCCAACGTCACGGACATCACGCGCGTGGCGCTGGCAGCGGAAAAGGGCGGCGCCGACGCCGTCAGCCTGATTAACACCATGAACTCGATCATCGGCGTGGACCTGGAAACGTTCGCGCCCAAGCCCGATGTGGGCGGGAAGTCTTCGCACGGCGGGTATTGCGGCCCGGCCATGAAGCCCATCGCCCTGCACCTCGTTTCAAGCGTGGCGAAGGCGGTAAAGATTCCCATCGCTGGCATCGGTGGGATCGGCTACTGGAATGACGCCGCGGAGCACATCGCCATGGGTGCGTCCATCGCTCAGGTGTGCACCGCGGCGATGCATTACGGTTTCCGCATCGTCGAAGACTTGATCGACGGCCTTTCCGGCTACATGGACGATCACGGTTTTCGCAGCATCGAGGATTTTCGGGGGCGCGCGGTAAAGAATGTGAAGGATTGGGGCGACCTGGACCTCAATTACAAAATCATCGCCGACATCCGCTACGACCTGTGCATCGGCTGCCAACTCTGTTACATCGCCTGCGAAGACGGCGCGCACCAGTGCATCGCGCCGTACACGGTTGCCGGCAACGGCAAGACCAACCCGGCCGGCATGCGCGTACATGTCCCGCGCATCATCGAGGACGAGTGCGTGGGCTGCAATTTGTGCGCGCTGGTTTGCCCCGTGGACCAGTGCATTACCATGAAGCACATCGACACGGGCCTGCCCTTCGAGAGCTGGAAGATGCGCATGCACGCCCAGTAGAACAGGCTTCCAGCCTGTTGGGTTCCAGTTGATCTTGGCTACCACGGGCGACTCGGGACGAATCGGCGGAAAACCAGGCAGGCTGCAAGCCTGTCCTACTTCTTACGCATCAGTCCCCAGTAAGCGAGGAAGCTCGCGGCAAAGCCGACGAACCACGCATAGTCATACAGCTTGCGCAGCGGCGGCACGACCAAGCCGACGAAGGCAATCCCCGCGCCAACGGCCAGCGATGCCATGGCCCGCCAGTTGACGCCCCTCGTGAATTCATAGAAGCCGCCGCGCTGGTACAGATCCTCGACCAGGATGATTTTTTTGCGGATCACGAAATAATCGCAAATCATCACGCCGGCGATCGGCCCGAGAAATCCCGAATAGCCCACCAGCCAGTTGAAAATGTAATTGCTGTAATTGGCCAGCAGCTTCCATGGCTGGAATACCACCACGCCGACGACGCAGGCAATGAGCCCGCCGGTGCGAAAACTGATCAGTCGCGGCGAAAGGTTTGAGAAATCATTTGAGGGCGACACCAGGTTGGCGGCCACATTTACGTTCAATGTAGCAAGCAGCAGCGCCAGCATGGCCACCACCACCGCGATGGGGTTTCCGAGCCGCGCCAGCACCTGCACCGGGTCCCAGATGGCTTGCCCAAAAATCACCGCCGTGGCGGAAGTGACGGCTACGCCGATGAACGAGTAAAACGTCATCGTCGTCGGCAGGCCGAGCGCCTGGCCGAGCACCTGCGCGCGCTGGCTGCGGGCGTAACGTGTGAAGTCGGGAATGTTCAGCGCGACGGTGGCCCAAAAACCCACCACGCCGGTCAACGAAGGAACGAATGCGGTAAAGAATTCGCCGAAGGTGTGAAATTTCGACGGGGCCGAAAGCATCGGACCGAATCCGCCGGCCTTCACCATAGCCCAGCCCAGCAACACGACCCCGATGATCAGCAGAAACGGCGCGGTGATGCCCTGCAGAAACTGAATGGTGCGAATACCCATCACGATCACGACGACGTGCAGCAGCCAAAACAGCGCGAAGCAGATCCATACTCCGTACGCGAAATTTTTCCATCCAGGGGCAAGCGCGATGGCCATCGCGTTGATGGCTTCGCCGCCGATCCAGGTATTGATGCCGAACCAGCCGCAGGCCACCAGAGCGCGCAGCACAGCGGGCACATTCGCTCCGGTGACGCCAAACGAAGCGCGCGCGAAAACCGGGAAGGGAATTCCGTACTTCGCGCCGGCATGCGCGTTCAGGAGCATGGGGGCGAGCACCAGCAAGTTCCCCAGAAACACGGTGAAGATGGCTTGCTTCCAATCCATTCCCGCCGCGATCATGCCGCTGGCGAGCAAGTAGGTGGGGATGTTCACGCTCATGGCGATCCACAGCGCGGCGTAGTTGTAGGTGCCCCAGCTACGGCTGGCGGCGGGTATGGGCGCGAGGTCTTCGTTGTAAAGCGAGCTGCCGCGGACGGTCTCGGCGTCGAGAACGCCGGAGTGGATGCCGTCGTGGCCGGGCTGGTCGGCGGTGCTCACCGTTCAGTAGATCCCGCGCCGCACATCGGGCATTTTAGGAATCTGGACGTTGAGCATGCGTCCTTCGTCGGCCAGCTGGAACAGAATGCGGAAGGCCGACCCGACATCCTTGGTGTTCCAGTCTGATATGGCCGCAGGTTTTGCCGGCTTATCGCTCTCGCGCCATAGGAGATCCTCGCCCTTGTGCTCGAGCTGCTCCGGCTTGAGCTCATATACTTCCATTTTGCTTACGTAGATCACTAGGTAGCGCCCGCCGAGCTGGATCAGCAAGGGGTCGATTTTTTTGCCGGCCTGAAATATGTTCCATTCTTTCAAAGCGCGTGAGTCCACTTGCAACATCGCATCGGGAATAGGCTTCCAGACGATTCTGTCCTTGTCGGCGGCGCGCGCGGCCGTGCCCATGGCGAGCGCCAGCACCCCTATGGTTCCCACAAGTTTCAAGCCCATGGCATGCATCGCGATTCCAAACGTCCCGTGCCCGCCTGAAAAGAAAGGCGGGCGCTACAACGGCTCGCGGGTTGCCGCCCGGCAAACAAGCCCCGCGCGCAGGAATGTTGAAGGGAGAGGCGAAAAACGTCAAGCCCGTCCTAGGTCGAGTGGAGTTGCAAAGGTAATCGGCGGCGGGAAAGAGGGCGCTCCAGGCGGGGAGCAGGGCGCGTCTAGGTCTCCTGCATTTGACTGGAAATCTCTTCCTCAATGGCGCGAACCGATTCGGTCGGGATGGCCACAAATTCCACGCCCACCCCCACGCCGCGCAGGCAATAGCGAACCTCGCAGCGCGTCTGGATCACTACGCCGGTACGCGCGAGCTTGAAGCGCAATTTCAGAACCGCACCTTCGGGATACTCCGTTCGGGTGTTGATAAACATGCCGTGCGGGCTGAGGTCCGGCGGGCGAACGCAGATGTCTTCCTCGAATCCTTCATAGATCATGGAGAGTTCGCTGAGGTGGGGATAGCGTACGGCCCGCCGGTTTTCCGCTTTCGGTTTTTGTTCTTTTCTATCCATTCTCTACTACTGCACTTCTTCGGGAGCAAAATCCGGCAGTCGTGGCCGGGTCGAAGGGGACTTGGACGTGCAGCGCACCCCGCACGAGGGGCAATAGTTGAACGCCGGAAGAATGTGCTGGTTGCATTGCGCACATTCCAGGTGAGAACTGGTGTCCATGGGCACGACGCGCAGGACCTCTTCCAGCGTGGTGGTTCCGTTGATGACCTTCTCGAGGGCGTCTTCCTGGATGAGGCGCATGCCGTTGAGGCGTGACGTGGCGCGAATTTCGTCCACGTTGCCGCTGGTGCGCACGATGGCGCGGATGGACTCGTCCACGCGTAGCATCTCATAGATGCCGATGCGCCCGACGTAGCCGGTGTGGTTGCACCTGTCGCAGCCCACCGGCACGGCCATTCTTTCCGGGGGCTTGGTCATGCCCAACTGCGCGAGCCGCGCCTGGAATTCCGGGGTGGCCGGCTGGCGCGAGTGGCACGAGCAAAGCATGCGCACCAGGCGCTGGGCCAGAATGCCGGTCACCGACGAGGCGATGAGATAGCCGGGGATCCCCAGATCCAGCAGGCGGACAATGGCGGAAACGCTGTCATTGGTATGCAGCGTGGAAAGAACCAGGTGGCCAGTTTGCGCGGCCTTCATGACGATTTCCGCGGTTTCCTTGTCGCGAATCTCGCCGACCATGATGATGTTGGGATCCTGGCGCAAAATCGAGCGCAGGCAGCTCACAAAAGTCACCCCGGCCTTGGTATTGACGTGCACCTGGTTGATCCCGGGAAGAACGTATTCAACGGGGTCTTCCACGGTGACGATATTCACGGAGGCCTGCCGCAGCTTGTTCAGCGATGAGTACAGCGTAGTGCTCTTGCCAGAGCCTGTGGGGCCGGTCACCAGAATCATGCCCTGGGGCGCCGACAGAAGCTCGGTGAGGCCTTCGGCGACGTCCCGCGGCATGCCTAGGTTGGTATAGGAGCTGAGCGGCGCGCTGGTCTCCAGCAGCCGGATCACCACTTTCTCGCCATATTGGGTCGGCAGGGTGGATACGCGCAGATCCAAGTGCCGCTTGCCGACCGAAACCATGAAACGCCCGTCCTGCGGGGCGCGGCGCTCGGAGATGTCCATGTCGGCAAGAATCTTGACGCGGGAGATCAGGGAATTTTGCAGGGCGCGCGGAATCAGCTGGTGATCGTGCAGCACGCCATCGACGCGCATGCGCACCACGGTGTCCGAGGCGCGCGGCTCGACGTGAATGTCGCTGGCGCGCTTGGCCATGGCTATTTGAATGAATTCGGAAACCAGGCGCACGGCAGGCGTCTTCTTTTGCCGCAGGTCCGCCTGCGCTTCCTGGATGGCCTCCTGGGTGGCTTTGCGTGAGCTGTCGGAGAGGAACTCTACCTCTTCGGACAGGAGTCCTTCCACGCCCTGACCGCTTCTGAAAGTCGCCACACCCGGTTCGCCGGGGTAATGCTTTTGAATGGCCACCTGCAGTTCGGTGCGGAAGGACAGTCGCGGAGAAATTTCCAGGCCGGTGGTGAACCGCAACTCGTCCATCGCGGCCAGATTTTGCGGCGCGGCCATGGCCACGATCAGCCGGCGGTTCGAGATGGCGATCGGAAGGATGCACAGGCGCTCGGCAAGGGCGCGCGGCACCAGCTTTAGCGCCTCCGGCTCCGGCGTGATGCCCGCGCAGTCCAAATAGGAGATGCGCGAGACTTCTTCGAGGGCTGCTCCCAAGTCCGCCTTGTCCACCAGGCCACGCTCCAGCATCAGTTCGCCGAGGTGGATCATTTTCCCCTGCTGCTCGCCAATGACCTTTTGCAGGTCGGCGGAGGAAATCTTCCCCTGGTCCTGCAGCACCTCTCCGATCTTTTTCCTCTTCATAGAATTCATCGAATCCTTGTCAGGGCCACAACAACCCCGGTGCAGGTGTACCGGAAAAACGTTGGCCGGCGGTTTTCCCCACTCGAGAACTGATGAATTTACGGTAGCAGCGAGCGGTTCAATCTGGAACACCATTGTTGCGGGGATGTGCCAATGAGGAACGTGGCGGTTCCCGTCGCCGGGCGTAAGCTGCTGAAACAGAGTGAGATGGACTGATGCGAGGCTGTCTGAGATTGTCGGAACAGCAACAAGATGTGACGCACCGGTCTGTTCGCCCTAAGACGGGCACGAGCAAATTCGCCCGGTCAACCTAGACCGGTAGTTCGCCGAAGGACCGATCGAGGATTCGAACGGCCTCATCGATATCGGTCTTGCCGATATTCAGCATGGGCGAAAGGCGGATGACGTTGCCGGACAGGCCGCCCTTGCCGATCAGCAGGCCGTGGCGGCGGGTATTCTCGAGGAGCTGGTTGGTGGCTTCGGCAGCGGGCTCCTTGGTTACGGGATCCTTGACCAGTTCCAGGCCGATCATCAGCCCTTTGCCGCGGACGTCGCCAATCACCGGATACTTCTGCTGGAGCTCCTCCAGCTTGCCACAAAAGTAGCGGCCCATGACGTCGCAGTTCTCGAGGAGCTTTTCTTCCTCGATGAATTCGATGGTGGCCTTGGCCGCCACCGAGGTCACGGGGTTGCCGCCGAAGGTGGAAATGGTCAGGCCTTGATAGGAAGCCGCCAGCTCCTTGGTGGTGATGGTGGCGCCGATGGGCGCGCCGTTGGCCATGCCTTTTGCGCAGGTCATGATATCCGGCGTAACTTCCCAGTGCTCGATGCCGAACCAGTGCTTGCCGGTGCGCCCGAACCCGGTCTGCACTTCATCGGAAATGAACAGGCCGCCGTACTTCTTCACCGCATTGAAAACGATTTTGAAGTACTCCGGCGGCGGCGTGATGAACCCGCCCACGCCCTGAATGGGCTCGGCGATAAAGGCGGCGATATGGCCGCTGGTGCCGGTCTGGATCAGGTTCTCGACATCTTTGGCGCACGCCACTTCGCAGTCGGGGTATTTCAATCCGAGAGGGCAGCGGTAGCAGTACGGATTGATGGCGTGCGAGATGCCAACGCTGACGACGCCCGCCTTCCGCCAGGGCGCTTGCGCGGTCACGCTCTTGGCCAGGGACGATCCCCCGGCATAGGCGTGGCGCAGGGCCACAATGTCAAACGAGCCGGTGGACATGCGCGCCAGCAGAACCGCAACCTCGTTGGCTTCGGTGCCGGAGCTGGTGAAATAGCTGCACTTCAGCGCACCGGGCGTGATCGAGGCGACCTTCTCGGCCAGCCCCACGATTGCCTCGTTGGGATAGAGCGTGGAGAGATGCTGGAAGCGATCGATCTGCGCTTTCACCGGGCCGGTGATTCTGGGATTAGCGTGGCCCGCCGAGATGGTCAGGATGCCGCCGAAAAAGTCGAGGTACTTGTTGCCCTCGACGTCCCACACGTACTGCATCGAGGCGTGATCGGCCACCAGCGGCTCGCGGTAGAAATTCGAGGCCGCCGGCCAGATGTATTCCCGGTGCTTGCGAACCGTCTCTTCACTGCGCGTCGTCTGCTTCGGCTGGGTCGTCATGAAGGTCCTCATTTATCCACAGATGAACACAGATAAACACTGATAAGGAACGTGACTTGCAGTTTACGAGCCGTTCCACGTGTGCGCTGATCCGCGGCCATAAGGCACCAGTCAGGGTCCACGTTTCACACGAGTTACGAATCACGATTCACGAATCACGGCTTTTCATCTGTGTTGATCTGTGTTCATCTGTGGATTCGTTTTCCTAATCCGCGGCGATGGCGCCGCCGGGGGACAGCGTGCGCGTGATTTCGCCGTAGGTTTCCGGCCGGCGGTCGCGGTAGAACTGCCAGACCGAGCGCACGTCCTGGATTTCGTCGAGATTCAGGTCGCTCACCAGCAATTCGTCTTTATCGCGGCTGGCCTGGGCGACTATCTTGCCGCGCGGATTGCAGAAGTAACTTTTGCCGTAAAACTCGCCGATCTGCCACGGCTTTTCCACGCCCACGCGATTGGAGGCCGCCACGAAGTAGCCGTTGGCGGCGGCGTGCGCGGGCTGCTCCAGTTCCCACAAATATTCGGAGAGGCCCGCCACGGTCGCAGAGGGGTTGAACACGATTTCCGCTCCGTTCAGGCCCAGAATCCTGGCGCCTTCGGGAAAGTGCCGATCGTAGCAGATATACACGCCCACCTTGGCGAAACGGGTCTCGAACACCGGATAGCCAGCGTTTCCGGGAGTGAAATAGAACTTTTCCCAAAACCCCGGGTGGCAGTGCGGGATATGGTGCTTGCGGTATTTGCCGAGGTATTTTCCGTCGGCATCGAACACCGCCGCGGTGTTGAAGTACACGCCGGCCATTTCAACTTCGTACACCGGTACGACCATGGCCATGCCGTATTTCCTGGCCAGCTTCTGCATGCGCGTGGCCGTGGGGCCGGTGGGAACGGGTTCGGTGAGGCCGTACCATTTTTCCTGCTGTTCGGCGCAGAAGTACGGGCCGTAGAAAAGCTCCTGCAGGCCGAGGATTTGCACCTTGCGCTTCGCGGCGTCGGCTATGAGCTTCTCGTGCTTGGCGATCATCTTCTCCTTGATCTGGGGAAGCGTGAACTTTGTGGGAGACCACTCGCAATGCGCCTGGATCAGGCCGCAACGCACGATTCGAGCCATGCCGCACCTCCGTAAGTGGAACAGTGAGTGTACTCTGCGGCAATAGCGTGGGACAAGGGGTGACGGAGGCGGGCTTTATCCACAGATGAACACAGATCAACACAGATGGAGAACGTGATTCGTGAATCGTAGCTCGTAACACGCGTGTGCGACGAGTCAGGTTCTTTTCTTTATCCGTGTTTATCTGTGTTCATCTGTGGATTCAAGACGGTCAGTCGCCGGCTGAAAGCTGGCGCTACGAGCTAGCCCTTCGAAACCTTGCGCGCCCACAGATCCCAATCCTTCGGGAATTCCTGGTTGCCGATTTCGGCTTCGTGAGCTTCTTCGGGCGAAAGGGTTTCGATCTTTCGGCCGCCGGCCTGGATGTGCATTTCCGCGTTGATCTTGAGGTACACGCTGCGTCCGACGGAATGCATGATGCTGTTGCCTACGGTGATGCCGCCGTGCCCGCGCATCAGGGCGCCGGGTCTGTCGCCCAGCGTTTGCGCCAGGGCCTTGCCCTTGGCGGCGTCGTTGATCAGCATGTTGGTCATGCCGAATTGCTTGCGAATGTCAAACGTGGGCAGGCCGGTGCCGATGAATCCGCCCATATGATAGACCGGCAGGAGCGGCTCGTTGATGGTTCCCATCAACACTACCGTGGGCGCGTGCGTGTGCACTATGGAGTGAACGTCGGGCCGCGCGCGGTAAATTTCGGCGTGGATCCAGCGCTCGCTGTACAGCTTGCGCGTGTCGCCGCTCGCAGGAACGCAGTCGTAATCCAGCTCTACGATGTCGCTCACCGTGACCAGGTCGGGCGCCAGCCAGCGCGAAATAAAAAAGTGATTGGGATTGGCGGGATTGCGCACGCTGATGTGGCCGTAGCCGTCCACGATGCCCTGATCCTGCAAAATGTGATTGGCGGTGACCAGGTCCTTCAGCAGGGAATCCTTGTCCTGCTTCTCTTGCGGCACGGGCTCGGCGGGCTCGGGCGCCTTCGCGGCCTTGGCTTCCGATTCCTTCGCCCCGCCCAGCAGCGCGCTAGTCAGCAGCAGGCTGGAGCCGGACAGAAAACCGCGGCGGCCGAACCCGGCCTTGAGCACATTGTTGAAATCCATGAAGAATCTCCTTGGAATACGATTTGATTGCGTTGTCTGGAACGGAAACCTCCGTGGCCACCCGCGGAGGAGTGTTTCCCACGCCGTAAATATCGACGGTTCATCGGATACACCGTTTCGCGGTGCGGTGTCAATCATCAAGTAGCACAGACTGAAGTCTGTGCTACTGGAACTCTGTGCTACGCGAAAGCGGTCAAAGTAAGCTATTCTTGCGTCGCGGTTTTGAGGAAACTTTGAAGCCCGACCCAACCTCAGAGTTTCTGCACCGATTTTTTCGCGCCGTACTTCGTGTTTTTCCCAGTTGCGTCACCCTGACGCAAGCCGTGGCCTTCAACATGTTCCTGGCGTTTTCGCCGATGATCCTGGTCGTCCTAGGAGCAGCGGCTGGATCGGCGGGGTTCCGCCAAGCGGTCGCGGGCATCATCGAGCGGCTGCGGATCGTCCTGCCGCCGGGCACACTCGGCATCCTGAACAATTTCCTGGAGCGGCATCCGCGGCAATCCTGGGAATGGGTTTTGCTGGGGCTCGGCGGAACCCTGCTGGCGGGAACGCAAATGATGAAGTTGCTGATGGAAGGGTTTCGCATGGTCTACGCCGGCACGAACCGGCTTCCGATCGTGCATCTGCACTTGCGGGCGTTGCTGCTTCTCACGGTCACCATCCTCCCGTCCATCCTTATCGTGAACCTGGTCGTTTTCGGCCGGCAGGTGCGCAACCGCATGTTGAACTTGTCTTCGATGCCGGTGCTGATCCGGCTGACCTGGAGCGCCCTGTACGTCGTCGTCTCGCTGCTGATTGCCCTTGCCGTGCTTACGGTCATCTACCGGCTGGGGATACCGGGCAAGCCCGGCCTGAAGAGGCACCTGCCGGGCGCGGAAGTGGCCACGGTGCTGTGGTGGGTGGTCAGCATCGCGCTGGGTTTTTACCTGCGCACGGTGCCCTACAGCCTCATCTACGGCGGGCTGTGGGTCACGATCGGCTTGATGATCTGGATGCAACTGACCGCCACCATTCTTTTGATCGGCGCTGCCTACAACGCCGAGCTGATCGAACGGGCAACTGACTTAGCGGCGCGATCGGAGTAAAATAGAGGGGACGGAATTCGGTCACGGGAGGCAGCGATGGGCGATATGCGCGTCGAGTGCTAT
>Ga0210398_10003795_pt1 | contig 14361 bp, 10 predicted proteins | sample IncBWC4OmetaG_FD_161047 | JGI IMG/M metagenome (GOLD analysis project Ga0210398, IMG submission 161047) | Forest soil microbial communities from Barre Woods Harvard Forest LTER site, Petersham, Massachusetts, United States - Inc-BW-C-4-O | ecosystem: Environmental > Terrestrial > Soil >...
AATGGGGATGCCCTACCAGAGAGATTTTGCTTAACTGATCAGTGAATTGCAGACTGTTCATCACCAATCGCTCCTTCCGAGAGTCCTACGGCAGCATAGGCCCTATCCTTATTCTGGCTTAACCTCGACAGCAAGGCTGAGGTGCACAAACTCTTCGCACAGTGGAAGGCCGCGCAAGCGAAGATCGTTTCCGAGCCCGAGGACAAACCGTGGAAGCTGCGCGAGTTTATGGCCGCCGATCTTTGATGGCAACCTCATTCGTGTCTTCTATGACTTCCGGGGCGAGACGTAAAAGAAACGACACCCATCCCGCGAAGTCGGAAAGTGTGCGTTTACCGATTGCCGGTACAACTGAAATCTCAGATAGCTCCTTCGGCGCCAGGAAGGATCTATCTCCGCTTGCTTCTGCGAAAGGGATCTCGACGCAACTATTAGCTCTATCAAGCCAGCGGTTTCAATCCTGGACTATCCCGTCCGCGTACTGCGGCCAGTCTCGGTCTTCCTCCGGGGTAGCTGGGTGAGAAAGTGCTTCGTCTTCCGCCGCAGTTCGCTCAACCATCGAAGCTGTATCTCCGAACCAGTCCTCAGTACCTGGAGCAACTGATCCGGATGCTTCGAGAAGTCGATTTTAAGAGCGCCCCAGTCCGGTCGCCGTCCGTCGGCATCCGTGAATCGGTACTCACGGCCAAGTTCCCAGGAGCTGAAGAGCTGGCCCGAACGCTCTAATATGGCCGGGTCTCCTGCCAATGCTACAACAGCGCGACCCACGAACAACGGGGACTCTGATTCCAGGAAGTTCTGGTCTTTCTTCCCCCCTTCGCGCCAGGTCTCCTCGGTGACGTTGAATCGCTCCAGCATCGTCTCTGATCTCAGAAACCCGGGAGTAATCGCGACCGCAGCTACGCCATATGGTCGCAGTTCTGCCGCCATGTTGAGCGCTAGCCCTTTGAGCGAGAGCTTCACGGTCTGAGTCACTGGATTACCTCCAGCGCTGAGCACGTCGTTCTCTGTCACTTCGACAATGAGGCCTCGGCGGTTGCGAATCAAGTACGGAGCCGCATGCTTGGCGGTGATGATGTGAGAGAGGAGCGACTGCCGGAACGCAGCTTCCGCGTTCTTCAAGTCTGTCTTCCAAAAAGAACACCACTGCGCCATCAACGGGTTTTCGCCAGCGATGCTGTTCACTAGCAAGTCCAGTCTCCCGCATTCGCGGTCCACACGTTCGAAGAGGGCCTCCACCTCTGCTTCTACAGTGTGATCCACTCGAAGTGCGACGGCGGAACCGCAGGCCGCGCTGATCATTTCGGCTGTCTCTTCGATCGTTTCAGGCCGATTGTACGGTGACGGGTTACCGCGCAAGCTGCGCCCGGTGCAATAGACTTTCGCACCGGCTTCCGCAAGGGCCCGAGCGATTCCACGCCCAGCGCCACGCGTCGCACCGGCCACGACCGCGATGGTCCCGGCTAGCTTCTGCCCTCTTGCATCGGAGCGCCCTTGCGCATCGTGACCACTGGTTGATGGTTTAGGCTTCCTAGGCATATGTCCTCCATGCCAAAGATCCTATCCGAGTGAATCTGACGACTCAACCAATCTGCCGTACGATTTCAGGCCCAGTTTCGAGTTGCGATGCGCCCTATCGTGTAGTGTTGACCAGCCCTCCAGTCGACCACCTGGCGAGAGCCTGAAGGTCATGGGCGACTTCGGGCGGGAGGAATTTCAGGGCGACGATGAGGCGGATGTCTTCGGCTTTGTACACGACATGACCATGTCCTCGAAGACGACCTGAAGCAATCCGCCGCTGTTGCGGCGTCGCTCATCTATCATCTCGCCACTCGCAATGATCGCAAGCCATTGCCTTCCCATTGATTGATCTCCGCGAATCTCCGCGCTAAAGACAGGATGTTGATACTCGCAGATTTTGGCGCGTCGAGACAACGGAACTACTGGAACCGCTGGCCACTGCGAGTCAGTTCATCCCGAGTGACTGGCAGGTAGGTTAGTTCCTAGTGTTCCCTAATCCAGACACAATCCTGAGAGGGGGCACCAAGTGCTCGACGGCGTTCCCGGAAAACAATGGTGAATCGGCTCAGTCCGCGCCCCTCCAGTGGATTTGGACAAGCCATGTTAGTCGACAATTCGCCGTCAATCTCAGCTCCAGGTGTGCGATTGGCGATGCGAGCGTCCAAAATCATGCACCGACCGCAAATCCTCTCGCATCGAAGTACTTCAGGAGGAAGTGTTATGAAAGCTGCAGTCGTTCCCGCTGCCAGTAGTTCATGGCAGATCAAAGACGTTCCGCAACCTCAACCCGGACCTAATCAGGTACTGGTGAAAATGCATGCGAGCGGCATCTGCTACACCGACGTACATCTGACGCTCGGACACTTTCCCGGACCATTTCCCCGAATCTTAGGCCACGAGCCAGTGGGCGAGATCGTCGCCGTGGCTCCCGACGTCACAACGCGGAAGATGGGCGACCGCGTGGGTACCGCCTGGATTCAATCCACCTGCGGCCGCTGCGAATGGTGTCAGCGCGGTCGCAGAATGTTCTGTCCCTACATGAAGGGCACAGGAATTGAGGCACAAGGCGGGCACGCCGAGTACATGCTGATGAATGCCGACGTGACCTATCTGATTCCCGACAAGGTTTCCTACGAGCAAGCAGCGCCGATCTTCTGCGCGGGCTACACAGTCTACAGCGGGCTGCGCTGGGCCGATCCCCAGCCGCACGAGCGCGTGGCCGTGCTTGGAATCGGCGGCCTTGGCCACCTCGCAGTGCAATACGCGAAGGCAGCGGGCTTTGAGACCATCGCTATTTCCCACTCCCCTGACAAAGACAAGTTGATCCGCGAGCTCGGCGCGGATGAAATCGTCCGCGACGGCAAGAGCCTTGCCGCTGCAGGCGGCGCGGACATCATCCTCAGCACTTCCAATTCGACGAAGTCCATGGTGGACAGCATTCAGGGATTGCGGCCAGACGGCCGGCTGATCGCTATGGGCGCAGACGCGGAGCCACTTTCCGTCTCACTGATGGATCTCATCATGAAGCGCATCCGCATCATCGGCAGCCAACAGAACGGCCCCGAATATCTGTACGAAGCTTTAGATTTCGTGGCGCAAGGGAAGGTCAAAACGATCGTCGAGACCTACCCGTTGGCGGAGGCCGCCAAGGCCTACGAACGCGTTGCGGAGGGCAGGGCCCGGTTCCGCGCCGTCCTCACAATGTAATCGGCGATACGAGCAGTCACCACCGTTTTCGGGCGGATCAACCGGCAACCCTTCCACAATCCGATAAGGGAAGGGTGCCGACGATTTGTTCAGGATGCAAAATTGAATGTTGACGCGCTGTTTAAACGCTCTTTAGCATAAGGAGCATAAATCGTGATTTTCATGCGCGCGAGTCGCAATTCACGGCGAAGGACGTTCGGGGGTACAGGGAGTTGGTGAATATGAGCAGACTGTCTAATAAAGTGGCAATAGTGACGGGCGCATCCAAAGGCATCGGCGGTGGGATTGCAGCGGCCTTGGGAGCTGCGGGCGCGCACGTGGCTGTGAACTATTCCTCCGACCGGGAAGGCGCCGAACGCGTCGCTCAGGCGATCACGGACAACGGGGGCAAGGCGATCGCGGTCGGGGCAGATGTGTCTAAGGCCGCAGATGTGGCACAGTTGTTCAAAGAAGTGGATTCTGCGTTCGGAAGACTGGACGTTTTGGTCAACAACGCCGGAGTATTCCGCTTCGGTGCCTTCGCGGAGATCACCGAAGAGAGCTTTCACCTCCACTACAACATCAACGTTCTCGGGGCGATTCTCAGCGTGCAGGAGGCGATCAAGCGGTTCGGGACCGAAGGCGGGAGCATCATCAACCTCAGCTCTATCGTCGGCTCGCATCCGGTGGCGGGAGCCCTGCTGTACGCTTCCACAAAAGGCGCCATCGAAACGCTGACCAGGGGATTGGCACTCGAGCTGGCGCCGCGCAAGATACGAGTCAACGCCATCGCTCCCGGTCATACAGAAACCGAAGGCAATGTAGCCGCGGGGACCTTTGAGGGTGGTGCCGCCGCCGTTCTGGCTGAGAAGACACCGCTCGGCCGGCTGGGTCGCGTCACGGATATCGCTCCGCTGGCGGTGTTCCTGGCGTCAGACGAATCAGGCTGGATCACCGGGGAGGTCATTCGCGCCGCAGGCGGTCTCGTTGTGGCCACCTGAGTGCAATGTGCCGACCTCGCAATAATACATAGGAGTGAACGCAGTCAGGGCAACACCGAGACGCAAATCTTAAGACAATAATCAACTAAGTAGTTTAAAACGCGTGACGGGCAGCAATCATTCTCGGGGCACTGCCTTCTGCAAGTCTGGGTCATCGGGGAAGAGGCGAAGCCCTTTGCGAAGAGTGGCTATTGCGGAGCGGGAATCTCCAAGAGCGACGTACACGCCTGCAAGAGACCTAAAAATAGCGGGGTCATAGTCCGGATAGAAACGCACGATTAACTCGAAGTGTTGACGCGCTAGGGGAAGTCGACCAGTTTCGTAATACAGTTCACCGAGATCAAGGTGGCAGGCGTAGCTGTAGGGGTCCTTCAGGGCTCCTTTGAGCAAAACTGGTTCAGCCTCTGCGGGATTGGACATTTTCATCCATATCGCTCCCAAGCGGCAGTATTCGGACGCAGGTGGATCCGGCATCACTGACATCCGGTTCAACTGCGCAAGGAGGGCGATCCGAAAGTCCTTGCGATCCGCCGCGAACTCCATTTCATCGGTGAGCGCCGGAAGGGAGCGAGGGTGCCGCAGCAGAATCTGGTCGACGAGGGACCGGGCGGAGGAGTCCTCGCCGCTGCGATGTTCGACGATGGCAAGCCAGTGCATCGCTTCGAGCGAGTCGGGATCTTGCTTTAGGGCAGCCTCTAGAAAGGACTTAGCCTCTCTGAGGGCACCGTGCATCAGTGCAAAGCGACCTTGAGCGAGAAAATGGAGAGCGGAATTAGGCTGAGATTCAAGAGCTCTGAGAAAATTTGCAGCATTGGCCGTGTCACCGAGATCGAGTGCTGTAAGGGCACCGGATTCCACCGCACGCTGGATTTCTGAGTGTTCCAGATTTTCTGGCAGCGGACTCCCTGTGCGGAGCTCTGCAATGAGTTTCTGATTTGCGTTAAATAGGCCCGAACGCAGCACGGTTTGCGGGGCATGGTATTCGAGCAGCGTGCGATCGTCGGTATTCAAGACGCTGCCCTCCGCCAGTTTTCGCACCGCCGCATCGTCTAACAAATAGTAGGCGACGAGTCCTTCGGGTCGGTGAACATCTATGGACTCAAAATCATCGCGGAGAGCTTGATTCTGCCACAAAGAACGCAGGCGGCCGAATTCGAAGGGGACAGCGTCGGTGCGGCCTAGGAGCAAGATGTCTTGTTCCTCGCCGCGCCACAGGGTGACTTCGGCGAAGTGCGGCGCAAGGGTCGCGGCAATCATGCGGACATCGGCTGGTGCAAGCGAATATGCTTGCACCCACTGAACGAATTTTCCGCCTTGCGCGAGCTGCCGGCGGACCGCAGCGTAATACTCATCCGTGAAGAGCGTGGCGATTCCCGCGATCCAAGGGTTCGACGGCTCGGAAATGATCAGGTCGTACTTCTCGCGCGAAGTAAGCAGGAAGTTTCGCGCGTCATCAAAAATGACGTGAACGCGAGGATCGCTCAAGACATTGCGATTGAGGCTTTCGAGATACGGCGCTGCGCGGATCACAGCGGGCTCGATTTCAACGCAATCAATTCGCTCGATGTCGGGGTAACGAGCAACTGCCGAGGCAGTCATCCCGCTGCCGAAGCCGATGATAAGAACTCGCCGCGGCGCAGGCTGAAACGCGGCTCCCAGGTGACCCAAGAGGAGCTGTGTGGGTGTATCACCAGTGGATGCGTCTACTTTACCGTTGACGCGAAGGGCCACGTAGTTATCGGAGCGGAAAACGGCAATCGAGTCGTTTACGCCGTCTGCCATAAACACGAGATCGTTCGTCGCAGCGATTTCGCGAAGCGTGAGATGACCTTGAAAAGAATTCCCGTAGAGAACTGCTGATAGGGACAGGAGCGCCCGGTTATGTAAGAAAGAAGATGATCCGACAACAAAGGCAATCAGAAAGCAAACGAGGTTAATCGCCAAATGTAGGTGGTGGCGTTGCGATGAACGAAGCTCCAGGGCTACCGCCAGTAGCAGATTCACCCCGGCAACGGCTGTAATAACTCGAAAACTGCCCACAACCGGAATCAGCCAGAAACCAGTTATCAGTGATCCAACGATGGCGCCAAAAGTGTTTGCGGCATAAGCTCTGCCGACGGTTACTGACGTGCCAGCGTTGGCTCGCGCGGTGCGGTCAAGCAAAACAACAACCATCGGAAAATTGAAACCGAAGATTATAGCTACTGGCAGCACGGTCAGCGCGCTTGTGACAAATTGCGCTAGAACTAGGCCGCCAAACGTCTGATGGGTCGCTCGCAGCAATGGGGGGATGAGGGCTGGGATCCAATGAAAGAGTATCAGAGAAGAAAGTGCCGCGATTCCGATTCCGGTTTGAGTTCGGGAAAACGTGATGAACGAGACTCGCCCCGAGCTCGCGAAGAAGTGCTGGAAGAATGCACTCCCGATCACTGTGCCCGCAAGAAACGTCGCGAGCATCAGTGTGAACGCGTATGTGGAACTGCTGATCGTGACCGCCAGGAGCCTTGTCCAGGCAATCTCGTACGCAAAAGCTGTGCTGCCCACGACGGCAAATAGAAAAAGCAGGAACGCAAATGTGGGCTGTTGCGGGTCAGCGGCGACGGAAGTCACCAGTGATGGTGAGCCCTGGACGCCTCGCAAATTACGAGACACTTTCGCGGTCCGAAGGGCGATCAGACCGGCAAGGATATTTAGAGCCACGGCTGAGGCCACGGTCATACGCAAGCCTAGCGCGGGAAGGAGGATAAATCCGGCGATCAATGTTCCGGCAACCGCGCCTAGAGTATTGACCCAATAAAGCTGACTGACGCGGACACCCAGTTCGGCAGAATTCTGCGTGATGCCTCGAACGAGAACGGGAAGTGTGCCGCCCATCAAAAAAGTAGGAATAAACAGCACCACGGCTGTGCCGAAGAATCTCAACGCTAGAAGGAGTGGTTGCAAGCCGCTAACGCTCGGATATGCCGCTACGTAGAGCGCACGGACGCCTGCTAGACCCGCAAGCGACAAGGCTCCTGTCGCAGCGACCATAAACTCGATCCACGAATACACGGCGAGAGATCCCGCGCGTTGTTCACTCCAGCGACCAATGTAGGCGCTGCCCGCGGCGAGGCCAGCCATAAAGACAGCGAGAACAGTTGCGATCGCATAGACAGTATGTCCAAAGATCAACCCCAGGGCTTTGACCCAAGAAACTTGGTAGATGAGACCAGCTGCACCGGAGAAAAAGAAACAACCCAGAATGCTAAGGAATTTCTCGCGCGCAATCGCTTTTGTTCTCATTGTCGATACTTGGTGACGTATTCTGAGCGCGTTAATAATAACGTAGAGGATAGGCGCGAGTGGAGATGTCCATGACCCTTGATTATATAAAAAAGTGTTCTCTCCTAATCCGACGGCTTTAACACAAGCGCAATCGACGGCGAGGATGAGGATGGCGTTCGGAGAAGAAGAGTCCGGCCGGATCGTCGAAAAGCTCAAGTCGGCACAAGCAGTCCTGCGGTGATGAGTGATAGTTGGATAGCTAGCAAATTCGCGTGTCGCGCAACTGCGGCGTGACGCAACTTGCAGGCACGCTATCGAGGAATAGAACCAAAGGATTTATGTCGAGTTCGCAAAGCGCTGATGATGCAGAATGTATTCGGTCTCCTGTCACAAAATAGCGTCGAGAGAGGATTGCGCCGCGAATCTTACCAGTTTCGGGGCCCATCTTTGGCGATTCTTCTTCTCAGTCCAATATGGAAGGACAGATTGTCCGTCCTCTCATCCAGAGTAGGATACTTGTCGACCCCGCCAGCGGTGGACAGCGGCGGAGGAACACCTTGACTTTTTTTGGAGGCAGGCTATTGTCGGCGCTCCAGGATTTCGTGCGACAGCGAATCGGGGAGAATGGGGTCAAACAAATGATGCGCAAGTGGTCTGAACTTGGAATGTTGAGTTTCCTGTGCGCGAGTTTTTTAGCGGTTACGGTGGCGTCCGGCCAGGCGCAAAAACCTACGAACAAGACCTATGTGCTCAAGGCAGCGCGGATGTTTGACGGCAAGAGCGATACGCTGGTGAAGCCCGGGCTCGTGGTGGTGACGGACGGGAAGATCGCGGGCGTGGGCGCTGGGGCGGCCATCCCGGCCGGCGCGGAAGTCCTCGACTTTGGAGACGCGACCCTGCTCCCGGGATTTATCGACGCGCACACGCACCTGACGATGATGCACAGCGACGATTACAAACAAAACGAGTTGGATGCGCTCCAGAAAACGATTGCCGAACGGGCGCTCGACGCCAGCGCCAACGCGAGTGTCACGCTGATGGCGGGCATCACGACAGTACGCGACGTGGGTTCATCGGATTACTTGGACGTTGGTTTGCGGAATGCGATTCGCGATCGCGTCGTGCCCGGTCCCCGCATGCTGGTTACCGTACACGCCCTGGGGGCCACCGGTGGGCATTGCGACTATGAGGATGGCTTTCGCGCGGGACTTTTCGGGCACGAGTCCGGACCACTCGACGGCGTGATCAACGGGCCGGAGCAAGCGAGATATGCGGTGAGACTCGACCACAAGTACGGAGCCGACATGATCAAAGTCTGCGCCACGGGCGGCGTGCTTTCGCTTACCGACGATGTGGACACACCGCAACTCACACAGGAGGAATTGAACGCCATCGTGGATGAAGCTCACGCTTTACGGCGCAAGACGGCCGCGCACGCCCACGGCGCAGAAGGTGCAAAACGCGCCATCCGCGCAGGCATCGACTCGATCGAACACGGTACGTTTCTCGACGACGAGGCGCTGGACATGATGAAGCAGCGCGGAACCTACCTCGTGCCGACGCTCATGGCTTCGCATGGCATCCAGGAGCAAATCGACAAGGGAACCTATATTCCTCCGCCGATTTTGGCCAAGGCGAAAGCCGCGATTGCGTCTGTGCATCAAACGTTTCAGAAAGCGCTGGCGAAGGGCGTTAAGATCGGTATGGGAACCGATGCCGCTGTGTATGCGCACGGCCGCAACACGGAAGAGTTTTTCCAGATGGTGGACTTAGGCATGAAGGCCATCGACGCGTTGAGAGCAGGAACTTCGGCAGACGCGGATTTGCTTGGCTTGGCGGACAAAATCGGAACGTTGGAAGCGGGCAAACTGGCAGATGTGGTGGCAGTGCCGGGTGATCCGGTGGAAAATATCCGGCAAACCGAACACGTCTTTTTTGTGATGAAAGAAGGCGTGATCTTCAAGAATGACCGTGGGACGCCGGAGCACTGAGCGTCAAAGAAGGCTTTGCCGATTCCACGAACAAAGGGAATTCCATGGACGATCTTTCGAGCACCATTTCCTCGGACTTTGCAGCCTACTACATATACATGGCGGCCCAAGTGCACAAGTGGGTTGATCCGCTGACGCAGGACCAGTTCTGGCACAATCCGTTTGCGTTTGGAAACAGCGCCGGGCATTTGATCCTGCACCTGACGGGCAACTTGAATTATTACATCGGTGCGCGGGTTGCGGAGACAGATTACATTCGCAATCGTGACCGTGAATTCATGGAAACAGAAAAGCCAGACAAAGCGAAAGTAATGCATGTTTTCGACCAGACCATGGCCATGGTCGTGGCGACGATTCAGAAGCAAACGCCCGATGATTGGACGGCGCCTTATTCCGGCGAGCGCGAACCCGAAGCTGCGGAGCGATTCATGATTTTTCTTCGATGCGCGGGGCACGCCTATCATCATGTGGGACAACTTATTTTCCTGAGCAAAGAACTGACGAGAGAAGCGTCGCCGCGACCCGCTTCTGCCTGAGAGGCGTCACCGGAAGACACGCTCGACAGGGAGACCCTGGAGCACTTGTGGAGCATGGGGAGATCTCGAAGAGCAGGGCCACCTGGTGGTCTCTCTCTCCGGGCTTGCGTCTGTAATCTGTGCACCAGGTTTGCATGGCTGGCATGGGTGTCTGGCGCTGACGCTCATTGGCCAAGCTAACCATGGGTTCCTCCACTGGTCGCGCAAAAACGGAGTGAGTCGAGCGCAGACAGAGATTTAAGGAGAGGAATCATCCGCAAAGCCGTGCTGCGCCGGCCGGGCCGCCAGAGAACCGATGAGAAAGAGTCCAACGACCGGCGCTACGTTTCGAGTTTGAAACGCGTCGAGGCGAGACGGTAGAGGCGTCGCCAGAGCGTGCGATTGATGAGCACCACGATGCCGGCCATGATCAGCGTGGAAGCCAGCAAGATATCGAAGCGGCCGGCGTCGCTGGCGCTGCTGATGGCGCTGCCGAGTCCAATGGTCGAAACAATACGCCCTTGAAAGTGAAAATACTCCGCGATGATGCTGGCGTTCCAGGCGTTGCCGGAAGCGGTGACCAGCCCGGTGACGAGATAAGGAAAAATTCCCGGCAGAATTAGATAACGCCAGCGATCCCAAGAGCCGAAGCGGAAAATGCTAGAGGCTTCCTTGAGGTCCGTGGGAATGGCCATGGCCCCGGCGATGACATTGAAGAGGATATACCACTGCGTTCCGAGAAGCATGACGAGCATGGCGGCAAGTTCGAGACCGCCGCGAAACTTAATCAAGAATAAAAGAATGACGGGAAAAAGCGCGGTGGCGGGTATGGAAGCAGCGATCTGCGCGAGCGGCTGAGCGATGCGCGCGAGCCGCGGGCTGAAGCCGACGGCTACGCCAACGGGAACGGTCCAAAGAGCGCCGAGGAGGAGCGCGGCGTTGACGCGAAGAAGCGTGAAGCCGGCGCTGCGCAGGAGGGTGAAATAGTCCGCGCGGCTTAGGTCGGATAGTTCGCGAGCCGCGTGAAAGACGGCGAACGCAACGCCGACGAGAATCACAACGGCGAGAACGATGAGAACAGAACGGCGAGTGCCTTGACGTTTTGGTACGGTGAACGACTCCGCGGCGCGGCGCGCGCTGACCGCAACATTGACGGTGATCCAATCGATGACCGGGCGCCCGACCAAGCGGTACAAGCGAATCACGAAAGAAGCACGCCCGAGAAGACTGAGCAGATTGTGGGTGGCCGCTCTGGCGCTCTCCACTTGCTCAAACTTGAATTTATCCGCCCAGGCGATGACCGGGCGCCAGATCAACTGATCGAGCAGCACAATGACGGTAACCATCGCGGCGAGGCCCCACAGAACGGCACGCGTATTACCGTGGCTCGCGGCAGTTTGCAGAAAAGAGCCAAGCCCCGGCAAGCGGAAGTCGCGATTGCCGAGGACAAACATCTCGCAAGCCATGAGGAAGAACCATCCGCCAGCGACGGACATCATCGAGTTCCAGACCAGGCCGATGGTGGAGTACGGCAAATCGAGTTCGACCAACCTTTGCCAGCGGCCGAAGCGGTAAATAATCGCGGCTTCCCTGAGTTCACGGGGAATGCCTTTCAGCGAGGAGTAAAAACTGAATGCGATGTTCCAAACCTGGCCGGTGAAGATGAGAATGATGGAACCGAGTTCAATGCCAAGCTGGCTGTGTGGAAAAAGCGCGACCATGGCCAGCATGACGCCCGGAAGAAAACTAAGGACCGGGATGGATTGCAGAATATCGAGAAGCGGCACGAGAACGATTTCGGCGCGTTTGGAACGGGCCGCAAGATACCCGTACGCGAGCGCGAACGCCAAACTCAACGCGTACGCGACCCCGATACGCACGACCGAATAGAGCGCATAGAGGGGGAGCGCGCGCGGGCTCTGAGAAATGTCGGCCTGGGCAGGGACGGGCCCAAGCCAGGTGTGGCCAATAGCGTAGACGCCGTAGACGCCGGCGAAGACGAAAAGAAAAACACTGATATCGATCAGAAAAGACCAGGACCAGCGCGAACCAGCGGGCCGCCGGATCGCCGGAGGGATGAGCGTTACGCGCTGCGTGGCGCTAGTGGGTGAAGGCACGTGGAGGTCAGGCCTCAGTGAGGGTCAGCTTGCCCGTAGCGGCGTCGTAATCGAAAATCTCCGCGTAGCGTCCCCATTGAATGGCGGTTTCGAGCTGGCGGCGAGATTCATCCTCGCTGAAATGCTCGTCCAGGAGATCGCGGAAGAATTCGTCGGAGAGCGTGCGATTCGATTTTGCCTTAAGGGCATTTTGCATCTGCGCAAGCAGAGGAACATTTGTGAGCGCCGCCCTGCGAAAGATCGCTTTGCGCGCCTGGATGTCCGCTTGCGCGTAGGCCTGCCCATCGGGAGTAATGATGGTGTCGCCCTCTTCGAGGCGGAGCATGCCCAGGAGGACGGCGGTGTCGACCGTGGGCAGAAGCGCGTCCACTTCGAGGCTCAGCTCACCGGCCAGTTTGTGAAGGTCGGCGCGACCTCCCTGGTCCATAAGGATTTCAAGCAAGCCAGCCAGGCCCCCGGGCCGCGTGTGCGGGAGCATGATGGCTTTGCGCAGCACCTGCTTGCCGGGGGCAGCGGTTTTCGGAGGAACCGAATCGTGTTCGTGGTCGGGCCGCGTGAGGACGCGATAAATGTCGTCGACGAGCTCAATGAAGCTCGAAGATTTGCGGTCGCGGGGATGGGCCATGGTCACGGCAAAATCCGCGTGGATGTGGGCCGGGTTGCGGCCGAGGACTACGATACGGTCGGCCAGGACGACGGCTTCTTCGATATTGTGAGTGACGATGAAGATGGCGCGCGTGGGGATTTTGTGCCCGAGCCACAGTTCGAGAAGCTCGCCGCGCAACGTCTCGGCAGTGAGCACATCGAGCGCGGAAAACGGCTCGTCCATGAAAAGAACTTCGGGCTCGACAACCAGAGCGCGTGCGACGCCGACACGCTGCTTCATGCCACCGGAGAGTTCCTTCGGATAGGCGGATTCAAAACCGTCGAGCCCGACGGCGTCAATAATGCGCAGAGCGCGTTTGTGGCGCTCGATGGGAACCATGCCGCGCGCTTCGAGCGGGGCTTCGACGTTTTCGAGCACGGTGAGCCAGGGAAAAAGTGCGAAGCTTTGAAAAACGATGGACACGTTCGGCGCGCCGTCGCCCACCGGCGCTCCGTGCCAAAAGACGGAGCCAGCACTTGCGGGCGAAAGTCCGGTCAGCATGCGAAGCAGGGTGGATTTTCCGCAGCCGGAAGCTCCGAGCATGGCGACGATTTGCCCAGGATAGACGGCAAGATCGATCGCCGCGATGACCTGGATCCGGCTGCCGTCCGGCTGGGGATAAAATTTCTCGAGTTTGCGGGCTTCGATGATTGGTTCGGGGATGTTGGGCTCCGGCGCTGTGCTGGATGGGCTCATGGGAGCGTGTATTATCGCTCAAGTCCGCCCCAGACGCGACGAAGGATGAGTGCCGCATGACCGTTTGTTTCCCGGTTACAATGGCGTGAACATCCCATGACATCTTCCGGCAAACCACAGAATCCTCAGGCTCGGCAGGCGCGCATTCGCGGCTGGTTTGCGGCTATTTTTATTTCGTTTTTGATTTCTTTGGCGATGGTGTCGCCGTTTTTTCGCCTGGGCGAAGCGACGGGCCACGATTTCCAGTATCACGCAGCCTCCTGGCTGGACGCTGCCGGGCAGTGGAAAGAGGGAATCCTCTACCCGCGGTGGACGGAATGGGCAAATTTCGGGTTCGGTGAACCGAGGTTTATCTTCTACCCTCCCTTCTCGTGGATACTCGGGGCCGCACTGGGCTCCGTCCTGCCGTGGAATTCGGTTCCGATTGTCTACATCGTGCTGGTGCAAACTTTCGCAGGGTTGAGCGCGTTTGTGCTGGCGCGGCGCGTCCTTTCTGAAAGAGCCGCTTTATTTTCTGCGGCGTGCTACGCCGCGAATCCGTACGCGCTGCTGATTGTCTACATGCGCAGCGATTTCGCCGAATTGCTGGCGAACGCGTTTTTCCCGCTGCTGTTTTTTCTGGCTCTACAAATCTGCTGGCTCGATGAGAGTCCGACATTGCCTCGGCGCCGCTCTTCCTACCGGGCGATCGCATGCTTTGCCGCTTGGTTCGCAGCGGTCTGGCTCTCGAATGCGCCCGCGGGGGTGATTGCCAGTTATAGCTCGTTTGCCGTGTTCTGCTTTGCGGCGTTGACCCGCAGGTCGTGGCAACCTCTAGTGCACGGTGCGGTGGCGCTGGTGCTGGGGTTTGGTCTGTCTGGATTTTACTTAGTGCCGGCGGCCTACGAACAGCGATGGGTAAACATTGGGCAGGCGCTCTCTACC
>Ga0210398_10003796_pt1 | contig 14355 bp, 12 predicted proteins | sample IncBWC4OmetaG_FD_161047 | JGI IMG/M metagenome (GOLD analysis project Ga0210398, IMG submission 161047) | Forest soil microbial communities from Barre Woods Harvard Forest LTER site, Petersham, Massachusetts, United States - Inc-BW-C-4-O | ecosystem: Environmental > Terrestrial > Soil >...
GCGGTAAAGGGAATGGCACCAACCCGGAGCAATTATTTGCTGTAGGCTACGCGGCCTGTTTCATTGGAGCCCTGAGAGTTGTCGCGGGAAAGCGCCACATCCGCATACCGGAGGACTTAGCAATCGACTCGGCGGTTTCCTTTGGCCCTTTGAAGGGAGACGATGAAGGATTCGGTATCGCCGTGGCTATGACAGTCCATCTACCCGGCATTGAAAGAGCCACTGCAGAGGAACTGGTACATCGCGCCCATCAAGTTTGCCCGTATTCCAATGCAACCCGGGGCAATATCGACGTGCTACTGACTGTTGCTTAGAAGCGGTGGCGCCATGATCCACCCCTGGCTGGTGTGACCCTTTTGAGCAGCAGGCTGAAAGTAGCTCCGAACCTCGATTATTTGCAGCCCAGAACGATGACGATTCTCCAAACCTGACTACCGCCTGATTTCCGCGATAACAGTTTGACTCAGCAGACGCCAATGCGGACCTACAGAGTGGCTGTACAGATGTACGTTTGACCTTCGGTGCGACGACCTCTCTCGCCTCTATCCAATCCACGAGAAGTCTTCTTTCTACGGAATACCAGATGCCATCGATCTTCGTGAACATGTCAAGATAGCGGATGGAAGCGATCATGAGACCACGTTCGCTTCCACGTACCGATACATGATGAGCAAGGCAATAGCTGACACCAGTCGCTGCCGTGCCAATCCAATACGACCGTGCTCTGGCCGTTGAAGTGGGTTGCGGCCGCGTATTGGTTGAGGTTATCGAAGACCAGAGATGTCGACACCTGGAACAGGGTATGAATGGGGTGACTCAGCTACAGGGAGAGTGCCTTGGCAGGTAATGACCTTCACTCTTAACCCCAGAAAGGTAAGAGATGTTTTGCCTGTAATTGGGAAAAGGCACTTGCACCTCCATGTCCAAAGAGGGCAGCACAATTGCGCTGCCCTTATAGGTTAGTTAGTTAAATCCTTCAGCGTTTTGAGGTCATCCACGATGTAGGCCATCGAGGCACGGATGCCGTTGCCGCAACGAACAGGGGCAAGATCCGAAATCTCTTCTCCGTCCGCAACGGGCAATGTGAGGAGGCCATCGCCGATCCAGGCTTGTTCGATCTTGACGTCATGCGGTATGTTTTCGACAAGTTCATGGACAGCGGGCTTGTCTTGTTTGCCAGCAGCCAGTCGGGGCGTATGCAACAGGTTGACAACCGGCCGTTGTTTCAGAACTGACGAGTCGGTCACCGGCTTCTTCAGCGTAACTAGCGCTTGAGCCAGACGGCGACCACTTGCAGTCAGCGAGCCGGCGAACTTCGACCCGGGCGCTAGCGCTGGGCCTGCCTTGCCTGTCGCCGCATAGTAGCGGGTCTGAAAGACTTGGCCAAGGCGCTTCGGGTAACCCTGTGTCCAACCGCGAGCGATGGCAGCGTCGTTGTCAACGAAGATGTACGGGCAATAGGCCACCGGCTTGCCTTCAAAGAGAGCGTCGACAAGAAGAAAGAACTCACGATACTGGTAGCGTGCCGGATCCAGATATTCCTCATTAGCCCCCGTGAACTGCCAGTCATAGAAGAGCGCGTTGCCATGTCCTTCCGATGCTGGGTCAGGATTCAGTCCAGGAGGCAACACCGCAGCCACGGCAGCGGGATCAGACCAGAACTCGATATTGAGGAAATCGGCGGAATAATACCAGGGCGGAGGCGGGTTGAGTGTCGACTTTCCTTTCGGCGTAAGCGGATAGTTGAAGCCTTTGAGCATCGATATTCTCCTTGTGCACCGGGATTCATTTCAGGGACTGGTCACGATCGCTGTGGGTCTCGATGAGATACCCGCACGAATGCCAAGCGAAAGATACTACTCGACCTAACACCCAGCACGACGCAAATATTATCGCCGCGTGTTTATTACGAAAATTACATGTTCCTAGTACACATCCCAGAGCCGTTGTGTCGGGGTTCTTCCATCAAGGGAAACATTTGGAGCTCGGCGGATTACTAGAAAGATGTAATAGGAACCAACCCAAGAGCCTCGTTACGATGCATCGTGAGGGTCGCGATGCTGCAGCGAGGGTTCATGGGAGCGTTCGATATAAAGCCTGACAGGGTGGCATTCGCCACGTCGGCAACGAATGCGGCATCAATTGGGACTAATTTGCAACCCCGAAAGAACCCACTAGAGAAGCTTCTTTCGGTCATATGTGATGTTCGCCCGGGAGAAGGTTTGGGCGCGTTAATCCTTACGATCAACCTCTTCACGCTGCTCGGCGCCTATTACCTTCTGAAGACTGTCAGAGAGTCCCTCATACTCGCCGAAGGAGGAGCAGAGGTTAAAGCGTACTCGTCTGCGGCACAGGCGATCATTTTGCTCGGAGTCGTTCCTCTCTATGGCTGGATCGCAACTCACCTAAACCGTAACCGACTTTTGCGTTGGACAACGCTGTTCTTCGCGTCGAACCTGCTCATCTTTTATTTCGTTGGGCAGGCAGGTACTCGAATCGGTGTTGTGTACTACATCTGGGTCGGGATCTTCAATGTCTTCACCGTAGCTCAACTTTGGGCGTTTGCGACAGACCTCTTTTCGCAGGAAAAAGGCAAAAGACTGTTTCCGTTACTCGGAGTTGGAGCATCGGGCGGAGCAGTCGCAGGGGCTTGGATTGCAGGACGGCTGATCGAGCCACTCGGCACCTATAAGATCATGCTCATCGCCGTCGCTGCGTTGTGCAGTTGCGCTGCTCTAACACGGCTGGCGGGCTACATCATCACGAAGCGTGGCGGGGAGCTCGAGAAAAAGAAAGACCGAGAGACCCTCAGCAGTGAAGGTGGTTTTCAGCTTCTGATGCGCGATCGCTACCTGATGCTGATCGCGATTCTCACCGTTCTCCTCAATATCGTGAGCCTTTCCGGTGACTTCATCTTCGGCAAATTGCTCGTGGATCAGACGAACCACGTGGTTGGCACGGCGGCCTCACTCATGAAAGCGCGCAAGGCTTACATCGGATCCTACTATGCCTCTTATTACGAGTGGACGAACGCCGTCAGCTTCATCATCCAGACCTTTCTGGTCTCCCGCATCTTCAAGAGAATTGGCGTGCGAGGGTCCATGTTCGTCCTTCCGGTAATTTCACTTGCGACCTTCGTGACGATTCTCGCAAACCCGATTCTGCAGGTCGTGCGCGTCCTGAAGATTGCTGAAAACGGCACGAACTACTCGCTTCAGAACACTGTTCGGGCGGCGCTGTTGCTCCCTACCTCAAGAGAAGCCAAATACAAAGCAAAAGCAGCGATTGACACTTTTTGTGTCCGTTTAGGCGATGTCTCGCAGGCCGGGATCATCTTTATCGGCACCTCACTCCACTTCGGAGTGCAGGCATTTGCTGGAATGACATTGGCGATCACACTGCTGTGGCTCTTCGTGGCATTCAAGCTTTATCAGGAACACAAGCGAAAGGTACCGGAGTTCCACTAGTTCACCGCTGTGGTCTACACATGATCAAGAGATTCACAACTCGTCTCAGCGACAGCTCATTTCCCCTTCTTGTCCTGTCCTACTCGATTCTCATGATGCACTACGTTTTCAGTAGAGCGTTCAGAGATTCGTTGCTGGGATCTCGACTGCCGGTGTCCGAGCTTCCAGACCTAACTTTCCTTGGCACATTGCTCGCAATCAGCCTGAGTCTGATCTGCTCATTGTTCCTGCGATCGAGCGCCAGAATTCATGTTGTTCGGTTTTTCTATGTGTTAAACGCCGTTGCTGAGATCATCATCGCTTTTCAGTACCAGACCCACAGTTGGATGCTGAGAGCGTATTACATCGAGGTGTCGGCTTCGACTGCGATTGGGCTGTCTTTGATCTGGGTATTGATTGGAGACTGGACGAGCAACTGCAATCACGGCGATACGAACAAGGTTCCCTCGGTCCTGATTTCTGGTACTGCTGCGGGAATGTTCGCTGGCTTCGGGCTCGTGCACCTGCCTTCGGCAAGCGACTTCCGAGCATCGTTGGTGATGCTCGCTGTGATGGATATCTGTGTCTTTTCGCTGCTTCTCTTTCACAAAGACGGAAGCTGTATCTTTGCCGGCAAGAAGAGGTTTGAAGAACTGAATGAGGTACGGCGGAACTGGTCGAGCGCCGTAGTTCGGATGCTGGCGATCGTCACGATTCTTGGAGCTTCCACATCTACCCTTCTCGACCTTGTTTTCCGAGTGAGAGTCGCGGAGCACTTCACCTCCCAGATCCAGCGGATCCACTTCATGGGATCACTGCAAGGGTTTCTATGCCTCGGCGCACTGCTCTCGCAGTTTTCGGTCCGGCGGCTTACGGGCGGTCCATGGGCAAAGCGTTGTCTCACCCTCTATCCCGGCATCCTGACTGCGGCAGCACTGGCGAGCGTAGTTGTGCCTGTCTTTCATGTGTTTGAGTCCCTTCGAATTGGGGAGTATTCACTGCGGAATTCAGCGTCGCGCTGCGGCATCGAGATGGTCTACGCGGCGTTGCCGGACAGGTTGCGAGTCGAGGTACGTCCGCTCGTGGACGTGGTCGGCGAGCGGGTCGGCGATATGTCCGCAGCGGGCATATTGCATCTGCTCCTGTCGGAGCGCACTGGGATGAATTTCAGATACACCATGCTCGTCGTTGCATCCCTCGGAACAGCTCTCTGGATCTGTAGCGAGTGGCTCTTGCGACGCGTTGATCACATGAAAGCTGCTGCGGAAATTGAAAACGAAGTCCAACTGCCTCTTCAGAAGCTAGCTCGAGAGGGAGCTGTTCTCGTATGACGAAAGGCAGATGGCTGCAGGGAGGAAGGCGATTATGACCAGAAATATTTTTCGAACGGTTGCGGTATGCGCAACTATCACACTAAGCAGCCTAAGCTGCGCGTCCAGCCTGGCGCAGGAAACCCAGGTACCGTCCCCAAGGGATACGGCCTCGGGAATCATCGACGCCGAGAAGGCCAAGGCACAATCCTTGAGTCCTGTCGCGCCATCGCTCGGGGAGCAGGACTTCGATCGATTCGAAGAGAAGGTGTTTGACCCACTCATCAATCCCAACGGTTTGACTTTCCAACTCGGGGGGTTGCCCACCGGTGGAGGATTCTCCCTCGGCCCTCGGTACATCCGACGTGACTGGCTCCAGGAACATTTGATTAGCGACAGCTACCTGGTGGGCTCAACAAAGAAGTGGTACAAGGGGCAGTCAACTCTCGATTTCGTCGGGTTGATGAATAACCATCTGGAACTTACGGCAGCCGGTGCATATCAAAATGCGGCCTCTATGCCCTACTACGGAGAAGGCTCAAATTCCTTTAAGGCCAACCAGAGTGACTTCCGCAGCGAATTTACCAGTGCGCACTTCGGCGGCCAGTTCCATTTTATCGATCAGAGGCTGTCGGCTGGTTACTCTGTCGGTGGTCTCCTCGTAAACGTGGGTCCTGGGGATCGCGGTGGCTGGCCGTCGACCGACAAGATCTTCAACGAGGCCAACACACCGGGCCTGGAAAAGCAGTCGAATTTCATCACCGGGACGGCATCGATCACTGCCGATCTGACGACCCCGAGCTTCAGCAATCCCAAAGGGCTGATTCTTGAGGCCCAGGATACGCAGTTCTGGGATCAGAGCGGCAACAACTCGTCCTTTCATTTACTGCAAACCCAGGCTACGTATTACGTTCCTTTCATCAATGGGATGAGAACTCTTGCCTTTCGGGCGCGCAACGAAACAACGTTTCACGCCGACGGACAGCAGGTTCCGTTCTATCTTCAGCCAACACTGGGCGGTCCTGATGACCTCCGGGGCTACGAGCGCTACCGATATTACGACAACGGCTCCTCTCTGCTCAGCGGTGAGTACAAGTGGTCGGTCGCAGGAAGCGTCGAGATGGCCCTGTTCGGCGACGGCGGTAATGTCTACAGTCGTCCTGGCCTGATTGGACTTCGCCAGTTGCGCGGTGACGGCGGTTTCGGTGTCAGGTTCAAAAACAAGCAGCAAGAGATTATGCGGTTCGACGTCGGCTTTTCGCCAGAAGGAGTTAAAGTATGGTTCGTCTTCAACGATGCATTCGGAAGACTCTATCGTTCGTTCTAGTGGCTGTGGCTTGTCAAGCCCGGGCAGTCATCGCTCAGCAGTATCGTCCGGATGACCCTATCCCGAAAGTACCGGAGGTCGGGTCTGCACAAAACGCCGGCGTTCAGACCATCAATGCCCTCTATGATTTCATGTACCACTCTGCGAAATACAAGACGCCTCCTGCGACACCAAGCATGGGCGTCAACACTCTCGGAGAAGTTCCTGACTCCAGCTGGTTCACGAACCGTCCGCTACTGACAACAGAGGACCTCCAGAAAGGGACGCGGGTTCATGGTGGCCCACAGCCACCGTTTACGGTCGTCGCTGCGAAGACCGAAGGGGTCACCCCTGGTTTTCGCATCAAGGACGGTCGTGGTCTCACATACTTTATAAAAGTTGATCCTCCGGCAAACCCCGAGATGGCGACCTCGGCCGATGTGATGGGCGCGCTCTTCCTCTATGCCGCTGGTTATAACGTCCCCGAAAATTACATCCTGCTCACGCACCGCGAAGACTTCCGCTTGTCGGAGCAGGCGACGATCACCGCGCTTTCTGGCAAGAAACACCCGATGAAGCGTTCTCAACTCGAGAAGATTCTAGATGCGGTGCCGGTAGAGTCCGACGGCCGCATACGGCTGATGGCCAGTCTCTCGATATCGGGTCGCATCATCGGTCCTTTCCGATACGAGTTCGTGCGCAGCGATGATCCAAATGACTTGATTCCGCACGACCGCCGCCGCGATCTTCGCGGACTCGCGGTTCTGTTTGCGTGGCTCAATCACACGGATGCCAAAGGAGACAACAGCCTCGATTCTGTTGACGGAAAGGGACCTGATGCCAGAATCGTTCACCATCTTCTCGACTTTGGAGACTCCTTCGGAAGCGACAGCGATATCGCCAAAGATCCTCGGCATGGGCAGGAGTTTTGGCTGCCCACGAGCCGGGAACAAACCAACCGCGCTATGACGCTTGGACTCGTCCCGACTTCCTGGGAGAAAGCGAAGTATCCGCACCAACTGCCGGCAGCAGGAAACTTCACAACGACAGGCTTCGACCCGCTGACTTGGAAGCCCAACTATCCGAACCCTGCGTTCCTCGAAATGACCCCGCAAGACGCATATTGGGGAGCCAAACGGGTGATGTCCTTCAGCAATGAAGATATTCGAGCCATCGTGGAACAGGGTCGGTTCTCCAATCCCGCAGTGACGGATTACATCACGAGGGTTCTCATCGCTCGTCGCGATCTCATTGGGAAGGCATGGTTTTACCAGGTGGCGCCTCTTGAGGACTTCGTCGTCGCAGATGGAAAACTGCGCTTCACCGACCTGGGACAGAAGTATGGGGTTCTTTCAGCCTCAATTTACAGCTACTCCTGGTTTTCCTTTGACAATCAGTCGGGCCGCAAGTCGCCAGTTGCTGGGGTTTCGTCCGACGCGGTTCCGGCAGCTCTGGCATCCTCAAGCGAAGGTAGCTTCATGGGGTGCACCTTGACCGATACGAAGGCCCCGCATCGGACGGTGACAGTCGTGTTCAGAAGAGACGGTGATCAGTGGAAGCCCGTAGGGATCGAGAGAGCGTCCCTATAGCAAAGGCTGAGAAGCAAGGTGCTGCTAAGGAGCCAGAATGGATGACGGGGTGAAGGCGGGTGGAGGGAGAGAGTGGAGCCGAAGACAATTCCTCCTCCAGACTGCGAAGTTCTCTGCCCTCGCGTTGCTCCGTTCTCCTCTGGCTCTGGCAGAACAGCCAGTCCCTGCAACCCCTCCAGACCCAAAGTCGAACCACATCCTGATGCTTGGCGACTGGGGCACCGTGACCGAGTCCGGGCAACAACTCGCCGTCGCTAATGCGATGAAGCGATGGGCTTCTGACAACAGTATCCGCCCGGACGCGCTCCTGATGCTGGGCGATAACTTCTACGGCGAGATGCCCGATGGAGTGAATTCTCGTCGATGGATCAAACAATTCGAACAGATGTATCCGTCATCGTTGTTTCCTGGCCCCGCATACGCTGTGCTTGGCAACCACGATTACGAGACCTTTCGCGGAAACAAAGTTGAAGTTCAACTTGCTTACACCAGGCAGAGCTCCCGATGGATGATGCCACAGCGCTGGTACAACGTGAAGCTGCCGAAAGAAAACCCGCTTCTCCTCTCATCTGCCTGGATTCAAATATCCTGAGAAGCAAGGGGCTCGATCTCTCGCCCTGGAGCTTTGTGCTTACCAGGCAGCAACACAACGAACAGCAACAATGGTTCGAGGCAGAGCTCGCGAAGCCCCGTACCACTCCGTTTTTAGCGGTTACGGCACATCATCCTCTGTACAGCAATGGAAAGCATCGCGATAACCCAAAGTTGATTGCCCAATGGGATTCTCTGCTGCGGCGCCACAAGGTCGATCTGTACCTCTCTGGCCATGATCACGATCTGCAGCATCTTGAGTTCAAAGGTCATCCCACGTCATTTGTCATCTCTGGTGGAGGAGGGGCGGAACTCGTCGGCTGGACCACGCCGCCCCAGGGACGAGGACCGTGGGGTCTTCGCGCGTTAGGATTTACCGACTTGCAGATCTCAAAAGATGAAGTGGTGGTCAGACATATTGGCAAGGACCCAAGTGTCCTTTACGAGTTCAAAAAGCCAGTCGACATCATGGAACGCTCGTGATCGCGCAGCCTAGTAGGCTACTTCTTCTCAGCGACCAAAATGCAGATACCGGACCAACGATCATGCCCCAATCCCGGCGGGGGAGTCGCGCTCAGGGGCATTACGCCCACATTCTTTGTGGTGAATGGGTACCGCGCCTCGAGGTAATTTCGAACGAGCTGAGCCCGTGCGTAGGACCAGGAAAGAGCATCGGCCGACACTGCGGCATCAGAATATCCTTCGATCACGATAGGGTGTGTGAAAATCGCGTCTCCAAATGACGCAACGGCGGTATCGAGAGCGCGCTTGCCGGTTGTACTCAACTCCTCGGTACCATGTGGTCCATGCTGAAATACTGTGTCAGCCTGCAGCCAAGCGCGTGGGCTCTGGGTATTTCCGAAGAGCTTACTGCGCCTGTACTCTTCAGGGGAAAGACTGCTCAGCGTATAGTAGCCCCGACGATTGAAGAAACCTTTAAAGAAGAAGTTGTGCTTGAGGGCCTCGGTGTCTTCAGCCATGTTCCCTGTCGCAACGTTGACATTGGTTAGCGCTTCATTGACGTTCTGACCTGCAGTGACACCATTCGCATCGGGCCCTAAAGCCTGGGCCAGGCTTTGCTGGACCTGTTGGATGGTTGCGTCGGCGTGGGTCGACGCAGAATGAATTTGCGTCATCGTGTCATCAAGCTTCTGAGGTAGGTCACGCTGCTGAACATCTGCAACAAGGACGTTCACTCGGCCAGAGGCCTCGTTGAGGTTCGAGGTTGTCGACTGCACGTTGGACATGGTCGCTCGAATCTGGCCTGCCATCTTCTCATCCCGGAGCAGCATGCCGGCTGGCCCGCGGCCCTCTTTGAGCCCTACGAGCAGATCGTTTGCGTTACCCACAGCGCCATTGACTCCGTCGAGGGCAACGTTCAGCTTGCCTCCCACCTGCTTTATCGTTGCGTCCGCGTCATTCATGATCCCGAGACCATGGCTGAGCAGGTCGGACATGGTTACGGGAGGTTTGCTTTGCAGCACCGAATCGGCTTGTGCGATCGCCGCATTCGGAGACCCTGAATGGATCGTCAGAAAAGTGTCCCCTACCACCCCTTCGGTATCGACCGTGACGACCGAATCGGTCCGAACCAGGCCATGCAGCGACTCGTCGACCTTCATCTGGACGCGAAAATGACCGCTCGGCGAACCAGGTACGTCGATCTTCGTCACCTGGCCCGCATCCATACCTGAAACCTGTACCTTCGAACCCTTTGCTATGCCATCGAGATCGGCGAACTCCGTATACAACAGCACGTGGCGCGAGAAGGCTTCATGACGGCTGCCAACGAGGAAGATCCCGAGAGCGAACAAGGACACGCTGGCGATGATGAAGATTCCTACCGCGAGATATCGTTTAGACATGGTTTCACTCCGTAATGAGTTTGCGAGCGACTTCGTTTTCGCTTTGGCTTACTTCGTCTACCGAGCCGAAGGCGACAAGATTGCCTTTGTCGAGCACGCCGACCCGGTCAGCTATCCTGCGGGCCCCGTGCACATCATGGGTCACGATGATTAGAGCTGTCCCGTGTTCGGTCTTGCGCCGCATGAGAAGGCCATCGATCTCAGAAGCGGTGATACGATCCAATCCACTGCTCGGCTCATCAGCCAGCAGGATCTTCGGTTCAAGCACCAACGCTCTGGCGAGGCCTGCCCTCTTCTTCATGCCTCCCGAGAGTGCGGACGGGTATTTCGCACCATCGGCTCCCAGGCCGACATCGGTAAGAACGCGGTCGACCACGTCGTCAATCTCGGCCTTGGATTTCTTGGTCAGTCTGCTGAGTGGTAGTGCAAGGTTTTCATAGAGGGTTAGGGAATCGAACAGAGCTGCATCCTGAAATAGATATCCCAGTTTTTTGCGAACGAGAGACAGGCGCTTCTCGCTCATACCGACGACATTGTCCTGATCAACCCAGACCTCTCCCGAATCGGGCTGCATGAGAGCCATGATTAGTTTGAGGGTGACGCTCTTGCCAGTGCCGCTACGCCCGAGCAGACACAAGGCCTGACCTTGATCGATATGAAAAGATACGTCATTCAGTACGCTTTTTGTGCCGAACGACTTCATCACACGCTTAAACTCCACCGCGATGGTCTGGGGCTCGCTCATATGGCCGTTTCCGGGAAGAGAAAGAAGATGCACTTAATCAGCAATACGTCAGCAACAATGATCAACAGAGAAGACAGAACAACACTGTTGGTAGCAGCTTCGCCGACGCCCTGGGCTCCCTTGTCCGTTGTATAGCCAAAGTAGGAAGAAACGGAGCCGATAATGAAACCGAATACGGCAGTTTTCAGAGTAGGCGCGATGAAGTTCGACCATTGAAGATACTCAAAGGCGCGATTGATGTAGAGTGTCGGCGCTATGTGAGAGGAGAGCTCCTCTGAGAGGAAGCCTCCCAGCAGGCCTGCGAAATCCATGAAGAGCGTCAGAAAGGGAAGAGCGATCACACAGGCCAGGACTCGAGGCACTACCAGGAACTTGAATGAGTCAATCGATAGCGACTCGATAGCGTCGATCTGCTCAGAGGCTCTCATGTTGGCAAGGACCGCGCCGATTCCTGAGCCAACTCGACCCGCAAGCAGCAATCCCGCTACCAATGGCCCAATTTCGACGAAGAACGATACTGCCTGCACGGCCGGTATCATCGCCGTGGCGCCAAACGTCACCAGGGTGTTTCTTGTGTGGAGAGTCATCACAGCTCCCAGGGCGAAGCCCGATACGACGATGAGCGCGAGTGATCTGTTTCCCACTTCTGCGAGCTGACGGGAAAGTTGGGCAAATTCGAACGGAGGTCTGAGGGAATCAACGACCACCCGCAGGCTAAACAACCCCAACTTTCCGACGAACTCAAATAATTTACTAAGCCAGCGCACGTGTCTTCTCCAGTCCCGTCTTCTCGTTCACGAGTCGACCGTTGGCCAAGAATCGAGTAGTCAGGTAGATGGCGGGAACAAGAAACACCAAAGACCCGAATACCCACATGAAGGCCCCCGCTGCGATCTGGTCCTTTAACGCGTCGATTCCGAGGGGCCGTTCGACAACTCCATAGCTCGGGTACAGCAACCGTCCTGAAAAACACAGGAATGCTGACAAACCAGTGTTTACGAAGTCCGATGTCAACAGGTATGGAATGATCATCCAGGAGTTCAATCGGCGTCTTGCCGGCCAGGGCTGCACGATGGGCCACCAATAGATGAGGCTCGTCGCAAAAAAACAGAAATGCTCGAAGTTGTGCCAGTTTTCCGACGACAATGCGAATTCATAGGCTTTCGGAATGTGCCAGCCAACATAAGTGAGGTTCATCGCGAGCCACGCAAACGGCAGGCGGGAAAAGAGCTTCTGAACGCGATGCGCGACCGAAGACCGAAAGATAGGTCCGCCGATCCAGCGAACGATCAGGCTGGGTAGTCCTCGCAGCATAGGGACCAACGGGCACCCTAACACAATCAGCGGAGGAGCAATCGACATCAGCACGAAGTGCTGAGCCATGTGCATGAAGAGCAATGTCTCGCTGTAAGTGTCGAGCGAGGAAGAAACCGCCAAGAAGATAGCAAATAGTCCCGTCAGGAAGGCCAAGAGCCGCCACTCTGGGATTTGCTTTGGTCGAGTGCGCCTAAGGGCAAGCCAACCTCGTACATAAATGAAGCCCACAGCCACAAGGGTGCCCGTGACTGCGGGAGGTATGTCCCAATCGGTAATGAGATTCAGCCAAGAGGTCTCCAAGTAGCCTCCTTCACGGGTTGGGAGCGGGCTCTGCCATGGCTGCTTGACGAGATGCATCTGCGGCCGCTGGTTGATTGAGGGGATGCAAGGTTTCCAGGAACTGAACGAGTGCTGTGGTCTCGGAGGGGCTCAGGTTCTTGCCATATGCCGGCATGTTGCCGCCGCCCTGTAGCACCTGCCGAATCAGTTGATCCTCGGTAAGACGCGTTGCCACAAGATCCAGAGCCGGGCCACGCTGTCCGCCGACGCCAGCAATCGCATGGCAGTTGCGGCATTGCTTCGACTGAAAGACGATAGCGCCTTGGCGTTGGAGTGGGCTTGCATCGTGCGTGTAACGGAAAGGGATCGGCGGACCGCCGCTCCATGCGTTCATTTTGGGACTCCAGGGCGTGAAAGTCCCGAGATGCGTTAATACGCCCCACGCGACGGCTACGGTAGTCAACATGATGATTGCGATCGGTCGCTTATGCCAACTCTTCTCCCCTTCACCCGCGTAAAAGGGAAGAGCTACAACTCCTGCGATTCCCAGTACAGGGGCGACCAGGAGAAATGGTGTTTCCAGGCTGGGAGGAAGATAAGACAATACGGCATAAAGCCACAGGAAGAAGAAATCGGGTTTCGGCGCAGTCTGAATGATCGTAGGATCCGGTTGCCCTCCGGGTCCGTAAGGCCCTAACACTGCCGCACAAACGGCGACCGCCGCGAGAATGGCCGATGAGAAGAACGCGTCCTTCCAAACAGCTCCAGGTACGAATGGCCGCCCGTCCCTCTTCGTCAGTTCGTGGTATTCCGTGAGGTAGGTAGAGCGACGAACGATCCGGCCAGGCATCGGCCATTCGTTGATGCCGAGCTTGACGACCATCCATACGTGAAGGCACGCGAAGGCCAGCAGCATTGCTGGGATAACGAAGACATGAAAGGCGAAGAATCGGGAGAGTGTTGCTCCGGCAATGATCGGGCCGCCTAACATCATGTGCACCGCTGTACCGCCGATGAACGGAACTCGGCTCGCAATGGATGCTCCAATGCCGAGACCCCAATAGGCATCCTGATCGAAACGTAACACCTGGCCTGTGAATGCCATCCCGAGGGTCATGAGCAGCAGGAACACTCCGAGAACCCAGGTCAGTTCTCTAGGGAATTTATATGCACCGAAGAGGAAGACCTGGGCCATGTGAATCAAGACGACGGCAACCATGAAGTTCGATCCCCAGCCGTGCATCGCACGCAGGAACCAGCCAAGAGTCAACTGGTGGTTCAGAACATTCAAGCTGTTCCATGCCTGTCCGGCGGAAGGCACATAGACCAGCGCAAGTAGGATTCCTGTCACAATCTGAAGCATCAGCAGGACAAAGGCGGCACTCCCGAAGACGTACCACCAACTGGCGGTCTTGTTCGGGACAGGGTGGAGAGCCATCTCTTTGATGGGCTCGCCGAGCTGCAGACGGCTATCAAACCAGGTGTACAGTGCCTTCAACCGGCGCATGGCGATCCCCCCTGCGCGTTCTCAATCTGAACGAGCTTGGCTGTGTTTGACAGGGTAGGCATTTGACCACCGTTGATCTGAAGGGCCCCATCAACGATCTTGGTGTCGTACGTGAAGAGCCCTCGCTCTGGTGGACCTGAAGCTCGACTTCCGTCTGCATAGTAGGCGCCGCCGTGGCAAGGACACATGAACAAGCCCGATTGCGGAAACCACCGAACCGGGCACCCCAGGTGGGCACAATTGATCGCGAACACCTGGAACTCTCTGTCGGAGGTACGACGTACCCAGCAGGCGACTCGATCGGTTTCGCCATCCCACGAGCGGCTGACCGGATTCGTGAACTTCGCCAGGCGTGTCTCACCGACAGGAAATATATCGACAGACCCGAGTGACACCCAGG